>Ga0163150_10000658_pt1 | contig 62856 bp, 56 predicted proteins | sample OliLakLV19P2IB_FD_148628 | JGI IMG/M metagenome (GOLD analysis project Ga0163150, IMG submission 148628) | Freshwater microbial mat bacterial communities from Lake Vanda, McMurdo Dry Valleys, Antarctica - Oligotrophic Lake LV.19.P2.IB | ecosystem: Environmental > Aquatic > Freshwater > Lake >...
CGAAATGGATGCGCGGCTAGCGTAATGCGCTGCGACACTGGAGCCACGGCGCGCGCATGCGTGACGATATGGCGCGCATCCATTTCGATCTCGAGCTTGTCCCGTGTCTCGCGAATCTCCACCCGGTGCCCAATCCAGGCGACCGGAACCGAGTAACGAATGGAGTTCACCGAGACGTAACCTTCCACGTCCACCGTTCGCTGATGCAGCCGGTACACTTCGGGAATCCACGCCGGCAGCGGTTTCAGGCGCAGGCGCTCCACCGCGAACAGTTCGCGCGGCACGGCGCGGATATGCTTCTTGTAAGTCGAGTTGACCTTGTCGCACCACTGGCGCGCCTGCTGGTTCAGATCTTCCCAGTTGGCGAACGTACGCCCTGCCAGAACGTTGTTTTCGATGAAGGAAAACGGGCGCTCCACGCGTGCCGAACGATTGGCATCGCCGATCTGGTGCGCGACAAAGCGGAACCCGAAGCGTTCCGCGAACGCCTCCATCCCGGGCACGGGAATCATTTCGCGCCCCGTGCCGCGCAACACCACGACGTGCGTGTTGTCGATCATCACACGCTCCACCACGCCGCCGGTATGGCGCAGCGCATCGGTGAGAAATACCTTGCAATCAAATCGCTGAAAGGTGGGATTAATCTGGAAAAACAGCATGCGCGAATAGCACAGCACCGCCGACGCCGTCTGCGCTTTGTATTTTCTGCCGCCCACTTCCACCGTGTGCGGTGAGGTGTCGTGCTGCATCTCCAGTGCGAGTCCATGAGGAATTAGTGGCGGGCGGGGCGGCGCTGTCGTATTCGGCGCTGACGGCACGTTGGTGGAGTTTTCCCGCAGCACCTTGCGCACGGTCAGCCGCGACACTCGCAGCACTCGTGCGATCTCGCGGGTGCTCACCTGCTTCGCACTCAGCTCCAGGATCGCGGTTCGTTGCGACTGGCTCAGCATATTTAGTCTCCTGCTCCTTTCCGATTCGTTCCGCCATCCGCGCCAGCTCCCGCCGCGCGCTTTCGATCTGCCCTTGCGCCTGCTCCTGTTGCGGGCCGGTCATCTCCGGCAGCGCTTCGGCAAGCCGCCTGCCTGTGCGATGCAGGATCGCAATCGCCATCACCAGATCGCGCTCGACTTGTTCGACCGCGGCGGGCGTGGCAACCGGAGCCTGTCGCTGCGTTTTCAGAAACAGTTCCGGCTCGGCGAGAATGCGTTCGCGAACCACGCGCGTGCCTTCGCGCCACGCCGTGTACAGTTGCCCGGCTTGCCGCGTGTCGCAATGCCGGGCAACGAAAGCCCCGGCCATGCGAGTGCAGTCGCCGGCGTTGACTCGCGCCACTGGAACCAGATACCTCATCGCCACTTGCGCCGAGAGTTTTCCTTCGCGCACTTGCTGCTGAATCGCTTCCGGCAGCAACTCCACCAGTGCCAGCCGCCGGGAGACCCAACTGGTGCTGCGGTCGAAACGGCGCGCCAGTTCATCCAGTCCATAGCCGAAGCGCTGCTCCATCTCCGCCAGCAGCCAGCCTTGTTCCAGCGCGCTTTCCTGAGGACTGAAGCGCAGCGACCTCGACAGCAGTAGGGCTTCGGCTTCGCTCAGCGCCCAGACGGTGGCTTCCACCGTGTCCCGGCCGAGTTGTTCCAGTGCGGCCACGCGCTTGTGGCCATCGATCACCAGGTAATGGTCCGGAGGCCCGGCGGCCACCACGACGATGGGCGTCTGCTGCCCGCTGTCAGCCAGCGAGGCCAGCAATCGGCGCTGCTGGTGCGGCTCGCGAACCCGCAGATGCTCCCATCGCCGGTCCAGTTGGTGAAATTCCAGTTGCATTGTTGCCTGCTCGGGATTCAGTATGCGGGAGGCTGGGACTGATCTTTTTCGGGAAACCGGGAAGTGTTCCCGCAAGCCTTGCGGAATCAGCAAGATACGGCCTGCACTGATCTTTCGCGGTTCGCAGGATTAGTGCACCCATAACGCCAATGAAATCAGCAAGTTGCGTGCCGAACTGGTCTTTTGCGAGATTCCAGGGTAGTTGGTTTAGCGGCGCGGGAAAACGTAGCGGCTCCGGCGGGGGGATTTGCGCGGAACGCTGGTCTAATCTCCAGGCGATGCCGTAGTCCGCATTCCGGCTGCGCCAGGCCGACTGCGTCTTCTGCCGCCGGGTGGTTTGACACTCCGGCTTGCCGCAGGCGCGCTGCCGGTCTCCCACTCGCGCATCTGGCTGGAACCACCGGCGGCAGATTCTACAGGGCTTCTTCCGGGCCTTTGGCATCGTGATGATTCATCGTCGTCATCGCGCGCCAGCCACCTCAGAATGCCTGGGTCACTTTTGGAGAGCAAGGGTGGGTAAGTTCTGGAAGTTCTGGAAAGCGCCGAAGGGGCCTACATTAGTCCTTTCGGAGTATAGCCGTTTATGCCACCATAACGATACACAAAAGCTTACATTTGTAAGCGGCTGACTCTTCTACCGGGAAATCCGGAGCTAAGAGCGCCTTGAGACGCATATTTCTGGAGGATCTATGGGAAATGTATTGAATCGTGCGGGGCTTGTCGCCCTCACGCTGGGTTTATCGTTCGTCGCGCAAGGCGCTACTGTCCATGATAACGGCGGACCGAATCAAGTGTTCGGCGTGAACATGAGCAATTTCATCGTCGCCGAGAACTTCAACGTCGCCGTCGCCTCGGACATCACCAATATCCGCTTCTGGAGCATCCAGTCGCTGTTGGCCGACTACCTCGGCAACGTTTTTTGGGCGGTTTACGGAAACGCCGCAGGTCAACCCGGCTCGGTAGTCGCGGGAAACACAACTGCCGCGGTTACGCCCACGGCAACTGGAAACTCCACCGGTTTCGGTTACGCCGAATTCGTCTTCAACATCCCCGTAACCTTCCAATTGGCCGCAGGCACCTACTGGCTTGGACTCTCAAACAGCCCGCTTAACCTCGTCACTCCCACCGAAATGCTCTGGACGACCACCAGCGTCGGAAACGGTTCTGAAGCAAAATACTTAGATGGCACTTGGCAGGACTCCGGCCAGCAACTCGCCTTCCGTCTCGACGGTAATGCCGCCGGGATTCCGGAACCGGCTACCTTTATACTGCTGACCGGCGGTCTGGCCGCCGCCGCTTTCCTCCGCCGTAAGACGAACTAGCAAACAGGGAGAACAATATGCTCAAATTACTCTTACTTTCGTTGGTTGGCGCGGTCGCCGCCTCGGCCCAGGTTTCAGGCCCTATCGTTTCCGCACCCGGAGCAATGGCTGTATCCCAAAGCCTTGAACAATTAGCCCGAAGCGGGCAAGTCAACGCCTTTGCGGTACGCGAGTTCCGGGTAAGCCGGAACCACAGTATTCCCAAGGCTACCATTTCGCCAAGTGGTTTCATCGCCGATCCTTACGTCACCGTCCCTGCGAGCACGCCCTACACCCAGACAGCGAACTATCAAGCGTTGGGCGCGCCGATCGGAGCCAATTTTGAAGCCTTGGGCGTCGGCACGCCGGGGTATTCGATTTCCGGCGCCCCGCCTGACACCACCATGGGTGTCAGCGATACGCAGATCGTCCAGTGGGTGAACACGGAGCTTGCTGTATACAATAAGAGCGGCGTGGCGCTGCTGCCGTCCCCAGGCTTTATTCCGGGAAATCAAATATGGAATGGGTTGGCCCCCGGCAGCCTCTGCCGCGACTTCAATAATGGGGACCCATTGGTGCAGTACGACCGCATTGCCGATCGTTGGATTCTCTCCCAATTCGCCTTCAACGGAAATAACTCCCAGAACGCACAGTGTATTGCCGTGTCCACGACCAGCAACGCGCTGGGCACCTACACCCTGTACCAGTTCAACTTTGGCAATGTTCTTCCCGATTACGGCAAACTCGGCGTTTGGCCGGATGCGTATTACATTACCTACAATATGTTTACCAATGGCGTGTCCTACGCGGGTGGACGAGCTTGTGCGTATGATCGCGCGGCAATGATTGCCGGTACCGCCGCGACCCAGATTTGCTTCAACAGCACCAGCCGATTTAGCTTTCTGCCTTCTGACTTGGATGGCGATACGCTGCCGCCAGTGGGTGCTCCGAATTACCATATTTCATGGAATTGGGCGTTTCTCGCAGCTGCGCCGTATACAATGCAATTGACTAAATTCGTGCCAAATTTCGCGACACCGGCAAATTCCACTTTCACCGATGGGTTCGGAGGCGCCGCATTCTCCTTCGTCGGTTTTAGTCTCGCCGCTTCGACGTTGGCAGCCTGCAACGACAGTTCGGGTAACTGCGCGCCTCAATCCGGAACTACCAATACACTCGATACCCTCGGTGATCGCCATATGTATCGTTTGGTTTACCGGAATTTCGGAACCCATGATGCCTTATTGTTCACGCAAGCAGTGGACAATGTGGCCGGAGCGACGGCTCAGTTGCGTTGGTGGGAAATTCGCAATCCTGGCGCAAATCCGCCAATCGTCTTCCAGAACAGTACCTTTTCGCCCGATTCCACCGCACGCTGGATGTCCTCCGCCGCCTTCGATAAACTCGGAAACATAGGCGTCGGTTACTCCGCTTCTTCCTCGGCGATCAATCCCGGCATTCGTATTGCGGGTCGCCGAAAGACCGATCCGAAGAACCTTCTTCGGACCGAGGTTGTTGTCCAGGCCGGCACCGGCAGCCAGACCGGCACACTCGACCGGTGGGGCGACTACTCAACCATGCAGATCGATCCCGCCGATGACTGTACCTTCTGGTATACCACCCAGTACATCGGAACCAACGGATCGTTCAATTGGCGCACACGGATTGCGTCGTTCAAATTCCCGAACTGTGTTCCGTAGTAAGTCCCAGCGTTAATACGAAGAGGCCGGCAACCGCTGTTGCCAGCCTTTCGTGCGTCATAATCAAGGAGTTCCCATGTTTGTTCGGTCTTGTGTATTTTTGACTGCATTCGCCTGCGCAACGCTGCGAGGCCAAGTCCCCGAATCCGCTCCAGTCATCGAAGCCAGCGGCCTGTCTATCACCAAGTCCGAGTTCGAACTCTTGCTGAAAAGCGATAGCCGCTACAGCACCGCTTTCGCCCAACCTGCCACGAAGAGAGCCCTCGGAGTCGAGTTCGGCAAGGCCTTCGCGCTCGAGGCCGAAGCGCGCCGCCGCAAACTGGACCAGTCGCTCGCCGTCCAGCTCAAAATTCGTAACTACACCCAGCAACTGCTTGCGAACGAACTCGTTGTCGGACTTCGCCAACAGTATCTGAATGACCCGGCGGCATTGAAGAAGCATTACGATTCTCGCCGGATCTTCTTTGACCAGCCCCGCGTCCGCCACATCCTCGTCCGGTTCAAGGGCTCAACCGTTCCCCTCCGCCCCGGCTTACGAGAACTTTCCAAGGATGAGGCCCGCGCCAAAGCTGCCGCCCTGCACGCCAAACTCGCCGCCGGAGCCGACTTCGCCGCCACTGCCCGAAACGAATCCGACGACTCTGGTTCCCGCGAAAAAGGCGGCGAAATGGGCTTTGTCCCTCGCGGCGCCACAGCCGCCAATTTTGAGGCCGCCGCATTCTCACTTCCCGTCGGCAAAGTTAGCGACGTCATCCTCACCGAATACGGCTTCCACATTCTCCAAGTCGAGGAACGCAAACCCGTCCTGCTCGAATCCGTCAAGGACGTTGTCGCCAACGAACTGGCCCATCGCGACATGGATGCTCTGATCCTCAAAGGCTACAAATTGAATGAAGCCTACTTCGGCAAATAAACGCAATCTCGCCATTCTGTTCGCCCTCACCGCCCTCGCCCTGACGGCCTTCAAAAAACCGGACCTGTCCGGCATCCTCCCCTCTACCGCCACCGCCGGCAAACAAGCCAACGACGCTTTCCTCGTCGCCTCCGCCCAATAAATCCGCCCGTGGCGCCTCAAATCGGAAATAAAAGGCCGCCCAGCCGACCTCGCCACCGGCCGCGAAATCAGCCGCGTCACCACCAAAACCACCTCCAACCTCGGCATCCGCTTCCGCCCCAATTCCAACGAAATCTGGGCCAGCGAGGCCACCCGCGCCGTTCCTGACGCCCTTCTCAAAATCGCCTATACGTCAGCCGGCGTTCTCGGCAAACTCGAACGCATCGAACGCAAAGGTCACCCCATCCCAGCCGGTCTCGCCTTCACCAAGGATGGGAACAAACTCTACGCCCCGGTCCACCACACCAACGAAATCATCACCATCGATCCCGGCAAACAAACCATCACCGCCCGTTGGCCCACTGAACTCGCGCCCTTCTCCAACCCGGGCGGGGCCCCACGCCCCGGCGCTAATTAAGCCGGAGACGATGGCGGCCCGAGCCAGAAAAGTGCCAGCACCTGGGCGTGACGAGAGGGCCGTGTCGATCTGCATATTCGCAAGGGAACTTGCTCCCGGCCACGCGCGGTGAAGCATCGGCTCCCGAAGAAATGTCCAGGAAGTACGGGCGGCCTGGCTAGTTTGAGATGGCGGAATCGCGTTCCCAAACGATGCGGGTCTTTGGGAGAGCCGCTTTCAGACGGTCGTGGGCTGCCTGCGACACCCGCGTGTGGTACAGGTTCAACTCGCGGAGAGAGGTCAGCTTTGACAGCACTGGGACCGAGGCGTCCGTAATATTGCCATTATCGAGCCGCAGCGTCTCCAGTCCAGGGAGTGCTTCGGCCAGCGTCGCGAGGCCCTTGTCGGTGATCCCGGTGTAATCGAGGTTCAGGTAACGCAGGGTCGCGATGGCAGCCAGGTGCGGGATGGCGGCATCGGTGAGTCGGCTGCGCGCGACTTCCAGTGTGACCAGCGCGGGGGCGGTCCGCAGCGTTTCAAGGCCCTTGTCGGTGTAGCGGCCGTAGCTGATGCGGAGGTGCTTCAGCCGCGGGAGCATGACGAGAGCCTTCAGCGCATTGTCGCCGATTTCCGTCGCGGTGAAATCCAGGTCCTCCAGCGACGCGATGGCGTTCAGTTTGGCAAAGCCGGCATCGCTCAGATCGGTGTAGCTGAGGTTCAGAGATCGAATCGCGTGCCCGGCCAACGAGGCTGGTACTGCATCGCTGAGCTCGCATCCGGCGGCGGAGAGGTGCGTCAGAGACGGCGACAGGTTGCCAAATCCGGTGCCCTGGACAAGCGTGTGGTCGAGGATCAGCGTTTCGAGGACAGTCAACGCGGGCCCGAGGGCTCGAACACCCTTATCTGAGATGGTGGTGTGGCGAAGATTGAGGCGGCGCAGACCGGTCAGCTTTGCAAGCGCAGCCGCCGCCGAATCGCCGGTTTCCGTCGACTCCAGGTTCAGTTCTTCGAGCGACTTTAGAGCGGCCAGGTGAGCGATCTGGGCGTCGCTCACCGGTGTGCGGCTGAGGTCGACCACGCGGACAGCGCCGTCGCGAATTGTGGGCTTTCCGCCGAGCAATGTGACCCACTGCGCCACAGCCTGCTCGGTTGGTGCTGACGGGGCCGAGAGCCGGAGCTTCGCGTTGGTGGCAGGCTGCGCGGTGTCCTGGAACTCGACCTGACAGGCGGGGACGGCACGCCGAAAGTCCTCGACGCCGCCGCGCGTGACCCGGGCATACCGGACGTCGAGGCTGCGGAGATTCTTCAGTGCCCGAAGACGTGTAAGCCCGTCGTTGGTGATGCGCGAGCGGTAGAGATTCAGCTCCTCAAGACTGGGCAGGCCGGCGAGGATCGCGGCTCCTTCATCGGTGATGGTGGCACCCAACAGGTTGAGCTTGCGCAGATGCTTCAGCTTCGCCAGGTGCTGGACGCCGGCGTCAGTGAGACTGGCTCCGTACAGGTCCAGCGACTCCAGCTCAGTGAGCCCGGCGACGTGGCGCAGACCGGAGTCGGTGATCAGCGTGTCGCGAAGGCCGAGGTGCGTGAGATGCTTCATTCCGGCCAGCGACTGCAGGCCATCGTCGTTGATGCTGCTGTAGTTCAGGTCGAGCCTGCGGAGGTTGACGAACGGCGCCAGCGAAGCTCCCTTTATACGGCTCTGAGTGAGGCGAATGTCGCGGATACCGGTGAGTGCTTTCAGGTGCGCTAGCCCTTTGTCCTGCACGTTGATGTTGGTAAGAAAATGCAGGCTGAAGTGGAGCTTCTCCAGTTTGGTCAGCGGGGCCAGTGCGGCGAGTGCGTCGTTGGCATCGAGCGTGCTGCCCGCGCCCGGATTAAAGATTGTGCCGGGAAGCAGAAGCTCGGTGATCTCGGTGGCGCCGCTCAGCCTGGTAAGCTCTTTCGGATCGATTGTGGTGCCGACCAGGTCAACAGCCGTGATGCGGAACGCGGTCCCGGGCAGGTCGGCGAGGGTCGCCACGGGAGTTGGTCGGCCGGCGATTCGCACGCTGCCTCCGTTGCGAATCACCCACTCGGCTGTGGACCGGTCGTCGCTGCTGGCGGCAGTCTGGGTCGCGGCTGCGGCGAAGCCGGTTCCTCGCAGGATCTGGCCTGGCCGTGCATTGGTGTGCTGACCTTTGGCGAGCACAGACTGGCCGTTTACAATCACGTGCTCGATGCCAGTGGCGTACTGATGCGGCTTCTCCCAGGTCGAGTTGTCGATCACGGTGTCCGGGTTGAAGACGGTGATGTCGGCCCACATGCCGGGTCGAAGCAGGCCGCGGTCATAAATGCCGATCCTGGCCGCGTTCGCCGAAGTCATTTTGCGGACAGCTTCTTCCAGACTGAGCACCTTTTCATCGCGGACGTAACGGCCCAGAACTCGAGGGAAGGTGCCGTAATAACGAGGATGCGGGTGACTGGCGGCCAGCGGTCCCTCCGTTCTGACTGCTGTGCCGTCGGAGCCGATCGACACGAATGGCTGCTGCAAGGCGTACCGCATGTCTTCTTCGCTGTGGTGAAAATAAATAGTCGGGACCGAGCCATTATTGTCGATAAGCACTTTGAAGAGGACGTCGATATCGTCTCCTCCACCGAGCCCGGCGATGACTTCGTTCATCCGCTTTCCCTGGAATCGTTTGTATTCCGGGTTCGACAGCGAGACCAGCAGCATGCCCTCCCACGAACCTGTTGCGGTGTAGTGGTTGTACCAGTTCGTTCCTTTGATCCCGTTGCGGATCTCGTCTCTCAGGCGGGCTCGCAGGCCCGGATCCCGCAGGCGCGCGAGCATGGCCTGGCTGCCGCCTTCGTGAGCCCAGGGCGGAATGATGCTCGACAGATTATTCTGGCCCGCGCGATAGGGGTAGACGTGCGCTTCCACCTGCTGACCGCTGGCTCGGGCGTTGCGGATGGTGGAGATGAGCTCGGGCATGCGACCCCAGAGCTTGTGGTCGGCGAGTTTCAGGTGGATGATGTCCACCGGGATACCAGCTTTGCGCCCTATTTCCAGCGCCTCGGCGACCGATTCGAAAACGCCCTGGCCTTCGGTACGCATGTGAGTGGAGTAGATGCCACCATGCTCGGCTGCCACTTTACACATGGCGATGAGGGTCGCGGTGTCGATCCACGCGCCGGGCGGTCCGCTGAGGGAACTGGCAACTCCGAGCGCACCCTGCTGCATGGCGGTCCGCACAATCGCCTGCATCTGGATCAGCTCATCGGGGGTGGGCGGGCCCGCCTTCTCGCCATGGACGCGGGTCCAGATCTGACTGGAGCCGATGTAGGAGCCAATGTTCGGCGAGATGCCTCGTTTGCGGAGCTCGGCGAAGTAAGCCGCGAAATCGGCGAACTCAGGCGAAGGCGCCGCTGATCCGCCTTCGCCGAAGATCATGGACGTAACGCCCTGTCGAATCATGCTCTCCGCGTTGCCGTCGGTAAGGACGCTGTTGTCGCTGTGGTTGTGGATGTCGATGAAGCCCGGGGCAACGATGAGGCCTTTGGCGTCGATGGTGCGGGCCGCCGTGGCGCCGCGAAGCTCGCCAATGGCCGCGATCCGTCCATCGCGAACGGCGATGTCGGCCATGCGCCACGGGTTTCCGGTACCGTCCACTACCTTGCCGCCGCGGATCAGGAGGTCGTACGGCTGAGCGGCTGCCGTGGTGGCGAGGGCGAGTGCGGCGAACATCGAGGCCCGGGTCGGCATCTCGTCATTCTATGCCGAATCCGTTCTGACCCAAACGCACTACGATTTGTGATAACGTTCCCGACCATGACCACTGGTGGGAGAGGTATTTTTGCGATCCGGCTCTGCGCATTGTGCGTAGTGTTTTCGGGGCTACTCCCCGGGCAGACGAATACAGGTTCCATCAGCGGGACCGTGGCGGACGAACAACAGGCTGTGATGGCTGGAGTGAAAGTGACGGCTACGAACGCCGGCACGGGCGCCTCACAATCTTCGGTCACCAGCAGCGCGGGTGTCTACTCGATCCCGGCACTGCAGCCGGGCGAGTACAAGCTGGTCGCCGAGATGGCCGGCTTCAAGAAGCTGACCCGGCAGGGAATCCGCGTCGAGACCTCGGCGACCCTGTCGCTGGACCTGTTGATGGAAGTTGGCGCCACCACGGCAGAGGTGACCGTGACGGCCGATATTCCACTGGTACAACAGGCGAACTCGACGGTACAGTACACCATTAACCAGAAGCAGCTCGCCGAGTTGCCGCTGAACGACGCCAGCGCGCTCCATGTGATGAGCCTGTTGCCAGGCGTGGTCGGCGACCCGGGTTCCGAGCAGGCATCGGTGACGACTGGCCTGGTGACGCCGGGAGGCGGCATGTCCGTTTCGGGCGGCAGGATGGGTTCGACGAACTATCAGGCCGACGGTGTTTCCAACAACAGCATGTATCTGGGGCGCATATCGCTGTCTTTCAGCTCCGATTCGCTGGCCGAGGTGTCGGTGCAGCAGAACGCTTTCAGCGCCGAATACGGGCGCGTAGGCGGCGGCATCGTCAACATGACCACAAAATCGGGATCGAACCAAATCAGAGGCACCGTATTCTCCAACTCCCGCAACAACGTTTTCGATGCGGCGCCATACCGAAACACATTTGAGAAAAAGGGCGTGGTGCGTTACTGGCGCGGCGGTTTCAACGTGGGCGGGCCGGTGGTGATTCCGAAGATTTACAACGGCCGCAACCGGACCTTTTTCTTCACCACCTTCGAGCCGTTGCGTCGATACACGCAGTCGAGCGGTTTTGCCCGCGTGGCGACCGAGGCCGAGCGAGAAGGCGACTTCTCGAAGTCGGTATACAACACCGCCACAAACCAGCGGATATTCCTGTTCCGGCAGTTTGAGTTCAATGACAACGGGCTTGCGCTGACGAATCAACGCATCATCCCGGCTGCCGGGCAGGCCTATCCTCAGTGGGAAAACAACGTGATTCCGAAGCGGTTCATCTCCCCCATCGGCCAGCGAGTGCTGAAAATGCAGCCGCTGCCAAACATGCCACTGAATGAACTGGGACAGAACTACACGGTGTTCCGCAACGTGCGCAACACGGACAATCGATTCCTGGTTAAGTTCGACCAGATCGTCACGAACTCGAACCGGATGTCGGTGCGCGTGGCGTATGTTCCTGTGAAGGGCGAGCGGTATTTCATGGGCGGTCTGCAGGAGCAGGTTCCCACCGATACCAGCCTCGGCACAAACGCCGCGTTCAGCGACACGCAAACCTGGGGCGGCAACAAGGTCAACGAACTCCGGCTGGGCTACAACCGGTCTGTCATTGAGCGCCGTCAGAAGGACGAACAACTCGCCGCCAACTATTACCAGGAATATGGATTTCCTTCGAAAATGGACAAAGGATTTCCACAACTTGGTGTGGGCGACAGCCAGGTGCAGGCGTGGAGCGCCAATCCCGGCGACAATGAGATCGACAACCACTACCAGCTGCTCGATGTCTTCAACTGGACGAAAGGCAAGCACTCCATCAAGACAGGCTTTGAGGTTCAGCTTCCACAGCAGAACCTGATCAGTTACGGCAATGTGGGCGGGAACTGGTCTTTCAATTCCGGCATGACGAACATTGGTTCGGGCAATACGGGGACGGCGGTGGGAATCGCGAATGCGCAGACGGGTCTCGGCATGGCGTCTCTGCTGCTGGGCTATCCCAACTCGGTGGCGATGGCTCCGGCCGTGATCCCATATCAGTATCGATGGAAGTATTTCGCGGGCTTTTTCCAGGACGACTTCAAAGTCAGTCGCAGTCTGACGCTGAATCTCGGAGTGCGTTATCAGGTGGAAATCCCTCGTTCCGAGAAGCACAATAACCAGGGCTATTTCGTGCCGGACACCATCACCACGGCTTCGGGCGCCCAGCAGGTCGGCTATGTGCAGCTAAACGGTCTTGGTGGCGCCAGAAAAGGCCTGTGGGATACGAGGTACGACAACTTCGAGCCGCGCATCGGATTTGCGTGGCGGGTGCCTTCTTTCATCAAAGGCCTGAGTGTTGTGCGCGGAGCTTACGCCATCTCCCACATCCCCACCAACGGCCTGTTTCGCATCCCGATTCCCGATCTGGCCCCCCGGGCGTCAGCGGCGGCAGCCAGCGGCGCCGCAAACGGTGCCTGGGTGCAGATGGACACCAATCCGCTGGTCCTCCCTTCCGGGGCGACTTCGTGGCCCGCGGACGGCAAGCTCACGGACCTGACAAACATCAGCGCTGTGTACTATCTGCCCGAGAAAGTCACTATTCCATATATGCAGCAGTGGAATTTCGGACTTGGATTTCAATTCGGCAGGAATTACGGACTGGAAGTGAATTACGTGGGCTCGAAGGGCACAAATCTTTTCGGACCTTCGCAGCTGTACAACGGAATCGATCTGGCCCAGTACACCACCCAGTTCATCGCGGGCCTGAACATGGCGGAGCGGCTGCCGAACCCCGGAGGCCTGAAGGATCAGAACGGCAACGTGATCACCGTGGCGCGGCAGGACTTGCTTCGTCCGCAGCCGATTCTTGGCAGCGTCACGAACCCGCTGGCGCAGGGCTACAATTCGGTATACAACTCACTCCAGATGAACCTGGTGCGACGTTTCTCCAACGGTTTCCAGTTCCAGGTGAACTACACGTGGATGAAGTCGATTGACACGTCGTCCTGCGAAGGCCAGTTCTGCAACGACAATATTCAGAACTGGGGCACAGGATTCCCCCAGCTACGCAGCGGAGACCGCAAACTCGAGCGGTCGATATCGGTCTTCAGCATTCCGCACGTCTTCCGGTTCAATTACAACTGGACTCTCCCGTTCGGCCGCAAACACATGCTTGCAGGCAATGCTCCGGGCTGGCTCAATCAGGTGATCGGTGACTGGAAGATCAGCGGCTCGGGTGGGCTGCGGACCGGAAGCCCCCTGCAGGCGGGCATCGGTAACAACGCGGGCTTCCCTGAGGATGTGGGCCGAATCCGGCCCAACGTGGTCTCCGGCGTGAGCCCGTATGTCGAGGGCTGGCGGAACAATCTGAACAACATCTCGCAGCGCACGGCGTATGTGAACGTCCTGAAGGCGTTCACCCTGCCGGAAAGGCTGACGGTCGGCAACGCGCCGCGCGTGTTCGATTACATCCGCATGCCCGCCACGGGCAGTTACGACATGTCCGTGATGAAAGATATCGTGGTGACCGACCGTGTCCGTATGCAGTTACGGGCTGAATTGTATGGGGCTCTCAATCACCCGTTTCCCGGCACAAACGGGAATAATTTCGTCGCGTATCAAAATCTGAACTATCAGGCAACCGCGAACCCCGTTGCGACGGCTGCCACCGTGAGTCCGAGTTACGCCGATATCGGCGCGAATATTGCCGGCCGGCGCAACATTCAGCTGAGTCTCCGGCTGAGCTTCTGAAGTCGATGTACCAGCGGAGCCCGCAAATACGCGAACGATTGCAGCGTCAGATCCCCCAGGTGACCCAGCGAAAGCGTGTAAGCCTCAAAATCCTGCTGCCGAAGCGCCGCTACCACCGCCGCGCCCACCCGGTTCCCTTTGTTCTCAACCCGTGCCATCGAGCAGCCCAGCAGCAGCGCCAGAGCCGGATATATCGGCATCGAGTAGTATTCCTGCGTCGTCGAAAGCGTGAAGAATCTCATCACGAATCCAACCCAGCACAGTGCCAGGACCCGCATCCGGCCCGCCCGGTCCGCGCCCCGACAGCTCAGCCTCGCCACCCCCGGCAGATACGCGCTCCACGGGAAAAACCGCCTCAAATGGAACAGCCAGAACAGATGCCGCGGAACCGTGTTGTAGTCCCGCGGATACCGCATGTTCAGAAACCGGGAATGCGTGCTCATTCAAAGAATAAAACCAGAACAAGCCATGATATTGCCCCCCAATCGCTCTTCGGAGTCCAGTCAAAATACGGCGGATTCCGCAGCGTCGCCAGCACATGCTACGGAGCCGCGATCAGCAATACGATCAACGCCCCCCTGAACGGCCGGATCCGCCGCCACGTCCGCGCTTCCCACGCCAGCCCCGTCACCACCAGAAACACCGCCGCAATCAGCCCCTTCAGCAGCAGACCCACCCCGAGCGGAGCGAATTCCAGCTTCCAGCAGGCCCCCTCCGAAACCCGGCGAACGCGAACATCCTTCGCAGCCGCGAAAACGAATCCCGTCCCCACCGCAGAAACGCCTTCAGCCTCACCTCGGTATCGCTCGGACTTCGACGTGGTTATATACCTCGCCGTTGAACACGATCACCGAATCGCCGTCGTCGTTCTTCATGACGCTGTACGAAACATGCGGTGGATCTGAACAATCCCACCGGCGGTGGGCCGTGGCATTGTGGCGACGGGTCTTTCGCCGAATCAGCCGAGCCTGAAAATTCACGAATATAATCTCGCTAGCGAAAAGCAGCTGAGCGCGAGCACCGTCTTTCGCATTCGATTCGCGGCCAAACATGGCGTGAATACGGAAGCTGTCCCGACGGATCCCGACGAGCTCAACCGGTTCCTCTACTACGACCGCGACATCTCAGTTCCCAGGCATCGTGTGCGCTGGAACTGGAACTATGACCTGCCGTTCGGCAAGTTCGAAGTGTACGGCACAAAGCACAAGATTCTGGACTGCCGGAGCACCCCGGCCAACGCCACCAGCGCAGCTGACGAGCGTTGCCTGCCGGGTTATCTGTACTTCAACGGCCAGATCTCCGAACGCTCTGTCAACAGCACCAATGCGGCCGGGCTTCGTACCGGAGTGTTTGGGTTGCCGGTCGACTACAAGCCAGCTCAGAAGCCGATCACGCCATGGCCGAAGGGCGCGTTGCCCTGTGCGCCTGGCAGCGCAGACTTCGACACCAACGTGGTGTATATCACGTTGAGCAACGGAACCAACCAGCGGGAAAAGGACACGTCGCTCCACCCCTGGCGCAGTCAGTATGTGCCAGGACCGTTCAACTGGACCACAGACGGACCGCTGATGAAGTTCTTCAACGTGACCGAGAAATTCCGGCTGCGCATGAATGCCGATCTGTTCAATGTGTTCAACACGCAGGGTCTGGTTGTGCCCGCCGCGGACGGCATAGCGAGTCTCGCGACATCGTACGGAGGCAACGGGATTCGTCCAGGGCAGTTGCAGCTTACAATGCGTCTGGAATGGTAAACACACATCGCATTGCCGTATCGCTGGCCGTCCTGCTGGCGATGTCGGGGACCGCGGCCGGAGAGGCGCTGAACATGACTCGGGCCGAATACGAAGACCGGGTCAAAGCCGTCTGGTTCGGCCAGTTCGCAGGCGCTCTGATGGGCTTTCAGTTTGAGCACAAGGCCAGCGCCGTTGCGCGCGTCGACAAACTGCCGAGCCAGTTCAACCACATCATCGTCGACGATGACTGGTACTACGAAATGATCGCCATACGTGCTTTCGAGAAGCACGGAACAACGCTAACCGCAGAGCAACTGGGCGAGCAGTGGAAAGAGAACAACGCCGGCGCGTGGGGTTCCAGCGAACAGGCGCGATTGCTTCTGGCGCGGTCGATCAAAGCACCCGACACCGGGCATCCCCGATACAACCGGTTGTGGTTCAGCATTGGTCCGCAGTTCAGTGCCGATGTTTATGGCGCCATCGCGCCCGGCCTGCCGAACCTTGCGGGAAAGCTGGCGCGTAACTTTGGACATCTGAACGGTTATGCGGAGGGCACTGACGGAGCGGTGTTTATGGCTGGAATGGTGAGCCTCGGATTTGTCGAAAACGACCCTAAAATAATTGTCAAAAAGGCGGCGCAACTGATCCATCCGAAGTCGCCGTACCGGCAATGCCTGGATCTGGTTATCGCGATGGCGGAGCGGGGCGCGACGCCGGCTGAAATTTCCAGCGCGGTGGAGGATCGCTGGCACTCCGAGTATCCGGCCACAAATAACGCTGTCGCAAACGGCGGGCTTACCGCGATGGCCGTGTGGTTCGGGGAAGGCAATTACCTGCAGACCGCGAACCTTGCGTTCCAGGCAGCCGACTTCACGGACGCCGACTGCAACGCCGCCAATGCCGCCGCTGTGGTGGGAGCGATGAAGGGCATGAAGGCGTTCTCGCCGACGCTGATCGCGCGACTCGGAGATCGCATTGAAGGCAAAGTGATGGGCGGAATTCCCTTTACGCCGCCGGTCAACGAGAGCTTCGCGGACCTCGCGAAGCGCACTGCCGCCATTGGGGAAAAGTTTCTTCAGGCCAGCGGCGGAACGGTATCGCGAGGCCGCCTGCAGGCTCCGGCGCAGTCGATCGTTACGCAGCCGGCGGAACTGTTTCAGCTGGCCGACCTGATGCAGTACTGGAATCCCGACTGGAAGTTGTTGCGTGCCGGATTCGGTGGAGCCGGTGGCGGCATGAGCGGCCTTCGCGGGAACACGTATCTCAACGACGCGGTGCTGGCGACCTATCCACGCGACGAGGTCCGCGGGCTGGTGATTACGCGGTCGGCGAAACTCGGCGGGAATCCGAAGCTCACGGTGGAGGTCGGCGTTGACCGCGGGCGCGGATGGGCGCTGGATGTGTGGGTTGACAATGAGCGGGTCTCATCGACGACGGTGAGCGGCGGACCAGGAGGCGGTGCTCCGGGGGCGGACATTCAGTGGCAACTCGTCGAGACTGACCTGAAGCGCTGGGCTGGCGGCACGGTTCAGATTCGACTGATGCAGCGAGTGCTTCTGGGTCCGGCGCATCAGCCCGGTAATGCGTACTGGAAGAACCTGCGGCTTCACCTGGAATAAACTGCACAAGTGACCGCTCGGGTCCGAGTCTGATACACCAACATGTATATGGATTTTCTGAGACTCGACGGGCAGACAGCTGTGGTGACCGGTGCGGCTACCGGGATTGGTGAAGCGATCGCGATGCGGCTGGCGCAGGCTGGTGCGGTTGTAGCCATCGCAGACCGCGATCTGTCGGCAGCTGAGGCAGCGGCTGCGAGGATCGGCCTCGGTTCCTTCGCGGTGGTTTGCGACGTGACCAGCGAGGCGTCGGTAGCCGATGCCGTCGCGTCCGTTCAGAGCCGAACCGGGCGTATCGACATCCTGGTAAACAATGCTGGCATCGCCGGCCGGTCGGCGCCGGTGTGGGAGGTCTCGCTGGAGGAATTCCAGCAGGTAACCGCCGTGAATCTGAACGGCGTGTTTCTGTGCTCCCGTGCCGTAATTAGCGGTATGCGCGAGCGTAAGTACGGACGCATTGTGAACATCGCATCGGTGGCGGGCAAAGAAGGCAATCCGAATATGTGCGCTTATTCCGCGACAAAGGCCGCGGTGATCGGATTCACGAAGTCGATGGCGAAGGAAGTGGCGACTGACGGGGTGTGTGTAAATGCCGTGTCGCCGGCCGTGGTGCGAACGAAAATTTTGGAGCAGCTGACGCAGGCCCAGGTCGACTACATGACGGCTCGAATCCCCATGCGGCGGACAGGAGAACCGTCGGAAATTGCCGCTGTCGTGCATTTTCTGGCCAGTCCCGACTGCTCGTTCGTCACGGGGCAGACGTACGACGCCAGTGGCGGGCGCTGCACGTATTAGAGAAAGCGGGTGACTGGTGAGCCAAAACGGGCCAGCGCTCTCGCGTGTATTCGGCCTTGCCTTAGGGGCATCCAGGGCGCTGCTTGAGCGCCGTCGAAAAGGAAGCATTCACCGAGCTCCACATATATAGAGAATAGGCTTCGAGTTACCGGAAGTCGCACCGATTTTCGAAGAATACATCGAACAAAATGGGCTGGATGCACGATGCCGGGTTCCGCGAGACGCGCGTCGAGCACCTGGTCGGGCCTGACTCGATGGTGGTCGAGATCCGTTAAAGGGCTCGGATTTTCAGGTCGTGAAACCACGCGGCGCCGTCGTGGAACTGCAGCGCGATTTGTGACGTTCGCTGCTCGTGCTTCAGGAATACTTCGGCTGAGCGCTTGCGCTCGCTGGCCCGGAAGCTGGCGATGGTTTCGGGCGCGTCCAGGTTGACGTCGACGACTTTCACTCCGTTGAGCCAGTGCTCAATGTGCAGGCCCCTGGCGAGGATTCGGGCCGAGTGCCAGACGTTTGGTCCGGCGAGCTTCGGCTTGTTTGGTGTGACGTAGGAGTAGATGGCGGCGGTGCTGTGCTTCGCATCGCTCAGCGCGTCCGGGTTGGATTCGTCGTCGGCCATCTGGTACTCGAGGCCTCCTGGCTCAGGTCTTGGTCCGTCGAAATTGATGAGCTTCTGGACGCGATATTTAATTCCGGAGTTTCCAGCCTTTTCTATCTTCCAGTCCCAGGCGAGTTCGAAGTCGGTGAAGGATTCCTTCGTGATCAGGTACACGCGGGTGCCCTTGTCGGGCGTGGTGCGCAGGATGCCGTTCTCGACCGTCCACGACGGCTCGGGGGGCGTGCCCTTGCCGGGCGGCCACCACCACCATCCGTCGAGGTTGTGGCCGTTGTACAATGGCTTCCAGCCGTCGGCCGCACACAAAGGCGCGGCCGCGGCTGCCATCACAAGAAAACTTCGGCGTGTCAGAGCTTGATCTCCCAACCCTTGCGAAATGTCGGCTTCACCCATTTATTGGCTTCCCTGTTGTTCGTAAATTCGCCCTTTGCGTTGTCCCACAGCAGCTTGCCATCGTAGTGCACGGCGGCGGCGCCCAGCACCAGCCATTCCGTGTACGGTCCCGCGATGCTGAAATTGGAACACGCTGGCGCGCCGCCCTTTGCGGCTCTGACGAAATCGCGGCAGTGCGCGCTGTGGTTCGACCCGGTGCTCGCGCCAGGCGAGCGCGACAGATACGGCGCCGGCAGCTTGTACTCGGCCCAGCGCTTGCCGGGCAGCAGACCGACCCCTTCGCCTCGGCCACTGGTTCCCAGGTAGCCCTTTGAGCCAGCCATGATCAGGTTGTATCCACTGCTGGTGGGGTTGGCCTGCGGCTTCGGCTGCTGCGGCTGCGGCTTTGCGGGCGCGGTTCCGCCTGACCCTGCGAAGAAGCCGCCCTGACCCTGCTGTGGCCCCACCAGCGGACCTTCGCCTGGGATCTTGCGCGCCTCAGCGATGCTCATTCCCGGCGGTGTCCAGGCGTCGCCGCCCATGTGGTGGTACCAGTAAATGCTCACCGGCGGCATCCCAGGCCGTGGTCCGAAATCGTACCGGATGGCGAGCTCGTCGGGAAATGTGAACGCCGGGAGCGAATTCTTTTTAATGCATTCGACGCTGATTAAATGCTGCGGATGGAGTTGAAGCGCCCAGTTGGCGGGGCCAAGAATGTGGACCCCCCAGTCGCCGATCAGGCTGCTGCCGAAATCGTAAAAGCCTCGCCAGTTGAACGGCAGGTAGAAGCCGAACCCGTCGTCGGACCCGCGGCGACCATTGCGAACCGCCCGTTCCGCGCTGAAGGTCTTCCAGTCCTGGTCCCCTGCGGTAAATGGGCGCACCGCCGCGCCGCCGAGCCACAGATCCCAGTCGAGCGTTTCGGGCACTGGTGTGGGTGGCGGGACTTTGGTCATCTCCTGAGGCCAGCCCGCCCGGCCCGTCCAGGCGTGGACCTCGGTCACATCGCCGATTTCACCAGCCCACACAATTTCGCAAGCCACGCGCGTGGCATCGTGCGAATAGCCCTGGTTGCCCATCTGCGTCGCCACCTTGTAGCGCTCAGCCGCCTGGGTCAGCAGGCGCGCTTCCCATGAGGTGCGGGTCAGCGGCTTCTCGACGTAGATATGCTTGCCCATCTGCATGCAGTGCAGGGCGGCGGTCGCATGCATGTGGTCCGGCGGGCCGACGATCAGCGCGTCGATCTCCTTGCCCATCTTGTCGAGCATCTGGCGGTAGTCTTTGAAGCGCTTCGCGTCCGGGAAACGCTTGAAGGACTCGGCTCCACGGGCCCAGTCGACATCCGCCAGCGCGACTACGTTTTCGACGCCGCCCTGTGCCGATCGCAAATCCGAGGCTGGCTGCCCTCCCGCCCCGATCGCGGCGAGGTTGAGCTTCTCATTCGGCGACTTGTAGCCGAGAGATTTGAGTGAGGCTGCGCTTGCGAAGCCGCCCGCGGGCACCGCCCCGGCCAGCAGGGAACCGTAGAAGAAGTAGCGTCTTGAGATTTCCACCCCCACATCTCATCACGTTGTGGGGTGCCACCGCTACTGAGCCGGATTGAAGTAGTCCGAGACCAGCAGCGTGGAGAACGGGCCATCGTCGCGGAAGAGCAGTCCCAGACCGACGGCCTGCCCGGAAAGCGCCAGCAGGTGCAAGTTTCCGCGACGTCCCGCTGTCTCGGCGATCAGGTCGCGGAGTATGTAGGCGACGCGCTCGCGGCCGGCCAGCGGAATGTCGCGAGTTGTCACAGGCCGGCCCGCTTCGTCGATGAAGGTGGTACGCACCCGAATGGATGTTGTGGAGGGATTAAGCAGGGCGAACGCCGTGGTGTATCCGGGGGAATTGTCGACGGGCATGGAGATGCTGATGCCGGAAGTGTCGAGCGGCACAGCGCTTTCAAACGTACGGCCCGCCGCGGTCTGCTGGAAGATCAGCGTCCCGCTCACCATCACGATGCCGGGATTGCATATCGCGCCGGTGTCGGTGGTAGGGCAAGCCGGGTCGTGAGGCGCGCGTAGCCCGCCGACAGGGTCGGGCTGATGCCGGGGCTCTCGAGAAAGAGCGTGCCTCTTGCCGGAATGCTGCCTTCGTAGGTCCAGGAACGCGCGTTACCGGGGCTGAGGGTGACGTCGAGACGCTGGCCCGACGCGTCGCGAAATTCAAGACGGAAAGCCGCGGCCCGAAGGGACTGATTTTGCAGAATAATGCGCGATTTCCAGCCGGCACCGTCGACGAACTGGGCGAAGAATGTACCACCCGAGGTGGTTAGAGCCGCCGACGCAACGCTCGATGCCAGAGGCATCAGGAGGGCCGCTGAGATTACATGCCGAGCCAGCCGATTCATGTTGCGAATGTAGCACTGGGTGAGACGTGGAGGCGACACTGGACCGTCGTGACGGGCACTGTCACTTCCAAATTCCACGTTGCCATAAACGCCACGGTTGGGCGAACCGTTCCGCGTAAGATAGCGGCGTTGGTTCGCGTCTTCATCGGCATGCGTCTGGGCGCCGATCCGAGGACAATCCGGAAACACTAAAAGCACTGGATTCCTGAATATCTGGAGCGGACGGCGGAGCTACTTGACAGGGTGCACCGGAGGAAGAAGCCGAAGCTTTAAGGTTGTTGGCGGGAGGGGATGCCTATGTGAGGCTTATTGGAGACGGCAGGCGATCACGACTGTCATCTTTTCAGCTAACGCCTGGCGGAAGGCCTTCTTGATTTCAGAACTGATCGTGTTTCCTGTCACCGGCTTACCTTCCTTGAAGCTTTGAACCTCGGAATGACTGTAATTGTCCGCCTCTGGCACATGAACCACTTCCCAATGAACCTGTTTTCCGCCCGTGGAGGGCACCATTGGCGGTGGTATCGCGTCTACTCTGAACTGCGCTACTCCGCACTGGGCATACTTCGGATGACGGTAGTTCAGCAGTTCGTCAGGTTCGCTGTATTTTGACCGGTTAACGGACAGGACCGGAAAATTAACGGAAACGCCAGATGGTGCAGTTCCGACCAGAGACGGACAGTCAAAAAGCCGGAGGTAGAGAAGTTCCTCCGGCTGAAAGTGATTGTCGATTAACCTCGATTCGAGCGCGTCCACTGTCAAGTTAAGGAGCCCTTGAATCAACTAGCCAGGAATGCTCTTACTTTTCGGATAGCGACCGTGATTCCCTCGAAGCTGTCCGACACAGCAAACGGCTCGATAGTACCCTGTCGATCCGAGAGCACCCCGACGATCTCGCCGTTGTTGAAACACTCCAGGTCGGCATACTTACTGGCAGCTTCAAAGGTGAGTGCCAAACCGCCTTCAGCGGAGACGAGTACCGCGTTTGGCGTCAACTCCAACATTTGAAGGCGGCCCAAAAGCGAGCGCACGCACTCAAAGGCTGTCTCAGATGGGCGAGTTTCCAGCGTGTGTATCCGAAGCCGGATTTTGTCCAGTTCGGCCACCAGTGGACGAAACGACTCAACGGTATTTGTTATGTTGGACAGCCAATCGCTGGCGTCACCGCCGGTGACGCTGAAACTGGTCTGAGTCATGGACTCATCGACCGGAATTCTGGAGGTCAACTGAACAGACATGTGCTCGATTTCGCCAACACCTGCGGCTGCTACCCTTACATTTATATTCATTTTTGAACCGCCTTTTCCTTCAGTCGGCGCAGCCGGTCAACATGTCGACCCAGCCATTCATGGAGCGCAGCAGCGGTGTCCAGATCCATCATCAGGCAAACTTCTACCTCACGGATGATTGCATCACGGCTACGCCTCTCGCTCAGTAACTCGGGTCCCACCGTGCCATCAGCTTCTACGAAGTGACTGATGCGCGTTGGTATCGGTGGACGTTCACTGTAGACGTTTACTGCCAGTTCGGCCCGCGGAGCGATCCCGCCAAAGACTCCGCTGACATGAACCACCCTGAAACAATTTGATTTCAGGAAGTCGAAGTTAACTTTCCCAATGCCCGCACCAGCTTGAGATACGTTCACCTCCGTACCCGGCTCGGGCAAGGGGTCCAATTCAGTCTCATTCACCGCCTCTGGCATGTGGTCCTCGATCATATCAGACGGTAAACGACCGTGTTTGTGTACAAAACGCAGCAATCCCTCTCTCAAACATAGTTATTGCACGTTTGCGGCGCACGAATATTTCGGCTAAGCAACTACTTAGTTCTGCAATAACTTAGGATGGCGGTGAGGGTGAGATTCGAACTCACGGAACCCGTAAAGGTTCAACGGTTTTCGAGACCGCCGCATTCGACCACTCTGCCACCTCACCGCAGGTGGGAACTCAACCAGTGTAACAGGCCCGTTTCGTTACCTGATGCGAATGGGCTTGCCGCCGGAGTCTTTGCTGCGCTGGGCGGCGTCCATGAACTCCATAATTTCGAGGGTCTCCGCAGGCGGCACGGGCGATTTGCCCGTCTGGAAGAACTTCGCGATCTCTCGAACCAGGGCGGTGTAGTTCACCTTTGCATCAGCTGGGCTCGTCGAGACCGATCCGTTCTTGCGGAAGACCACCGCACCATAAGTCGTCTTCGGCCTGATCACGCGCACCGACCCAATGCGGCCATCGTTCCAGCGGCAGCTAATCTCATCCATATCGGGCGTCGCTACACGGGTCACTTCTCCACAGCCTCGACCCATCAGAGCGTACAGCGTCTCAACGCCGTGGATTCCGTACCAGGTGAGGTCCACTTTGTGGTGTTCCTCAAAACTGCCCGGGCTCCATGCCAGTGCTCCGGCGATATCGCCGCCCGCCTTCAAGGCAACCACCCACTCGGAGTAGCGGAGGCTCGACGAACTGAACCAGGGCACCTTCGCGGCGGCAGCGAGCTTTGCGATCTCGCGGGCATCGGCCAGTGTCGACGCGAGCGGCTTGTCGACAAAAAACGGCTTCCCTGCGGCGATCACCGCACGCGCCTGCGGCAGATGCGTCCGGCCATCGACACTCTCAATCAGCACGGCATCCACCTTGCTGAGCAGCGTCGCAATGTCGGGCACGATCTCGACACCCCACTTTTCGCTGATCTCTTTGGCAAAGCCGTCGACGCGTGTGCGGCTGCTCTCCACGTCAGGGCTGCCCGCCTTGAACGCAGCGACCACCCGCGCGCCGGGGACGTAGTCGGGCGACTTCGGGTCGTTGAACGAGCGCGTAAACGCCGGAACATGCGACGTATCGGTGCCGATGATGCCGATTTTGATCTGAGCGGACGCCACCAGCGAGCCCGCTGCCAGGAAGAGAATTCCACGTGTCACTGTGCCACCACCTTTGCCGAGATAATTCCGTCTAAATTCGGGAAACTGCGCTCAATATAACGGTCGCCTTCCGCCATATATTTATTGGGGTCGACTCCAGTGCCTTTCGGCTGAACCTCGCCGTAGCCGAAGAAGAACTTGTCCACTGCGTCCATGCCCTCCACCACGTTGCCGAATGGCGAAAAGCCGCGGGCATCCAGCTGCGGGTTGTCGACCAGGTTGATGAACACTTCCGTGGTGCGGGTGTTGGGCCCGTCAGTGGCGAACGCGATGGTACCGCGGGCGTTGGTCTGTTTCACGGGATCGTCCTGCAGGCGGAGCTGTTTCCACAACTCATTCATCTTCGGTTCCTTACTGATTCCCCACTGCACCACGAACTTCGGGCGGACTCGGTAGAACCGAGCCCCGTCATAAAACTTGTCGCTGACCAGGCGGTGAAAGCGATCCGCACCCTTCGGTGCCAGCGCCCGCGTGACCTCGAGCACGAAGGGTCCTTTCGTCGTCTGAAACTGCACCCGGAAGACCTCAGGCACCACGGCTGGGGCCACGGCCTTCTTCTCTTCCGTCTTTACGGTCGGCGCTGGAGAACACGCCACAAACCCGAGCGCCACAAGTACTGCGAGTGCCTGCCATCTCATTTCGCGTCTCTCCAGTTTGTGCCGACGCCTGTATCCACCAGCAGTGGAATCTGCAGTGAGTACACGCTCTCCATCTCCTGCTTCACCAGGCGACGGACCTCGACGACTTCATCTGGCGGCGACTCCAGTACCAGTTCGTCATGGACCTGAAGCAGCATCCGGCTCTGCGAATCCCGCAGCCGCGCATCGATCCGGATCATGGCCATCTTGATCAGGTCCGCAGCCGTACCCTGGAGCGGTGTGTTGACGGCGGTGCGTTCGGCGAACCCGCGCAGGTTCGGGTTGCGCGAGTGCATATCGGGGATCGGCCGCTCGCGCCCGATGAGGGTCCTGGAGACGCCGGTCTGACGGACCTCCGCAATCGTCGAGTCGATCCACTTGCGCACGCCGCTGTAGCGTTCGAAGTAGGCTCGAATGTATAGCTCGGCCTCCTTGCGGTCGATACCGAGTGACTGCGCCAGACCAAACGGCGTCTGCCCGTACACGATGCCGAAATTCACGGCCTTCGCGTTGCTTCGCATCTCGCGCGAAACCATCAGGGGCGGCACGCCGAACACCTCGGCCGCCGTGCGCGTGTGGATGTCCTCGCCGTTGCGGAACGCCTTTACCAGTACCGAATCGCCCGACATGTGGGCCAGCAGGCGGAGCTCGATTTGCGAGTAGTCGGCCACTACAAGCTGCCAGCCGTCGCGTGGAATAAATGCCGCTCGAATTTCGCGGCCGAGCTCGGTGCGAATCGGGATGTTCTGCAGGTTGGGGTTCGACGACGAGAGCCGACCGGTGGCCGCGCCAGCCTGGTTGAACGTGGTGTGAATACGGCCGGAATCGCGCCGAATCAACGCGGGCAGCGCGTCGATGTAGGTGCCCTTAAGCTTGGCCAGCTGGCGGAATTCCAGCACCAGTCGGGCGATATCGTGCTCGGCCGCCAGCTCTTCCAGGATGTCGGCCGCCGTCGACATGGACTTGCCCTTGCCGTACTTCACCGGCGCGCGCAACCCCAGGTCCTCATACAGTACCTTCGCCAGTTGCTGCGGCGAGTTGATGTTGAACTGCGTGCCGGCCAGCTGGTGGATCTGCCCGGTAAGCGTGCCCATCTCAATTTCGAGGCGCTCCGACAAGACACCAAGCTGGGCGGGATCGACACGAATGCCGGTCTGCTCCATGCGCGTCAGCACGCCGACGAGGGGAAGGTCGATTTCGTCGTACACGGAGCCGAAGCGCTCGCGCACCGGGGCGGAAAGAGCTGTGTGAAGCTGCAGCGCACAGTCGGCCCGGGCTTCCAGCGTGGTGCCCACCTTCCGGTCCAGATACTTCTCGCCGAGCACCTCGCAGCCGCAGTTACCCGGGTCGGCTTCCAGCAGGAACGCCTCCAGCATGACGTCGTGCTGGAAGCCCTGTGCTTTGATGCCGTGGGCCGCCAGCTGCAGCGCCGCGCTCTTGATGTCGTGCGCGATCTTGGGGCGCGCTGCGTCCTCCAGAATCGCGGCCGCGGGGCCGGCATGAGCGAAGGAGAACGCGCGAGCCTGGTCCACCTGGTAAGCCAGGCCGACCCCCGAGTCGACTGCCACTGAGAGCGTGGCGTCGGGAGGAATGGAGGCAACAAATTCGGCGACCTCCTCCTCAGTCAGCAGGCTGCGGTAATCCTTGTCCGCGGTCGACTCTACCGGCTTGAGATCGCGCAGGTGCGAGAAGAATTCCAGTTCCTTGTACAGATCGCGCAGCACCGGCACGTTGACATCCTGCGCCTGAACGTCGGAAAGGCACCACTCCACCGGAGTATTCGTGTCGATGGTTGCCAGCCGCTTGCTCAGCAGAATCTGATCCCGGTTGTTCTGCAGGCTCTCGCGATACATCTTCCGCTGGACCTCACCCGCCCGGTCGAGCGCCGCCTCGACACTGCCGAACTGCAAAATGAGATCCTTCGCTCCCTTGTCGCCGATGCCCGGTGCGCCTGGAATGTTGTCGACCGCATCGCCCTTCAACGCCAGGAGGTCGGCTACGGCGCCCGGAGGCACGCCCATGAATTCGGTGGCTTTGGCCGGGTCGTACCACGTGTCGTCCTTCATAGGGTTGAGCATGTGGACGCTGTCCGTGACGAGCTGCAGCATGTCCTTATCGCTGGAGACAATCACCACGTCGATATCGCCGCCCTCCTCGGCGCGGCGCGCGATGGTGCCGATTACATCGTCGGCCTCAAAGCCTGGGTATTCCAGGATCGGAATACGCATGGCGTCAATCAGGCGTCGGACCAGCGGAAGCTGATCTTTCAGATCGGGAGGCATTTCGGCGCGGTTCGCCTTGTACTCGGCGAACTGTTCCGTGCGATTGGTGGCGTGGGATTCAAAGACGCTGGCGATGTAGTCCGGCTTCTGATCGGCCAGCAGCTTCTTCAGCATGTTGTGGAAGATGAAAACCGCTTCCGTGGACACGCCTTTGCTGGTGCGCATCGGCGGCGCGCCGGAGCGGGCGCGGGCGTGGTAGGCACGGAAGATAAACCCGTAGGTGTCGATGAGGAAGAGCCTCGGGCGTCGGAGCATTCGCCATCATGATACTGCACGGAGACAGGCGGGAGGGGGACAGAGTGTGGCTGAATCGCTACACATAATGCGTAAGAGTGTGTCTCTGCTGCAACGGTGCATTGCCCGTAAGTCAAAGATTTGTAAAGGCTTGCGCAACGTTTCGAACGTGCTACTCTGAGAATTCTCATGCAGATGTGGATTTTTGAGGTACGGCTTGCGGTTTGAAACCACCATTGCCCGACCCGTCTCCATCAGCGGAGTAGGCCTGCATCACGGAGTTCCCGTAAACCTCCGAATCCTCCCCGCCCCCGCCGCCACCGGCATCGTTTTCGAACGGACCGACCTCGATTTCTTCCGCATCCCCGCCTGTTACAGCCACGTCGCACGAGTCAGTTACGCCACCAGCCTGATGCGACAGGGCGTGCTGATCTCGACCACCGAACATCTGCTCAGCGTTCTCTACAGCACCGGAATCGACAACGCGATTATTCAGATCGACAACCTGGAAGTGCCCATTGTCGACGGCAGCGGCGCTCCGTTTGTCCAGCTGATCCGAGAAGCGGGGATTCGCAAGCTGCGACGGAAGCGTCGTTATCTGTGTGTGAAACAGGAGATTACGGTGGAGGCGCCCGGCAAGCGCATCACGATCCTCCCGGCCGACCGTTTCCTGCTCACGTGCGCGATCTTTTTTGACCATCCTCTGGTCGGCCACCAGCAACTGCGGGTGGATGTGACGCCCGAACGTTATGCCGCTGAGATTGCTCCGGCGCGAACGTTTGGCTTCGCCTGGGAACTCGATCAGATGCGGAACATGGGACTGATTCGGGGCGCGTCGCTGGAAAACGCGATCTGCTTTGAGCGGGAGCAGGTAATGAACCCGGGCGGGCTTCGGTTTGCCGATGAGCCCTGCCGCCACAAAGTGCTGGACCTGATCGGGGACCTCGCACTGATTGGGAAACCACTGGTTGGTCACGTTGTGGCTGAGCGGGCCGGTCATGCGATGCACACCGCGCTGGTGGCCCGAATCATGTCGGACCCGAACCTGTATGAGATTCTCACCTTCGATGAACTGGCGTCCCGGGTGGTAGACGCCCTGGTATCCTGACGGCAGCCATGGCGTGGCTGCCCAATCTGCTGACCATTGTTCGAATCCTGCTGACACCTTTCATCGTTAGAGACGTGCTCGACGGGCATTGCGGGGTCGCTCTGCCGTTTGCGATGTTCGCGGGCTTCACGGATGCGGCTGACGGGTATGTGGCTCGACTCCTCAAGTCGACTTCACGGACGGGCGCCTGGCTGGATCCTGTCGCCGATAAATTCCTCCTCACAGGTCTGTACCTCAGCTTCGGATATGGGGGACTGGCGCCCTGGCCTCTGGTCTGGCTGGTGGTTGGACGGGACGCGCTGATACTGGCGATGGTGGGTACCGGGCTGCTGATCACATCTATCCGTGACTTTCCGCCGACAATCTGGGGCAAGATATGCACTGTTGTGCAGATCGCGGGGGCCCTCATTTTGCTCGCTTCCTGTAGCTCCGTGGCAGGGGCGGGAGGCCTTGTTTTGCCTGCTCTTGTGGTGATTTTCCTGGCGACGGGCTGGAGCGGAGTACACTACGTGTGGCGGGCACTTGTTCTTCTCAGAAGTGCTCGTCAGAAGGTTTGACGCCCGCCTGCGCTGGCGCTAGTCTAAGACTTAGGGCAGTCATGACGAATTTCCCACCCTCTCGCCACTACCTCACGGCTGGTCTTGCCGCTGTGATCCTGGCTGCGTTCTCCGGGTGGGTTGCCATGCAGTGGTCGCCGGCGTGGATCGCATCCGTGCTTTTCGCCGGTAGCGCTATGATTCTGCTGCTACTTGCCATTCAGCCCTCGGTGGACGTCTACGAACATCATCTGGCGCTGGGCAAGCGCGTCATCCAGTGGAACGAGATTCGACGCCTCGACCGTACCTCCTGGATCTCACCACTTGTGGTTCAGCTTACCCTCACAGGTGAGCGGCGTGTGACTCTGGTTTACCCTGGTGACATCGATTCCGGCAAAAGCCTTCTGCGTCATCTGCGCCGTTGTGCCCGGAATGCCCTGATCGACGGGATTCCCTACAAACAGTTTTGGGGCGAAGCCCTGCCATCCCAGGAGCGTCGCAGCCTGCCAGCGCCCCGCTACCGGCTCCTGCGTCCTGAAGATGAAGCCGAAGTCGAGCGTCTGTTTCAGCGCCTGAAGACAGTCGGGCACCTGGACAAGAGCTCAGACGAGAAGTAATCATTGCGATTCCGCCGTCCGGCTTTCCTGGCTGTTGTCCTGCTACTTCTGGTGCTCGCGGGTCTGTGCCTGCTGACAGCGCCGTGGTGGCTGGCCGCGTCGGCGCGTTTGCTTATCCAGTCCGATCCTCCGCAGCATGCTCAGGCGATTCTTGTCCTCGCCGGCGACCAGAAAGGCGAACGCGTCATGAAGGCTTGCGAACTGGCGACGGCGGGCCTCGCACCGCGCGTGCTGGTCAGCGGTCCGACGGATATCTACGGACGAAACGAAGCCAATTTGGCTGTTGAGTTCGCGGTGAAGCACGGATGCCCGCAGTCGCTGCTGGAGCCGGTCGCGATCCAGGCTTTTTCGACTGAAGAAGAGGCGTCGGAGTTTGAGCGGGAGCTGCGGGCACGGAATATCACCCGGCTGCTGATTGTCACCAGCAACTACCATACGGCCCGCGCTGGCCGAATCTTCCGCCGTCGACTCGGCAATGCCGTGGAAGTCAGGATGTTCGCCGCCCCCGACCGACTGTTTGACCCCGACCGGTGGTGGCAGTCGCGTGAAGGACAGAAGACCGCATTCTACGAGTGGTCCAAGACGGTCTCGATGGTGGTTGGCCTGTGATGCGGCAAACCATCAGCCGTCTCATTCCCTACTACAGCCGGTACCGTCGCGGACTGTTCCTCGGAATGGGATCGCTGATTCTTAAGGACGTGTTCGCTGCCGGCCAGCCTCTGCTGATCGGCCTTGCCGTCGATTCCCTCTCCCGTGATTTCGCCCTGCGCCGTCTCCTGATGTTTGCCGGCGGACTGGTCCTCTTATCCGCTTTGAAGGGCGTTTTCCAGTACCACATGCGCGTGATCCTGATCGGTATCTCGCGCGATATCGAGTTCGATCTGCGGAACGAATTGTTCAGCACGCTGGTGGGCCTTTCGGGCGATTTCTACTCGAAGTACCGCACCGGCGACATCATGGCCCGTGCGACGAACGATCTGAATGCCGTTCGAATGATGCTGGGGCCCGGGCTGATGTACTGGACGGAGACGTCGCTGACCATGCTGCTGGCGGTGGCCGTGATGTTGTGGGTGGACTGGCCGCTGGCTCTGATCGCGCTGGCGCCGACTCCAGTTATCAGTTTTGTCGTCATGACGTTTGGGCGAATCATCCATGACCGTTTCGAACGCATTCAGGCGATGTTCTCCGATATCAGCAGCCGCGTGCAGGAGAACCTGGCGGGCGTTCGAGTCATTCGTGCTTATACGCAGGAGCAGCACGAACTGGCTCGGTTTGAGAGTCTGAATCGCGACTTCATCCACGAGAATGTGCGGCTGGCAAGGGCGCAGGGGATGTTCATGCCGACGCTGCAGGCGCTGGTCGGCATCGGGTTCCTGTGCGTGTTGTGGGCGGGTGGCAGCCGTGTGTTGTCGGGGAGCATTTCCATCGGCTCGTTTGTCATGTTCCAGAGCTACATGGGGATGCTGGTCTGGCCAATGATTGCACTGGGGTGGGTCATTAACCTGACGCAGCGCGGAACCGCCTCAATGAGCCGTATCGACGAACTGCTGATGCAGCAGGCGAGCATCGCGGCTCCGGCGAATCCGGTGCCGTTTCCCGAGCGGGCGCGTGGCGACATCGAGTTCCGGGGCGTGACGGTAGACTTCGGAAACGGGCGGAAGGGGCTCGACAATGTGTCGCTCCGGATTGAGGGCGGCAGCACTGTGGCCATAGTCGGGCACACCGGGAGTGGCAAGAGCACTCTCATGCATTTGATACCGCGCCTCCTCGATACCACGTTGGGGACCGTGTTGGTGGATGGGGTGGACGTACGCCGCTATGATCCGCGCGACCTGCGCCGGCAAATTGGCTTCGTTCCGCAGGAGACGTTCCTGTTCAGCGACACGCTCGCCGGGAACATCGCGTTCGGCGCACCCGGGGCGAGCGAGGCGGAGATCCGGCAGGCTGCCGAAATCGCGGGACTGGCGCCTGATGTGGAGGCGTTCCCCGAGGGTTACAAGACAATGGTCGGCGAGCGGGGTATCACGCTGTCGGGAGGGCAGAAGCAGCGCACTGCGATTGCCCGGGCCATCCTGCGGGACCCGCCCGTGCTGATTCTCGACGACGCCCTGTCCAGCGTCGACACCTTGACCGAAGAACGAATCCTTAGCGCTCTGCAGGACACGATGGCGCGGCGGACCACCATCCTGATCTCGCACCGGGTGTCGACGGTACGCAGTGCGGACCGGATCTTCGTAATCGAGGCAGGACGGGTCGCCGAGCAGGGCACTCACGCCGAACTAATCGGGCAGGGAGGCTATTACGCCGACCTCTACCAGAAGCAGTTGCTGGAAGAAGAGTTACAGGCGATTTAGCGATGGCTCCGGTGTTCAGCTTATCGGGGACATAAAAAGACGCAGTGGCAGACGAAACCGATTTCGGTTACGATTGAGACAATAATTCCCCGGGCCGGATTTAGCTTGTTGGGGAAAGGGTTGATCCGGCCACGGGGCTACGTGCTGTTGGTTGTTCTGACGAGGGCGGTTCCGAAAGGTACCGCCGCCGACAGAAAAATTTTAAGCAGAAGCCCCTCGAGTTTTAGAGCATGCCAACGATGGCGTTCACCAGGATCGATGCCATCGCCAGCGGTATCAAAACCTTCCAGCCGACATTCATCAACTGGTCATAGCGCAGGCGCGGGAACGTGCCTCGGAACCAGATCAGTATGTAGATAATCGTGAACACCTTCAGGAAGAACCAGAAGGGTCCGATTGCCGCGGCATTGACGGCCGGGATCAGGAAGATGGTGCCGAGCAGGATGAGGCCCACGCCGATTGCCATCAGCCCGGTGCGCTGACTGCGGTCGAGCAGGGTACGGAGCAGGTAGAAGCACCCGGCGCCCGATCCGGCGAACAGCAGGAACGGCACGACGAAGTTCATTGGGTCCAGAAAGCCGATGCTCGGGAAGGGTCGCAGCCAGCCGCCCCAGAACAGTGTTACGGCAACGGACGACACCACGAAGATGTTGGCGTACTCGGCCAGCATGTAGAGTGCCCAGCGGAAGCCGCTGTACTCGGTGTGAAAGCCGGCGACGAGTTCCGATTCTGCTTCGGGGAGATCGAACGGGGCTCGGTTGGTTTCGGCTACGGAGGCGATGAAGTAGATGCCGAAGGGCACGATCATCAGGCCCCAGTTGGAGAAGACGAACCAGATCTGCCGGGCCTGCTGCGCCTTGACGATCTCGATCATGCTCAGCGACCCCGCCACCATCACTCCGGCGAGCAGGGACAGCGACAGCGCCACTTCGTAACTGACCAGCTGGGCGGCGGCTCGGAGTGCTCCGAGCAGCGGGTAGTGGCTGTTCGACGACCATCCACCGAGGATGATCCCGAGGATGCCGACCGAGCCCATGGCCGAGACGACCAGGATGCCGACGTTGACGTCGGTGATCACCAGGTACTGGCTGAAGGGCAGCACGGAGAATGCCGTGAAGGCGGTGAAGAGCGAGATCATCGGAGCCGCGAGGAAGATCCACTTGTCGGCGGCGGCCGGGACGATATCCTCTTTGAGCAGCAGCTTAAGGGCGTCCGCGATGGGCTGGAGAAAGCCGAACGGGCCGACGCGCATGGGGCCGAGGCGCACCTGCATGTCGGCGAGCACCTTACGTTCCAGCAGCACGATGTAGCCGACCACCAGCGGGAAGACGCCGACGATCACCAGGATCATCGCCAGCGGCAGGAAGAGCGGGTTTTGAATCAACAGTTCCATTTATCTGGCCTCCGGTTGCGTTACCACGCTGGCGTTGGCCGAGGCCGTGGGTGGGAGGATGTGGGCAAAGCGCAGGAACGGCTCGGGGTAGATGCCGATGACGACGGTGAGCACTCCGGTGATGGCCAACGCAGTTGTGAAGCTGAGGCTGCGGACCGGGGCCGGATCGTCGGCCTCCACCTCATCTCCCTGGAACATCGATTTGACGATGCGGAAGTAGTAGTAAAGCGCGACTACCGAGAACAGGGCCGCGATGGCTGCCGCCACAGTGTGTCCCGTCTCAATCAAAGAGACGAAGATGAAGTACTTGCCCAGGAAGCCCGCGGTGGGCGGCAGTCCGGCCAGCGACATCATGAAGATCAGCATCCAGACGGCGTAGCCTGGCTTGCGGCGGATGAGGCCGCGGAGGTCGGCTATGGTGTCGCCCGGGACGCCCTCGCGATGCATGGCCGCGACTACCAGGAATGCTCCCAGCGTCATGAACGCGTATACCAGGATGTAGACCGCGATGCCCTGCATGCCGGTGTCGTTGCCCGCCACCAGTCCGAGCAGGATGTAGCCGGCGTGTGAGATGGAGCTATAGGCCAGCATGCGCTTCACGTTTTCCTGAGAGAGCGCCGCCAGGTTGCCGATGGTCAGCGTGAGGATTGCGATCACCATCAGCAGCGGCTCCCACGTTGGACGTGCGGAACTCAGCGGGCCGAGGAAGATGCGCGTCAGCAACGCGAAGGATGCCGCCTTGGAGGCGACGGCGAGGTAGGCGGTAACCGGTGTCGGCGCGCCTTCATAAGCGTCGGGCGCCCACATGTGGAATGGGGCCGCGGAGATCTTGAAGAGCAGTCCCACTGCGCACGCCACGATCGCCATGAACACGATCGGGTTGCCCGGTCCAAGGGCAGTGACGGCTGCTGAGATCTCATTCAGCTTCGTCGAGCCGGACAGGCCGTAGAGCAGGGAGAAGCCGTAGAGCAGGAAGCCTGTGGAGAAGGATCCCAGCAGCAGGTACTTCATCGCCGCTTCGTTGGACCGCTTGTCGGAGCGCAGGAACCCGACGAGGATGTAGAAGCAGAGGGCCATCAGCTCCAGGCCGACGATGATGGTGATCAGGTCCGTACCCGCGGCGAGGAAGAACATGCCGCAGTTGGCGAGGAGCATCAGGCCGTAGTATTCGCCCAGCTTTTGTTTGTCGTCTTCAAGGAATCGCCAACTGATCATGGCCACGATGGCCGAGGCGGCCAGGAACATCCAGTTGAAGAACAGAGCGAAGCGGTCAATTACGAGCGAGCCGTGGAAGGCACTGAGCTCGCGCAGATTGTTGGCAACCAGGAACGTCTGCTGACGGAAGAGTGCCAGGCCGGTGAGCAGGAGCCCGGCAAAGGTAAGGGCCACCAGCCAGCGCTGTTGCACGCGGCCGGGCAGGAGGAACTCGAACAGCAGCACCGCGCATCCGAACAGCGCCAACATCAGCGCCGGAAGGAGCACGAAGTGGTCTGTGGCGGTGTAGAACTCGTTCATTTCGCGACTACCTCATGGGCAGCTGCCTGGTCGGCCTGAACCGGAAGTGCGTGGACCGGAGCGGCGGCTTCGTGGACGGCCTTCCGATGTGCGCCGGGGTTGACGCGCTGCACCAGGGTCGCCACGGGCTTGTCGAGGATCTCAAAGAACGGCTTCGGGTACAGGCCGATCCAGAACGCGCAGAAGATCAGCGGTGCAAACACCACCATCTCGCGCACGCTCAGATCCTTGAGAATCTTGTTCTTCTCATTGGTGATCTCGCCGAGCATGGTGCGCTGGAACAGCCACAGAAGATATGCCGCGCCCAGCACGACACCGCTTCCGGCGGCCACTGCCCACCAGATGTTGGCGAGGAACACGCCCTGGATGATGGTGAACTCGCCGATGAAGCCGTTGAGCAGCGGAAGGCCAGCGGAGCTGAACATCGCGATGGCGAAGACGATCGAGTAGATGGGCATCACGGTGGCGAGTCCGCCGTACTCCTTGATCTCACGTGTGTGACGCCGTTCGTAGACCACGCCGACGATGAGGAAGAGCATGCCGGTGGAGATACCGTGGTTGATCTGCTGCAGCACACTGCCTGCGATCCCGGCGTCATTCAGCGCGAAGATGCCGAGCGTGCAGAAGCCGAGGTGGCTCACCGAAGAGTAGGCGACCAGCTTCTTCCAGTCCTGCTGCATCAGGCTGACCAGTGCTCCGTAGATGATGCCGATGATGGACAGCACCGCGAGGATCATCACGATGGTGCGGTCGGCCGAGGCGTTCGGCAGCAGCGGCAGCGAGAAGCGGAGGAACCCGTACGTCCCCATCTTCAGCAGCACGCCGGCCAGGATCACCGAGCCCGCCGTGGGTGCCTCGACGTGCGCGTCAGGCAGCCAGGTATGGAACGGGAACATCGGGACCTTGACGGCGAAGCCTACAAAAAACAGCCAGAACACAAGGTGCTCGATCCCTGGCGCCATCTGCAGTTTCATCAGTTGATTGATGTCGAACGTGTAGTAGCCGAACTGCGTGTAGTGCTGGAAGTACAGGATGATGCCGCCCAGCAGCATCATCATCGATCCGACCAGAGTGTAAAGGAAGAACTTGATGCCCGCGTAGAGTTTTCGTGGGCCTCCCCAGATGCTGATGATGAAGTACATCGGCACCAGGACCGCTTCCCAGAACACGAAGAACAGGAAGAAGTCGAGCGACATAAATACGCCCAGCATGCCGACCTGCAACACCAGCAGCATGACGTAGTATTCCGTCAGCCGTTGCTCGACTGCATTCCACGAACACAGTACAGCGACTGCGCCGATCATCGTCGTGAGCAGGACCAGCAGCAGTGAGATGCCGTCGATGCCGAGGTAGTACTGCACGCCGAGGCTTGGGATCCATGAGGCCTTCTCGACGAACTGATACCCGTCGGCGCCCTTGTCGAATTGCAGGACCAGTGGTATTGAAACCAGGAATCCGGCCAGTGCGACGATGTTGGCCCAGAGCTTGATTAGGCGCTGCTGTGCCGACGGAATCGCAATAAGAATCAGGGCGCCCACAAGGGGCGTGAAGAGTGTAAGGCTGAGAAGATGATCGCTCATGACCGTGTCACGTAGATTCCGAACATTACGAGTACGCCCACCACTACGAAGAGCGCGTACGTTTGCACCTGACCCGTTTGCACAAACCGGGTCGGGTAGGAGGAGAACTGGACGAGGGCTGACGACAGGCGCACTGCGCCGTCGATGATCCACTTGTCCCACCACATCAGCATTTTCGATTCGGACCTGGTCAGCGAGGCCGCGCCGTTCACAGCGCCGTCGACCACCGTACGGTCGAAGGTACTGAGCAGGCTGCCGCCCTTTTTGCAGAGTCCGTTCACGAAGAGAAAGTCGTAGATTTCATCGACGTACCACTTGTTCAGCAGCACCTTCGCGATGGCGCCCTTCACTTCGAAGCGCGTCGCGAGGAAGATGCCCAGCAGTCCGGCGGAGATCGCCACGGCCAACAGCGCGTAGCCCGTGGTTGCATCGAGAGCATGTGGTTCATGCACAGGGAACACTGGCGCCAGGAAATGTTCGAACGCATGGTGGCCCCAGCCAACCAGCGCACTTCCCGCGGCCAGCAGCATCAGCGGGACCGTCATGGTCCACGGCGATTCGTGCGGATGCACATGGTGATGGTCGAAGCGCTCCTCGCCGTAGAAGGTCATGCGCATCAGCCGCCACATGTAGAAGGCGGTCATCAGCGCGGTGATGAGACCGACCGCGTAGACGGCTTTGGATGTCAGGAACGCGTTGGTCAGGATCTCTTCTTTCGAGAAGAACCCGGCGAATCCCGGGATACCGGCGATGGCCAGCGTGCCGATCAGCATGGTGGCATGCGTGTACGGCATGTACTTGCGCAGGCCGCCCATCTTTCGCATGTCCTGTTCGTGGTGCATACCGTGGATCACGCTGCCCGATCCGAGGAAGAGCAACGCCTTGAAGAACGCGTGCGTGAACAGGTGGAAGACGGCGACCCAGTACGCGCCTACACCGAGCGCCATGAACATGAATCCAAGCTGGCTGACTGTCGAGTAGGCCAGCACTCGCTTGATGTCGTTCTGCACCAGGCCGATGGATGCGGCGAAGATGGCCGTGAATGCGCCTACTCCGGCGATGATCGACAGCGTGATCGGAGTGAGATGGAACAGCGCGCTGGACCGGGCGATCATGTACACGCCGGCGGTCACCATGGTGGCTGCGTGGATCAGGGCCGAGACCGGAGTGGGGCCTTCCATCGCATCGGGGAGCCACACATACAGCGGGAACTGCGCCGACTTGCCGGTCGCGCCGATGAACATGCACAGCGCCGCTATGCTGAGAATTCCGAAGCTGGTCTCCACCTGGTAGTGATGCAGGGCTGCCGGGATCTCCGTGAACCGGACGCTGCCCGAGAGTTTCCACAGCAGCAGCATTCCGATGATGAAGCCCCAGTCGCCGACACGGTTGACGATGAACGCCTTCTTGCCCGCGTCGCCGGCTGACTTTTTGTGGAAGTAGAAGCCGATGAGCAGGTAGGAGCACAGGCCGACACCCTCCCAGCCGACGAACAGCAACACATAGTTGTTGCCGAGCACCAGCGTGAGCATGAAGAACACGAACAGGTTGAGGTAACCGAAGAAGCGGTAGTAGCCTCCTTCGTGCGCCATGTAGCCGGTGGAGTAGAGATGAATCAGCGTCCCGATGCCGGTGATCACCAGGATCATTACCGAACTGAGCGGGTCCAGCAGATAGCCGATGTCGGCCTTCAACATGGGAAGCCAGGTGTAGAGGATGACTTCATGCGGCTGCCCGTGCGCCTCGATTACTGCGCCCAGAGACAACAGGAAGCTGAGGAACACGCTGCCGACGCAGATCACGTTCACGGCGGCTTTCGGCAGTCGCTTGCCGATCAGCAGCATCAGAATCGCGCCGCACAGCGGGAAGATGGGAATCAGCCAGATCAGGTCTACCATTTGAGGAGGTCCACCTCGTCTGCAAGCACTGTGCCTTTGTTGCGGAACATCGCAATCAGGATGCCGAGTCCGACAGCGGCTTCGGCCACTGCGAGCGCGATAACGAAGATCGCGAACACCTGACCCTGCACCCCGCCGTACATGCGTGAGAACGTGACCAGGTTGATGTTGACGGCATTGAGGATCAGCTCAATCGACATGAGAATGATGACAATGTTGCGGCGGGTTAGCACGCCCATGGTCCCGATGAGGAACAGAGCCCCTGCCAGCACGACGTAGTGCATCGTTGTGATTGACTGCATATTTCGCTACTCCTGGGGGCTTTCCTTGCGAGCCATGAAGACCGAGCCGACCACTGCCACCAGCAGCAGCACGGACGCCACTTCAAAGGGCAACAGGTATTCGCTGAACAGGCTGTCGGCGATGCGTTCTGTGTTGCCGGATCCTTTGACCGCTGCGGCGACCGATGCCAGCGGCTTGTGCCATGCGGCCATGGAAGAGGAGCGGCTGACGAACCACCAGACCTCCGCGCCTATGCCCACCAGACACGCCAGACACACGGCCCACGCCCCGTTGAACTGCGCCTGTTTGGCGGCTTCGTCCAGGTTGACCAGCATGATGACGAACAGGAACAGCACCATGATGCCGCCGATGTAGAGCACGATCTGCACGGCGAACAGGAACTCGGCCTGCTGCAGCAGGTAGAGACCTGCCACGCCGAGCAGGGAAACAATCAGCGCGATGGCGCTGTGTACCGCGTTGCGGCGCGTGATGGTGAGGATGCCTCCACCCAGCGTGAGCAGCGCGAAAATGTAGAAGAACATGGTGTCGAGCACGGGTTTGATTGCTCCCTAAAGATTAGGCCTTGAACTGGGGCGGATGGTGTCCGTCCTCCAGCTTCTTGCGGTCCCATACCTGGCCATCGCGCGAGTAAGAGGCCATTTCGAATGCTTTAGACAACTCGATCGCGTCGCTCTGGCAGGCTTCTTCGCAGATGCCACAGAACATACAGCGTGAGGTGTCGAACGTAAATTCCGTGAGGACTTTCTTCTTCGTGGCCTCGTCTCGCTCACTTTTAACGACAATTAGTTTTTCCGGACAGCTCAGAGCACAGAGGCCGCACGCGTTGCACAGCGTTTCTCCAGTCTCCGGATTCATGTTCAGCACCGGAGCCCCGCGGAATTGCGGTGCGATTGTGGGCCGCTGTGCCGGGTACTGCTCAGTCACGATGTTCTTCGGATTCTGGTTGCGGAATGTGACCGCGAGTCCCTGAAAAAGGTCCACCAGGAAAACAGTTCGGATGAGTTTGTTCCAGTTCATCTGTCCACCTCGCCAAGAACGATGTCGAGAGTTCCAATAATTGCTACCAGATCCGCCACCAGAGCGCCCTTCGACATTTTGTCCAGCGCCTGGAGGTTGATGAATGAAGGCGGCCGCACACGCACCCGGTACGGGTTGGTGGTGCCGTCGCTGACGATGTAGAAACCAAGTTCGCCTTTCGGCGCTTCAATACCCACGTATGCCTCGCCGATGGGCGGTTTCAGCACGCGAGCCACTTTGCCCATAACCGGACCATCCGGCAGATTCGCCACCGCCTGGCGGCAGATTTTCACTGACTCGCGCATCTCTTCCATGCGAACGATGTAGCGGTCGAAGGTATCGCCGTTCTCGCAGGTCGGGATGTTGAAGTCGTACTGCTCATAGCCGCTGTAGGGCAATGCTTTGCGCAAATCCCACGCCAGTCCGGCCGCGCGGATCATGGGGCCGGTGACGCCGTAGGCCTTGCAGTCGGCCACGTTGAGCACGCCGACGCCGGTCAGACGGTCCACCCAGATCCGATTCCCGGTGAGCAACTGCGCGTATTCGTCGACCTTGGGGATGAAGTAATCGCAGAAATCGAGCACGTCCTTCTGAAAGCCGTCGTAGATATCGCGGGGGAGGCCGCCGATACGGAACGCATGTGTGGTCAGCCGCGCGCCGAAGTATCGTTCGTAAATATCGAGAACGAATTCCCGTTCGCGCATCGTCAGAAACAGCGGCGTGATGGCGCCGATGTCGAGCGCGTGCGTGCCAAGCCACAGGAGGTGGCTCGCAATTCGGTTCAACTCCGTGAGGATGACGCGGACGGCCTGGGCGCGTGCCGGAACCTCAGCGCCGATGAGTTTCTCCACGGTCAGACAGTACGCCATGGAGTTGGAGACAGCGGCGATGTAGTCGAGGCGGTCGACGTAGGGTGCAAACCCGGGGTAGGTGCGCGCCTCAGCCAGTTTTTCAATGCCGCGATGCAGGTAGCCGATGACGCAGTCGGTGCCATTGACGGTCTCACCATCGAGCTTCAGAATTACGCGCAGCACGCCATGTGTAGACGGGTGCTGCGGACCCATATTCAGGACCAGTTCGGTCTTGTCGAGATACGTTTCAGCGGTTTGTGTCATGCGCTAGTGCCCGCTTTCGATGCCGAGGTTCTCCTGAACCCAGCGCTCGTCCATGTTTGAAAGTGCCGAGTCGCGGCGCATCGGGTGCCCCGTCCAGTCGTCCGGCATGAGGATGCGGCGGAGGTCGGGGTGCCCGGCGAATTCGATGCCGAACATGTCATATACCTCGCGCTCCATCCAGTTGGCGGTGGGATGGACGGGCACGACAGTTTGGGGCTTCTGCCCCTCTTTTATGCGGGTTTTCACCCGAAGACGTACGTTCTGCGAAAAACTGTAGAGGATGTAGACGATCTCAAACTGCTCTTCGCGTTTCGGAAAATGCACCGCAGTGAGGTCGGTAAGCATGTCGAACTCCTCCTCATCGCGAAGGAATTCGAGGAGGTCAGGGACTGCATCTGGTTCCGCAATAAGGAAGTTCTGGCCAAGGTAGGCGGAGAACTCGGAGATGGCCTGGCCATATCTTTCGGTCAGGCGCGAGGTGAGCTCGCTCTCCCACGGCGTGGTTTGCATCGTGGCTGGCGGCTTGGGATTCATAGGTCGGGTCCTGTGCGCCAATGCAAATTGCACGTTCAGGACCAACCGTTTGCGGGGCCGACTGTTGAATTTTTCTACAGGCGTTTCGACGGTCCGCAGAGCTACTGCAGAGCCATGCTGACGACAGCCGCCAGAGCAGGGAGTGTCAGCAGAGCATCCGCCACCCGGACGGGCGATGAGCAGGCGGGAGGTTTCCGGCGAACCCGAGCGGCAGGATCGTACCAGAGCTGGGCGACGTCACCCCGCGCACCTGGGCAAATCGCGCAGACTTCACGCTGGCCGGGTTGCAACCGGGGTGCGCCCGGCCCACGCGGACACCTTCTCTTCCAGCGAGTCAAGCTTGATCGGCTTGGCGAGGTAATCGTCCATACCCGCGTCCAGGCACCGTTCACGCTCACCGTCCATGGCATTCGCCGTAAGAGCGATGATCGGCGTCCGTGCCGCGGCTCCGCTCAGTGCACGGATGCGCCGCGTGGCCTCGAACCCATCCATGACCGGCATCTGGCAGTCCATCAGGATAAGGTCATACGATCCGCGGGAACAGGCCTCGACCGCCTGCTCGCCGTTCTCCACGATGTGCGTCGCGCAACCGAGGCGACTCAGCATGAACTCGGCAACACGCTGGTTGACCTTGTGGTCCTCGGCTACCAGAACGCGAATCGCGGGACCCTCATGCAACTCGGCGGCCACCGGCGAATCCTCCATTGCGGCCCGCTTGTGCCCGTGAACCCGTTCGAGGCAGGCGATGAGGACGGACTCGCGCACCGGCTTCGTCAGGCAGGCGTCCACCGCCGGCCCTAAGCTGCTGCCCATCCCGACGTCGCCCATTGATGTCAGCATCACCACCTTCAGGCTCGAATCGGGGTGCTGGTTGCGAACCGCCTTTGCCAGCATCAGTCCGTCCATCCCAGGCATTTGCATGTCGAGGACAGCGATATCGAAGGAAGTGCCGTTCTTCAGCGCCCTCAGCGCTTCCTCACCGCTTTCCACCGTGACAGGCACCGCTCCCGCTTTTCTGAGTTGATGCATCAGAATCAGGCGATTCGTCGGATGATCGTCCACAACCAGCACCCTTACGCCCGAAAGTGGCACCGGCACGACCGTTGCCGCTTCTGCGTCTCCCAGGGGCAGCCGTACACGCAGCCAAAATGTGCTGCCGTCGCCAGGCGTACTCTCCGCGCCGACGTTGCCGCCCATCATCTGCGCCAGGCGCCGACAAATCGCAAGGCCGAGCCCGGTGCCGCCATACTTGCGCGTGGTGGACGAATCCGCCTGGGTGAAGCTCTCAAACAGAGTCGGAATTTTGTCGGGCGCAATGCCAATGCCGGTGTCCTTGACTGCGAACAGCAGGTCAACGTGTTCTTCCCCGAGTGAATCGACAATGGCGCTGCACATCACCTCGCCCTTGTCGGTGAACTTGACCGCGTTTCCGAGCAGGTTCAGCAGGATCTGCCGAAGCCGGTTTGCATCGCCGCGAACCGTTCCCGGCAGTAGAGGATCCACCAAAAGATGCAGTTCCAGTCCCTTGCTCGCGGCCGCCCCGGCAACGATGTCGACGGCATCTTCCAGCAGAGTCTTCAGGTCGAAACTCGCCGATTCCAGTTCCAGCTTGCCCGCCTCAATCTTCGAGTAGTCGAGGATGTCATTGATCACAGACAGCAGCGCTTCTCCGGAAGATCGAATAATCTGCAGCATCTCCCGCTGGGGCTCGGTCAGCTGGGTGTCCGCGAGCAGCCCCGTCATGCCGATGACTCCATTCATCGGGGTTCGAATCTCATGGCTCATGGTCGCCAGGAACTCGCTCTTGGCTCGCGCCGCGGCTTCGGCCGCATCTCTGGCCGTACGCAGTTGCTCGGCGTACTCTTCCAGTCGCTTCAGTGCCTGCTCTCGTTCCGTGACATCCAGAAGACAGGAACGGATGCCCGCGATCCTGCCATCGGGATCAAGAATGAAGTTCTCATGCACTTCCGCAGTGACGATGCGTCCGTCAGGCAGATCATAATGTCTCAGAAACACCTGAAGAGGCTGGCGGCCCGCCAGTTTGTTCAGGACACTGGCCCGGCTGCGTTCGGACTCCCGAACCAGCGCCCAGGCTGGCTGGCCCAGGATCTGCTCCGGAGATCGGCCCATCAGCATGCATTCGGCTGCGTTCACCCGGCGCATGATGCCTTTCGCGTCGATTTCGTGGAGCGCCACCGGGGCGTCCTCGAACAGTGCCCGGTACCTTGCTTCGGTCTGCCGCTGCTCATGCTCGGCAAGGCGCAGTTCTGTCACATCGCGCGCAATGCACTGAAACCCCGTCAACTTGTCTTCTTCAATGATTGGCTGGACGCTCTGCCGCCACCACCGGTCCTGCCCGTTTTTGGTCACGACGGGCATTTCGAACTCGACTTCCGGTGCCACGCGCAGATTGCGGCGCAGCATGGTGTGGCGGCGTACGCGGTTGCGGTGGTCTTGCCGCACCAGGTTCATTCCGTCGCTCCCCAGTAACTCGGGTTCGGAGTAGCCCGTCACCATCTGGGCGCTCTGATTGCAGAACGTGAGCCTGCCCTCGACATCCGTCCGGTAGATGATTTCCGACGCCGACTGCACCACGTTGCGGAACAGTTCCTGCTGTTTCCGCAGCGCCTCCTCGGTTCTGGCCCGGTCCGTAGTGTCGATCGCCGTCCAGCCATACATCTGCGAACCGTCAGCCGAAGTGAACGGGAAGCGGAGCGTCAGCCACTGGCGCGCTGCGTTGTCGCGGTCCGGGATCTCCACCACCGCCGCGTCGCTCGTTTCGCCCTCGTGGGAACCCGTCTTGCGTTCGAACAGGCTGCTCAGCCGGAAGGACCACGTGTTCACGTGTTCCGAACCGAGCGTGTTTAAAAAGGTTTGATTGCAGTACACCAACCGCCCTGACAAATCGGTCATGAAGGCCATTGCAGGGGTATTGCCCATGAAGGCATGGAAGCGCCGTTCGGATTCCTCAGCCGCCCGCTGCGCCCGTCTCGTACGCCGGAGGTGCCAGTAGTTCACCGCCAGCAGAATCAGGAGCGCGCCGCCCAACCCGTAGAACATCCGCCACAGGAATCGATTCTCCAGCACCTGCCGGACACGATTGTGCTGAAACGGGGCGAACAGGCGCCAGCGCTCGGCGGTACGCAGCACATCGCCTTCCAGCTCCAGTTGCCCTATCTGCCTGTAGATACGGTCCGCGGCAAACGCCACTTCACGCCGGGACGCGCTGGCAAACTGGAAATCGGCCTGGCTCAGCGGCGTTACGGTAATTCCCTGGCAGAGCCGTTCCGGATTCTCGAACGCGGTGGTTTGCAGGGACCGCGCATCCACCAGCAGGGCATCCACGCGCTTCGCACACAATCCTGAAAACAGATCCGGAACGTCACCCAGAATCTCTATCTCGGCACCTGGCAACAACGTCGGCGCCAGAGCCCGGATGAGAGTCAGGTTACGGATCCCCACTTTTCGGCCCGCTGTCTCATTTACCGTTCGCAATGGTTGCCCGCGACGGGATACCAGGGCCATGCTGGTATCCCACCAGGCGGGACTGAGATGGAGTTCCTGGCGTCGACGTTTGGTGACAACGACTATCGGATGCAGGTCGATTTTCGATTCGCGGAATGCTTTTTCGAAGTCACCGTCGGGAATTGCCACCCATTCCAGAGAAATCCCGGCGCGTCGCGCCGCTTCGGTCATCACGTCGACCGCAAAACCATAGGGTTCGCCCGATGGGGAAATAAGCAGGTACGGCTGGTAATTGGTGAACCCGGCGCGCAGGTGGCGAATATCGTATTTCTGCCAGTAGAACCATCCGGCCAGACCAGAAAATATCATCAGTCCTGCGAGGGCGGACCATATTCTACGGCGCTTTGACAAGGTGGCGGCGACTGGCATCCGTCTCCTTAACTTATCGGTCCAAATCGAGGGCGCAATAGCGATATCATCAAGTCTCTTCAATCATATGCGATTCGGATACTTACTCACTGGACTTGCCGTGTCGCTCTGCCTCGCCGCAGCGATGCGAACGGACATCTTTCCCGTTCTTGCCTCAGCAGCTCTGGCGGGCCGTCAGACCGGCGATTATTACCTTGTCGTGACCAACCAGTTGTTGCGCCCCGCGGGCGACACATTCGCCGTCAGGGGCAGGCCGGTGGAACTGGCTACCGATGCGGCAGGCAAGTATCTGGCCGTGCTGAGTCAGTCCTCTGTAATGTTGCGGGATGGTGCCACCGGCGCCCCGCGAGCGGAAATTCGGACCAAAACCACGTCGTATACAGGTCTCGCATTCCGGCCGGGTGCCGACGAGGTGTGGGCCAGTGAGGCCACTCGCAACGGGCCGGACAGCGTGGTAATCCTCTTCCCGGAGGAATCGGCCAAATCCGCCACGCTGGAGCGCATCGAACTCACGGGCCATCCGGTCCCGACAGGAATCGCGTTCAGTGCCGACGGCAAATCGGCATATGTCGCCCTCAGCCGGACCGGGCGTGTCGCGGTCATCGACACTCAGTTCCGCCGCATTGTGCGCGAAATACCGGTCGGCCTCGCGCCGCACGGCGTGCTGATGGATGTGAAGCGCAACCGGCTGTACGTGTCGAACCGTGGTGGCCGCACTCCCGCCGCGGGTCAGTCGAAGGCCGACAGCGCCGGGACAATGCTCGCTGTCGACCCGAACACCGGCTCGACACTGAACGGCACAGTCAGCGTCATTGACCTGCGCACGTTCGCGGTGGTGCGGGACGTGGAAGTCGGCCGTGCGCCATCGGGGCTGAGCCTCAGCCCGGACGGATCGCTCCTGGTGGTGGCTAACGGCCACTCCGATTCGCTTACTCTAATCGACACGCAGAGCCTGGCAGCCCGGGACGTCGCCGTCCCCACTCGCCCGGCGGGCATGTTCGGAGCCCAGCCGGTTGCCTCGGCTTTCTCTCCGGAGGGTGACCGGTTGTACGTCCTGGCCGCAGGAGACAACTCCGTGTCTGTGCTCAAAAAGGGATCGGGAACTACGTGGACGCCCGCGGGCGCCATGCCGACCGGCTGGTTTCCGGTGGCACTGCTGGTGGACAGCAAGGGCGACCTCCGCGTCGCCAGCGTCAAAGGCACGGGAGGCAACCAGCGCGCCGAGGGCAACTTCAATACGCGCCAGTGGGAAGGCCAGCTTGCCCGGATCACCAAACCGACCGACGCGCAACTTGCCGCCGGAGCGGAGATTGTGGAGGCTGCCAATGCGCCCCGCTTCACTCCCGCGGGCGGCGTCGAGAACCTCGCGTCCCTCGGCATTCGACACGCATTTCTGATCATTAAGGAAAACCGAACCTATGACCAGGTGTTCGGCGATATGCCTCGCGGCAACAACGACCCGAAACTGGCCATCTACGGACGCGACGTCACACCCAATCACCACGCGCTGGCTGAGCAGTTTGTGCAACTCGACAATTTTTACGACTCCGGCTCCATTAGTTTCGACGGGCACCAGTGGCTGATGCAAGGATTTGTCAGCGACTACGTGGAGCGCGCCATGGTGAGCGCTCCACGGGGCTACGCGTGGAATCTGGCCGATGCGCTGACGGTATCGCCGCAGGGCTTCTTCTGGCAGAACGCGCCTCGCCCGCTCGACGTGAAGTTGTTCGGCGCCACTTCACTGCCGCTGCGCTGGGATCCCGCCACGCAGCGTCCGGTCGACATCGACGAGAACGAACTGCTTCCCTGGAAGACGTACTGGGATATGTACAAAAAGAAAACGTACCGCGATGCGGTCGGCGCCCGTGCCGGTGTTCCTGCGCTCGATCCCCTGATGGTGAAGCGCTATCCCGCGAGTTCGATGAGAATTCCGGACCAGATTCGCGCCGATATCTTTCTCGATGAACTCGCAAAATGGGAGAAATCGGGCAAGGCTCCCGATTTGAGCGTATTTACGATGACCAGCGACCACACCGTCGGTACCACGCCCGATAATCCGACTCCCGCCGCGATGGTGGCTGACAACGATCTCGCGCTCGGGCGTATGGTTGCCGGTATTGCAAAGAGTCGCTTCTGGCAGCAGTCCGTCATCTTCGTGGTGGAGGACGACGCGCAGGACGGTATCGATCACGTGGACGGTCATCGGACGGTGGCTCTGGTGATTGGTCCGCACGTCCGGCGCAAGGCGCTCGATTCGAATTTCTACACCCAGGGGAGCATGATTCGCTCCATCCAGGAGATTTTCCGGGTTCAGCCTCGCACCCGGTATCTGGCGAATTCCCGGTCGATGACCAGTGTGTTTCAGGCGAAGCCCGAAGCCGCCAGGATTGAAGTGCTGACTCCGAAGATTCCGCTGGATACGATGAACCCGCCGCTGAAAGCGCTGAGCGGCAAACGGCTGCTGGCTGCACGGCGTTCGGCGGCGATGAACTGGGACGAAATCGACGACGTGCCCTCGGGCGAACTGAACAAGATTCTCTGGTGGGATGCCAAAGGCTACGACGCTCCGCTGCCGCCCATCGCGCGCCGGCGCTGAGTAGCTCGAACATTGATTTTCTGTGAGGCAAGGCTTACTCTTAGTTGGCGCTAAGGCATTCGCCTTAAGATGCGCGCTAGCTCGGAGAAAACAGTGCGATCTATCCTACTCTTTTCAATGTTTTACTGCCGTGGCTTTCGTGATGCCTGTATCGGCAGATACTGTTAACGTTTACACAATAGGGTCTAACCCAGCCGGTCTCGCGCAGAATGCGGGGGGATCAACATCGGAGGAATCCCAACGATCTCCTGGAACCATATGGGTGTTGGCGGTGCTGCTACTTTGACGATCATCGCCGAAGGTATCGATACCGGTGAAGACGACGAGGTTTTCTTCAACGGAGTTTCCGTTGGCTTTCTCACACAACAGGGATTTTCCGTCCCCAACTTCAATCTTAATCCGGGGGCTGGCGCGCTGCCAGGGATCACGGCGCTGACCGAATTTGTTTTCAATGTTATGGCATTGCCGGGCATCAACATGGTCGCCGTGAATCTTGACCCGTCAAGCTATGTCAACGAGATCGAGACCTCGACACTCAATGGTATTCCGGAGCCTGGAACCTTCGCCATGCTGGGAGGCGGCGGCATTCTGATCGGGCTGGGTGCGCTGCGGCGCCGTCTGGCCGCAAAGAAATAGCCGATAAAAGCCGTGTCACAGTCGGGCGCGTTAACAAAGAATGTGCCCGACTTTTTCTTACTGGTCGAGGAAAGTAGCGCAGGTCACCCCGTACTCCTTAACGGGCTGCTGTCGAGGAGCCGAATCTGGACGGGGGTGACACGCGCCGCGTTCGGTCGGCCCGGCAAGGGCACTGTCCGCGCAAACCGCACGGCGTGCAGTGTAGCATCGACTTATGGCGATGATCTCTCCACTCGAAGTCGGCCTCATGTTTTGGGGCGAGCACCAACCCGAGCGCACTCTCCCTGCCATCAAGTTGATCGGCATGCGATGCGGCCACCTGGGCTTTGCCGGCCACGTCGAACTGAACTTTGACATTGCGTCGAAATGGCGCGCTGTGGCGGATGCGGAGGACTTCGGAATCACCGCCGTTTTCGCTGCGTTCCAGGGCGAGAGCTACGCCGATATCCCGACAGTGCAGCAGACGGTGGGCTTCATCCCGCCCGCTACGCGCGAGTTGCGTGAGAAGCGTTCGCTGGAGGTGATCGACGCGGCGTCCGCCATGGGCGTGCCCATCTTCGCCTGCCACATCGGCTTCGTTCCCGATGACCACACGCATCCCGATTTCGTGGCCGTCCGCGACATGGTCCGCCGCATCTGCGACCACGCCCTGCAGTACAACATCGCGTTCGCGCTCGAGACCGGGCAGGAGACCGCGGAGAGCCTCCTCCATTTTATAGAAGCGGTGGAACGCCGCAATCTGAAGGTCAATTTCGATCCGGCCAACATGATCATGTACGGGACCGCCGAGCCGATTCCGGCGCTCGAGAAACTCGCCACGCAACTGGTGAGTGTGCACTGCAAGGACGGGGTCTGGCCGGACAAAACGAAGCCAGGTACGCTGGGGCATGAGATGCCGCTGGGTGAGGGCGAGGTTGGGATGGACCGGTTCGTCGCCACACTGAAGAAGATCGGCTACACCGGCCCGCTGACCATCGAGCGCGAAGTGTCGCTGGACCAGGACATGGACGATCGCCACAAGGAAGGCATCTCCCATCTCGACGATATTCGAAGCGCGATCCGGCTGCTGAATTCGCTTCGCGAGACGGCATAGTTATCGCCGGCCGCGGGTCCAGGATAGGCTAATCCTCAAATGGCCACATCGAGATTCTCGCGCCGCTCCTTCATGAAGCACACGGCTGCCGCGGTATCGGCGCCACTGGTCGCACAAACGGGTCGGCGTCCGCCGAATTTCGTGGTGATTTTCGCCGACGATCTGGGGTACGGCGACCTCGCCTGTTACGGCAGCACGGTGAATGAAACGCCGCACCTCGACCGTATGGCGAAGGAGGGCGCGCGGTTCACCAACTTCTACGTGCCGATGCCATACTGTGCGCCGTCGCGGACCACCCTGCTGACCGGCCGCTATCCGTTCCGCAGCGGTATGACGACCAATCCCGCGCCCGATTCCGGGATCAACGATGTGGGTCTTCCGGCGGATGAGATCACCATTGCCGAGGCGCTAAAGCCCGTCGGCTACACCAGCATCTGCATCGGAAAGTGGCACCTCGGACACCTGCCGAAATTCCTGCCGCGTACGCAGGGCTTCGACGAATACTACGGCATCCTCTATTCGAATGACATGCGTCCGGTGCAAATCGTACACAACGAATCGGTGGCGCAGTACCCGGTGGTGCAGGCGAACCTCACACGCGACTACACGAAGAAGGCTGTCGAGTTCATAGAAAAAAACAAAACGAAGCCATTTTTCCTGTACCTGCCGCATGCCATGCCCCACAAACCGGTGGCGGCGTCGGAGGAGTTCTACTCAGCCGGACGCAAGCCGCTTTATGCGGACGTGATCAAAGAACTGGACTGGTCAGTGGGCCAGATTCTGAAGGCGTTGCAGGATCGCGGACTCGACGACAACACGCTGGTCATCTTCAGTTCCGACAATGGCCCCTGGTATGGAGGCAGCACCGCCGGCCTTCGTGGGATGAAGTCGAGCGGGTGGGACGGCGGCACGAATGTTCCTCTAATCGCGCGCTGGCCGGGACGCATTCCCGCCGCTGTCGAGCAGAAGGAAGTGGTCTCATCCATCGACATCTTCCCAACCATCTGCAAGCTCGCCGGAGCCAGAATTCCGACCGACCGCACCATCGACGGGCTCGACATCTTCCCGCTCATGCAGTCGGCTTCGGTGAAGTCGCCGCATGAAGCGATCTTCGCGATGCAGGGTCCACTGCTGCACTGGGTTCGTTCGGGAAAATGGAAGCTGCATGTCCGCAAAGCAGTCGGGTCACAAGGACCGATGGAAGCCGCTCAGGTGGCGAACTGGGTGGACCCGCGCGGACCCGACGGCGTGACGCTGATCGCTCCGTTCGAACAGGCGAAGCCCAGCCAGTATCCAGGTGTCCACAGCGGCGATCCCGCGAAGGAAATGATGCTGTTCGACCTGGAGCAGGATCGTGCCGAGCAGAAAGACGTCGCGGCCCAGCATCCCGACGTGGTTGCGCGGCTCAAATCGATGTTCGACAAAATGGACGCGGAAGTTGCGAAAGTCCCGCAGCAGCGCGGTGACGGCAGTGCGGGTATCATGCGCCTGACTGGCGGTGCGCTGCAGTACGACAACGCACCCGCCGCGGCTCCCGCCATACGCACCGCAAAACCGAAGACGCGGGCCCGGTAACCGGCCATGCAGAGGGTAATCCATTGAACCGCAGAACCGCACTACTTAGCTCACTGGGTGCCGCGCTGGCGCCCGCGCAGACACCAGCGCCCGGCAGGCTTCGCCGAATCACAGGATCGAAGCCCCGCAACATCGTCTTTATCCTCACAGACGATCACCGGTACGACGCGATGGGCTTCCTGAAAGGCCAGAGCTTTCTGGAAACGCCCGTCCTGGATTCCATGGCGCGCGACGGTGCCCACATTAAGAACGCGTTCGTCACCACGGCACTGTGTTCGCCGAGCCGCGCGTCCATCCTGACCGGCCTCTACGCTCACAAGCATCGCGTCGTCGACAACAACACGGCGGTCCCCGCTGGAACGCAGTACTTCCCCCAGCATCTGCAGAAGGCCGGCTACGCGACCGGCTTCTTCGGCAAGTGGCACATGGGTAACTCCGGCGATGAACCGCAGGCCGGCTTCGACAAATGGGTCAGCTTCCGGGGGCAGGGCGTCTACCTGCCGCAGAACAATCTGCAGTTGAACGTCGACGGAAAGCACGTTCCGCAGAAGGGCTACATTACTGACGAACTCACGGATTACGCGCTGAACTGGATGGAGTCTGTGCCAAAGGGCAAACCACTCTTCCTGTACCTGTCGCACAAAGCGGTTCATTCCGAGTTCATTCCCGCGGACCGTCACAAAGGTCGATTCAAAGACGCGAAATTCGTGCCGCCTCCCACCATGGCGACCGAAGGCGACATGGCGCGCAACCGTCCTTTGTGGGTTCAGAACCAGCGCAACTCCTGGCATGGCGTCGAGTTCCCTTATCACTCCGATCTCGACATAGCCGAGTACTACAAGCGCTATGCCGAAACCCTGCTCGCTGTGGACGAAAGCGCGGGCCGTGTGCTGGAGGCGCTTCGCAAACGCGGCGAACTCGATTCCACGCTGGTGGTCTACATGGGCGATAACGGGTTTGCTTTCGGTGAGCACGGCCTGATCGACAAGCGCACTGCGTATGAAGAGTCGATGCGGGTGCCCATGCTGGTACGTTGCCCGGAGCTGTTTAAGGGCGGGCAGACGGTGAAGGAAGTCGTCGCCAACATCGACATCGCGCCTACCTTCCTCACGGCCGCTGGACTCGAACCGCCCGCCGCCTATCAGGGTCTGAACTTCCTGCCCGTCCTGCAGGGCAAACAACCCAAATGGCGCGACTCCCTGCTTTACGAGTATTACTGGGAACGCAACTTTCCCCAGACGCCGACCATTCATGCGCTGCGCGGCGACCGGTATAAGTACATCCGCAGCCACGGAATCTGGGACTTGAATGAGCTTTACGACTTGCAGGAAGACCCGCTGGAATCCAACAATCTGATCAACAGCCCTAAGCACGCCGCGACCGTGAAGGAGATGAACGAGAAGCTGTTCCAGATTCTGGAGAATACAGATGGCATGTCGATGCCGCTGTGGCCGGATAAGGGTGGCGTGTCGGGCCAGCGCAGTCCCACACGTTCCAAAAGTGCGGACTTCCCGCCGTCGTTTACGGAAAAGCCGAGAAGAACTCCACAGTAATTCCCTGGTGAGTTATACTCTGACTCTCACCATGGGTATGATGCGGGAATTCAAGGACTTCGCAATGCGGGGCAACGTGCTCGACCTCGCTATCGCGGTGATTATCGGGGGAGCCTTTGGCGCAATCGTCAATTCGGCTGTGAATGACGTGATCATGCCTCCAATCGGCATGGCAGCTGGCAACGTAGATTTCAAAGACTTGTTTGTGAGTCTGAACGGGCAGGCCTACGCCTCTCTGGCGGTTGCAAAAGCGGCTGGAGCGCCTGTAATCGCCTACGGCGCTTTTCTGAACACGGTGATCAATTTCCTGATCGTGGCGTTCATCGTGTTCCTCATCGTGAAACAGGTGAACAGGTTGAACAAGCCGGTGGACGCGCCTGCGGCCGCTCCTTCCACCAAAGACTGCCCCTTCTGCGCCAACTCGGTTCCGCTGAAGGCTGTTCGTTGCGGCTTCTGCACGTCCGAGTTGACCCGCGCCTAATCGATCACCGTTAATTTTCGAGCGAATCTCACCCTCCGTGTCAAACAACCTGGAGGGTGAATTCGCATGCGATTACTTTTGGTTCCCGCTCTGCTGGCCACGGTGCTGGCGGTTCCGTCCTTTGCCGATCACAAGAGCGCGAAGGGCTATGACCGGTTCGTCAGGGAAATACGTCACGAGTTGGTGATGTTGCCTTATTACGGAGTCTTCGACAATCTGACCTATAAAGTGGACGGATACAAGGTGACGTTGATGGGTCAGGTCACGCGTCCCACGTTGAAGACGGATGCCGAGCGCGTGGTCAAAGACATTGAAGGTGTCGAGCAGGTAGTCAACAACATTGAAGTGCTGCCCCTGTCACCCAACGATGACCAGATCCGTCTGGCCACGTATCGCTCCATTTACGGCCACACGGCTCTCAATCGATATGCCCTGAACGCGGTGCCTCCCATCCACATCATCGTGCGAAATGGCCAGGTCTCGCTGGAAGGCGTGGTGGCAAACGAAGGCGACAAAAACATCGCGAACATTCAGGCCAACAGCGTGTCTGGCGTGTTTGGCGTGAAGAACAACCTCGCCATCGAAGGCCGGGAGAGCGACACGCGCTCCCGCAGCAAATAGAGCAGCGCGAAGGGAGGGCCCGTCACTACAATGGATGTATGTGGTGGCGGGCTTTTCTGTTCCTGACTGCGATGGCATTGGCCGGATCTGCCCAGGACGCACCGTACGCGGTCGAGAAGGTGCTGGGCAACTTCCAGTTCGCTGGAGGTGTAGCCTGGATGCGCGACCACCTCCTGATCTCCGATACTCCCGCCGGCAAAATCAAAAAAATCGATTCCGACGGACCTTCCGTATTTAAAGAAGAGTTTTACGCAAGCGGGATGACGTCCGATTCCGAAGGCCGCCTGTATATCTGCGACCCTCGTGAACATCGGCTGCTGCGCCTCGACAGCAAGAAAAACAAGCAGGACGTGCTTGCCGACAAATTCGAAGGCAAGCGCCTCAACGGGCCAACCGCGGTTGCCGTTTCCAAAAACAACCACATCTGGTTCACCGACGCAGCCTTTGCTTCTGCCGACCGGGAAAAGGCACTGGCCCATTACGGCGTCTATCATATTTCGCCAAAAGGCGAGTTGACGCTGCTTTCGAAGATGCCGGGCCGCCCCAATGGAATCGCGTTGTCGACAGACCAGAAGACGCTGTACGTCGTGGATTCCGACTCCCGTTCGGTGCTGGCCTGGGATGTGGACCGATCCGGAGTCGCTGCTAATCCCCGTGTCCTGTTTCGCGTCAAGCAAGGTGTGCCCAACGGGATTGCCGCAGGAGCCGACGGCAAGGTGTACGTAGCCGCGCGAATCATCGAGGTCTACGACCGCACGGGTAAGTTCGACAGTCAGATTGAGCTGTCCGAAAAGCCTGGCGACTTGACGTTCGGCGATGTGGACCTCTCCAACCTCTATGTGGCCGCGCGCACGTCTGTCTATCGCGTGCGCTTTCACAACAACAAAGGGGGCAAGTCCAATTAGCCCATCCCGGTCTTCGAGACGTTACCCCGAGCGGCCCGTACTCGGCGTTGGCGCGCTAATTTTCGATTCGCAGAATCGAGTCATGCTGGTGAAGCGGGGCGGGGTACCGCTGAAGGGCTGGTGGTCACTGCCCGGTGGGGTGCTTGAAGTCGGCGAGACTCTTGCCGACGGTGTGAAGCGCGAAGTCCTGGAAGAGACCGGACTCGTGGTCGACCCGGTGCACATGCTCACCATCTTTGAGCGCATCATGCCCGATGACGAGGGTCGGCCGGAGTACCACTACGTGCTCGTCGATTACATCTGCCGCGTGGTGTCTGGTGAGGAATGCGCGGCGGACGACTGCGCAGCAATTCGATGGGCCACGCGCGAGGAAGTGGCCGCGGTGGAACCGTTGACGAAAGGAACTCTCGGCGTGATTGAGAAGGCGTTTGACTGGCTGGACGCTGCATGATTCGAACTAGTGGAGAACTCCTCGAGTGGGGAGAATTGAAAGAGCTGCTCGGGCGATTTATCGCCGGGCCGCTGGGCCGTGCGGAACTGGAGAAGCTGCAGCCGAGCTCAGACCGCGAGTGGCTGCGAGCCGCCCTGGCGGAAGTGTCGGAAGCGGTGGAGTTCTCGCGCGAATCCGGCAGACCGCCGCTTACAGGGTCGACGGACTGCTCGCAGTCGGTCCAGAAACTGCGAATCGAAGGCGCGGGACTCGATGGCGAGGAGATCGCGCAACTGGCCACGTTTCTCGAACGCGCCAGCGAGACCCGGCAGTTGATCTCGGCCGAGAGCGAACGATATCCGCTGCTCGCCCGGCGCGCGTCGCGCATGGGCGACTTCCGCACGCTGCTCCGCGATATCACGGGCAAGATCCTGCCCAACGGACAGGTCGCCGATGACGCCAGCGTCGCGCTGGCACGCATTCGCCGCGATATAGAGAAACAGGGCCGCAGCATCCAGCAGTCGCTGGACCGCTTCCTGCGGCTGCATCGCGAAGAAGGTGTGCTGCAGGAAGAGTACATCGCGATTCGCAACGACCGCTTTGTGGTTCCCGTGATCGCGGGTCAGCGGCGCAAAGTCGACGGTGTGATCCACGGCGCCAGCGGCAGCGGTCAGACGCTGTTCATTGAGCCGCTGGAGACCATCGACCTCAACAACGAACTCGTCCGGCTGCACGAAGAGGAAACGCGCGAGGTGCACCGCATTCTTCGCGAGATCACGGCGAAGCTGCGCGAGCATTACGCGTCGATCCTCAGCACGCAAACCGAGTTCAGCCACATGGATCTGCTGTTTGCCAAGGCGTCATTCGCAAGCCAGTTCGATTGCACCGTGCCCGTGTTTCCGGAAGACGGAGCGCGCCGCATTGTGCTGCGCGAGGCTCGGCATCCGCTGCTGCTCGACGTGCTGCGGCGTCAGGGGAAGCGCGCCGTCCCGGTGTCGCTTGAGCTGGACGACACGCGGCGCATTCTGTTGATCAGCGGGCCGAATACCGGCGGCAAGACGGTGTCGATGAAGACCGTTGGGCTGCTGGCGCTGATGGCGCATGCGGCGATTCCGGTGCCCGCGTCCGAAGCGGAGTTCCCCATCTTCGATCAGGTGCTGGCCGACATCGGCGACCAGCAGTCGATTGAAGCCAGCCTCAGCAGCTTCTCATCGCACATCGGCACCGTTCGGGAGATGGTGGATGTGGCGACGGACGAATCGCTGGTGCTGCTGGACGAACTCGGGCGTGCCACGGATCCGGAAGAGGGCGGCGCTCTCGGTGTTGCGATTCTGGAGAACTTCCGTCTGCTCCACTGCTTCACACTGGCCTCCACGCACCTGCTCGCGCTGAAGGTGTACGGTGCGAACACGGAGACAGTGCTCAACGGTTCCATGGGCTTCAATGAGGACACGCTGCAGCCGACGTACATACTGCGGCTCGGGGCGCCAGGCAAGTCGGCGGGCATCGATATTGCGACGCGGCTCGGGCTGCCGGCGCGGCTGATCGAACGTGCGCGCGCCGCCATGACCACCACCGAGCGCGACATCGCCAAGTTCCTCAGCGAATTGCACGTGCGCGTGGAATCGGCTACCGCGGCCGATTCGGAACTGCGGCAGCGCCTCGCGCAGGTGAAGAAGCGGCAGGAAGAGCTCGAGTCCGATTATCAGAAGCGTCTCACGCAAAAGCTGACGCAACTGGAACGGCACTACGACGAAGTGGTCGCCAATTTCGAAGCGCGCGCGATGGAGACCATCGAGAGCATCCGCCAGGATCGCGACAACCGCAAGGCGGTCGACGATGCGCGGCGCAAGGTGGGACAGGCTCGGCGGGAAGGTCTGCAGGAACTGCAACTCGCCATCAGCGACGTGGTGCCGAAGGTGGAGCAGCCGCCCAAACTGAAGCTTGCCGAAGGCGTGCGCGTTCGATTGCGCGGTGTTCGTCAGCCTGCAAAGGTGCTCCGCATCATCGACGACCGCAAGATTGAAGTGGAAGCGGGGCTGATGCGCATGCAGGTCGGCATGGACGATGTGCAGGAAGTTCTGCCCGACGCTCCGGACGAAAAGCGGCTGCCGAAGAACGTCACCTTCCAGTCGTCTGGGCCGAAGTGGGATGTGTCGTACCGCGAGATCAACCTCATTGGACAGCGCGCGGTGGAGGCCACGGAACACGTGGATCAGTTCCTCGACCAGGCATCGCTGGCCGAGGTAGATCGCGTGCGCATCGTGCACGGCTTCGGCATGGGTGTGCTGAAACGCGCCGTCACAGAGCTGTTGACGAAGCACCCACACGTATCCAAGTTCTATCCGGCGACACCCGCGGAAGGCGGCGCCGGAGCAACCATCGTCGAGCTGAAAGTCGACTAAAACTAAAGCGCGGCCAGCGCCTGCTTCACTTCTTCGGCATGTCCGGCGGGCTTCACCTTGCGGAAGATCTTCGCGATCTTGCCCGATTTGTCGATGATGAAGGTAGTGCGCTCCACGCCCATATACTTCTTCCCGTACATGCTCTTCTCCGCCCACACGCCGTAGTCTTCGGAGATCTTGTGATCTTCATCGGCAAGCAATGTGAACGGCAGGTTGAACTTCGTCTTGAATTTCGCCAGCGCCCTGGGAGCATCCGGCGACACGCCCACAATCTCGGCGTCGATACCGCGAAAATCCTCAATGGCATCGCGGAACTCGCAGGCTTCCGTCGTGCAGCCGGGCGTGTCGGCTTTGGGGTAGAAATAAAGCACAACGCTCTTCCCCTGTTGATCGGCGAGACGGAACGTTGCTTCCGTATCGGTTTTCGTTTCTACGGGTGGCGCAGCCGCGCCCTCTTGCAGTGTGGACATAAGACTGTAGATGATTGTACGGGACTCCTGTTCCAAAAAAGCCAATGACCCGAAGACACCTCATCCAGACAGCCGCCGCGACAACCGCTATGACTCTCAACGCTGCACAGTCGACCGCCCCGCCCGCCGCCCGCCGAAAGGAACTGTACTCGCTGCTCGGGGATCTGCCCGAGCGCAATCGGAAGATATCGGCGCGTGTGATCTCCACCGAGAACCGAGCCAGTTACAAACTGGAGAAACTGGAGCTCGACCTGAATGGCATTGAGCCCGTGCCTGCGTATTTCGTGAGCCCGCTGGGTGCCACGGGGCGCCGGCCGACCATGCTGTTTCATCACTCGCACGGCGGCGGCTACAAGATCGGCAAGGAGGAATTCCTCGAAGGCAGGACCTATCTTCCGAAGCCCGCGTACGCCGAAGTGGTGACCTCGCTCGGATGGAACGGGCTGTGCTGCGACACCTGGGTTTTCGGCGAGCGCTCTACGCGCACGGAACTCGATGTCTTTAAGGACATGCTCTGGAAGGGGCAGGTGCTGTGGGGCATGATGGTTTACGATTCGCTGCGTGCGATGGACTATCTGGTCTCGCGGCCCGATGTGGATGCAACGCGGATCTCGACGCTGGGGATGTCGATGGGCAGCACCGCTGCGTGGTATCTGGCCGCGCTCGATGAGCGTGTGAAGGTGACGGTCGACATCTGCTGCCTCACTGACTTTCAGGCACTGATCGAGGCCGATAACCTGAAAGGTCACGGCGTTTATTACTATGTGCCGAAACTGCTGAAGCACTTCACTACCGCGCAGATCAACGCGCTGATCGCACCGCGTGCGCACCTCGGTCTGGCGGGCGAACTCGACGCACTGACTCCGCCCAAAGGGCTCGACCGCATCGACGCTGAGCTGAAGAGTGTGTATGCAAAGGCCGGGCATCCGGAGCGCTGGAAGCTGTTCCGCTCGCCCGACACAAAGCACATGGAGACCCCCGCCATGCGGGAAGAAATCCTGCAATTTTTAAAGAAATTTGTTTAATCGACCGCGGTGAGGAACGGCTGCGCGTCTTCCTCACCCGACCCGTCCTGCACATCACGAAGTTTGCGCTCGATGGCGCGCGTTCGAATCAGCCCGCTGTCGACCGTGTTCGCAGCCTCCTGCAGTATGTCCCAGCCGAACTCCGTGCCCTCAGAGCTGCTGCCAAAGAGCCGTCAAGGTCAAAAGTGGATGCTACTTTCGATCACTACGTGTGGGCCGCGCACCGTATAGAGGATGAGCTACTCGCCAACAGGGAAGCTTCTCACGCCTGCTTTCAGATCCTTGTCACGACGGCGTCCGAGTTGAGGGAATGACGCCAGCCGGCTGAAATGCTCGGTGATCGAATCGATGAGGCGAATCGAGACGGGCTTCCTGGTATCCCTGAACACCCAGGCGCCGCTTACCTTGCCGGGTATGCTTTCCACTGCCGGGCATTGGGGCCCGTCAATTTGCGCCATGTAATTGCTGACTCCTCATCCTTCAGGGTAAAGCAACTGGGGCCATGACGTCTTTTCAAGGCAGGCTGGTCTTCAGCGGAGTTCTATGAGGCGCTCGCCGCTCTGGAGGCGATCGACAATGCGGGGCCAAACATTGCGAATCTTAAGCAAGAGCTGTTGACGGGCGAGGTTTCCAAGGCGGACCCATACGAGAGCGCACTCTGTGCGTTGCAGGGCGATTCGGGCAAAGTCGAGGTCCTTCGTGATCAGGACGCAGTTGGTGTTGGCTGCGTACTCCCAAATCAAAGCGTCCGGGGCTTCGCAAAGACCGACATCGACCACGTGAGCCGCGTCAACGCCGAACTCGGAGGCGAGCATCCTCGCCAGTGCAGGTGGGAGTTGGTTATCGACGCCGAACCTTCACGCGGATATGAGAACTGCGTGATCGAGTTGCCGGGCGGCGTACTCGATGGAAGCGAGGATGTCCTCGCGCTCCAGGTAAGGATAGTCTTCGAGAATTTCCTCAAAGCTGGCACCGGAGCTGAGCAGTTCGAGGACGTCGACTACGCGGATGCGCATCCCGCGAATGCACGGCCTTCCGCTGCATTGTGCGTCGTTGATGGTGATCCTCGACAGCAGTGCGGACTTTGTGATGGACTCCATGCAGTTCCAGTTTATCGCGATGGCGACCTGCCGGGTGAGGCTTTCGAGGAAGGTGTGGGAGGTCGAATTTCCATGGTTTAGCCGCGGAGGACCATGCTTATGTCGCGGTGGCCTCGAACCACGTGGTCCATCACGATGTGTGAGCCGTGCACGGTGTAGAGGATAAGGTACTCGCCGACGGGCAAGCTCCTGACACCTGGTTTCAGATCCTTGTCACGACGGCGTCCGAGCTGAGGGAATGACGCCAGCCGGGTGAAGTGCTCCCAGTATCACCTGGCCGAGACGGTGGATCGTCTGGTCAGTGAGGGCGTGCCGGAGAAGGAAGCCATGCGGCCAGGCGCGGCTGCGGCTCGGCAATTCCGCCATTCCAAAGGAACGTACCCGGGATATGAATCTATCTGCGTGGCTGGATGCGACGCGCGCCGATGTCCTGTACGGCGTGCGTCAGTTGAGCTGAACCCGTTAGGCATCGGGTCAAACAGCGCGATGGTTCAGCTTGTCGATACGACTCCCTTCGTTTGCTGGCGGTGTCGCAGGCGCAGGAACTGGTCGCGATTGAGTTTGCGCCGGGGGCGGCTCGGGGCGGCTGGTGGTCGACACGGTTTTGGGGGTTCAGGCCCGTGTGATGGGAAACAGATTCGCTCGCAACACGAGGAGCAACGCGACGGCGCGGTGGGCGCGGAAAGTGCTCGGCGGCTGGTCGGCAGTCGTGCTGCGCACATCTACTCCTGCACTTTCACGTACGCGAACAATGTGCGATTTAATGTTAGGATTGGCGCATGGAACTGGCTATCCGGATTCAGGTGGAGGAACTCCCTGAAGGGGTGTACCTCGCTACATCGGATGAGTTGCCTGGCCTTGTTGCGCAGGGCCGCACGGTTGCTGAGACACTCGAGATTGCTCGCGATGTTGCGCGTAAGCTCATTGATGCCCGGCGGGAACGTGCGGACGTGCTTACTCTGTCAACTACCAGCGACCGTCGCGACTATACCATTGTCGTCGCTGCGTAAATGGGCCGTCTTTCCGGATTCCGATATCGCGAGATCGTTCGTAGGTTGACGGTGTGCGGTTTCGGGTTTGATCGCCAGGCCGCCGGAAGTCACGAGATCTGGTTCAATCCCATAACGAACCGCTACACCACCGGGCCGAACCATCCCGGCGACATGCCTGAGGGCACGCTTCGCGCCATTCTGAAGCAGGCCGATATTGCGCCGGATGCGTTCCTGCAAGCCTGAGCTTCACACGGTCCGGCGTCGACTGCTCGCGGTGGTTTGTTGGTTTGTTGCCGGAGACAGATTGAGAGGCGGGGAATTGCGGAGTTTCCGCAGTACGAGTGTCTGCTGTGATTCTGATCTCGACGGCGGGCCTGGTTCTGCTGATTGCGTGTGCCAGGCTGGCCAGTTTGTCGATGGCTCGGGCGACGGTGCGGGCGGTGTCCGTGCGGGTGGCGAAGAGGGCTGGCCTGGGCGGGGCGGGTTGGTTCACCTCCACGTACCGCGGAATCAGGATTTCCTGAACGGTTTCGCGGAGTTCCACGAGCTGGGCGGCTCCGGTGGTGGGGAGCGTTTCCAGCTTGTGGCGGCGAGCCCAGTCGCAGGCATCGTCGTGTGGCCGACGTAGCAGAGCAGGATGCTGCTGTCCGAGTCGATGGACGATGAACCGAAGGTCGAGGTTGACGGGTGTGGACCAGAAGTTCTTGTCCTTCGATCTCTCGACTCGATGGAGTTGGAAGCTCGGCTGGGTGGGGCGAACCTGGAGTTCGAAGGCACCGATTTTAGCGGCTTTTGCTCGTCGCTGGTGGGGCGTTCGAGGCTGTCGAGGAAGGTGCAGGAGGTTCGGACGTCCATGAAAGAAGGTGGTTACCTGGGTTGTCGGGGGATCTCCATGTCGGTGTAGCAGCGAGCCCTGCGCCTTTGCCGTTCTGACGTGAATGACCTTGTATGAGATCGACGAGCGGAGCAGGCGTGCCGTGATCGAACAGGACGAGCATTCAGCGAGTGACGGGCTCTGGGGCTTCCAGCGTTCGTGCCGCAAACTCCAGTACCGTCCGGATTTGGTCCGGGCTGACGTCGAACCATTCCGCGATTTCGGCGACGGTGGCTCCTGCCTCCAGATTCTCGAACACGATCGAGACGGGCATCCTGGTATCCCTGAACACCCAGGCGCCGCTTACCTTGCCGGGTATGCTTTCCACGGCAGGGCATTGGGACCAGTCAATTTGCGCCATGTAATTGCTGACTCCTCATCCTTTCAGGGTAAAGCAACTGGGGCCATGACGTCTTTTCAAGGCAGAATACCTTCAACGGATGTGGATCTCGAGTTGCCGGGCGGCGTACTCCACGGAAGCGAGGATGTCCTCCGGCTCCAGGTATGGATAGTCCTGGAGAATCGCCTCAAAACTGGCACCGGAACTGAGCAGTTCGAGAACGTCTGCCCACACAGGCATCAACGGTCGCTCTTGTTGGGCTTTTGAGGCTTTGATGGATGCATGAGGGCACGATGGGCCTTAGTCTCGTTGCGAGGTATCAATCCACCGCACTTCGGGCAAACCGTGGTGTCGTGGTGTGAACAGTGCGTATTCCCCGCCACGGTTGCGCGGCACTGACAGGGCGCGGGACTATTGACGGGCGGTGTGTGGTTCAACCTAAAAACGGCAGTTAACCGGTAGTTGGGGCGAGCCGGGCAGTGCTGCCCAGTATGGTTCCGCGGAGGAAATACTGGAATGCAGCGCTTAGAATCAGGCTCCATTTGGCAGTCAATGTCAACTGCTCCGCAACGGCCTTCGTTTTGATTTGACAGAGTAATCCA
>Ga0163150_10000659_pt1 | contig 62834 bp, 63 predicted proteins | sample OliLakLV19P2IB_FD_148628 | JGI IMG/M metagenome (GOLD analysis project Ga0163150, IMG submission 148628) | Freshwater microbial mat bacterial communities from Lake Vanda, McMurdo Dry Valleys, Antarctica - Oligotrophic Lake LV.19.P2.IB | ecosystem: Environmental > Aquatic > Freshwater > Lake >...
ACATCTTGCCGATGAGGACACGTTCAACGAGCGCTGCTTTCATGGCTGCGAGTTGGTAAGCGTGGTGGTTTTTCATGCCTCCACGGTAGACCGCTAATGTGTAAGGTTAATTGCTGCAATAAGAACACACTGTGTACAGCCTACACAATCAGGCTATACAGTGGTAGCTCTGCTCAGGCTGCTTTTTCAGGTTCGACAATCACATTCAGCGGGAACGCCTGATCGCCAAGTTTCACAAGAACCTGATGGCTGCCTGCGGACTTGATGTGCTCCTGAATCTGAATGGCGTCTTCGGTGACGTCAATGCTGTGCTGGTCCTTGAGAGCTTCAATGATGTTCTTTTCAGCGACGGCCGCATAAAGCTTGCCCGTCTTGCTGATTTTCCTTTGCAATGTAATTGTTTTGCCTGACAGTGCCTTGACGACACCGGCAGCGACCGTACGCTCCTTCTCCCGCTCTTCCGCGCGACCCCTGATGAATTCCGCATAGCGCTTGCGCACGAGTGGCGTTGCCACCAGAGCGGCGCGCTTTGGGAGGAGATAGTTCAGGGCAAACCCGTCGCCGACCACGAGAAGATCGTTTTTCTTGCCGATACCCGGAACGTCTTGGAGGAGGAGAACTTCCATCTGAATGGAGAATGAAAAGGGCTAAAAGATCCTACGGGAGAGGGGGTAGCACGTCAATGGTACTATAGTGCCAACCCTTCGAGTATTCAGACGCTCTTCTCTTGTTCCTCTTGCGTAAAGAGGCTTGACAGCCAACTGAAAAAACTGAGCCATCCCTTCCCCGCTTCGAACACACGATCCTGATGTACGTACCATCGATACAACGTCAGAAAGCGATCTGAGTGCAGTGAGAGGTGACCCAGCTCGATGCCAAGGATATCGTCGCGGTGAGCATAGGTGTATTCCGGCGAATAGAGGAATACCGCGGGAACGTCGCGCTTGAGAATATCCTGCAATTTTTTGAGGGAAGACTGGCGCTCGGCTTCGGACGTCTTGCCGCGAATCGTTTCGAGTAGAGCATCCGCCTCGAAGCCCGCGTACTGTGACAGATTGTATGCGTCGATGCGAAGATCGCTTCGCTTCTCCGTGACCTGCTGCACGCCGCTGCTGTGCCAGTACGGATAGCTGTCGAGGTTGTCGAGCAGCGACTGCCCGAAGAGCACGACGTCGTAATCACGTTTGAGCAGACGCTCCTCGAATGCGGATCGCGTTTCGGGAACGTCGATAGTCACTTTCACGCCGAGCTTTTCCCATTGATTGCGGACGATATCGGCTGCCTTCTGGTGATTGGGTGGCGAGGGACTGGTCAGCAACGTCAGGGCCAGCTGCTGACCGGCATCGTTGATGCGGTAGCCGAGAATGTCCATCGCCTTCCTGCGGCGGAGATAGCCGTTCTCGACGGTGAGTTCAGCCACCGTGATGCGCGACGCCTCTGCAATCGTTCCCGCTCTTGATTGCAGGAACTGATCCACGAGTTTCTGTTCCTGAGTCGCACGCTGGTACTGGACGGCGTTGCTCGTGCGGCGAAGGTAGTGGGAATCGATTGTGCGGTTTTTGTCGTCCGTAAGACGGATCAGATTGAGGCCGAGTTTCAAACTTCCCGTTCCCGGATACGTCGGCAGTGCGACCTTCCAACTGCCGGATTGCGTCGGATGCGCCTGGAGCGGGATGCCGTTGATCTTGTTTTTTCCGCTTAATCCCGCGCCCGGACCCTCAATCGTCAGTACCGCGCCTGTATCGAGGAAGACGACCGGTTCGACTTTCAGGAAGCCCGTATCGTTTGCTTCGCGCTGTTCAAGCAGACGCTGGAGATGCAGTTTTTCGGGGAAGTACCACTGCGATTCGAATAACGCCCCCTGCGCCGCGTTCTGATCAAAGGAGTAGCGCCAGTCGGTGTTGTCTATTTCGAGCAGGGGAGTATCCACAATGACGGACTCGCCGATCGAATCGACGATTTCCTGTTTATTCGTGCCGAGCTGCAGACCGAGACGCAGCTTCTGATCCTGCAGTGCTTTCCTATCGAGGTTAAAGAAAAGTGCAACATACTGGGGAATGGAATAGTTGCGCGCTGTGAATCTGTTGGGCACGGCTGGTTCACCCTGCTGCGTGTGCGGAACGAGCCGAAGTCCGTCGAGATTTCTCAGATCGGACAGCAGCGTCTGATAGTCGGGGAAGATGCGAAAGACAACGCGTTCCAGGCGGTAGACAGGCGCGAGGTCCCGCGTCCAGCGCTCGAGCGTCACTTCGGTGCTGAGTTCCGTTTCGACGATATTCTTCAATTTGTACGGACCTGCACCAACCGGCGCGAACCCGAAATCGATGGTCTGATCGAGCAATTTCACGGGAATGCCGTCGAACGCTTTTTTGGGGAGAAGACCGAGCGTCAGATTGCTCGGAAAAAACCCGTACGGCTCCTCTAATCGGAATTGCACAGTCCGCTCGTTAATTTTTTCGATCGTGACTCCCTGGAAATTCTGCCGCAGAAGACTGTTCGGGAATTCCGGATTCTGCAGCGTCTGGTACGTGAAGACAACGTCGTCCGCTGTGACGGGGTGCAGATTTTCTTCCGTCGAATCATGCCAGAAGAGTTTTTCCTTCAGCTGCACCGTGTAGATCTTCGCATCCTTCGACACTTCGAACGTCGCGAGGTCGTCTTCTATATCCTTCGTCTGGGGGTTGTATTTCAGCAAACCCGAAAATACGAGCGAGACGATATCGCGGTTCACGTCGTTGGTGACGATGAACCACGGATTGAGTGGCTGGAGTTCGCCGACGGATCCTTCGATATACGTGCCGCCGGTCGCCGGAATCAGCAGGGTACTCTGCCGGTAGAACCGGAAGAGAAGGACGCAGGCACTCAACACGAAGAAAGCAACCAACACCACTAGAATCCATCGCTCCCATCGCACGTACACTCCCAGTGCCTTATCAACGATAAAGCGGAAAAAGGTCTGCATTATTTATACGTACCAGTCGAGAATGGTCAGTGCGAAGAATGCGATGCTGACGGCGATCGTTGCCTGATAGAGTACGCGCTCCGCGCCGCGACGCTGGACGTATGATGTGTCACTGCCCCCAAAGGTGGCGGACAATCCGGATGCACGATGCTGGAGCAGAATGCCGAAGATGAGCAGGACACCGAAAACCGCCTGAAGATAGACAATGAAATTCATAAAGACAGTGTAGAGGAGGGATAGTGGCTGGTCCAGCCTCCAAATGGCGGGAAAATATCGTATTTTGGCCTGCATAAACCTATAATAAATATAAGGGCGCCTAGCTCAGTTGGTTAGAGCGACGAGCTTACACCTCGTAGGTCAGGGGTTCGAATCCCTTGGCGCCCACCACCCAACATCTAACGAAGTTCCTATTATAAAAAACCGGCCGCAACGCAGCCGGCTTTGTTTTCTATCGTTCTATTACTGCAACGCCTGGAATATCTCCTGCATGAGATCGACGATCGTCGAGAAGTTCAACTCGAATGGAATGTCGAGCAGTCTGCTCAGGAACGACACGGCGAAGAACGCGACGAAGGTCACGATCAATCCGATGATAGCGAAGCGGATGGTGTGAACCGCCTTCTTGATCTTTTCCTCGTTACCCGCGGAAAGAATGAAGGAAATACCACCGACGATGATAAAAACGAGACACAGAATCGACGCGGCGATCAGAGAAAGGGCGATGAAGGTCGCAACAATGTCCATGATGCTACCTTCTTCAAGCAGCTCGCGCAGCATGACGGGGGAGGGGAAAAGAGTGAGGGATTAAGAAACTGGGGGCTCGAGTATTTTCAGATTGATTCGCTGCTGCGTGTTTCCGCCGATGATCCGGAGCAGCGTGCGCAGGGCTTTGACCGTCTGACCACTCTTGCCGATAAGTTTGCCCATATCGTTGTCGCCTACCTGCACGGTCAGCAGGACGCCAAGCTCATCGATTTTGGATTCGATATGAAGCGCACTCTTGTCCTCGACGATCGATTCCAGAACGAACTGCAAAAATGCCAATCCGGGAATATCGGTAGCTGAAGTGGAAGCTGTCATTGGTATAAAGATTACTCTTTCTTTTCGCCACTGTCACCAGCACTTGCTGCCGCCGTCTCGGCGGGTGCGGCTTCTGCGACGGGAGCCGGCGCTGCAGCGGGTGTGGGGGCCGGAGCCGGTGCTGCCTCTTCGGGCTGCTCACTCTTCGATTTCCGTTTTGCGTAGCGAAGGACATAGGCGTCCATGCCTTTCACGCCTTTGCTCTTCAACAGACGAGCGAGAGTGTTGCTCGGAATAGCGCCTTTCTTCACCCAAAAATCAATGCGCTCAGCATCGAACTCCAGTACGGGGTTTTTCTGTGCGGGAAGATAGTGGCCGAGGATCTCGAGGAATTTGCCTTTCACGGCGCGCGCTTTCTCCGCGACGACGATGCGATAAGTCGCGAGATTGGTCCGGCCGGTACGCTGAAGACGTATTACGAGCATTCGGGGCGGCAGTCTAGGGAAGGATTGAACCGCTGGCAAGTCCTCCCGTTGGGGTTTTTACGTCCGGATAACGCGGATTTCCTGAATACGCGAAAAAGGACATTCCGTTTGAAGATACACTCGCAAATCGCCGATAACAGCCTGACATTCCTGCATTGCGACCGAATGCTGACAGTTCACATAGAGAACTCCGTCTTTCACTTTTTGCACACGGATGTACGACTCGAGGACCGGAAGCCGTTCAGACATCCAGCGCTGCGCACGATGAACGACCAGCGCGCCTTCCGCTTGCTCGGTGAGCCCGCGCTTGCGCAGGACCTTGGGTAGAACAGAGAAGAGTCGATCCATAATAATTGAAAGAGAGGAGATGATTCTCCGTCATAATGACCAGCACTACAACCATGACGCAACCAACCGACTTGCATGTCATTCAAGAGAACGGTCTTGTGTCTATTGCTTTGCTGCGCGACTCTTCGCACACTGTTTATGGTTTTTCCCCCTATTCTTATGTTTTCCATTTCGAAACACATCTCGAAGCGAGCTGCGGCCGCCACATTCATCGCAGGGTCGCTCGTCGGTTCCATCGCGACAGGCGTCGTAGCCGCATCGCTCGGATCCTCCGTCTTCTCGGACGTGAAAGTCGGCATGTATTACGATTCCGCAATCGGCGAAATGCACGGTGACGGCATCATCAGAGGATACGAAGGCACGAACCGCTTCGGTCCGGATGATTTCATCACTCGCGGTCAGGTCGCAGTACTGTTGCAGCGTTTCAAGGACGAGTACATCGATCATGACGCGGGTGAATCTTCTTCGCGTTCGCGCGCGTCGAGCAGCGAGGATGACGACGATGAGAGTTCTTCTTCATCGTCACGATCGAGCTCGAGCTCCAGCTCGTCTACAGCTCCCAACGCCCATGGAACATTCCGCTTCACGACGACAGGCTTCTCGGTGAATGAAAATATAACGACGGCAACGATCAGTATCGTACGCGTCGGGGGAAACGAAGGATCGGCATCCGTCAGCTACGCATTGTCGGGCGGAAGCGCGACGCCCGGCACGGATTACATCGCTGCGAGCGGCACGCTGAGTTTTGCCAACAAAGAGACCAGCAAGACGTTCACGGTGCAAATCACCGACGACACGCTCTCGGAGGGGAACGAAACGGCGACACTTACGCTGAGCAACCCGACGAACAGCGCGGGCCTGACGACACCGAGCACCGCCACACTGACGATCATCGACAACGAAGCGGCCTCAAGCGGTTCTTCAGTGTCATCGACGTCTTCGACGTCCAGTTCCTCTTCGACCAATCCCAACGGCACACTTGGCTTCAGTGCTCAGTCATACGGCGTCAATGAGAACGCCGGAACAATCACGATCACAATCGTGCGCTCCGGTGGATCGACTGGTACCGTCGGCGTGACGTACGCCACAAGCAATGGAACGGCGTCGAACGGAACCGAGTACACCGCAACCAACGGAACGCTCAGCTTCGGACCGGGCGAAACCTCCAAGACCATCACCGTTTCGATCATCGACGATTCGAGCGTCGACGGAAGCAAGAGCTTCAACGTCATCCTTTCCAATGCGACGAGCGGCGCAAACCTCGGAACGCCAACTTCCGTCAGCGTTGCGATCAACGACAACGAGAATGAATCCGCCTCCTTCGGATCCGGAGCGCTGAAGTTCAGCAAAGCGTCCTACGATATATCGGAGGGGGAAAAGAAAGCCGATCTCGTCGTCATGCGCACGTCGGGCACGCGGGGAACGATCACCGTCGGTTACGCCACCACAAGCGTGTCAGCGATCTCAGGCCAGGATTACACGACGACGAACGGCACACTCACATTTTTGCCTGGTGAAGCGAGCAAAATCATCAGCATTCCGATCGTCGATGACAGTAACTCCGAAACGGGAGATTACTTCTACGTCGATCTCGCGAATCCCTCGTCTGCAGCGACGCTTATCACGCCGTACACGGCCACCGTCAACATATTCGATTAACGTGCATTCCGAAAATCCCTCCGCTACTTCGTGCGGGGGGATTTTTTAGGATGCAAGTGCGCGTCTGTGAATGAGTTCCGTCTGCTGCGCCGTACGATCCCAGGTTCCTACCACGAAAGGAATTGGCTTTGCCGGCGGATGCTTCATCGCCTCCGCGAACGCATCGATCGTCGGTTCGATCAGCATCGCATGACCCTCCGCTATCTCCCTGATGGCGCTGCCGTTGGTGGCGATGACGGGACAGCCGCACGCTAGTGCCTCGGCCACAGGCAAACAGAACCCCTCATAGAGCGAAGCCGTTACGAAGGCCATAGCTGCGGAATACAGCGCGGGCAGATCCGTATCCGGAACATCGGAGATGATGCGAACACCTGCGGGCAACGGCTTGAGTCTCTCCGCTTCGACACCGCCGCAGACAAGAATCAATTCATGATCGGAAAGATCCGCCTTTTCAAACGCACGAATCAAGGTTCGCACGTTCTTGTGTTCCTTCGCATTGCCGACGTAGAGGAAAAAATCTTTTTCCAGCGCGTATGCCTCCTTCACCTCGGCGCGGCGCTGCACGCTCTGGGGAGTGTAGAGCGGATTCACTCCCTCAAGAACTGCGGTCACCGGCAATTCTTTCCCGTAGACATTCCGTATTTCGCTTTCGGTAAATGCGCTGATCGCGATCACGTGCATCGCGGACCGTATCGCATGTTGCACGAGAAATTTGTACGCTAGTCGCTTCGGCAAGGATGCGGCGTTGGGAAATCGGTGGAGTATAAGATCGTGGATGGTGACGACGTGCGGCAGGGGGCAAAGCAACGGTATATTAAAGTGCGGCGAGAAAAGTAAATCTGCTTTCGAGGATCGCAGGATGCGGGGCAACTGCAACTGTTCCGCCAGCGAGTAATGTGCAATATTCGTTTCCAGTACGTCACACGAATCCGCCAGATCCCGTAGCCACGATTCATCGCGGGAACGCACGAGCAGCACGTACCGGATATCACCCGCTCTCCGGACAAGGTGTGTGACGAGTTCGCGGGTGTAGCGCCCGAGACCCGAGTTTCCGGCCGCAAAACGACAGTCGACAATGACACGAGGCACGGTAGCATCATAGCCGTATGAACGTCCGTGATGCACTGCGTACCGCCAAACTGTCTTCCAACGAGATGGAAATGCTTCTTTCGTTTGTTTTAGGCAAGGCGCGAACATGGATTTTGATGAATCCAGGGCATGCATTGTCGATGCCCGAAGAAAAACGCCTGCAAACACTTCAGGATCGCCGGCTACGACATGAACCGATGGCCTACATCATCGGAGAGAAAGAATTTTATGGACGGATGTTTTTTGTGGACACTGCGGTATTAATCCCGCGTCCCGCGACGGAGTCGGTGGTCGAACTCGCGCTCGAAATGATCCGCGGCGGAGCAGGGGATTGCCGCGAAGCTGATACGGACATTGTGGCCTGGGGAACGTGGTTCAAAAAGGAAAAAGTTGAAACGATCGTCGACGTCGGCACTGGCAGCGGGTGCATCGCTGTCATGCTCGCATGCAAACAGCTGGATCTCAACATTATTGCGACCGACGTTTCGCAGGATGCACTTTCCATCGCACAGAAGAACGCTGAGCGGCACGGCGTTCGTGATCGGATCGACTTCCGGCAGGGGGATCTGCTCGACCCGGTGTCGGATCTGAATAGTCCGTTCCTCCTCGTCAGCAATCCGCCGTATATTCCTGACGGAACGAAACTTAAGGCGGATGTTTCTCAGTTTGAACCGCACGGTGCTCTTTTTGCAGGAGCACAGGGGACGAAAGTCCTCGGAGCGTTGTTGAAACAGGCAGAAGTGCACCCATATTGCTGTGGGTTCACTCTGGAATGTCGGCAGGAACAAGCGAATAGATCATATTGACGCTAGCCGTAAATCGTCCTAAAAAAGAGACATGCATCCAAAGGTATCGTGTGGCGTGTTTGAGACAAATAAAGGCGAGCCTGAATTTTCGTCAAAGGGATATCAGAAAATTGATGCATCCAACCGGTCCTTTCTTCGTCTTTTCGGTGAGGCGGCTTTTCAAGAAGGCTTGAAATTGGATTATAAAATTCATCCGTTTACCAAAATCAGAAATACGAATCCACGAGCGCTGACAGACGAACATTTTGATGCCGAGTATGCGGTTTGCATGTATCCAGACCTGGATCAGATCGGGCCGGAATTCGGACATTTAATACATAACCGCAGAAAAAGTTTCAGGCATATTTTTGTGGTCACTCAGAGATCAATCCCTGACAGAGAGCATGACATGAGAAAAGCTCTCAACAGCCTTACGACGCGTACGATCGAACGAGAGGTTATTTTGGAACCGACCCCCACACATTTGGAAGACGGTGAAGAGCGATTCGACCTAGAAGCAGCAAATATCCTCAGTTACTGGAACGTTCTGTCTATTCGATGCCCCGAATTTCGCCAACAGATGATGACGATCCTCGCAATCACTTAAATCCTCTCCCCCCATCGCAATTTCGTCCGCAGCGCATGGTAGAATTTGTCATGCTCGCGCCGGACAAACTTTGCCGTTTCTTCGTGCATACGCACACGGACGACATCTCCACCGGACAACTGTTCATACACCTGTCCGTCGAGTGTCAGGCTGACGCGTGTATCGAGGAATCCTTCTTCGTGCTTCTGTACTTCCGTTTCGACGACGCTCTCGCCAGGTATCACGATCGGCTTCTGCGTGAGGCTGTGCGGATTGATCGGCGTCAGGATCATTGCGGATAATCGTGGGTGCACGACGGGACCGCCCGCCGCGAGGGAATACGCCGTCGAACCGGTAGGCGTCGCGATGATCAAGCCGTCCGCATGGTACGTCGCGAGAGTGTTGTTGTTGACGCTGGTGCGCAGATCGAGGAGGCGGGCAATGTTCCCCTGTGAAATTGCGGCTTCATTCAGGACAAGTCCGCTGAAGACCGTTTTCTTCCTGCGCAATACTTCGACTGAAAGCATCGTCCGTTCTTCGATAACATATTCACCCGCAAGCATTTTCGACAGCATTGTTTCGGCTTCTTCGAGCGACAGTTCTGCCAGAAAGCCCACGACACCTTTGTTCACAGTGATGAGTGGTACACGGAAATCTTTCAGTTCGCGCACGCTTCGAAGAATCGTCCCATCGCCTCCGACGACGAGCATGGCATCGACGACAATGTCGTCTTCGAGCTGAGGAAGCAGGTGCACACAACGAACATCTTCAAGATTCTTGCGGTCTATAAACACTTCCGCGCCAGTATTGCGGACAAGAGTGAGGAGACGCTCGATTGTTTCCTCCTTCTCCGTCAGATAGGGCTTCACCGTAAGGCCGATACGCTTGAGTTTCTGCATGCGGGCATACGTTCGTCGTTTCAGCGGCGTTTGTCAATTCCCTCCGCCCCTGCCAGAAACAAGTCCACCGTACGTTTCCAGCTGAATTCTCCAGCGCGTTTCCGACCTTTTTCGATGAGTGCCTCCGCCAGGCGAGTATCCGTCAGCAGACGCTCCAAACCATCGCGGATGGCCGTCGGGCTTCCCGGGTCGATCAGCAGCGCGGCGTCGCCGGCAATTTCCTTCATGCTGCCTCTGTCCGACGTCAGAACGGGAACGCCCGCGTGCATTGCTTCCAGCACCGGGATACCAAATCCCTCGTAGAGTGATGGGAATGCGAACACCGCCGCGTCGCCCATGCATTCTGCGCACTCTGCGTCCGAAAGATACCGTTTCCATTCCACGTGCGGTGTCGACACGGCGGCACGCACGATCGGTTCGTCGTCCCATCCACGACTGCCGACGAGAATGAGCGGATATTTTTTTCGGAGATGGCCCGGCAGCATCGAGTGCGCTTCAATCAGACGCAACTGGTTCTTCCGGGGACACAAGGTCGAGATGCAGAGAACACCGGAGGAATGTCCGGACGTTCGTTCGGAATGCCCAACAAGGAGGGGAGCCGCGTACAGCGTGACGATTTTTTTACCGGAGAGGAACGGATATCGCTTCAAGAGATCGCTTTTCGTCGTTTCGCTGATCGTGCAGATCATCGCCGCATGCTTCACCGCGCCGCGCAGCGTCAGCCGCTCAATGAGTGTCGCTTTGCGATCATGGGGTTCACGACGGAAGGCGATGAGATCGTGAACGATTGGGATGCAGGGCTTTGTCGTCAGCAAAAGCCAGGGCACGATGTAACTGACTGTACTGACGTAGGCGTCGATTTCCAACGATTGCTTCAGATGACTCGCGGTCGCAAAGTGCCACTTCAGCCCCCCTGGAAATCTGACGATATGGATTTTTTCCGGCCGCGCCGCGATCACGTCGTTCCACGATGCAGGAATATCATCGTCAGTGTACAGCGTGAACACGTGTGTGCTTTTCAGAAGTTCCGTGACGAACCCGTACGTCCACTGTCCTTTGCCAGCGCGTTTCTTTCTGCACGCTGCCCGTACGTCGATTCCGAAATGCATGTGACCAGTGTAGTCTCAAGCGTGTTTGCGGTCACTGTCCATTCCTCTCGCACGGGGAACCTGTTAGGATCAATCGACTATGCCATCGCGAATCAAACGCGCATTCGCCGGTCTTGAATTGGAAGAGAGAATTCTCAACGGAGCGTCTCTGCTTGCGATCGTATCTGTCTTCCTGCCGTGGATATCCGGACAATGGCTTGGCGACGAGGATCTGACCTATTCCGGCTTTCAGTTTTTCACGTCGATCATCGGCATCATTATTTTCCTCTGCCACGTTTCGCTTCTCGCGCTCACGGTCATTCCGATGTTCGGTGGAAAAATGATGCTGCGCAAGAAGCAGAAGGAAATCATCCGGCTATGCCTCGCGGGACAAGCGACGATTCTGTCGCTCGCCGCACTCTCGGTGCTGACGAAAGTCACCTACGATTACACCCGAATGGAAATCCGCTTCGGCATTTACTGCACGTTTATCGGCAGTCTAGTCGCAGCCTTCTACGCCTTCTGGCGCTTGCAGGAATTCAGGAAATCCGAATCCCAGGATCTCTTCCATCATCCCGATGACCGTACGGTGGCGACGGATCGCATCGAAACCGTCATGCAAACCCCGCCTCCGCCTCCGCCGCCTCCGCCACTCCAGCCCGAGGAGCACCATTTGAGGCCGTAAATACAGACAAAGACTCCTGCGTCAGCCGGAAACATAGGCTATACTTCCCGCATGGACGAACTCGTGTCTCCTGTTCCGGCAGTTCCAGTCCCGACGCCCGAAGCGGCGGAACCCGCATCCTATAAAGATGATGATCTTGTGTACGTCGATCCCAAACTGAGAATCGTCGTCGCGAGAGTAGAATGGACGATCGCGGGCAAACCGAAATCCCTTCCGATGAAAATGGAAGAAGTGGAAGAGGAAGAGGATGATAAAACGAAAGGCAAAAAACGTCCGCGCAGACAGCGTTTTTATCCGTGGGGCACATACCGCTCGATGAAGCGCATCTACAAACTGGAAGGGAAGCAGCCCCGGCAAGAATCGCAGCACACGCTCGACCAGGTGATCGAAAAAGCGCTGAAGGAGCCGTTCTGGGATTGATTAGCTACCGAGCATTTTGCAGACTTCCGCGACGTCCGCGCTGGAACCGATGATGAGGGGCGTTCGTTCGTCCAGAGACTTCATCGTTTTGTCGAGAATGGAGACGTCGCCGTCAGAAGACGAGCCTCCGGCTTCTTCGGCGAGATACGCGAACGGACCGCATTCAAAGAGCAGGCGAAGTTTTCCTTCCGGATATTTTTTGCCGCCGAGATTGGTGAATATCCCCTGGCCCTTGCTCAGAATGTGATGCACATCCGCGGCCATGCATCCTGAATATCGCAGAGTCAGACCCGCTTTCACCCAGTGATCGAGTGCCGCGCGGTATTGCTTGCTATCGTTGACCGCGGACAGATTGCCGGGGCTAAACGTCTTGGCTTTGTCACCGATGCCGAGGAATTCCTTCAGCAGGATGAATTCGCCGACTTCATTGAGGAGAAATTCATGGACGCCGTTCTTCGCCGCGTACACGAGCACGGTGCGCGGTCCGTAGATGACGTACAATGCCGCGACCTGCTCACGCGGTTTCCGGCCGAGCAATTCAGCGCCCTCATATATTCCGAATATCGACCCAATTGCGAGATTCACATCCGTCAGCGACGAGCCGTCCAGCGGGTCATAGACGACGGAATAGGGCCCGGAGCCGAGTTCAATGATGGAATCCTGCTCTTCGGACGCTATCGAAGCGACGAGCCTGCTTTCGGACAGGTGCTTGCGGATGATGTCATCGCTCAATACGTCGAGCTTGACCTGCTCCTCGCCGAACTGGTTTTTCGAACCGGAAAGCCCCGCCTCTGTTGTGCGAATGGCGAAGTGTATGTATTTGGCGGCCTGCGAGATCGCGAGAATCAACTGACGCAGATCATCGGGGACCTTACTCACCTCATACAAATGCGCGTTGAGCGACAGTCGTGCAGCATGTTTCATAGGATCAAAGAAAAGAACCGAGCTTCAACGTCATTTCCGATACGCGCATCGCATAGCCCCATTCGTTGTCGTACCAGCTGAGTAATTGCACGGCTTTGCCGCCGACGACCTTCGTCGAAGGAGCGTCGATGATGGAGGAGTGCGGATCCGTCTGGAAATCGATCGAAACGCACTGATCTTCTGACACCGACAGAACATTTTTGAAGTGATCCAACGCAGCGGCGGCTTTGAAACGCGCGTGAATATCTTCGACGGTCGTTTCTTTCTTGAGAGTGAAAGCCATGTATGCGCAGCTGACCGTCGGGACCGGAACGCGAAATGCCATGCCGTCGATTCTGCCTTTAAGATGCGGGAAGATTTTGGCGCATGCTTTGACGGCGCCCGTCTTCGTCGGAATTATCGAGAGCGTCGCGGCACGCGCCCGGCGCAGCTCGCCTCCTTCCTTAGCCTTGTTGTCGAGAAGATTCTGAGATGCCGTGAAGGCATGAACGGAGCTGACGAGCAGATACTCGACGCCGTACGCGTTGTCCATCAGCTGGATCACCGGTGCGATACAGTTGGTGGTACAGGACGCATTCGAAACAATATTCATGCCGGCGGTCAGCTGATCGTCGTTCACGCCTTTGACGAACATCGGGGTATCGTCCTTCATCGGAGCCGTGACGATTACTTTTTTCGCACCCGCATTTATGTGCTCGGCTACTTCCTCGTGCATATCGAAGTTCCCCGTTGATTCGACGACGATGTCGACGTTCAGACGCTTCCAGGGACAGTTCGCAGGTTCACGCTCCTTGATGACTTCCACTTTTTTGCCATTCACCGAGAAATGTTCGCCCTCGATTTTCACGTCCGCGTCCAGCCGGTGATGCAGCGAATCGTATTTGAGGAGGTAGGCGCGCATGTCGACGTCCGACGAAGCGTTTACCGCCACGACTTCGACCTGATCCGCGTAGTGCTGGATGAATTGCCGGTGGACGAGGCGGCCGATACGTCCATATCCATTGATGGCAACACGTAGCATGACCCGATCATACCCAGAGCGTGACTTCTATGAAAGGCCGTTTAGCCCGCCATGCCCACGATGATGCCGAGCAGCGCCATGAACGATCCGACGATCCACAATCTCATCGTCACCTTGCTTTCGCCCCAACCAAGAGCCTCAAAATGATGATGTATCGGCGCGGCAAGGAAGACTTTTTTTCCTCCGCGAAGTTTCTTGCTCGTCAGCTGGATGATGACCGACAGCATTTCTATCACGAAAACGAAGCCGATGAGAGGAAGCACGAGCGCCTGGTCAATCATCATGGCAATGACGGCAAGTGCGCCGCCGAGCGCTAGCGACCCGGTATCTCCCATGAAAAAGATCGCGGGCGGGACATTATGCCAGAGGAATGCGGCGATCGCGCCTACAGACACTGCGCAGAACGCTGCAAGGATGAAGAGATCCTGATTGTACGCAAGGATACCGAAGGCGCCGAAACCGATCACAAGCAATCCTCCCGCCAGCCCGTCGAGGCCGTCGGTGAAGTTCACCGCGTTGGCTGTTCCGACGAGGATGAACATGAATACCGGGACGTAGAGCCACCCTAGACTGATTTCACCGTAGTAGGGAACATGAATGGAATCGATCTCGAGCTTATAGTAGAACCAGAGGGCGCCTAGCAGCGCGATCAACAGCAGCGACAGCAGTTTGGGGAGTGTGTTCAAGCCCCGCTTCTTACCCACGCCCTTGATGTTCAGCCAGTCATCCACGCCGCCAAGCACTCCCATACTGAGGAGAACGAACAACGGGAGGTAGACCTGTCCGCGCTGCAGAAGGGAGTGTTCAACGACGCCGTAGTATGCCAGCAGACGCGATACGAAAACCGTCAGAAAAATCGACGACCAGATCAGCACGCCTCCCATCGTCGGAGTTCCGTGCTTACTCTGGTGGAACGTGCGGAATATCGTCGGCTCCCGTCCGTCGATCGTCTCGACGCGCAGCTGCTTGCCAACCTTGTTCTTCAAAAGAAACGATACGAACCACGGTGTCAAAATAAGCGAAAACGCAAAAGAGAAGAGGGCGTAGCCCAGAATTCCGATCAGCGAAAGGTCTGGCCGAACCGGCAAATCAATGAGAGGATCCATAGGAGTTCGACGCTCAGTCTACCGGACCACTATGAACTTTGTCGATATCATAGAAGCGCATCTGTTCCTTCTTGAACAGAAGCTCCACTCTTCCCGTCGGTCCGTTGCGGTGTTTGCGGATGAAAATGTCGGTGATACCCTGCTTGTCGGAGTCTTCATTGTAATAATCGTCGCGGTACATCATCAGTACGATGTCCGCGTCCTGTTCGATGGATCCCGACTCGCGGAGGTCCGACAGCTGCGGGGACTTGTCCGGGCGGCTTTCGACTGCGCGGGAAAGCTGTGACAGGGCGAGGATCGGAATCTTCAGTTCGCGTGCGATCTGCTTCACCGTGCGCGAGATTTCGGAAATTTCCTGCACGCGATTGCCGGCATAGCTGTTATTGCCGGTACTCATGAGTTGCAGGTAATCGATGACGAGCATGTCGAGGCCATGCTCCATCTGCAATCTCCTGGCCTTTGTACGGAATTCGGGCATCGAGGACGCTGATGAATCATCGATGAACACGTTCGCCTTGCTCATCTCATCCATGATGGGGCCCATGTTCTGGAAGTCGCTGTCATCGAGCTTTCCGCGCTGCAGTTTCCAGGAATCGACGCCGAGCATCGACGCAAAGAGGCGGTCGACGAGCTGTTCTTTGCTCATTTCGAGAGAAAAGATGCCGACGGTTTTATTGTGCTTGAGAGCAGCATTCACTGCTATATTCAGCGCCAAGCTTGTCTTTCCCATGGAAGGTCTGGCAGCGAGAATGACGAGGTCGCTCGGCTGGAAGCCAGACAGTTTGTAGTCCAATGCCTGGAAGCCTGTCGGAACGCCCTTCGTCGTGCCATCGTCGCCTGCAGCGTGCAGTTCCGCGAATTTATCGTAGCGGGAATCGAGGATATCCCTGATATGCACGAACTTCTCCTTGATCGTCTTATTGGTGATATCGAAAACGATTTTTTCCGCCTGGTCGATCAGTTCAAGCAGCGGCTTATCTACTTCATAGCCGAGTCCGGCGATTTTTCTGCCGGCATCGATGAGCGTTCTGTTGAGCGACTTTTCCTGCACGATGCGGCCGTACTGATAGACGTGCGACGACGTGGGGACCTGCGAAGCGAGTTCCGCGAGATATGCGCTACCGCCGACTGCGTCGATCTTCTTGTTGTCGTTGAGCTTGGAAGACACGGTGACGAAGTCCACCGGCATATGCTGGTTGTACAGTTCGCAGATTACGGCAAAAATTTCGCGGTGTATGGGATCGTAGAAATCTTCCGGTTTGAGGAAGTCCGAAATCTTGATGATCGCATCCGGATCCATGAGCAGCGCTCCTATCACCGTCTTTTCCGCCTCGGCGGAATGCGGCAGTGTTTCGAAGGTATTCGTCATAGGGGAGATGAATACTAGTCACAAGCCGGATTTTTACAATTGTAAAGACTGGAATCTTCGCAACAATTATGATTATTCAATAAACATCCAATGTGTGCATACTGTGGATAACTTGTGGACACTCTAAGCGAAAAACCCGCCCTGGGAGTGCCAAGGCGGGTCTGTGCACGGATCGATCGGTTGCGGAATCACGTCTCCGACTCCGCCCTCGCGCGGATTTCCTTCTCAAGTTGGCTAAAAAGTTTGGGATTCTCGATGAGGTGCAGTCTTGCCTGCTCTCGCCCCTGTCCGATCGTGTCTTCGCCGTAACGGAAGTACGCGCCGGACTTCTCAATGACACCAAGCTTCACGCCGAGATCGAGAATGTCTCCTTCCTTGCTGATGCCGCGGGCATAAAGGATGTCGAACTCCGCCTGCCGGAAGGGGGGTGCGACCTTGTTTTTGACGACTTTGACGCGGGTGCGGTTGCCGACGACTTCGGAATCCGCTCCTTCACCGGTGCCCTTCTCAAGGATCTTATCGATGCGGCGGACATCCAGACGGATGGAACAGTAGAACTTGAGCGCGTTGCCACCGGTCGTTGTTTCGGGGTTGCCGAACATGACGCCGATTTTCATACGCATCTGGTTGATGAAGATAACGGTGCAGTTGGTCTTACTCACGATGGCCGTCAGCTTGCGCAATGCCTGACTCATGAGACGGGCGTGTAAACCCATGTGGCTGTCGCCCATGGTGCCTTCGATTTCGGCGCGGGGCGTCAGTGCCGCGACGGAGTCTATGACGATGAGATCGATACCGCCGGAGCGAACGAGCGTCTCGGTGATTTCGAGTGCCTGTTCGCCATCATCGGGCTGCGACACGAGAAGCGTGTCGATATCGACGCCGATTTTCTTGGCGTACGTCAGATCGAGGGCATGCTCCGCATCGATGAACGCTGCGCGGCCGCCTCTCTTCTGTATTTCGGCGATCGCATGGAGGGCGATGGTCGTCTTGCCGGAGCTTTCCGGCCCGTAGATCTCGATGATACGGCCGAGCGGGATGCCGCCGCCGAGTGCGATGTCGAGGGAAAGCGAACCGGACGGGAATCGCGCGATATTATGATTAACGCCTTCACCCATCTGCATGATGGCACCGTCGCCGTACGCCTTCTTGATCTGGGCGAGAGCGTTCGCGATGGCGGCGACCTTGGGATCGGCGTTCTTCTTGGGGGTATCGGTTGTTTTGGACTTCTGCGAGGCGGTCATAGTGGATGAATGGGTAGTGATGGTTGAATCTTTCATAATACGGATGGAAGAGGAAAGGGGAAGTCGAACTGGGTCGACGAACGTACACCCACTATCTAGGCTCGGCTTCGTACGGTCAAGAACTTGAACTTGCACAATGTCCAAGAAATGATGGTGTACTATTGTACACCCGTTTTCAGCGCTGCAGGGAGCGACAATTGCCGATGCCGGATGCGGAATCACTGATCGCGCAGTAGCTGCCGCCCGGACAGAGCACGCCCGCCGGACCGCCACACGGTTTGCCGAGTTGCGTCGTGCCCGTGCCAGCTTTAAAGCTGCTCTGTACGGATGACTTCTGCCCGCCGAAGGAAACTGAGCGCAGCACCTGCGTCAGGACCCGTCCGCTCGACGTGCCGTCGGCATCGTCCAATGTAAAGACGAACGAGAGGATGGAACGTCCATTCTGCACGTGTACTGTCTGCACGCCGCGCTCGCCCGCGATCCGCACAGCCCGAAACCCACCGACGGTAAGCGGTGTGCCGCCAGGCAACTGCGTGAGTGTCGAGGGCACGATCCTGAGACGCGTGGTCGTCGAACCGGTCAGCGTGAATTGTACGCCATCGTCGAATTCCTTCCTGTCCCAGCCGTCCGGGGTATCGAGCAAGATATTCAATGACTTCAGTTCCCAGTGATCCGCGGGAATCGTCACGGGCGTGACGCGCGTCGCGATGAGCACCGGCAAGGCACCGGGGTCTGTATTACGTTCGATGGTTCCCGTCAGGCCGACTTCCAGATGATCGAAATCGCGGAGATTCACCATCGTGCTTTCCACGAAGAATACATCCGCGCCACGCACCCGAAGAAGATGCGTTCCGCGCCGCGTGAACATCAACGGGACGGGCAGAATCGTTCCCGTCATCGTTTGTTCTCCTTCCGGAATGACGACATCCGCGTTCCTCGTGCAGGCATTGATCCCGAGAAGCAACACGATGATGCAGCCGACGATGAGCAGGGGATTGCGGTAGCGCATACGAGTGGTGGGAGGACCAGGTGGGTGCAGAAACTAAAATCCGCCCCCATACCGTGGAAGCGGATTATATACTCGAATGGTGAATCTTTCTATTATTTCTTCGCCGCATCAAAGGCGTACACTGCGCGACCCACGCGGACGAAGTAGGGCATTTTCTGGAGGTTGAGGGAGATGGTGCCGACCTTGACCGTGCGCTGCTTGGCGACTTCGGCGATGATCTCCTTCTTGCTCAAAGGTCCCTTCTCCTTGAGGATCAATTCGATGACGTCCGCGACCGTTCCCGGCTCATAGCCCCACTCGCGCAGAGCGTAGAGGCCGCGCCCGACGAGGACGAATTGGGGGTAGCGGATGAGTTCGTTGTGAACGGCCTGGACCGTGACGTTCTTGTGGTCGAAGCGCGCTTCGCGGATGCGATTGGCGATCTCCATGAAGTGAAGCGGTGTTCCCGCTTTCCGCAGGATGATTTCGACTTTGTCGCGGATCGAACGCGGCCGGACGAACCTCCACTCGGTGAGACCCCAACCTTCGTCGATTTCGCGCAACCTCTCGTCGATCGTAAGATTGCTGGAGATGAGTTCTTTGGAGGGGATTCTGTCCTTGAAAAGATTGAGTGCCTGAACGGCGCTGATCAATTCTTCCTTCTTCATGCAGGACCTGCGCTTCTTGAGGATCTTCACGATGTTCTCGACGATGAGGGAGATATCCTCCATCGCGAGCGACTCCAGTTTCCAGAATGGAACGTATGTTCCGCTGTGGCCGGACGTATTCATTTCTGTGTCGATCGAGAAGGAGAGACGAAGCACCGCGCCGTCGAGGTCGGTAGAATTGGGCATGCGCTTGAGGACCTGGCTGATCAATTCGTCTTCGCGCATCACGCCGCCGTGCATTCGGAGGATGCTCTTGGCCATCTCATTGACTTCATTGAGTTTGGTTGTGCGGACGGTCCGACGGAGTTTGCTGAGGGCGATTCCCTCGATTTGACGGATACGCTCGCGTGTGACCTTGAAGTGCTTTCCGATCTTCTCAAGCGTCTGTTTCGGCTGACCCTGCAGCGCAAAACGACGCTTAATTACCATCGCTTCTTTTTCTGTCAAAACGAGGAAGAGATCGTCAAGCAGCGACTGCAGATTGACGGCTAATTTGGGACTTGCTGCCGGATTTTGTGGTGTAAGGGTAGAGGAGGTATCGGACATACTTGAGAGGAGAGAGGGAGAGAACAACCTTCGTTTTACCAGAACATTGACAGGTGCAAAAGATCATCCAAAGGTTTGTCTGGACTGTTTTCCACGGTTGTTGTTCAGTGGTAAACAGCAGGTGTTCACGAAGCGGTCTAATATTCTAATAGTATTTGGATATTTGTCAAATATGTTCCGGCTGCCCAAAGTGTATCCAATGGGATATTCGACACTATTTTAACAAGCAAAACAAAAAATGATGCCCTGGCAACCGCCAGATATTTCAGTGATTTCGCTGGAGGAACGTCAGCAGGAGTTCACATGCCGCGCGTGCGTCGCCGTCACTCTGGGTTTTCTTGTCCGTTGTATAGCGCTCGTCGAGATAGGAAATTTTCCATCCGCGTTCGGTGAAGATCTCTCCACACGAGCGGACGTAGTCGACCTGATCACCCTCGATGCCCGTCGGAAGGAGGGGGAGGCCGAGGAGTAATTCATCCACCTGTTTTTCTTTCGCATATGATTCCGTCTGCACGATGAGTTCGTCTTCGGTTTTGTGCTGAATCGTATCGAGCGCGATGGGAACGCCGACGTCGGACTCCGCGAAAGCGACGCCCGTTCTCCTGCGTCCGATATCGAGTGCGAGGATCCGCATAGCCTTACTTTGCGCTGACGAGCTTGGCTGCGCCCGCCTTTTTGCGCGCGGCAGTCTTCCAGTGGATGATGTTCTTCTTAGCGGCCATGTCGATCGACTTGTAGACTTGGGGAAGCAGCGCCGTCGCCTCGTCCTTCTTGCCGGCCTTGGCAGCCTCGGAAATTTTGCGAAGCAGCGTCTTCATCTGCGTCTTGTACGGCTGCAGACGAACATGCTTTTCGATGTTCGTGCGTGCGCGTTTTATGGCTGATTCGGTCCTTGGCATAAAGAGTGCGCAGACTGTAGGGAACTCTCAAAAAGGCGTCAAGACGAAAGAACATTGTTCTGAGGGATACCACAGAAAGATGGACAAACCCTGTTGACCACCGAATATTGCCTTCTACAATGCCCGCATGTGTGGAATTTTCGGGTATATAGGCCAAAGAAACGATGCAACGACGATGGCTGTGGACGGACTCAAAAGCCTCGAATACCGCGGGTATGACTCGTGGGGTTTGGCATGGAAGGAAGGCGGCAAACTCTCGATCAAGAAAGAAATCGGCAAAATCAGCGGGGTCGACGGATCACTGCTCAGCGACGACTGTCATCTGACGATCGGCCATACGCGCTGGGCGACGCACGGCGGCGTCACGCAACTCAACGCGCATCCGCACCTCAATGAAGACAAGACCATCGCGGTCGTCCACAACGGCATCGTCGAGAACTATCAGGAACTCCGCGACGATCTGAAGAAGAAAGGACACATGTTTCTCTCCGAGACCGATACCGAGGTCATCCCGCATCTTATAGAGGAAGAGCTCAAAACGACCGGCGACTTCGCGCATGCCGTGCGTAAAGCCTGTCAGCGATTCAAGGGGCGCTACGCCGTCCTCGCGGTGCACACGACGAGCGACACGCTCGTCGCCGCGCGCACGGGCTCTCCGCTGATCGTCGGCGTGGAGAAGGGGAGCGGGTACTACATCGCCTCAGACACGCCGGCGTTCATGAAGCACACCCGCACGGTGCAATACCTCGACGACGGCGAGATGGTCGTGACCGACGGCAAGAGCATTCTCTTCTCGGATATCGCGACGGGAGAGGAGCGCCACAAGCGCGAGATCGAAATCAGCTGGACCGCTGAAGCTGCGGACAAGGGGGTTTTCGAGCATTACATGATCAAGGAGATCATGGATCAGAAGGAAAGCGTCGCCAGAGCGGTGAACCAGAGCGATGAAGAAATCATGACGGTCGCGAATGCGATCAAAAACGCGAAGGGGACGTTCCTCGCAGGATGCGGCACAGCCGGCAAAGCGTGCATGGCCGCAGAATATTTCTTCTCCGTCGTCGCCGAGCACCATGTGAACTTCACGCCGGCCAGCGAATTCAAGTTGTACCATCACTTCCTCAAGCCCGAGAGCCTGCTCATCGTCGTGAGCCAGAGCGGCGAGACGGCCGACGTCCTCGAGGCGATGAGCGTTGCGAAGGCGAAGGGGGCGAAAGTTCTCTCGATCGTGAACGTCGTCGGTTCGTCGATCGACCGCGCGTCGGATTACACGCTGCATATCAATGCCGGCCCCGAACGCGCGGTCGCATCGACCAAGGCGCTGACGGGACAACTCGCCGTTCTCCTCCTCGTGTCGTATGCGCTCGCGGGGAAATTGCCCGAAGGAAAGAAACTCCTGCTCGAGACTGCGGCTCAGATCAACGACATGTTGAACCCCCGCTACGTCGAGCGCCTCAGAAAACTCGCAGAGCGGATCAAGGAACGCGAAGACCTCTACATCATCGGGAAGAGCTGGAACTATCCGATGGCACTCGAGAGCGCGATCAAGATCCAGGAAGTAAGCTACATCCACGCGGAAGGATTCGCGGGCGGCGAGCTGAAGCATGGCCCCATCGCTCTCATAGAGGAAGGAACGCCTTGTATCGCACTCTTCGGCAACGATGAAGTGACGCCGGATATCCTCTCGAACTCCGTCCAGTTAAAAGCGCGTGGCGCGTTCGTTATCGGCGTCGGCCCGGAGAACAACGAAATATTCGATGAATGGATCAGAGTCCCCGACGTCGGAAACGCACAGGCACTCGCGAATATCATTCCGATCCAGGTGCTCGCGTACGAACTCGCGATTCAGCGCGGAAAGGATCCCGATATGCCGCGGAATCTGGCGAAGTCGGTGACGGTGAAATAACCGAGGAAATGTGCCGCTTTGCATCGGGCTTTTTGTCCGTGTACGATTTTGTCCTCGACCTTCCCCACCCCCTATGCCCGACAAACTCAGCCAGGAGAACGTTCAGAAACAGTGTGAAAAACTGCTCGCGGCGATGAACACACCCGCCTTTCTCATTATGGGATGGAAGAAGAAGGACGGCACGACGGAAGCAGTGCAGCTCTTCGAGGACATCGATCCGGTCGAGTACTTCAAGACGGTCGGCTGGGCGATCAATCAGGTCACGGAGAATCTGGAATAAAGTAAAAAGCGCTAAATTTCTCTCTACTCTTTGCGCTCTTCGCTCTTCGCTTAATTATCATCCGGCGGAATGCCGTAGTAATCATAGAGGAACGTTGCGATTTCTTTGAATGTCGGTCCCGCCGTCGCTTCGGAGAACACTTTTATCCGGAACTTCGCGCGGTCATACTTCACCAGGACGATGAACCGCGGATGCTCGGGGGGCGCATATCCCATGAAGGTGTTGATCGTCGAGCCGGTTCCCGATTCGTAGCCGCGGACTCCGGCGGCGATCTGACTTGTACCCGTTTTCGCTGCGAGTTTGTACCCGGGCACTTTTCCCGCTTTCGCGAATCCATAGACGGTTGATGCCGTGAGCATCGCGGTCAGCGTTTCGGAAGTCTCGGGCGCGATGACCTGATCGATGATGACTGGTTCGTTGACCTCGACGGATCCGTCGGGATGCACGACACGGTCGATAATCGTCGGTTTCATCAGCTTGCCGCCGTTTGCGACTGCCGCGAACGCCGTGATCACCTGCAGCGGCGTCGCCGAGAATCCCTGTCCGAAGGACGCAGTGAGGAGTTCGGCTCTCCGCCAGTCTTTCCATTGTTTCACTTCGCCGGGAAGTTCGTCTTCGAGTTCGATGTTCGAGACTTTGCCGAAGCCGAACCGCACGATCATGCGGTAGAAGAGTTTTCGGCCGAGTTTTTCAGAGATGCTCGTCATGCACGTGTTGATCGAAAATCCCAGACAATCGGTCATCGACACGATGCCGTAATGATTGAGAAGCGCGTTCTTGATGACGAACCGCTCGTCCACTTTCACGTCCTCTTTGTCATTGTAGGTGTCGTTCAGTTCCACCTCGCCCTGATCGATCGCGATCGCCATCGTGATCGGCTTCATAACGGATCCCGGCTCGTAGATTTCCTGGATCGTGCGGTTGAGATATGCACCGACGCCGATGTTATTCTTGTACTTGAGCCAGACGCGGGGGACCGACGTGGGAAAGACTTCGAAGCGAGCGTTTTCTCCTTCGTAGACGTAGTACCGCGCGAGATCCTTCAGGTCGTACATTTTTTCGACGTCCTTCAGCGTCTGCTGAACCTTGTCGGAAAACATCGCGCGTCCATCGTCCGAAAAAATCTTGGGGCGATAGTCCTTCACGATTCGCGCATTCGTGACGGGATGATAGATCTCGGCGACGATCAACTGCTCCTCGCTGGCAGGAACCATCACCGGAACTTTCTCATACACGTCTGCGTAACTGTTGCGCTGAAAGACCGGGGCATTCGCCATTGCTATGACGCGGCCGGTATACGGATCCATGACGATGGCCTGCGCGCTGTCGGCCTTGTAGGTCTTCACGCCGTCGTCGAGGATTTTCTCGATCGCCTTCTGCACGAACGGATCGATAGTCAGCACGATGGTGTCGCCGTCCTTCGGATCGATGATCGTCTGATCAGCCGTCAGAATTTGTCCTCCCTGGAGGTCGCTAACCGTGCTGATGAGTCCTTCCTGTCCGCGCAGCTGCGCGTTGAAGGTTCGCTCAATGCCATACTGCGCTTCCTGGCTGGTGTTCATGAATCCGACGACCTGCGACGCGATGGTGCCATCGGGATAGAAGCGCCAGTGTTCGGGTATGAGCGCAATGGAACGGAGTGGATCATGAATTTTATCCGCGTTCTTTCGGACATCGGGGTCCGACGATTCGTACGCGCTCTTGCGCTTTGCGTTCGTCGCCTTGAAGGACTGCAACTGCAGTTCCTTAATACGCAACGACAGGTCGGGCGTCAGTTTGCGCAGGACCGGTACGTACCGTAGCGGACGCGAGCGCAGCGAGTACGCGAGCTTGGAGCTGTCTTCATTGATGATCGTCGCGAGGCTCCGGCTGAGCGCGGGGACTTTCGATTGCGTGAGTTCTTCGGGATTGCCGAAGATCAGTTTCTGTTCTTCGTTGACGTAGATGCCGGGCGTATTCATCGCCGCAACCGTCGCCATCTCGTCCTTCGTCGCACTGTACTTGATCGGCACGAACGTCACTTTCTTTTCCGAAATTCTGCGCTCGATGTCACGTGCGAAGAGGCGTCGCGCCTCGGTGATATCCGGAATCTTGAGATCGAGAGCGGAGGGCACGGGAAGATTGACGGGCAACGGCTCGAGCAGCGACCCGGACGCGATGTTGCGCATCAACAGCAGGGGATCGAACGCGGTTGCATACGGCGAGCCGATGAACGTGACGAGTTCGCGCGGGCAGTCGGAATTTCCTTTCGAGCAGAGCGCGTGATAATCCTCCGTGAGAAGTATCTCCGACAGCTGATCGGCGATGAGTGCGGGGTCATCCGTGATGAACGGGTCGACGTAGATCAAATCGAGCGTCGTATTCGTCGCGAGAATCGACGTTTCGTTCGTCTTGCTGTTGACTGCGAGAATTTCTCCGCGCTGCGCGGGGAGCTTCACGCCGCCGAAATGCTGCGATTGCGCTGCAGCATAATATTCACTTCTGTCAATTATTTGCAGTTCCATGAGTCGTGCGACAATCAGGAGGCCGCAAACAAGGAGAAACCCGTGTACCAACACCATCCGCTGAACAAGGGAGCGCTTCTTCTGGGTTTCTGACTGCGAGGACTGTCTCTTAAGCATCATCGGAAGGCCCGCACGATAGCATGCACAAGCGCTTTATGGTATACTTATTTGATGACTCATCCTGATTTTTCGGGTCTCGGCGGAGAGGAACTGCTGACCACATTGCAGGCCTATTGCACGAAACTCGGTGTTTCAGATATCCACACGTCGCCGGAAAAGGACCACGTCCGCCTCGAAATCCGTCTCCATGGCATGCTTGAGGAATTGTCGAAGATGTCGCATGCGAATTACGAGCAATTTTTGCGCCGCATCAAGTTCCTTGCGAAGCTCAAACTCAACATCACCAATATTCCGCAGGACGGGCAGTACACATTCCAGGCGGAAAACCGCGTCGTGAACGTTCGCGTGGCAACACTCCCGTCGCGCTTCGGCGAAACAGTGACGCTCCGTCTCCTCGATCCAAAACACGGCATCATCCCGCTCGTCGAACTCGGATTCCCCGGAGACATGAAAGACCAGCTCGAGCAACTCGTGAAGCTGCCGCACGGACTGATTCTTGTCACGGGTCCGACCGGATCGGGCAAGACGACGACGCTCTACTCGCTCCTGAGTACGGTGATCGGCACGAAGCGCAACATCATCACGCTGGAAGACCCTGTCGAATACGAGATCGGCGGAATCGTCCAGAGCGAGATCGATCCCGACCACGGATTCACCTTCGCATCGGGACTCCGCAGCGTACTGCGCCACGACCCCAACGTCGTTCTTGTCGGTGAAATCCGCGACCTCGAAACGGCGCAGACCGCTATCGACGCCGCTCTGACCGGTCACCTCGTGCTTTCGACGCTCCACACGAATTCCGCGATCGAGGCGATTCCGCGCCTCCTCTCGATGGGCGTCAGTCCCTATACATTCGCGCCCGCACTGCGCGCCATCCTCGCGCAACGACTGATCAGGACACTGTCAGACGAAGCAAAGGCGAAGGGCGCGTATGACGTCGCCGATCCCGCAACGTACGGCGGACGCATGGTATTGCCGGAGCTCCTGACCATCAGCGGGGCGATGCGCGATCTCATTCTGGTGCAGGAGAGAGAGGAATTGATCGAACAGCAAGCCAAAAAGGACGGCTACCTCAGCATGAAGGACTGGGGAAAGATTCTCATCGAACAGAAGATCACCAGTAAAGAGGAAATCACGAGAGTGACATCGTAAGCAGAGAGCAAAGAGTGCAGAGCAAAGAGAGAATATGGAAGAATTTTTGTGAAGAAGAAACATTCAACAACTCCCTACGCTCTCTGCTCTACGCTGCTTGATCATTGATTGTATTCAAAGAACAGGATCGTCTTGCTTTCACGTACCCTTCTCCCGTACGATTTTTCTCCAATGTTCCGACGCTACCGCCAACGTAGAGGGCCGTATGCCATGGCGGCGCCGTCACCGGTGCCATCCTTGCTCAAGAGCATCGTACTGCTGGTTCTCGCCCTTCTCATCCTTTACTTCGCGGGGCGTTTCGTCATCGGACTATTCGGCGCAGGCAATGAAGTGCAACGAGCGGCAGCGATGATGCATGTGGAGAACAGGGGCACGGTCAACGTATCGCTCGAAGGGGGATTGATGCAACGCGCGGAAGACAGTCTCAAACTGTATCCCGGCGACCGCGTCACGACGGGCAGTAACGGCCACGCGCTCCTCTCGTTCTTCGAAGGAACCGGCATCCGTCTCGACGAACAGTCGGACCTGACGATCGAAGAGAGCAGCCGCGGCACGAGCCAATCCACAATCGAACTCGAGCTGACCAAGGGGGCTCTCTGGATAAGGACGCCGAAGGCAAATACATATTCTGGCAGTGTGATCCGCACTATCATCACGCCATCCTTCAGCCTGGATCTTCCAAGCGATACCGAAGCGGTCATCGAAGAGAAAGCATTGATCGTCTTCAGCGCGGATGGACAGGGCGTGAAAATGACGGCCGACGGCGCGGATGATGCCGTCTACATCGGCGAAGGACAGAAGATCACACTACCCGCCGAAGTGACGGGTGATATCCTGAGTCATCGCACTTCAATCGATCCAATGACGCTGCAGCGGCCGTTTGTCGAGGACACGCGCGCAATGGACGTCTCCGATGAGCCGGGAAGTCCGAAACATTCTACGGACGCCGACACTCCCGAAGAACTTCTCGTAGTCACGAATCCTGCGGACAAGACGCTCGTGACGGGTAGCACCGTAAAGGTCGAAGGCACGATCGGCCTTCGCGTAGACCGCGTCCGCGTGAACGGCTACCAGGCATCTATCGATAAGGCACAGAAGAAGTTCTCGCAAGAACTCTCGCTGCGCGAAGGCGAAACGGAAACGACGATCCTCGTCGAAGCGTTAGACGCGCGCGGCCTCGTCCTCGCGAAAGTCAGCAGGACCGTGAAGCGCGGTAGCCAGAAAGTAGAAGGTCCCGCGATTGTCGCGCCGGCGAAGGGCGGCGAAACGTATCGCACGCAGAAAACCGAAATCGAAATCAACGGAACCGCGCCCGCGGCGGCGGCGGGCATCATGGTGAACGACTACAAGCTTCAGCTCTTCCGCCCTGGCGACAAAAACTGGAGCTACCTCGCCAGCACCACTCTCAACAACTACAAGCAGGGGACGAACGTCTATGACGTGTATGTGATCGACGCGAACGGCAACAGAAGTGACCCGGTCCGGCTGACGATCCTCCTCGAAGCGGGATCCGTCGGCGTAGTCGGAACGAGCAGCTCCGCCGCGGGCTCGGCATCATCCGTCGTGACGGAGACACAGCTGCCGAACAACGCACCGCTCAAGCCGGGTACCATCGCAGTGACGGGACCGACGCCGGGCGCCACGCACACAGCCACTGGTAGCGAATTCGTTCTGCAGGGCTCGACTCCATCCGACACGCAGACGGTCTGGGTGAACGGCTACCGTCTCCAGCTCTATACTCCGGGCAAAACGACCTGGAACTACATCGCGAAGACCGAATACCAGACACTCAAGCCAGGCACGAACGTCTACCGCATCGTCGCGCGCAACGAGAAGGGCGAGATCATCGACGCCTTCGAGTACACAGCAACGTACAAACCTTAATCAATCCATTTTCCACGGAAGGTGAACGCCGACTGCGGATTTCGGACACGCTGCGCTTTCTCGCGTTGCTGATGTTCCGGCGTGAGCCAGGAGCCGTCATCGGGATACCCGACCGCGATCATCGAGGCAGGTACGAAATCCGGCGGAACACCGAGCATCTTATTGGCTTTATCCGTCGCGAATCCGCCCATCTGGTGACCGATGAGGCCTAGCGGTGCGCACTGTAAAACGAGATATGCCGATGCCGCCCCCGTATCATGCATGCCGTAATAATTGTCGACGATTTCCCCGGTCGTCCGCGTCCGTTTGATCTGCGCGAACACGGCGATTAATAGATAAGCGCGCTTTGCGTAATAATTATAGTCATCGAGCAGTGATTCCATCGCAGCACGCTCCTCTACCTCTTCCTTCGTCGTATAAATGTAGCGCCATGGCTGGCCGTTGTTGCTCGACGGCGCCCAGCGCGCCGCTTCGAAGAGCGTGCGGATCTTCTCTTCCTCTATGGGACGATCGCTGAACGCACGCGGACTCCATCGTTCTTTGATGGGATCGAGGATGGGATAATCGGCCGACGCGGGTTTGTGCGGATATGTCATGATCAGAACGGGGCTTTCATGCCGAGTTGTTTCAGATCTTTTTTGAACCACGCGGGTGGTGCTGCCTCGACAGTGTGTTCCTTCTTGTCGGCGGGGGAGACGAACGTCAGCCTCCACGCATGCAGACAGAGTGAAACGACAGCGAGACGTTCGTTCAGTTTTTCGCTTGCGGATGAGGAATACGTCGGGTCGCCGAGAATGGAATGCCCGACGCTGTGCAGATGTACTCTGATCTGATGCGTGCGGCCAGTGTGGAGTTCGCAGGCTAGGAGCGCCGCCTCACTCGTCGATGCAATGGTGCGATAGGTCGTGCGCGCCGAGCGCGTTTTCGCGGAACCGAGAACGGTCATCTTCGTCCTGTTGGACGTCGAGCGCCCGATCGACGCGTCGATGACCGCAGCCGGAGGGTCGGGGACGCCCGCAACGAGTGCGAGGTAGGTTTTTTTGATCGTGCGATCCTCGAATTGCTTCTGCAGCATCTTGTGATGCGCGGCGGATTTGGCGACGAGCAACGCGCCGGTCGTATCCTTGTCGAGACGATGGACAAGGACCGCTGCACTCGAGAAGGGGATCGTGCGCTCCTTGAAGAGATGCACAATACCGTGGAGCAGCGTCGCTGCATCGCGCGGGATGCCGGCACCTGGATGAACCGAAATGCCGGCGGGTTTATGGATCACGAGACAGGCATCGTCCTCGAAGAGCACCTTTAGTTTCAGATCGATCGCCGGAAGTTTGGTCTCCGTGACGGGTTCTCCGGTCGCGGATACGATGACTTTGTCCTCTTCCTTAAGGACGAGCGCGGGCTTGCGGGCGATACGCTCATTGACCATCACCAAACCAGCTTTAATCATATCCCGTGCTTTGATACGGCTGATCGCCGCTTTCTCGTTGGTCAGGAAGATGTCCAAACGTGCCGGAATTGAAACCACATACTCGCTCATGCAGGGAGTATACCTTGAATAAGCCAAAAACCGATGATAGTGTTTTTTTCTTCTCCCAAACATACGCCGCGGGGGAAGGGTCCCTGACGGATAGGCGCCCGTCAGGAACGAGCGGCTGTCGACGAAACCGACAGCCGCTCCCCTTTGAAAAGCAACTTTGCTACACTGCATTCATGACATCAGAAGAAATTTTGAAACGAGCGACGCAGGAGGTGGTTCCGAAGGAATTGGCTGCGGAAAAAATCAGTTCCGGAAAAAAACTTCGCGTTTATCTTGGCATCGACCCGACGGGATCGAAATTACATCTCGGTCACAGTGTGCCGCTAAGAAAGCTCAAAGCTTTTCAGGAAGCAGGACATCATGTCATTTTCCTGATCGGCAGTTTCACGGCCATGGTAGGGGACCCGACGGGAAGAGAAACGGCGAGAGAGCCGCTCACGAAGGAGCAGGTAATGAAAAATTTTGAGACATACAAAGAGCAAGCCAGGTTGATACTTGATTTTAATTCTTTAGAAATCAGATATAACCATGAATGGCTTGAGAAAATGAGTTTTGCCGAGATTATGAAATTGGCGGGACATTTCACCGTGCAACAAATGCTGCAGCGCGACATGTTTAAGGAACGATTGAAGAAAGAAGAAGATCTTAGTCCGAATGAGTTTCTTTACCCTCTTATGCAGGGGTATGACTCGGTCGTTCTTGATGTCGACTGCGAAATAGGTGGCAATGATCAGCTGTTCAATATGCTTTGTGGACGAAAGCTGCAAAAGGCGTACGGAAAGCGTGAAAAATTCGTTCTGACGACCAAGCTCATCGAAGGTACAGATGGAAGAAAAATGAGCAAGACGTATGACAATTGTATTTATCTCACAGACGAGGCGAATGACATGTACGGCAAACTCATGACAATAAAAGACGACCTGATCCTCACCTACATGGAATGCGTCACGGATATACCGATGGCGGATATCAAGGACGTCGAGCAAAAAATGAAGAGCGGGAGCAACCCAAAGGAATTCAAGATGCGTCTCGCGAAGGAAATCGTCACGATGTTTCACGGGCCGAAGGAAGGCGCCCACGCGGAGGAACAATTCCAGTCGGTCTTCGCGAAGGGGGGCGTCCCAGACGACATGCCGGAAATGAAAGCGAAGAAAGGCGAGTTGCTGATCGACCTGCTATTGCGCGCTGGAACGGTCTCGTCCAAATCCGAAGCCCGCAGACTGATCGATCAGTCTGCCGTCACGATGAACGACAGAACGGTTGCAACCCACGATCAGCCCACAGAGAAGGGAATCGTGAAGGTGGGAAAGCGTAAGTTCATCAAAATCACGTAATGCTGGTGTATTGAGATGCAAAATTCATGACAAACGCATAGGAAAATAGTATAATATTATTACATGACTAAAGGAGAATCGTCATCTGGCAACCTGGAAGAAGAACTGACTGTTCTGCGCCATCACATCGATTGTATTGATCGCGGACAATTCGTGGATGATTTGGGCCACGACATCATCAAACCAAAAGAAGAGATAGAGGACAAGATTCGATCCCTCATGCGTGCGGCTGACCGCGAGGCCTACGGGGACCCGGACAAGTCGCAAAAAAAGACCCCCCGAAGAAGTTTAGGAGGTCGATAATTTTTTCGCTTGGATGACGCGGCACGTGCATCACGCGATGCACCGTTTGATCATCCATACGCAGGTGCAGGCGCCGACCACGAGAACAGTGAACGTCATGTGCTTGGTCGGAGGCGGCGGGTAACGGTGCAGCCGAGGGACAGGAGCATGCGCTGAAGCCGCGGGACCGCGGGGGTGGAGCGCAGAGACGGCAGATAGACGTGCAATGCATCGACCGTCGGGCAGGTGCTGACCCAGGCAATGAGCTTCTCCGCCGCGCCCTCGTCCCGGACGTACATGTCGTCCGACCAGTCGATGACGATTCCGTTCGTCGCGAACGAACCCTGCTCTGCTCCGGGGACGCTTCGCGGCGTGGGAGAGTGGTAGGGGAGTGTCGTCATGTCGAGAGTGTACGTTCGTACACCCACGAATGCAAGTAGAAATTCTATCGTGAAGGAACGATCTGGATATTTACAAAAAAAAGAGCCGCACATGCAGCTCTCTTGTTACAACGAAGAAAATAGTTAATCGAGCATGCCGTCGAATGCGGTCTTGAAACTGTCGAAGGGATAGGCGCCGCTGATCTGCTGCTTCTGATCATCGGGTCCGAGAATCCAGAATCCCGGTGTCCCGTCGATTCCCGCTGCGGATCCGGCGGCAAAGTCGGCCTGCACTTCATCCGCGTGCGTTCCTCCGTCGAGACAGGAATCGAAGTCTCTCGTATCGAGGCCGAGTTCCTGCGCGAACTGCTTGAAACTTGGGATTGCATCGGCCGCTTGACTCCACGTCGCCTGAGCCTGAAAGAGTTTGTCATGCATCTCCCAGAATTTCCCCTGATCGTCCGCACACTCCGTCGCCTCGGACGCCTTTTGCGCGTGGGGGTGGAAGCTCAGCGGATAGTCACGGAGGACATACTTCACTTTGCCTGTATCGACGTACTCGGTCTTGATCTTGCCGTACGTCTGCTCGAAGTGCCGTCCGCAGAAGGGGCACTGGTAATCGGTGAATTCAATGATGGTGATCGGCGCATCGGCCTGACCCATCACCGGATCATCGTCTGCATCGGCCGGCTCTGCATTGCTCGGCGGTGGAGGCGGAATCGTGTCACCCGCAGCCGGAGGGTTATTCGACGGAAAGTTGGGGAGTGCTAGATTCACCCCGTTCATGCCGTTTGCGACCGCGTATCCAACGATCAGTCCCGCAAGACCCATCGTCGCGGCGAACCAGGGAGTAGTAGGCGTTGCTGCCATCGTTCGTATTGGGAGGAAATAGGATCAGCTAAATCATACGCACAGCAGCGGGTGCACCGTAGTGACAACATGCACAAACTGCGTTGCGATGCACGAAAATCAGGATTTGTTGAGACCGTGGAATTTTTTGTGGATTTCCTTCAGCTGGGGATTGGTCACATGGGTGTAGATCTGTGTCGTCGAGAGGTCCTTGTGTCCGAGAAGTTCCTGCACGCTGCGAAGATCGGCGCCGTTGCGCAACAGATTCGTCGCGAAGGAATGGCGGAGCGTGTGCGGTGAAGGATCGGTGACAATGCCCGCGAGCAGCGCGTACTTCTTCACGACGTTCTGGATGCTGCGCTGCGTCAGCCTCAGTTCCTCGCCGCGGACGGAGCGCCCGGGAGCATCCTTCACGATGCGGATGAACAGCGGCTCGCAGGCAACGTCAAGCGCATCGACATACGCGGTGATCGCTGCAATCGCGGGATCGGACAGAAAGACGACGCGTATTTTCCCGCGCTTTCCTCTGACGCTCATCTCGCGCGTGTGCTCGTTGATGTCACGGCGATTGAGCGAGACGAGCTCGGAGAGACGCAAGCCGGTGGAAAAGAACGTCTGCAGAATCGCGAAGTCGCGCTTCCCCATGATCGTCGAGCGGTCCGGCGCCTCCAGGAATCGTTCGAGCGCATCCTCGAAGAGGACTTTGACCTGACGCGGGTCCTGTTTGAATCGCTGCACGCGATCCGGCGGGTAGACGTTGAGTTCCTCTTCCTGCACGAGATACCGCAGAAATGCACGCAGCACCGTCAGCCGGTGATTCTTCGTGCGGACGGTAAGAGGGGACCCAAATGTGTCTTTGAATTGATGAAGATGCTGCTTGTATTCACGCACGATAATTTTGTCGATATCGTCGGCGGACTTTGCGCGGGTGGATTTGACGAAATCAGACAATTGATGCGCATAATTCTTTACGGTCAGCGGCGACTTTGCCTGCTCGGACTCGAGATACTGGAGGTAGCGGAACACTGCCTGTTGTAATGATGTCTCAGCCATGAAACGCGTGACGGGGGGATGGAAGTGACGGTGCTTCTTTGACTTCGCATAATGCATTTTATACGAACCACTAGATTGACTCAAGGGCATTTGGAAGCTTTGCAGACCCAATCTGGGTCCCTGCCCTATGTTCCCTATAACACACGTGCCGGGAAATCCGGAAATATCACGTCGACGAACATGATGTAGTACAAAAACGCGAGGACTTCCCGGAGGAGACTCCTCTTCTCACTTTCGACGGGCGGGCGGTCCTGCGCCGGGAAGGTTTGCAGCTCCCCCCACCCCTGCCGCCAGGACAGGAGTTCTATCCGGGCGAGGTGATATTGGTCGCTGATACCGATCACGGAGGTGCAGTCTTCTGTCAGGGGTTTCGTGTTCGCGATATTTTCCCACGTCGAATGCGATTCTTCCTCAAGCGTGATATCAGACGCACTCACGCCCAGACGCAGAGCCTGATCGCGCATGACGGACGCTTCGCTCTTCCTGTTCCCATTTCCAAGCCCCCCGCTCAAAAACAATCTCTTCACGGACCCGTCACGATAGAGCTCGGCCGCGGCTCCTACGCGCCGGACAATCGCGGGGCCGGGCTGATTAAGGCCGTAGACAGCCGCTCCAAAGACCACAGCACAATCCGCAGGCAATTCCCCCGTTCCGTCAAAATGCGCGTACACGATGAAATACGTTCCGAGGAGAATGACGGACACCGCGAGCGACGCGATCGCCATCGCCTGGAGGATCAGCCGCCCCAGACGCAACACGAGGTTAGCAAGCGTGCGCAGCATCAGAACGGAATGATGGAGATATGCGAGGCGATGTCCGGAAGCGACCGGTTCCACGGAGGCCACTGCGATATATCGATTGTTTCGACTTCGGGCATGTTGCGCAGGATCCGCAACGCATCTTCCTGCGACGTGCCGGCCACCTGCTCGCGGACTTTGCGCCCGAAGAGCGCCCCCGTCGGCGAGAGCGGATCGAGAATGAATTCTTCCGTCGCGGTAAGGTCAACGGTCAGTTTGATCCACGAGCGGTCGTCCGCGTAATCGATAACGTGCGCGACGAGGTGCTCATGCCCGAGATTCTCGTCGATGAGGCGCCTCCCCTCTCTGACGTGCGCGCGCAATTCCGTCCGCAGCATCCCGAGGATTTCCATCGCGTCGTACGCGAAGACCGTGTAGACGATTTCTCCCTCGACGGGAACGCTCGTCACGATCTGTCCGATGAATTGCTCGGGCAGGGAAAAATTCTGATAGACGATCGACGTCAGCTCGGGATAGTTGAGGATCTGCAGATACTCGAGCTTGTCCAGCGCGTTGCGCATGTCCCGCTCCTCCTTGACCATTTCGGTCGCGGCGGCGAGGAGTTCCTGCTCGAGGCGTTTGCGCGCTAGATCCAAATCCTCCTTGCGCAGCACGGTACGATAGGCGGTCGTGCCACCCGTCGCGGGCTTGCGGTTCTCTGCGTACACGATTTTTCGCTCTTCGATGGACAGACCCGGTATCTCCCACTTGAGACCGGCGGGAACGTTGCCGCGGTCGCCGATGATCTGGTCATAGAGATCGAGGTCCTCCGCCTTCGCACGGACTGTCAGTTCCTGTCCGGGATCGACGATTGCATGATCGAGAATCTTGAAGACCATGCCCGCCTGATTGGTGAAGCGAGTGCCACCGCGCAATGCGTACCGCTCCGTCGCCTTGTTGATCACGGTCAGCTCGACTTGTGACGAGGTCCCGATGAATTCCTTACTGATGTGATCGAATGTCATCGATTTCTTGAAGGTCATGCGCAGCGGGACGAGCGGCATGTTGCGTACGCGACGCGAGATGTCTGCGGTCGAGCCTGACTGCACGAGGAAAATATTCACCGTCTGGCTGACCGCCTCCTGCCGCGGTTTGACGTAGATATCCGCCGACGGAAGCAGCTTGAACAGGACGATGAAGAAGAGCAGGGTGCTCAGTCCCACGAGAAAGAAAATGCGGAGTTTGGGGACGGACAATAGACCCATGCGCTGCATCTGTGATTTGAGTTGCTGCCTCCACAGGTGCGGCGAAAACACGCGCAGCGCATCGTCCATCTTCGGATGACCGGTCAGGAACGCCTTGAGCTGCCGCGTCCGATCGAACACACGGATCCCGTGCGATCGTGCTTCGGCAGCGACCGTCGGATGCTTGGTCGCGATGCGCAGGCGTCCGTGAAGCTTCTTGCATTCGGTGAAAAACGCTTTGCGCACATCGGGTTGCTGCACGAGCTCGCCGTCGCGGCCCGAAAGAACGAGCAGCAATTCCCCCGGCGTCTCCTGCATCCGGCGCATGATCCCCGTGAACGATTCCCCTTCCAGCGGGAGAATCAGTTGGATCGATGAGGAAGAAGGAGTCGGCATGAAAAAATGATTGTACTGTTGTACACCCTGTCGTTCAGGATCGCGCGCGCAGGACCTCGAGTGCGGGGAGAGATTTACCGGAAACGAATTCAAGCATGGCACCTCCGCCCGTACTCACGAACGCATACGCGTCCATACTCAGTCCGTTGCGCACGTGGAAATCGATCGTGTCGCCTCCGCCGATGACGACGACGGCGCCGCGCGCGGCCGCTTCCTGCAAAGCCTTTGCGATCCTCATGCTTGCGCCGCCAAACGAATTCGCTTCGTACATGCCGAGCGGCCCGTTCCATACGATCGTTTCGGACGCGTCGATGCACGTACAGTACCCGTCAACCGTCGCGGGTCCGACGTCGAAGATCGCGTTGCCTTCCGTCAGTTCCTTCATTAAGACCGTGCGTGCTTCTCCGTCGGGGGCCGGCGCGACGACCGCGTCGATCGGCACATGAATGCGTGCACTGCCGTTCTTCCCACTGCCTTCGACCAGCGAGCGGGCCTTCTCGAAATACTCCTTCTCGAATAACGACGATCCGACATGGACGCCGGCCGCGGCGAGGAAGGTATTCGCAATCGCGCCGCCAAGCAGGATGTCGTCCCCGGTGGAACGGAAGTTTTCGATGACGGGCAATTTCGTTTCGATCTTCGCACCGCTGATGATGAGTGTTACGGGGTGCTTGGGATCAAGGATCACGCGCGACAAGTTCGTGATTTCCTCCTCGAGCTGCAGCCCCATATAAGGAGGAAGCAGCTGTGCGACCCCGACCATGCTCGCATGCGTGCGATGACTGTTGGTGAACGCATCGTTCACGTACATATCCGCATAGGACGCCAGCTCCTGCGAAAAATCTTGTGCATTCTCTTCCTCTCGTTTGTCAAATCGGAGGTTCTCCAAAAACAGCACGTCGCCGGGCTTCAGCGACGAGACAAGTTCCTTTGTCACGGGTCCTGTGCAGGACTCCGCAAACCGCACTGGTTTTCCCAGCAGTTTTTCCAGAACCAGCACGAGCGGCTTCTGACTGAATTCCGGGACGGCTTTTCCTTTGGGACGATCCTGATGCGCCATAATGATCAACGCTGCGCCCCCGTTCAGGACATACTGCATCGTCGGCAGCATTGCTTCGACGCGCGAAATGTCGGTGACGACGCCATTCTCCAGCGGCACGTCAAATCCCGCCCTCAATAAAACGCGTTTTCCGGAAAGTTCAGCATTCTTGAGCGAACGATAATCGAACATAGATGAATTGTAGCCGAAAAAAAGATGTCCCAACAAACAATCCCGACCAATGGTACCATGGAATCGTGAACCTCTCCCCTCTCGTGGGTACTCCCCTGCTGGCGTTTGCCCTGACGGTGCTCCTGCATCTCGTTATTCTGCGCATATTTCCGCGACTTGGACTGCTGGATTTCCCCGAGCGATACAACCTGACCCGCAAGCGCCTCCCCTACCCCACCGGTATCGCCGCAGTCATCATCTTTCTCGTGATTTTTCCCTTACTGGAGCCGATATCCAGCCGTAACGCGGGCCTGATCGGAGCAATTATGCTGCTCGGATGCTCGACATTGATCGACGATCGCCGGCCTCTGCCCGCCGTTATCCGCTTGACCGTGCAATGTCTCTGCGCGTTCATCATTTTCGCCACGGGCGACTGTATCGGAAGCAGAATCTGTTCGGTGACCAACCCGCTGGAACCGTGGTTCGGCGTGCCGATCATCGAGCTGAACGGAACCTTTCCCATTCTGAGCCTGCTTGTGACAGTGATCTGGCTGATGCTCACGACAAACGCTCTCAACTGGTTTGACGGAATTCCCGGACAGGTAAACACGCTCTCGACGATCGGCTTTGCGACCATCGGACTGCTGGCTCTGTCGGACCGGGTCAATCAGCCGCAGTTCGCCATCATCGCGTTCGTGCTCGCGGCGATCAGCTTTGGCAGTCTGCTCTTCGATATTCCGCCGCCGAAAGTCGTTATCGGCGACACGGGGTCGATGTTCTTCGGGCTCATGCTCGGCACGTTGACAATCCTTGCGGGCGGCAAAGTGGCGACGGCGTTTCTTGTCCTCGGCGTACCGATTTTCGATCTGCTCTTCGTCATTGCCAAACGCATCAGTGAAGGGAGATCTCCATTCCGCGGCAGTATGAGCGGCGAACATTTGCACCATCGATTGCTTGCGAAGGGCTGGTCACCACGATCGATCATCGGTCTCACGGCGGGGATCGGATTACTCTTCGGATCCGCAGCATTGTTCCTCGACACCCTGGGCAAGCTCCTAGCGGCCGTCGTGCTCTTTTGCGTGATGCTGTTTTTGTGGAGCTACAGCGCTCCGCCCAAAAAACAACTCATCTGATGTTACCTTCCGGACATCTCCTCGTATAATAGGATGTGTACATTCACATTGTCCTTTACCCCACACTCATCATGCGTACCAAATACTGGATCGTTTCACTGGCAGCAGGCTCCGCTCTCCTTACGGGTCCCGCCGTATCTTTCGCCGCGTCCGCCAAGGAAGCACCCGTGAAGGAACCCATCATGACTGAAGACGCCGTCACCGGGGAAGAACTGCTCGACGTCCTTGATTCTGCCGTTACCAACCCCGCGCCCATGATGCAGGACGGCCGCGGAGGGGGCGGATACGGATCGATTTATCCGGGAGCTTACGGCGGCGTCACCGTCGATGCGTCCGTCACCAAGGAGGTCACGCCGGACTTTGTGTCGATGAATGCTTACTGCGACGTCGCGCGCGGCGACAACCGCGAACAAACACGCGTCTCTCTGCAGGAGTTGTACAACGAAATCAAGACGGCAGTCGGTGCGGACGGGCGTGTACGGAAGTCGGGCTCGTTCTCGATTTATCCGGTCACGGATTCGACCGGCAAGGAAGCCGGTACCTATACCGGCAATCTCAGCATTTTCATCCGCATCCTCAACGTGAAAGCCGCGCAGCGTATCGCCGACCTCATCGAGAACAAGAACTGCAGCGTCAGCTGGGACGTCCGTCTCGTGGACACGCAGGAATTCGAACTCGACGTGCTCGACTCGCTTGCAGCCCGGCTCAACAAGCGAAAGACAGTCTTCGAGAAACTCCTTGGCAAGAAGCTGGCGCTCGTCTCAAGCGCATCGCTCTCGACGTGGGCCGACGGTTACAGCACGTATGATCCCGAGACGAACAAGGTCGACGCGACGACGACGCTCTCGGTCACCTTCGATCTCGGCGGCCGCACGACGCTGCCGACGACGCGTAAAACGCGCTTGGCTCCGAAGGGGTAATCCATCCGGTGTGAAAAGAAAACGCGGCCGCATGGCCGCGTTTTTAGTATCGATGGACATATGTTTTAGTTCTCCACGTACTCCATTGGCTTGCTGAGCACCTTGAGCGGCTCAACGATGATCACGACGGTGCGGCGTCCGCGCGGGAGCATTTCGATCGTCGTGTTGCCGTTCTTGAAGTGACTTGCAGAGAGTTTGGCCGGACGGAATTCCGCCTCGCCGTAGGCAGTGCGCAGATAGAGGTCCTGGGTCAGTTCGCTTTCGCTGGCCGTACCGCCGTTCGCGTCGAGCAGCGTAATGCGTACCTTCTCCCATTCGCGACCGGTGAACTGGCGGTCATGCTGGAAATCGAGCGACGCAATGGGATTCTTGGCCGGGATCACGAGGACGGGCGCGATCGACGGAACTGCCTTGAGATCGGATGCGACAGTCTGCATGCTGACGACAATTGCCGGCTGTTCGACGGGTACCGGGGCAGGAACTGGAACTGGAACGGGAACGGCCGTCACAACCGCTCTGCCTTTGCGTTGCTGCAATCTGGCTGCGCGTGCGTCTGCGAGTGTTTGCTTCGCGACCGGCTTCTTCACCACCGCCATGCTGACGGTTGCCGGCTTGGTGCGCTTCGCAATGGTCGTACCCGGCTCAAGTTTGAACTTGGCTGGAGGATTGTTCGCCTGCACGAGCAGCATCGGATGAACCGTGTAATCGTATCCGCGCTGCTGGTGGAATGCACCGTTGATCGCCTGTGTGGTGGAGAGTCCCGCTTCGCGCGCCTCGCTGTAACTGAACGCCCAGTACGGGTGCCACGGTGCGTCGTCTCGGTCTACCTGGAAGTGGAGGTGCGGGCCGGTGGCAAATCCCGTCATACCGGAGAGGCCGATGTCCTGTCCCTTCTGCACGACCTCGCCTTCGGTGACAAACTGCGCACTCAAGTGTGCGTAAGCGGAGTAGAGTACCGTTTCATAATCTTTATTCTCCGGGTCGGGCATGTGGGGGTGCCGAATGACGATGAGCTTGCCGAACCCGCCCGCGTCGTTGGCGACACGCGTGACCACACCGTTGGCGATCGCGCGAATGGGTGTTCCCTCGGGAATACGAATATCGACACCGATGTGGCTGCCGTGTCCTTCCGCTCCGTCCTTATAGGAACCCATGTGGCCGACGGAGTAGACATCGCCGGCAGAAGCACCTTCGTAGCCGAGTTTTTCGACCTTCGGATCGTACGGAGGCAACGGCATGAGGAGATCCTTCGGTACCTGACGATAGGTGTTGTGCTCCGCATCGCCACCATAGAGTGACCATTTTTCATAATTGGGGACAAATGCGACCGGCGGGACGGTTCCCGTATAGATGATCGCGCTGTCGTCGTAGTTGCCGAGAGTCGCTTTCCAGAAGGCATACCAGCCGTGGCTGCCGAGCATGTTTCCGGAAATGAACGCAATGAGGGAAAATGAGGCGACGATGAAGGAGGACTTCTGCTTCATGTACTTCAGAACCTGCTTGGGCGGATCTTTCTTGCGCGAGAGGTGTTTCTTCGCAAAACCCGCTTTTCTCGCCGACGTCACACGCATACGATTCATACGAATTGGGTTGTGGATGTTTATGTAGATATAATACCATTTTTCCTCATTTTGGTCAATGTCCGATATCATTAAGCAATGGCTTCCGGAAGCCCAAAACACACGTTTTGCTGGGCAGTCATTAGCTGGCACTTTATACGGTTTTCCGGTCAATATATTGCTTACCGGGGAATTGGGGGCAGGCAAAACTACGTTTTTGCAGGGCTTTTCGGAGGCACTGGGAATCGCAGGTCCCGTTACGAGTCCGACCTATGCGCTGGAACAACGCTACAAGACCCGGGATGGCCTGGAATTTCTGCATCTTGATCTCTACCGCCTGACCGAGCAGCAGGCCGTAGAACTCGTCTCCTCGTCTGATGATCACGCGGGCATCCGTTGCATCGAATGGGCGGAGCGGCTCGGAAAACACCACGTTCACGATGCAATTATTCATCTGACACTGGCAGAGGAAGACGACGGAAGAGCGCTGACGACGGCTTTCGAAGACATAGCTCTACCCTCTCCGGAGGAAATCGAACGGTGGCGAAAGGACGTGCGATTGCCGATGCACATCGTGTCGCACTGCCGTATCGTCGCAGCCACCGCGCTCGCATTCGCCGATCATCTCATTGCGCGCGGACACATCATCCGCCGGCTCGCCCTAGAACGCGCTGCACAGCTCCATGACCTCCTGCGATTTGTCGATTTCCGTGACGACGCGGGCCCGAAGGACTTCACGATGTCGGACGACGATCGTGTTATCTGGAAGGAATACGCGACCCAGTTTTCGGGCATGCGGCACGAGGAGGCATGTACGAATTTCCTCAAGGAGAAGGGCTATATCGGAATTGCGGAAATCGTCCGGGCACATGGCCTGCGCCTGGAAATGCCACGTCCTAAGACCATCGAACAGAAACTACTCTACTACGCCGACAAGCGCGTGATGGTCGACACCATCGTGACGGTGAACGAGCGATTCGACGACTTCGCAGAGCGCTATGGAAAGGGAGTGGAGTCCGCGGATGCGAAAAAATGGCGCTGCGTGACACTCGCCATCGAGAACGAACTTTTCCCCGACGGCGCACCGTTCTAAACTGCCCGCATGATGCATAGACGATTCGCCTCAGGCGTGCTGATGATCCACATACTGTGTAGTGCCGTCCCTGCACTGGCGCAGGAGAGCGGCGAGCAGGAATCCTTTGAGGCGCGCATCGAGAAGCGGACGGAGGTACCATGTGAATCCGGTTCCACCGGATGTCTCCGGCTGACTCTGGAAGGAACCAGCGGCACATTCGACAACGAAACGATCGTGATCGGCGTCGATCCCGGGAATGGCATCAACGTCACGGCTCTGACGTATGAGGTCGGACAGCGCGTTATTGTCCAGACGCAGGAAAACAACGGCCAGCGCGTATTTTTTATCTCTGACGCCGTGCGCAGACCGGTACTGCTCTGGCTGACGCTGCTCTTCGTCGCGGCGGTCTTCGCCTTCGGGGGGTTTGCCGCTTTCCGGTCTTTCCTCGGCATGATCATCAGCTTCGGCGTGCTGTTCTTCTTCATCCTCCCGCAGATCCTGCGTGGCGGATCCCCTCTGACAATCACGATCATCGGCTCCATCGTCATCATGCTCGTGACGTTCCTCGTCTGTCACGGATGGAAGAAAAAAACGCTCGCGGCGCTTGGCGGAACGACCGCCAGTCTTCTGCTGACCGGACTACTCGCGTATGTCTTTGCGAAGTGGGCAGTACTCACCGGCACCGCGGATGAGGAAATGCTCTTCCTGCTTAGTGACTTCCCGAACCTGAATGCGCAGGGAATCCTCCTCTCGGGCATCATCATCGGCACGCTCGGCGTCCTCGACGACATCACGATCTCTCAGGCATCCGCTGTCTTCGAATTGAAGTCTGCCAACCCGCGGCTGTCGATGATCGATCTCTTCTGGCGCGCGTACAGAATCGGCAGCGATCACATCGCCGCGGCGATGAACACGCTCGTGCTTGCCTACGCGGGAACATCCCTGCCGCTCCTCCTGCTCATCGTCGGCGTGCCCGCGGGTGAATCACTGCTTCTGACCATTAACCGCGAGATGATCGCCATCGAAATCGTCCGGACGCTCGTCGGTTCGATCGGCCTACTGGCCGCCGTTCCGCTGACGACGCTGCTTGCCAGTTTCTTGGCTGTGCGCAGCCCCGCGGATCCGGCAGACCGCCTGGGTCTGCACAGACATTAATAGAATAGTATTGCATTTGGAATACCATGCAGTAGCATTCGTCCATGCATTCGGTTTTAGCATTACTCAAAACGCGCGGATACCGTGATACCCAGTCGCGCAGGCTCGTGCTCGACGCGCTATCGCATATGAAGAAGCCCGCCTCGCCATACGATATCCAGAAGTGGATCAAGAAACGAGACGCCGCCATCAGTCCGGTCACGGTCTACCGCATCACGGAATTGCTGCGCGGTCTCGGCATCGTCCACCGTCATCCCTGCAGCGGGCAATTGTCGCTCTGCGCGCACCCGGGAAAGACGGGCGCACATGGCTATCTGCACTGTAGCGACTGCGGCACGTCGACGGAGTTCTGCAGCGATGAAGTGTCGCAGCTGACGGAAAAACAGGCGAAGCGACTCGGCTTCAGCAAGACGTCCCCTCTCCTCGAGATCATCGGCATTTGTTCCGCCTGCAATGGATCATAATTTTCTCCTTTTCTATGTTTTCACTCTCCACTATCTGGACGCTCGGCAGCCTCCTCGGCGTTGGCGTCGTGTCGCTCATCGGTGTCTCACTCTTCACGATCAGGCAGCATATACTCGACAAGGCACTGCTGACGCTCATCGGATTCTCGACGGGCGCATTGCTCGGCGACGTGTTCCTCCACATGCTGCCCGAGATGATCGAGGATGAAGGGCTGAGCAATTATTCGTGGTTCATCGTGCTCGGGGGGATCCTCGCGTCGTTCATTCTCGAAAAATACATCCACTGGCATCACTGCCACCGCGTCGAGTGCGAGGATCACACGCACACGCTCGGCGTCATGAACATCGTCGGTGACATGCTCCATAATGCTCTCGACGGCATTCTCATCGCCGGAAGTTACCTTGTCAGTATCGAAGTGGGGGTCGCGACGACGATCGCCGTCGTCCTCCACGAAATCCCGCAGGAAATCAGTGACGTGGGCATCCTGTTGTACAGCGGTTATACGCGGAAGAAAGCTATCCTCCTGAATGCGTTGACCGGGCTTGCCTCCATTGCGGGAGGTATCCTCGTCATCGCACTGGGCGAACACGTCCCATCTGCCGCGCTCGTGCTCCTTCCATTCGCGGCGGGAAATTTCCTCTATGTAGCGGGCTCCGATCTGATTCCCGAATTGCATAAGGAAACGGGCATTGCCAAATCAACGGTGCAGCTGCTGTCGATCATCGCAGGCATCGCGTTCATGGCAGCGCTATTGCTCCTCGAATAATCAGAGCTTCCAAGGTATCAACTCGGACCCGAGCATGTGCGTGAATTGCTCAAGCGGAATATTCAGAACGATCGGCGTGATCATGAGCAGTCCTATCGTAAAACACAGACTGAACATGCAGACGTATTCGACGATCGAGACGTCCTTACCGAGTTTGGGATGCAGTCTGCTCAGGTACAAATCGACGTGCGACAGAATCTTGAGACAATCGTAGAGAATTTTGAGTTTTGGGGTCAGAATACCCACGCTTCGCAGGATCGTGATTTCCGCGAGCATGATGCCTTTGATGCCTGCTAGTCCCGTCAGTGTCGGATGGAGGTAGACGGCGAATACCATACCCATGAAGAAGAGCGTGAGGTCGACGATGCTCTCGCGGATGACGCCCTCTGCGGTTTTTCTCCAGGTGAATCCGTGCACTTCGCGGTACTTGAAGACGTCGAGGATCATGTGCCCCGTGATCAGAATCGCGAAGAACCCGAGATTCAGGAGACCCGCAGCAATGAGCGTCAGGAGAAAATACGCCGCGTGAAAAGCGGGCAGATCATCATGTTCATGCGCGAACTGTCGGAGCGAAATGTGTGCTGTTTGTGACATAGGTGTATTGGTATTATTATACAATAAATACTATTAATGAGCAATGTTTGTCTTTCCCTCCTTTAGGAGCCGCGTATAACACTTTTAGCCTTGTTGATGCGATCTTTGATCTCTGATTCAAAGCCCCTGTCCGTCGGGTCGTAGAATGTCTGCTCTTCCATGCCGACGGGGAAGTAGTTCGCCTGCACGATCGCATCTTCAGCGTTATGCGGATACTCGTAACCTTTGTGGTAACCCTGATCGGCCATGCCTTTGATCGGCGCGTTGCGCAGGTGGTTGGGAACCTCGAGCGTCGGCTGGATCTTCATCGCTTTCTGCACCGCATGCATCGCGTTTGTGACCGCGTTACTCTTGGGTGCCTGTGCCAGATAGATGCACGCGTGCGCGAGAAAGAATTCCCCCTCCGGCAGCCCGACAAATTCGAATGCCCGCCATGCATCCATGACGATCTGCAGTGCATGCGGATCGGCGTTCCCGATATCCTCGCTCGCGAAGATCGCCATCCGCCGGAAAATGAACCGCGGCGCCTCGCCGCTCTCGAGCATCTTGTACATCCAGATGAGCGCGGCGTCGGGATCGCTTCCGCGCATTGTTTTGATGAATGCCGAAATTGTATTGTAGTGTTCCTCTCCCTTCTTGTCGTACCTGCGCGATCGTTCCTGAAAGAGTTTGTCGGCCTGCTGGAGTGAAATATTCATCCCGACGGTCATGACGGCGAGTTCAAGCGCGTTGAGTGCGATGCGGGCGTCACCGTTCGCTATCTGCGCGATGCGTTCCAGCGCCTCATCCGAAATCTTCACCGCGCCCTTGTATCCCGTTTCGTCCTGCAAGGCACGACGCAGAATGACTATGAGATCCTCGACGCCGAGTGGTTTCAGCAGATACACGTGCGAGCGCGACACGAGCGCGGCGTTCACCTCGAAGTACGGATTCTCCGTCGTCGCTCCGATGAGGATGACCGTGCCGTTCTCGACGAACGGGAGGAGCGCATCCTGCTGGGCTTTGTTGAAGCGATGAATCTCGTCGATGAAGAGCACCGTGCGCTGTTTGAACGCTTCCTTCATGCGTGCAGCTTCCGTGCATATCTCTTTCAGTTCCTTCACGCCGCTCATGACGGCATTAATCTGAATGAAATGCGCATTCGTCGTCTCGGCGATGATGCGCGCGAGCGTCGTTTTGCCCGTGCCGGGCGGTCCCGAGAGGATCACCGATGCGAGTGCGTCCTGCTCGATGGCGGTGTGCAATGGCTGGCCCTGGCCGACAACATGCCGCTGTCCGACGAACTGATCGAGCCTGGTCGGGCGGAGACGGTATGCGAGAGGAACGGATTGCTCGGCCATAGAGTCGGATTTTACCACGCCCGGCAATCATGGAGATGAGCTTTCAAGACGCCACGAGAATCGGCTATTCACTGAATATTCACTTGATGAAACAGATATTTCCGTTCGTAGTGGGTATTCCCTTTGCTATATTCTGGTCAATTTCTTCCCTTTTCCCCTCCCTATGACAAGTATGGTCAAATCCGTCACGTGGCTGCTTGGAATAGTTCTCATTGCAATCGGCGCGATCGGTTTCTTTAATGATCCGGTTTTCGGCCTCTTCGAAGTCGACACGATCCTCAACATCGTCCACCTGCTCAGCGGCATCATCGCTGTCGGCGCTGCTGTGAGCGGCGAGTCGTATGCCCGCTTGTATCTCATCGTCTTCGGTATCATCTACGGTGCCGTCGCAGTCATCGGATTTACGATGGGCGGAGATGTACTGGGACTGTTTGCGGTCAATGCAGCTGACAACTACCTGCACACCGCGATTGCGCTCGTGTGTCTGGGCGTCGGCTTCGGCGGGGGCAAGAGATAATCCACGGCATGAAAAAGAAGAGGCGGCCCGCGGGCCGCCTCTTTTGTATCCAAACAAAAAGCCGTCTTGCCGATAGTCGGACAAAACAGCTGTTTTGTTACTGTAGGCGATCAATCCTCGATTTCCGTGGATTCGGTGTCGGAACCATCTCCAGCTTCGATGCGCAGGCGAAGTGTGTCGCCGTCATCGGCACTGGTCTTCACGCGGACCGTCAGCGTCAGCACGCGCTCCTGATCCTCATTGATTTCGAAATCTTCCCAGACGACTTCATCGTCGCCCTCAAGATCGCCATTGTGCGAAGAAGAAACATAGCTCGTGTCGGGATCTAGGATTGCGCGGACTTCGACGTCCGTATCATCGTTCTCGTTGTTCTCGAGCGTGATGCGATAGGTGATCGTGTCGCCTTCCTCGGCGGGATCGGGGGAATCCGTGATGGACACGTCGATGTCATCATCGCTGTCATTGTCATCGTCGTCATCGTCTTCCACTTCGGTCGTCTCCGTGTCCTCTTCCTCATTCGCTTCGACCTTGAGCTGCAGGCGCTCGCCGTCCTGAGCGCTACTCTTGATGCGAACAGTCAAAGATAACGTCACGGTCTGATCTTCGTCGAGGCGGATATTATCCCATTCGACTTCATCGCGCTCCTCGTCACCGCTGTCGCTTGCGGAAACGAAGTCCATATCCTCATCAAGGAACGCGCGAACGTCGACACGGATGTCATCATTGTCCTGATTTTCGAGACGGATGCGATATGTTACCGTATCTCCTTCCTGAGCCGGATCCTCAGATTCCGTGATACTAAGATCCAGGTCGCCGTCATTGTCGTCATCATCATCGTCATCGGACACATTGATTGACTTGGAAGCCGTCAGCGTATCGCCGTTCTTCGTCGTGACGCGCAGGCGCAGCGTGTCATCCTCGTCTGCATCATCGTCGACTTCGACGTTAAGAAGAAGCGTCTTGGTGTCATCTTCATCGACTTCAATGTCGTCCCACTCAACCTCGTCATCCTCCAGGTGCCCGTCATCACTGGATGAAATATATTCCATGTCGTTATCGAGCTCGGCCGTCACCTCGATGTCTTCGAGGTCGTCGTTATCTTCATTCTCGAGCTTGATGCGGAATGTCACGCGATCGCCTGCATCGACGGTCGCATCAGACACGGTAATGCTGAGCTTCATTTCATCATCGCTATCGCTGTCATCATCATTATCGTCGTCGTCATTATTATCGTCGTCATTATTATCGTCGTCATCGTCGCCATTGTTTTCACCATCCATCACAGCCTCAAGGAGTTCGACCGCCTGGCTGTGCGAAATCGGCATGAGGATGTTGGTCACGGAATTCGGAATCGCATCCCACTCCGACAGCGTCGTCAGATAGGGGCGATACCAAAGACTATCCGGGGGGAAGTGCGCTCCTTCCGTGCGCAGCGCGATTGCGCCCGCTTCGATGAAGGCGATCGGCTGGTCGGGCATGAAGCTTCCGTTGGGCTTGCCCGTGACGATCCCCTGCTGCTTCGCCGCGCACACCGCCTGAGCGTAGTGCTGCGTCTTTACGTCTGTGAAACAGTGCGTGCCGCCGTAGGCGATGCCGCCATGCTGCATAGCGAGCAGAACAAATTCCGCGCGGGTGATGCCGCCCGTGTTGTAGGGATAACCATAACTCTGACCGAACGCCGCCGACGGGAGCAGTGTTCCCGCGATGAGAGCTATCATGAGCTGCACGCGCTTCATAAGTGTGGTGGGTAGAGAGTGCCTGAAAAAAGGAAGTAACTATAACAACACACTCATCTGGGGGAATAGCAAAGTGCATTGCAAAGCAAGCATACTATTGCAAAATGAATGCAAGACAAACACTCCTGTCATGCGTTTTCAGCGGAACCGTCGTCCTCCGCGGCGGGGACCTCTGCCCTGTCCTCCCGGCCGTGCTGATCCTCCCTGCCCGGGCCTGCGTTGCCCCTGGCCGTGCCTGCGTTCGGGTGCGTGATTTTGCGGTGCAGGTGCATGTTCGACCTTCGGGAGGTTGCCGGGCAGCTGCCTGCGCTTGAGGGTCGAACGGATCAACCGTTCGATATCGCGCACGCCGGACGTCTGATCCGGAGCCGCAAAGGAAATCGCGTGACCCTCGAGTCCGGCCCGGCCGGTGCGGCCTATGCGATGGACGTAATCCGATGCATCGTCGGGGAGATCGTAGTTGATGACGACTTCGATGCCCGTCACGTCGATGCCGCGCGCGGCGATGTCCGTCGCGACGAGGACGCGGTACTTTCCACTCTTGAATCCTTCGAGCGCTTCCCGACGCTGTGCGAGCGTGCGGTTTGCATGAATTTCCGCGGCCTTCTGTCCCGACATGTTGAGCGAACGGTTGATTTTCTTCGCGCCGTGCTTGGTGCGGGAGAACACGAGCACGCTTCCCTCGAATTCCTTCAGTAATTCCATGAGCAGGCTCAGCTTGTCTTCCTTGCGGACGATGAAGAGTTCCTGGTGAACGGTCTCGGCAGCGGTTCCCTGCGGCGCGACTTCGACGTGCAGAGGCAATTTCATCTGCGATGACGCGAGTTTGAGAATTTCCTTCGGCATCGTCGCAGAGAAGAGCATCGTCTGACGTTCTTTGGGAACGTGCGCGAGGATCTGGTCGATCTGCGGCTTGAATCCCATGTCGAGCATGCGATCGGCTTCGTCGAGGACGAGAATAGTCACTTCCTTCAATGTGACGGTGCGCTGCTGCAGGTGATCATTGAGACGGCCAGGGGTCGCGATGAGAATCCGGGGGTTGCGCCTGAGCATCTGCTTCTGCAATCCCATCGAGGCTCCTCCGACAAAGACCGCTGTCACGATCCCGAGATCATTGGCAATCGGTGCAAGTGCCTCCTCTACCTGGTACGCGAGTTCGCGGGTTGGGAGAATCACCAGTCCCCTGCCCTTCCCGGCGGCCAGCTGCTGCAGCATCGGGATGCCGAATGCCAGCGTCTTGCCGGTTCCGGTCTGCGCGATGCCGATGACGTCCTGTCCTTTGACCGCGACTGGGATCGCACGATGCTGAATCGGCGTTGGGACCTTGAATCCTGCCTTATCGAGGATCTGGAGAATACGATGGTCGATCCCGAGTTGGTCGAAACGCGGAGGAATTGGTGCTAACTGTTCGTTCATGATGCGACAGAGTACCACGAAACCACTCCGGAAGCCACGCACTAGCCATTATCCAAGTTTCTGCGTACCATCTGGATGCCTTTTTCGGGGTCCTTCGTCAGGCTCAGGATAAACTCCGCTCAGTTGGGCCGCGGATTCTCGAGCGAATCCGCGCAATCGATAAATACGTGCGCTCGTTGCTCTTTTGTATCACCGGGGCGTAGCTCAGTTGGCTAGAGCGCCTGCTTTGGGAGCAGGAGGTCGCGAGTTCAAGTCCCGCCGCCCCGACCACACACGTTCAGAAATAAATCTGCAGAAGAATAACGTTTTGTTGTGCGAGTATACTCGGTTCATGCGCTCCCTCATCCTCCTCAATTCCCGCTCTCCGGGCATCGGCAACGGACTGAGTTATGAGGTGACGGATGACACGGTCAAGCCTGGCGCGCTCGTACAAGTGCAGCTGCGCAAGAAAGCCGCGGAAGGAATCGTACTCGCACTCGAGAAGCGCGCACAGGATGAGAAAGAAACCTACGAACTTAAACCCGTCGAAGCGGTCCTCGGCCGCTATCCCCTCCTCTCTGAGCCGCACCTCAAACTCCTGCGCTGGATCGCGGGTTATTACTACTGTTCGCTCCGCGGCGCGCTGACGCCGTTTTTGCCGGGACCACCGTGGCGACAATTGATTCCGAAGGATCGCGTCGGCTATCGCGCAGTCAAAGGAATGGAACGCGGCGGAAAGAAGCAAATGCTCGTGATGGAATATGCGGAAGGAAGAGACTGGGTATCGCACGACGAAGTGCGCGAACACACCGGCGCGACGCCTGCCGTCCTCAAAAAATTAATCGAAGGAGGGTTCCTTGCTGAAGAAATCCGTCCTCCCGACGAATCGACGGACGGGTACGACTACAGACTGCTCGGCGGATATCCGACCTTTACGAAAGCGCAGGGGGAAGCCTACGAGTCGATCAAGAAAGAAACCAAACCGTCGCTCCTCTTTGGCGTCACCGGCAGCGGAAAAACCGAAGTGTACGCGGCGCTGATCGCCGACGCAGCGGCGAAGAAACAACAATCGATCCTGCTTGTCCCGGAAATTCTTCTGACGGAACATACAATCGAACGTTTCGTGCGGCTCTTCGATCGCGAGAAAATCGCGATCATTCACAGCCGTCTCACGCCCGCCGCGAAACGACTCGAGTGGATGCGCATCCATCGCGGCGAAGCGGCGCTGATTATCGGATCCCGTTCGGCACTCTTCGCACCCTGCAGAAATTTGGGATTAGTCATCATGGATGAAGAACACGAGTGGACGTACAAGAACGAGCAGACTCCGCGCTATCATGCGCGCGAAACAGCGGAAATGCTCTGTCAGTATGCGGGAGCGAAACTGGTAATGGGATCCGCGACTCCGTCGATCGAATCATGGGACCGGACGAAGACCGGTCAGTACCACCTCGCACGCATCGGTGAGCGCTATCAGAACCGCCCGCTCCCGACGGTCCGTGTCGTCGATCTTGCCAATGTAAAATTTGGCTCTCTGTACCCGTTTTCTCCCCTTTTGATTCAGGCGATCGAGGAAAGGCTTAATAAAGGAGAGCAAACCGTATTGTTTTTGAACAGGCGCGGTATTGCATCGGGTGTGCTCTGTCTCGATTGTCGCCGCCGCGTCGTCTCTCCCGAGACACAGTTGCCATTTACGCTGCATCGATCACCGAATGGCCGGCCCTATCTGCTCGATCACTTCTCCGGTGTCACCGCGAATGTTCCCGAGAAATGTCCGCACTGCCAGTCCGTTCGGATTATTCCCGTTGGTGCCGGCACCCAGAAACTCGAAGACATCGTGACGACGATTTTCCCGAAGGCGCGGGTCCTGCGCGCGGACAGCGACACGTTGCAGCATCCTGAACAAATGCGCACGCTGCTGAAGAAAATGCGCGAACGTGATGCTGACATCCTTCTCGGAACGCAGTCAGTCGTCAAAGGTCTGGACCTTCCCGGTGTCACACTCGCAGCGGTTCTCCTCGCCGATGTCGGCCTCTCACTCCCCCACTTCCGCGCGGGAGAACGCGTCTTCCAGTTGATGACACAGTTGACCGGTCGTAGCGGACGCGCGGTCCCGGGTGACGTCATCATTCAGACTTTTCGGCCTCTGGCTGCGGAAGTTGTCGCTGCATCCGAGCACCGGACCGAAGACTACCTTGAATCCGAACTGAAAATCCGACAGACGCTGCAGTACCCGCCGGCATCGCAGATGATCAGATTTATCATAAACGGTGATCGTCCCGAAATGCGGGCGCGGACATTCTATCAATCCGTGCAGAAAGCAATTACGGAAATGAATACTGAGGCGAGTGCGACCGTCGCCCCGACATTCTTCGGCGGCGGAAAAGTGTGGCACATTATTCTGCGCGGCAAGAATCTCCGGCCGCTTCTGTCGAAACTCCCGCTTGAAGATGTCACGACCGACATCGATCCGATCGACGTATTGTAATGAAGGTGTCATGGTGAGGTGCTCGCGCAACGAGCCACGAACCATGACTCCCAACAAAATGTCATGGTGAGCCTGACGAACCACACCCATTCGTGGCTTCCGTTTCGATTGCGGAAGCACCTCAGGGTGACACTCTTAGATGATGGAGCGCGATGCCCGCCGCGACCGCGACGTTCAACGATTCTTTTTTGCCGAGCATGGGAATCATCACGACTTCGTCACTCAGTTCGAGTAATTGTTCCGGAACGCCGCTGAGTTCGTGGCCAACAATTAAACAAACTTTCTTTCCGGGTTTGAACTTCACAATGTCCATCGAGTTTTTGGCTAATTCCAGCGAAATAATCTGCCATCCTTCTTTCTTTAGTTTTGCAATAATCGACAAGGGATCGCGCACATGTTCCCACGGAATGACGTTGTCCGCACCGATCGCAGTCTTGGAAATTTCTTTGCGCGGCGGATGACCGGTGTAGCCGGTGAGATACAAATGTTCGACGCCGAGCGCGTCGCACGTCCGGAAAAAAGCGCCGACGTTCCAGAGGGAACGGACGTTGTGCGCCATCAGTCGGATTTTGCGCTTCATACTTTCATCACTTCCTCCTCCTTCTTCGAGCGGAGTTCGTCGATCTTCGCGTTCGCTTTGTCGACGTCGGTCTGCAGGTGATTCTGCAAACTGTTGCGGATCGTTTCGTTTGGATCCTGCTTGATAAGATCATGCGTCTTCTGACGAGCCTGACGGACGGAAATTCGCGCTTCCTCGGAGAGTTTGTGGACGATCTTCTTGAGCTGCTCGCGGCGCTCTTCGGTCATCGGCAGAAGGTTGAGGCGGATGACCGTACCGTCATTCACCGGATTGATGCCCATGTCCGACGTCTGGATCGCCTTCTCGATCGCCTGCAGGACGCTGCGGTCCCACGGCTGGATGATGATCGTCCTGGCATCCTGAATGCTGATGCCGGCGACCGCCTTCATCTGCATGCGCTGGCCGTACGCGTCGACGTCGATTCCCTCCACCAGCGACGCGTTCGCGCGGCCGGTCTGGAGTTTGCCGAACTCGACCTGCAGGTAGTGCACGATCTTGTCGACGTCCGTATTGAACCCGTTGATGCGACTGTCTGCCATAGGGGAAGAATAGCAAAAGAGTGAAGAAGGTCCAGAAGGTTCGATTGGTGTATGAGGTTTATTACGTGGATTAGGTGAGTTACGTTAAACCTAATCAACCTAATACACCCAACGTTCCTTTTTCTTATCCCTGCACGATCGTGCCGATTGTCTCGCCCGAGGCGGCGCGCATAAGGTTTCCGTCAACGGTGAAGTTGAAGACGCGGATCGGGAGGTTCTGGTCCTGACAGAGGCTGAATGCGGCCTGATCCATGACATTCAGACGCTGCTCGAGCGCCTGCTGGAAGGTCAGTGTGGTATAGAGTTTGGCGTCTGTGTACTTATTCGGATCCTTATCAAAAATGCCATCGACGTTTGTCGCCTTGAGGACGATCTCGCACTGCAATTCGAGCGCGCGGAGTGCGGCAGCTGAGTCGGTCGTGAAAAAGGGGTTGCCCGTGCCGCCCGCACAGATCACGACGCGGTTTTTTTCGAGGTGGCGGATGCAGCGGCGGCGGATGTAGGGTTCGGCGACCTGCGGAACCTGAATCGCCGAAGCGACACGGGAGTGTACGCCGAGGGATTCAAGCGCGGCCTGGAGCGCGACGCCGTTCATGATCGTCGCGAGCATGCCCATCGTGTCGCTGGCCGTGCGTTCGATGCCGCTATCGGTCGTGTCACGGTAGCGCCAGATGTTTCCTCCGCCGACAACTACCACCATCTGCACGCCCTTGTTGGAAACCGCGGCGATATCCTGCGCGATTTTGTAGAGCGTCGGCTGATGAATCCCCTGTCCCTTTCCTTCCTTGGAAAGCGCTTCGCCGGAGAGCTTGAGCATGATGCGCTTGTACTTCATTGTTTGGAGACGGAATCGGTCAGCTTCGATTGTGCCTTTGGAGCGGGCTGAACCGCAATACCGTACGGCGTTTCCGACTTGTCAGAACGAATCATTTGCCGGAGATGATTCCACGTATCGACGATAGCCTGGACGATGATTCTCCACGATGACCGTACCCCCTTCCAGTCCCCGCGCGACAGCGGATAGATGAGCGGGAGCTCCTTCCAGTGCCCTTGTGCCGCGGCGAGGAATCCCATGACGCACAGCGCAAGAACAATGAGTTCGAGGAATCTGTTCACAACCGGCACAAACCACACGACGATACTCAGAATGAAGAGCACAATCCCCTGTCTCGCGTGGAAACGCGCAAAGGAGGAATGTTTCTTGGACGCATACACGACGATCGCCAGAATCCAGACATACCCGAGCGCCGCGATATCCTTGTTCTCGTGAACGTCAGTATCGACCGGCGGAGTGGTTTGTATGGGGAGCGTGGACGGTTGGTTTTCCATCTCTTCTATTATACCAGAAAACCCCTCTCCTTGCAGGAACGAGATTGGCTGAAATATGCTAAAATATCATCGTATTGCCCCGGTAGCTCAGTTGGATAGAGCGGGAGCCTTCTAAGCTCCAGGTCATAGGTTCGATCCCTATCCGGGGTACCATCCGTCTACGCTCCGCTGTTGCGGAGCTACGCCGGGATTGTTCCATACAAGAGCTCATCTTGAAAAGAGGCAGGATGCCCCGGCGTAGCCTGTAACGAAGCCGGGCATACAACCGAGAATCAGAGTGATCAACAAACATTCGCGCGAATGTAAGGAACTACATAAAAAAACAGCGGCGAAGCAACAGCTTTGCTTTTGCTGCAGCCGCACCTTGCCGAAAAGATAGTTCACGAAAGAAAAACGGGACGTTTGTCTTTCGTGCATACAAAAAGCGCCCCCTTCCGAAGGCGCTTCCCTTTTGCAACGTCCATTTACTTTTTTAGTAATCCACTCCCGGTGTCACGGGCTGCGTGTTCGTGTTGTTCACGTTCACGGCCGGGGAATCCGGTGTCGTAGCCGGTGCTTCTGCAGCTGGGAGAGTTATATCGATAGTACGGTTTGCCGTGCCCGCATTATTGAACGGGAACGCTCTCATCGCGAAGAGCAGGAATCCGATGATGAGAACTGCCGCCACGAGCAGTACGGCCATCATCGCGGAGGATGATGCATCCGAATCCGCTACGTGATGATCTTCGGCAACCGCGGGGTGATAATGATTGTGCGTAGCCATAGAGTGTGCGGGTAGGTGGTAAAACATATGTTTTGACGAAGCGACCTACCGGATATGACAGAATGAGGGTTTTTGTTGAATACAAATTGTATTCGAATTTGCCTGTTTACATGCAGGCAACGCCGTGACTGCGCATTGGCTGGCGCACGTATTTCTATCGGTAATGGACGCGGCCCCGGTGGGCGCGTCAGACTTCCTGCTCTTTCCTCTTCAGCGTGAAAGCCTTATTGAGGCTGAAAGCGAAGAGCGCTGCGTTGACAAATATTGCCAAAGGCAGTATCTCATACAACATCTCCATCATAGGAGCGGGGGGAATGAAGAAGAGGTCAGCAAAGTAGCGTCTAGTACGTTCCCGTGCAGCAATATTCCCGACTTTTTGCTTCAGAAGCCGAACGGCGCGCGGATGAGTACGCGCAGCCACTGCAGAAGTGTCGTGCGGTCGCGCGCGCAGAGCGAGCTGCATCCATCGCCATTGACGTCATTCCCGTCGTCGCAGATTTCGCCTTTTTCGACGATTGTGTTGCCGCAGGTCGGCCTGCTGCAACGGGCGGAACAGCCGTCCCCATCGACGATGTTTCCGTCGTCACACTCTTCCTGACTGTCGACGATGCCGTCGCCGCAGCGCGCATTCAAACAGTTCAGGCGGCAGCTGTCTTCGCTCGTGTTGGAATTGTTTTCGCCGCTGTCGCACTGCTCGCCGAAGGACGGATCGACGACTCCGTCGCCGCAGCGCGGCAACAGACACAGCGTTGAACACGAATCCGAAAGGTAGTCGTTGTTGCGCGCGCCTTCATCGCACTCTTCCCCGGCTTCGAGAACATTGTTGCCGCAGGTCGCGGGCGTGCAGAGCGGCGTGCAGCCGTCTCCGAGAATGTCGTTGCCGTCATCGCATTCCTCGCCCTTGTCAACGACGCTGTCGCCGCAGAAGGCATAGCGGCAGTCGACTCGGCAGGTGTCGGGTTCCGTGTCGCTGTTGGTGTCGCCTTCATCGCATTCTTCACCGGTTTCGAGGAGACTGTTGCCGCAGACTTGGTCGGGCTGCACCGACGCAGGCCGCGAAGAATCAGGCGAGCCGTTTGCTGACGTTTCCACCGAATCGGCGGACGATGACGCATCGGTCAGAACGGGCACGGGTGGCAGAGACGAGAACGATGTGACCGGACGCTCGGAGGAAACGGACGTTCCGGCGGCGGAGAAGCTCGCCGAAGATGCGGGAATCACCATGACCGGCGGAGCACCAAGCGCGGACTCATCGAATGAAGCGTTGCTATCCGCGGATGATGTGCTCGTCACGAAAATCGGCTGCGGGACAGTCGGAGTTTCGAGCTCGGCGACGTTGCGGCAGAGCGGGAGGAAAGCCCAGCGGCATCCGCTGATGCACAGACCGTCTTCGGAACACAACGGTATCGTGCAGGCTTTGCCGCCGCACGTGCGGACGACGAATGATCCGTCTTCCGTGCGTTCGGGTTCGCACTCTTCTGATTCCGGGTGAACGAATCCGTCGCCGCAGCGCAGCGACCCGCAGAACGCATCACACTCTGGAGAAAGGCGGTTGCGGATTTTGCCGAGATCGCAGACTTCACCTTTGTCCGTTTCCAGTACGCCATTGCCGCAGTGTGACGGAGGCTCCTTGCGCTTCACGGCCACGGACTTGGTTTCGGGAGTAATGGACAATGTCACCGAACCACCGACACCCGTCTGTGTTGTGCAGGATGCGCTGCATGTACCGACACCCGGAGGCTCGCAGGCCTCGATACCCGAACGGACGAATCCGTCGCCGCAGCGCGATGCCGTACAGGAAATGCAAGCATCAGTGCTCGCGGAGTTGCCGTCGTCGCATGCTTCGCCCGCGACGGTATTTGTTCGCTGGTCGCCGCACGTGACCGCCGTGCAGTCACCGTCGCATGTTGCGGTTTCCGAGCCCGCGTCGCAGGTTTCTGTCCCGGCCTGCACGATACTGTCACCACATGTTGCTGAGATGCATGAGTTGGTACAAGCGTCAGTGTTCACCGCATTGCCGTCATCACATGCTTCTGATCCTTTGAGAATGCCGTCACCACAGACCGTTGAGCAGGTGCTCGGCGAACCGGTGCAGGAATAGCCGCTCTCGACAGCGCACGCTGAAGAACAACCGTCATTGCTTGTCGTGTTGCTGTCATCGCATCCCTCGCCGGATGTTTTGACACCGTTGCCGCAGACTTCGGAGCAGGAGGTCGGCTCTGAGCCCGAGCAGCTCCAGCCGCTCTCGACCGTACACGTCGCAGAACAGCCATCGCCGCTTATGGCATCCCCATCGTCACATGCTTCTGTTGATCGTTTGAAACCGTCGCCGCACACCGCGGTCACGCAGGAATTTGTACAGGCGTCTAGATTTGAGGAGTTACCGTCATCGCAGCCTTCAAATCCGGCGTGGACGTAGGTATCGCCACACGATGCATTCTTGCATGTGCTAAGACAAGCGTCCGTGTTGATCGCGTTATTGTCATCACATTCCTCCACGCCAGTTGTTGCACCGTTGGGCATATGCGTCATACCGGAGCAAAGGTTCGCCGACGTATGATAACCGTAGGAGATGTTGCGAAACTTAATAGAAAAGACGGGCACTTCCTTCTTCTGTATCTCGATTGTCGCCTGCGACAAAAACAGCACGACCATCGCACCGCCACACAGCGCGGTACACACTTGCAGGAGTCGTATGTGTATGTGCATATTTCCCCTTATTATAGCACGAATCGCATACGGCGGCCAGTACAAACCTGTTCAAAACCCTCAAAATATGCTACTATAAATGAAGTAATAACTCATGCGTCTCACAAAAATCATTTGCACGCTCGGCCCGTCGTCCCATACGCCCGATATGCTGCTTGCATTGGCGCAGAACGGCATGAATATCGCACGCGTCAACTTCTCGCACGGAACCCAGGAAGGACACCGCGAAACGATCCAGGCCGTGAAGGAAATGAATAGGACGCACGGTTTCTGCGTCGCACTGCTCCTTGATACGAAGGGACCGGAGATCCGCACCGGGGACGTCGAGGAACCGATTGAGGTCAAAAACGGACAGGAAGTCGTCTTCTCCTCCGTTCCCCTTCCGGACGAGAAACGTCCGGTGATCATAGTGAATTACAAAGATTTTTCGAAGGACGTTGCGAAGGCGGAAAATATTCTGCTCGAGAACGGCGCGCTTCCATTCGACATCGTGAAAATCGAGAAGGACGGCCGGGTGATAGGCCGCGCAAATGACGACGGATCGATTGGCTCTCGCCGACATGTGAATCTTCCGGGCGCGGACATAAGTCTGCCTGCCACGACCGACAGGGATTGGAGCGACATCGCTCTCGGCATAGAGGAGAAAATGGATTTCGTCGCACTCTCGTTCATCCGCACGGCGGAAGAAATTCAGGAAGTTCGAGACTTTTTGCGGAAGAACGGAAGCGACATGCGCATTATCGCGAAGATTGAAACGCGGCAGGCTGTAGCCAATATCGACGCAATCATCGACGCGTCCGACGGCATCATGGTCGCTCGCGGCGATCTCGGCGCAGAAATCCCCTTTCAGAAAATTCCCGCGATCCAGGACATGATCGTCGAAAAGTGCCGCCGCACGGGCAAGCCGGTCATCGTCGCGACGCAGATGCTCGAGAGCATGATCGAACATCCGATGCCGACGCGCGCGGAAGTGACTGACGTCGCGCATGCCGCGACGACGCGCGCCGATTCCACGATGCTCTCCGGCGAGACTGCGGCAGGACAGCACCCAATCCCCGCAGTGCGCGCGATGGCGACGACACTGGAAGAAACCGAGTCCCATCTGCCGCCCGAAACACGTATGGAGTCGTCCCTCGCGTTCGGCGAGCGCGGCGCGCTGGCGGATGCCGCAGTCAGCATGGCATTGTCGGTTCACTCCCCGGCCATCTTCGTCTTTACGGCGTCCGGCAAGACGGCACACGCAGTCAGCATGCTGCGATGCGGACTTCCGATCATCGCCTTTACCGAATCCGAGAAAGTGCAGCGGATGATGCAGCTGTATCACGCCGTCATTCCTCTCACGATACCGTTCGATACTGACCCCGACCTCTCGATCGAATTCGCATTCCGCGCGGTAAAGGAGCGCAAACTCTTCCAAAGCGGGCAGCGCGTCGTTGTGATCACCGATGCCAAGACCCTCACTGGCATGGTGAATACCGTGCACATCCGCACGATCTCTTGATCAGGTCTTACTGCGCGGCAACCGCCCTGGTGCCGTTCATATAGAGAGGTTTTTTGGCCGGCGTCATCGCCTGCACTTTTTTGTCTTCCTGCAAAGTTTCGAGTGCCTGTTCCTGCGCTATCTGCATCTTGAGAACTTCGTCTTCGAGCATCAGCTGCGACCGTTCATATTCCAGCGTGCGCAGGCGATATCCCTTCGTGGCGTTCGCGTTCTCGTGGAAGAGAATCATGAGCGCGAGCAGCAAAATAAGCGAACCGATCGCGACCATCAGCAGCACTGTGCTCTGGTCGACCATCTTCCCGAGGGAAGAGCGTCGCTTCATTGCCGATTCTTTCAGGAGGTTGAGAGTGAACAAGGAGAGGAGGATTATTTTTTGCGGATGACACGGAACTTGGCGCTGCGTGCGCGGGGGTTGGCGGCGATTTCCGCCTCGGAAGGAACAATAGCTTTCGGCGTCAGGAGTTCAAAATCGGGGATGGAAACCGCCTTGCCCGTCACGGGATCCTTGTCGGACTGTACCATCGACCGGAAGGCGTGCTTGACCATGCGGTCTTCGAGCGAATGATAACTGATGACGCCCATGCGCCCGCCGGGCAGGAGCAACTCCGGACCTGTATGAAGCAGTTGCTGCAGCGCGTTGAGTTCGTCGTTCACGGCTATGCGAAGCGCCTGGAAGACCTGCGGCAGGATGGCTTTTGAGCGGAACCCGAATGCGGCGTCGATGGCGTTCTTCAATTCGAGAGTCGTCGCGAATTTCTTGCCGGCAAGCATCTGTGACAGCCGCCGCGTTTCCTTGAAGAGCTCGCCGTAGGTGCGGAAGATAGACGCAAGATCTTCTTCGTCGCATTCGAGCAGCATGTCCGCGGCACTTCTTCCGGACGAACGATCGTACCGGAGATCGAGCGGACCTTCGGAACGGAACGTGAACCCGCGCGACGGATCATCGACGTGCGGTGAACTGAGACCGAGATCCGCGAACACGACGTTCACCTTCTGCATGTTGGCGGCTTCGATCGTGCTGAAGTTGCAGTGCAGCAGTTCGATGCGCTTCTCCCACTTCGACAGGCGCTCGCGCGCGATCGCCAGATTTTCCTCGTCGGCATCGAGTCCCGTCAGTCGTCCGTCGGGCGCAGTCGCCTGCAGGAATTCCGCGGCATGACCGCCGAGTCCGAGCGTGACGTCGAGGACGCTTTCACCGGGCGTCGGAACAAGAACATCAAGGACGATTGTTTGAAGGACCGGTATGTGTCGGGTGTTGGCATCCATTGCGCGACCACAGTGTAATCGTGCTATTGGCTCCAGCAATCCGTTTCTTCTTGCTTTTGAGAGCACTCCATTTGTTGCATACAAAAGTTGATCGGACTGCACAGAGCGGGGCTATATTTTTCCGCTTATTGCTGCCATTTCCGTGGTTCATAGGGTTGACATAAATCTATTTAAGAGTAAAATATCACCTTTGATCTATATCATGAGTCTCCTTTTTGGCCTGTCTCTGAGCAGCAATGCCCAGCTGACCTCGACCTACATTCCGCTTCCGGAGTGGACGGTGCAGCAGGGGGATCGTTTTATCGTCGATACGCAGGACAATATCGGATACGTCGTCCATACGAACGGCGATTACACGTCGATACGCGTCGGTTCGGGCAAGAACGCCTACGTCAATTATGCGGGCAGAAAGTACAAGGCGACGACACCGCTGGGTCGCTGGACTGTGAAGTCACGCCACATTCAAAGTGACCGGGGCCTCTTCGGGAAGTCCGGACGATTCCTCCGTCTTTACTTCAACGGTGAAGAATACACGAAGTACGGCATTCACAGTACTGGGAACATCCAGAAGCTGCTGTCCGAGGACGACCGCTACAAGAGTATGGGGTGCATTCTCGTCAACGACGAGGTGCTCGATCTGCTTGAACAGACGTACTACCTCAATGGTGAAAAACTTGAGATCGTGACGACTTACGGTATCAACGAGAATCTGCTCAACCTGACACCTAACTTATAAACAACCCTGTTGCGGCGAAGCCGCATAGAATGAATGCGACGAAGCAACAGCTTTGCTTTTGCTGCAGTCGCTCCTTGCCGAAAACCTGCCGGCAGGCAGTCAGGGATAGCTCATGAAAGAAAAACCTCCCGTTTTTCTTTCATGCCAAAATGGCGGTGTGCGTTCGAAAAAATTCGAACTGATTTCGCCCAAAATTTGTAGGGCGGGCGGAATTCCCCCCAAACCCCCCTTCCGCCCGCCAACGGAAGCGACCCTTTCGGATTGGACGATTTCAAGTTTTTCCTTGGCGGCAAATTCTTTGTATAACGGTTTGGGTATTGCCGAAGTGGGGGTATTTGAAATACAAATGTTCAATTTAGCACTAATGCAAAATAGAATTACAAATGCTCAATTCAGCACTTCTGCCCCCATTTTGGCAAACCCTTGTTATGGGCAGTTCTTATTCTTTATAATTATCTATGTTTCGTCTTTTCTGCATTTAATTAAAAAGAACGGGTAATTTTCATTAACTGGGGTATGCACATTAACCCAGTACCCACTACATGTTGTGGGTGATAGATACATACTTTTCGTTTAAATCTCGACTGAGAATCGGCTCCAGGGCGAGTGCTT
>Ga0163150_10000660_pt1 | contig 62817 bp, 54 predicted proteins | sample OliLakLV19P2IB_FD_148628 | JGI IMG/M metagenome (GOLD analysis project Ga0163150, IMG submission 148628) | Freshwater microbial mat bacterial communities from Lake Vanda, McMurdo Dry Valleys, Antarctica - Oligotrophic Lake LV.19.P2.IB | ecosystem: Environmental > Aquatic > Freshwater > Lake >...
GACTCGTGATCCTTGATTGCCTTGACAATCTGGGTCTCTGTGAATTTTGTCTTTCTCATAGTTTAACCATTTAAAGTTGATAAATTTATTCCAACTATTAAATGGCCGAACTTCAGGGGAGCTTACAGTAGCATTGCAAATGCGGGCCGGGCGAGACTCAGCTTCAAATGGGTCTGGACGGATGTCCGGACCAATGGGTTGCGGAACCTACTTTCTGGTCAAAGTAATTCTTGCGTTTCCAATTTTAGCATCTCCCGTTGTCGGTCTGAATGTAAAATAACCAGTCGCAAGACTCGCTGCATCATTGAATTTCAAGAAGGCAGTTCCAAACCCGTTGATTCTCTGATTTTGGTTTGAATAATATCCACCCACATAGTTATTATTTATCGTTAAGTAGGCCTTGACCCTACTAACCCCCTTCAAGCTGTCATTTGTAGCATCTAATGTTTGTAAGTCACCCTCCATTATCAGTATTCCATTCTGTTCGAAAATTTGCATTTCTCCCTTGTAATGATGTCGGGGTGTCTTGAAACCCTCTGATGGTAAATCAATGTCAGTGCCTTCAATAAAATAACTTCCATTTAGTGCACCTTTCGGAAATCCAGTTGGGAATAATTCTGTGGCCGCTTCTGAATGTGACAAATCAGAGAAAATGCCCAATATTATCATCACTAATGAGAAAGTCATAAATACATATGTAGCGGTGAGAATTTGATGCCTTGGTGCTGACTTTCTCTGCTCCTGTGTCAATAAAAGATAAGCAAGAAATGATAATATTGCTCCAAGTCCAATTATTCCGTATTTAAGTATTTCAGGGAATGTATTAATCATATGAATTAAATGTGAATCTCAGTCTATAGATACTACCAACTCATCAATTGTCCATAGTTCTGCAGTAGATCCAACTATTTCTAGTGCACCAAGTAAAAATAGGATCGTTAGGCCATTTTGAACATAACCTAGATTTTCAAAATCCCGTAATAGTCTATGCCAATATGGCAATGTGTTTGAACTCATTTTCTGACCTGATTTCCAAGTTCCTTCGATGACTTTGTAATGTTTGTTGGCGCAAGCGCCGGCTAGTTAGGATGAATTTCAACTTTGAATTCATCGTCAGTTATTAATCTAAACTTACCTTGATTCCATGTTGCAATAAGTATTTCTGCAGAGAATCTTCAATATTTTTTATATCAGCATCGTTAAGTTGAATGAGACTTAGGCCAAGTTGACTGTAGATTTCAATTTTGTTTGCCTTTCGTTGGTTGTACTTTTCGTCATTTTCCATGCCCCAATACTCGATGTAGACAGCCTTCGGTCGACCTTTACCAGATGGTACGTGAAAGTCTGAGTAAACGTTTTGCTCTGTGTTTGGAAGTTTCTTCTCGTATGCGTGGGGTATACCCCAAAGGTAAAGAGAGTCGTCAATTGTTAACTCGGCTTTTGAACGTACGTAATGCCCGTCTTTTGTTCTGTATTCTGCGGGGTACTTCTTTCTGAAGTCATCAACTGCATCAGTCTCCGATTTCTCAACAGTCTGTCTAATTTCTTTATTCTGGGGTTTTTCCTTTGGGGCCTCAATGAACATCTCTAATATGTCTTTGTGCTTAAGAATAGCCTCAGGCCATAATGCATATGACCCACCCGAAGTATCATGTTCAAACTGCCTGCCTCCAATACTTTTCCCTAATTTTGTAATTCCCCATCCTGCTACCGTTTTCTCGATCCATCCACGTTCATTGAGTAGTAGATTGAACCTTTGAGAAGAGATGTTAAAATATTTCCCGAGAGCTGTTGCATTTAAGAGTCTACCAGTTTGTTTAACTTGATTGTTGTCCCATGAGATATTACTAGGCCAAACAATGTATTCACCATAGGTTGGATTTGTTCTTGTCTGCCCACCTTTTTGCCTTCCATTTTCGGTCAACGCCCATTTATCCCCTTTACGTTCTATCCAGCCCAAAATCTTAAACTTATCAAAGAGGTCGCTTGGTTTGATGTCGTTTTCGTTTGCAAGCGCTGTAGTAGAGATATAGTCCATTTTTGTACGGGTTAGGTCAGGGCATTAGGGAAAACCATATCGAAACTGGTCTCTGATATTATGGATGGAATATACGTATTGGAATTAAATCTCCACATGTATTTAGGTTGCTAGTAATGCATTTATTTTGAGGCTAGGGCCGTTGATCAATTTCCTTGATTCGAACAGCACCCTGCTTCGAATCGGCCCGGACGGATGTACCGACCAACGGGGAAATTGGTTTTGGGACTGTTGGTCAGGCGACCAACAATAACGGGGGTGACGTTTGTTTACCCGTTTTCAATTAACCTGTCGGCTATTTCGTTCTCTGTCAAAGTGTCCCCGTTGGATAAAATCCCTTCAGTTCTTGAAGTCATTGGATTTTTGTACAACTGGAAATATTGATTGCAAGTTCTAAATCTATAATTCAACGCCTTTAGTCCCTCTATCAGTCCGCGTTCCATGGTTGTATCAAATACATAGTGAGAACACGACCTTCGATAAATACACTTGCCTCTTTTTAATTCTGGGATTATTTTCCAGTAAACCTTAATAATGAATAGTAAAATGTATTTCATCAGCTTTGTCTGAATACAATAACTTGTCGCGAAGTCAAATACCCAGGTTTTGTCCCAATAATTCCCATTCCAAAACATCCGTTGTCGGGAGCAACCGAAGTTGAAACACTCTCAATTCTTACATACTCCCAGCCGTCAGAATTATGCTTCGTAATCACAGCTTCTAGCTGTTCAGCAATAATCTGAGTTGTCATTTTGTTACTTTGGTCCAATGTTCCAGTGAAAGGCACTACTTTATATTTCATGATTGTCGGGTTTATTTAAAAGTCAATTTATTCTTTTCCAACTGTCGAATCGATAGTGTCCATGTATTTAAATGGGTTCACGAGACAAATGACCGTTAACACCCATATACCTGCATCCGGCTATTGCGGCATTGAATATACGTTTTGGGAGCCCTTGAATTCCGAAACCGACAGGACATTATTTTTATAGAGCGGCCGAAGCCTACTTCCCAATACAAAACCGCGAAAATATGTTCCCCAGCAGGTCTTCGGTGGAAATCTGGCCGGTGATCAGGCTAAGGTGATATTATATGCGGGGCTACTTAGCGGGGCCAGGGTTGTGGCAATGGTGGAACAACACGGCGGGCAATGCGTCAGAAGACGCGCGCCAGTAGGGGGCCAGCAGAGGAGGGATTTGTAGGAAATTGGTTTAGGAAAGTGTTGGTCAGGCGACCAACAATAACGGAGGCATGTGCCGTTTCTCCCTCACCAGTCATCCTTACTTTTTGTTTTCTTCTCCAAGGAGTCGAAAATTTGCATGGAATACTGCTGGGCTTTTTCCTTTATGTCCCCCCAAACGTTATTGTGATAACTCTTAGACATTCCGCTGGTCGCGTACACTTCTGAAGTTGATACTGGCCCCAAGGAGCAAGAGGGAGCATTACCGGTGTTAACGGTGTGGTTAAAATTTGTTAACTCTACTTTGTAACGATTGTCCTTTACGTAAACCTTTATGGTGTATGTGACTTGGCCTTCGTAGCAGCGATAAGCAATTTTTCCATATGTGTAGTTCATTGAGCCATTGCCGACAATTAGCCCTGCTTCCTTGTCGGCTACTTGTATAACGTCTTTAGCTGAGTTATAGGTCGATGCAAACCACTCATTTATAGTCGTAAATAGTTTGGTCTTGCCAACACTGTCCGTTTGAATGACTTTTGAGAAGGTTAGCGCTTCTTGGCCGTTTGAAACAATCGTTGATGCCAGGACGAGAAAACACAAAAGGATTATTTTGTTCATAAGTTTTTTGATTGTTCAGTTTCTGGGTACCAGGAGAGCACGTGTTGGCAGTCGCTTCGCTCAATCGCTTCTTCGCCACTGCCATTTCTCGTAACCTGGCTGATGCGTGGCATCGTCAAGGTAGTATTTATCGACATTGATGATTCCATTGCCTGCTAGAAATATCTGAATTCTTCCAGTTGGATTTCCCCTTTTCTCAGGATGACTGTAGTTACCTTCTCCAAACTGGAATGTTGAATCATTGAGGCCCACCTGGGCGAGCATCCTATGAGCAGGTTCGGTCCCGGTTTGCTCTAAGCTAATCAATTGATGCGGTTGATCAAGCGTCAACATAACTCTATAGCCAACACCATCCGGTTTTTGCAAGTCGCGCCAATGAAACACGTTGTATGAACCTATATACCCTGTTGTTGCTCGTCGGATGCTTCGAATCCGTTTCTTAGTTTCAAAAACTCTATAGAGAGCGTTTGCTACAAACCCGGAGACTATTCCAGTTAGTATTGGGATCACAATTAATTCCGAAGTTGTCATTCTCTGGGGGCGGTAGTTCTATTTTGTTCGTACATAGTTGTAAATCACTTTCACTCGCCCAACTTTTCCGACTTGCTTAGCTGGATCGGGATGAGGCACCAATTCAAACTCATCTTCAATACTAAATTTATTTAACTCAACAAGCCTTAATCTCCTTTCAAAATCGATAGCGGTTATTGGAGTCGAGGGGTTCGTCGAGCGATTCATAAATTTAATTGTACTTGCCTTTGGGCCAATGTCCCAATTACCAGTCACTTGCAATTTCCCATACTCAGAGTCTTGACAAACATATTTGAATGTCATATTAGAGTTGAACGTAATAGATTCTAATAAAGGATTACGCTCAATTGTTAACTTCTTATTTCCTTTCTCATACCCCCCATTGAAGGCCCAATCCCCAACTATTAAATGTATTACTTGATCCCTTCTTGACAATGTCTTTTGCCCAAGACAAATTAGTGAAACACAAATTATCAGAGCCGTTACCAAATATCTCATCTTACTATCAGAATTACCGCCAACGTTTGAGTTTATGACAGCTGCGGCTTTCGAAGCGCGTCACTGTTCCACGTGGCCGAACGAAATTAAGAAAACTAAACTTTAATTAACACTACGCCCGCAGCTGGCATAAACTTTTTGTTGGCGGTAGTTTTATTTTTTCTTGTCCTCAGATTCATTATCTGCCGTACCAGTAGTCAAATATTTAAAAACGTCACCACCTAGTCCGGCTACCTCTTTGACAACTTGAACGGATTTCTTGACCACATCTATCTTTGCCAACTTTTCTTTGTATTCTTTATCTGCTTTTGACCTTTCCTTTTTGTTATCTTCTGTCTCGGTCTCTTCTAGGATTTCTGGTTCGGCTATGTCGGGTGTGTTAATTTCTATTACGATTCCTCTGTCTATTGCTTTTGCAACATAACGGATATGTCCATTTACTGCGATTTTTAACTCATTGAGTCGACCCTTTTCAATTTTCTGAGTAACAAATTTGTTAAATATGTCAGCGCTGATTTGGTCAATTTCTTTATCAATAGTTTCCTTCTCAAATTTTGCAATATCGGTTTGTTCTTGTTTTGGTCCACCTAGCTGCTTTAGGCGTTCTCGAACTTCTCTAATCTCAAGTATCCTTTTATACAATGCACAGGCTCTCTCAATTATTACAGAAATGCAGAGCGCAATTGTGTGAGAGTCCGTGAAGAAGAACTCAAGTGAGCCATTATTTAGAAGTGAAATTTTAGCATCTTCAGCACCTTGTCCTGTTAGTTCTTTAAGCGTCTTTATTATTGTGTTCCACTGTTGTAATTCCTTTGTGACTGTACTTACCCTGTTGTCGGTCACACTAGTTGGTAGTAATAAACCTATTTCATATGTTTCATCGTCATAATAGTGAGGTTCGAATCCAAGTTTTTTAAATGCATCTTTTAAGGAAGTTATTGTCGCGATAAATTCCGTTCTACTTGTACTATATGCTTGTATCTCTGTTGTTGTTTGAGAAATATTGAATGAGTTTCTTGTAAGAATGTCGGTGATTGCTTGGAAAGCTTGGTCTCCGAAATACGTTTCCCCATTTAATTCCTTAAGAATATTTAAATTACTAACGCTATATGTATTCGTGGCACTGGTAGTAGTCCCTTCTTGAATCTTGTCCAAAGTCTCTTTTATTGTGGCTGCTTGGTTCGCTGTAATACTCGTCACAAGACTATTTAAATGTGTCGTGAGCGTATCGGCCTTTTCTTCATTTGTCAAGTCCAAAATGACATTGTACAATTTTGTTACTTCCATCTTTATTTAGTTTAAGAGAATCTTTCCTAAAAAATAAAATTACCGGCAACAACTATATACCCCCACGCGGTTATTTCGGCATTGAATATACGGATAGAAGTACACGCCTGGAAGCATGCGAATTGTTGATATGACATTTTTGTTGGCCGCCGCCCTACTTCCCAATACAAAACCTCGAAAATATATTCCCCAGCAGGTCTTCGGTGGAAATCTGGCCGGTGATCAGGCCCAGGTGGTGAAGGGCGTTGCGAACGTCCATCGCCAGAAAGTCGCCGGTAACGCCGCCGTCCATGCCGGAAAGCACCCGGTCCAGGGCGTCGCGGGTCGCCGTCAGGCTCTCCACGTGCCGCGCGTTGGTGAGGATCACGTCGCCCTGCCTCACCGTGTCGATGTGGAAGCGGTCAAGAATCTCTTTCTCCAGCCCGGCGAGGTTGGTCTTCTCCGTGGCGGAAAGCAGGATGAAGCCGAAGGGCTTTAACTGGCTTACAAAAACAGGATCGGCCTTGTCAATCTTGTTGCCGATGCGGATAACAGGAATTTTTAACGCATCGAGTTTGTCCAGCTCGTCTTGGATCTCCGCCAGCGTGGTGTTGGTGAGGTCCACGAGATAGAGAATCAGCGAGGCTTTCTTCAGTTGCTCGCGGGTGCGCCCCACGCCGATGGCCTCAATGGTGTCGGTGGTGTCGCGCAGGCCTGCCGTGTCGATGAAACGGAAGTTTACACCGCCCAGCACCATCTCGTCTTCGATCACGTCGCGCGTGGTGCCGGGAATGTCGGAGACGATGGCTTTCTCTTCCTGCAGGAGCAGGTTGAGCAGCGTCGATTTCCCCGCGTTGGGCCTGCCGGCAATCACCGTGGGCACGCCGTTCTTGATCACGTTGCCCTGCCGGAAGGAGGCGAGGAGCGTGGCGATGAACGATTGAATGCTGCCGATGAGCTTGCGCAAGTCGTCGCGCTTGGCGAACTCCACATCTTCTTCGCCGAAGTCGAGTTCGAGTTCGATGAGGGAGGCAAAGTGGATGAGCTCTTCGCGCAGGCGCTTGATCTCTTTGGAAAAACCGCCGCGCATCTGGTTGAGGGCCGCCTGCCGCGCGTTGTCGGTCTCGGCGTTGATGAGGTCGGCAACAGCCTCGGCCTGCGCCAGGTCGAAGCGGCCGTGCAGAAAGGCGCGCTTGGTGAACTCCCCCGGAGCGGCCAGCGTGGCGCCGTGTTTTATCAGCGCGGTTAAAATCCGCTGCACAATCACCGGCGACCCGTGGCAGGAGATCTCCACGGAGTTCTCCATGGTGAACGAGTGGGGCGCGTGGAAGAGGGAGACCACGACTTCGTCAATCACCGTGTCGTCGTCTTTGATGAGCCCGAGGTGCAGGGTGTGCGAGGCTTGCTCCATCAGGTTCTTTCCTACAAATACTTTTTGCGCTACGGCGATGGCGTCTTTGCCTGACAGCCGCACGATGGCCAGCGCGCTGGTGCCCGGCGGAGTGGCGGGCGCTACGATCACGGGTTCATCGCGCGGCGTCATTTTGGATTTCGCACGATGAGCATGGGGATCTTCACGCGGTGGCGCACGGCATCGAGCGTGGTGCCGAAGATGAGGTCTTTGAAAAAGCGGTGGCCGTGGGCGCCCATCACGAGCAGGTCGGCGTCGAAGGCTTTCACCATCTCGGGGATGCGCCGCTTCGGGTTGCCGTAGCCTACCTTGTACTCCGCCTGGTAGCCGGATTCTTGCAGCTGCGTCACGTACACGCGCAGCGACGCCTTGTCTTCGCTGGATTCGCGGTCGGCGATGTTACTGCCATACACCATGGCGCCGGCGGTTTCTACCACGTGGATGAACAGGTACTGCGCCTCCGTGCCGCCCTGGGCCACGGCGCTGCGGATGGCGAGCGCGTCGATGGAGGAGAAGTCCACGCACACGGCAATGCGGCTGTAAACGGGCTTGCGCAAATCGTCGAGCGGCGTGGCGGTTCCGTGCGGCATGGGGGTCTCTTTTTCTTTCGCCCGCTTCTCGATCAGGGGCTTGAACGTAATGTAAAGTAGCAACAAGGCGGCGGCCGCACAAACGGGCACCACGGTGACCCAGAGGATCCACGCATCGCTTCCGGCGGCGACAAGCCACTCCGTCACCTGGTTGATGACCAGCTGCACGTTGAGGGCGATGATGATGCCCGCGATGGTCCACGCGGCGATGATCACCCAAAGCTTGTTTACAAACACACCCATCTTCTCCTTGTCGCTGGTGAAGTGAATAAGCGGGATGACGGCGAAGCCCAGCTGCAGGCTCAGCACCACCTGGCTGAGGACGAGCAGGGCGCCGGTCTCGCCTTCGCCGTACATAAGAATCACGATGTATGCGGGGATGATGGCGATGAGGCGCGTGATGAGTCTGCGCAGCCACGGCGCAATGCGCAGGTTGAGGTAGCCTTCCATCACGATCTGCCCGGCGAGCGTGCCCGTGATGGTCGAACTCTGGCCGGCGGCGATGAGGGCGATGCCGAAGAGCATGGACGCCCACTGGTTGCCGAGGAGCGGGGTGAGAAACTTGTACGCTTCTTCGATGCTCTGCACTTCATACATGCCGGCCTGGAAGAACGTGGATGCCGCCAGCACGAGGATGGCCGCGTTTACGAAGAAGGCGGCGTTGAGGGCGATGGCGGAGTCGATGAAGTTGTATTTGATCGCCGACCAAAGTCCTTTCTCCGATTGGTCGATGCGACGCGTCTGCACCAGCGAGGAGTGGAGGTACAGGTTGTGCGGCATCACCGTAGCGCCGATAATACCGATGGCGATGTACAGTGCTTCGTCGCTGGGGATGGTCGGGATGAAGCCCTGGGCGAGGTCGCTGAGATCGGGTTTGGCAAAAAGCATTTCGACGAAAAACGACGCGCCGATGATGACCACGAGGCCGATGATGAAGACTTCGATCTTGCGCATGCCGTAACTCTGTAAGAAGAGCAGGAGCAGCGTGTCGAGCACGGTGATGGACACGCCCCAGATGAGGGGCAGGCCGAAGAGGAGTTTCATGCCGATGGCCATGCCGAGTACTTCGGCGAGGTCGCAGGCGGCGATGGCGATCTCGGCGAGGATCCACAAGGCGTAGTTGATGACGGGGTGGTATGTGCTGCGCGATGCCTGCGCCAGGTCGAGCTGGCGCACCACGCCGAGGCGGGCGCTGAGACTCTGCAGCAGCAGCGCCATGAGGTTCGACATGAGCAGCACCCAGATGAGGGCGTAGCCGAATTTACTTCCGCCGGCGATGTCAGTGGCCCAGTTGCCGGGGTCCATGTAGCCCACACTTACGAGGTAGGCCGGTCCGAGAAAGGCCAACATCTTGCGCCAGCCTTTCCGGTTCGTCGAGTCGATCGAGGCATTTACTTCGCTCAGCGATTTTCTGTTTGCCTCGGCCATATCAAACGGTGAGGAGAATGTTTTTGGAAACATCGGCCGACACGTGCACCTTTTTCTTTTCTATCAGCACCTCGATGGACTTGTCATAGTCTTCGCGGCTGATCACCTGGATGCGGGTGCCGGGCTTGGCGCCGATTTTTTCTAAATACTTGAGCAGATCGGGATCGGTGTCTTTCACGGAAGTGATGGTGGCCTTCTTGCCGGGTTCGAGCTGGTCGAGGCCGATGAGCACACGCGGTTTGATTTTTCCCTGCGCGTCGGGGATGGGATCGCCGTGCGGGTCGGCGGTGGGATGGTCCAGGAACTCGTCGAGCCGGTTGATGAGGCGCGGTGACTGAATGTGTTCGAGCTGCTCGGCTACTTCGTGCACTTCGTCCCAGGCAAAGCCCAGCTTCTTTACGAGAAACGTCTCCCACAGCCGGTGCTTGCGGATGATCTGCAGCGCCTGCAGCTTGCCCGAGGCGGTGATCTTTACGCCGTAGTATTTTTCATAGTTCACAATCCCCTTGGTCGACAGCTTTTTGATCATGTCGGTGACCGATGCGGCGCGGGTCTGCATCGCCGCCGCCAGCTGGTTGGTCATCACCGCTTTCTGCCCGCCTTCCGAGAGGTGGTAGATGGCCTTGAGGTAGTTCTCTTCCGTGAAACTGATCATGAATACAAAAGTAGAAATTTAGATTAGTCTAAAAAAAAATTTAGACTATTTTGATGGCCTCGAGCAGGCGGGGAGCTTCCGATTCCCAGCCGGCATCCAGCACCGGTTCCGGATAGAACGGCTTGGTTTGCAACGTGTTGAGGAGCGCCAGCGGGTTGGGATGGCCGAAGTCGAAGAGGGCAAAGGGATGGGATTTTTCAAAATGCTCCATCCACGGCCAGCGGTCTTCGAGGATGATGGGCAGCGATGCCTGGAGGTATTCAAAGAGCTTGGTGGGCCGGGCGTTGCGGGTGTGGCCCGCGTCGGAGTAGGCGAGTATGCCCGCGTCCGATTCAAAGATCAGTTCGACGACACGCGTATGGGGCACGAGGTGATCGATGCCCACCAGTCGGATAAAAGGCAGGTGTTGTGTGGCCGTGCGGATGCGTTCGCGCAACGAGCCGGTGGCGGCATAGCCGGCGATGGTGAGCGTAACGCCGGGATCAAGTTGAAAAAGATCGTGGGCGAGTTGGATGGCGCGGAACACCCCGGTGCTTTCGGCCAGCGTGCCGGAGAAGAGCAGGCGGATTTTTCCTTCCTGTCTTTTGCGCGTGTACCTGTTGGCGGGAATCAGTGCTTTGTTTTCCAGCACAGTCCATCCGCCGCGGTGAAAGCGTATCTCCTGTTCGTATCCTTTTTCCGCCAGGAAGAAATGATCGATGGCGGGGGCTGCCAGTTTCTCTTTGAAGCGCACGAGCAAGGCCAGCGGCAGGCGCAGGAGGGCGGGGAGGCTTTCGGAAAAAAGAATGTTGCGGTAATAATTTTCCCGCACGTCGTAGAGGATGCGGGTGTTGAAAACAATTTTCAGCACCAGCGCCGGCACAATCAGTTCGTGTGTGGTGAAAATGAACACGTGCGGCTTCCGGCGCCACGCTTCGCGCAGCACGATCCAGCGGGCGAGCCACCGCTGCGCGCTGAGGCGGGGAAAGGGGGAGAGCGCCACCTGTCGTATACGGGGATGGGCTGCACCGGCGGCAGGATATCCGATGATGGTGACGTCCAGGTGGGGCTGTGCGGCAAGTGTGGCGCCCATTTTTTCCAGCATGCGCGTATCATCGACCGGTTTCAGGATGGAAGCGATGACAAGTCTTCTTTTTTCTCTTTCTTTGGCCACGATCTAAAAGTAGGATTTAAATGGAACTCCGGGAACATATTGAAAGCGCGTGGGAAAACCGTGACCTCCTGAAAACCGAGGCCACGCAGCAGCACATCCGTGCGGTCATCGACCTGCTCGACCGCGGGCAGATCCGCGTAGCCGAGCCCACCGCCGACGGCTGGCAGGTGAACGACTGGATCAAGAAGGCCGTCATCCTCTACTTTCCCATCCAGAAGATGGAGACGCTGGAAGTCGGGCCGCTGGAGTTTCACGACAAGATTCCGCTGAAGCGCAACTATGCCTCCCTGGGCGTGCGCGTGGTGCCGCATGCCATCGCCCGTCACGGCGCCTTCATCGGCAAGGGGGCCATCCTCATGCCTTCGTATGTCAACATCGGCGCCTACGTCGACGTGGGCACGATGGTGGATACGTGGGCTACCGTGGGAAGCTGCGCGCAGATCGGCAAAAACGTCCATCTCAGCGGCGGCGTTGGGATCGGCGGTGTGCTCGAGCCGGTGCAGGCCGCGCCGGTGATCATCGAAGACCATGCCTTCATCGGGTCGCGGTGCATCGTGGTGGAGGGTGTGCGCGTGGGCCGCGAGGCGGTGCTGGGTGCCAACGTGGTGCTCACGGCGAGCTCCAAGATCATCGACGTGACCGGTGCAGCGCCGGTGGAGTACAAGAATTATATTCCGGAGCGCTCCGTGGTGATACCCGGCACGATACCAAAGAAGTTTCCTGCAGGAACGTTTGATGTTCCCTGTGCGCTCATCATCGGAAAGCGGAAAGAGAGCACCGATAAGAAGACCTCCCTGAACGATGCCTTGCGTGAAAATCAGATTTCCGCATAGGGTGGCACGGCCTTTGAACCCCCTGTGTGATGCCTTAAATTTGTGTGGATGAAACGTGTTCTTGCAGGCCTGGTATTGTTGCTCTCCCTCTGCGGTTTTCTTGCCGTGGAACAAAAAACTCCTGTGCCGCTGCGCAATACAAGCTACGGCCTGGGTGAAGTGCTGGAATACCGGGTGCACTTCGGGATGTTCACCGTGGGCAAGGCCATGACGGTGATCGATAAAAAGTACCACACCATCAATTCACGCCCCTGCTACAAGGTGGACGCCTACGGCGAGACCAGCGACTGGATTTCGTGGGTTGCCAAAGTGAATGACAATTGGGGTGCGTATGTGGATACAACCACGCTGCTTACAAAGATGGCGTACCGCACGCTGCGCGAAGGAAAATACTCCCGCGATGAGGAGGCGGTATTTGACAACGAGAACAAGCAAGTAGAAGTAAAGGTGAAGAACCGGGATACCGGCAAGGTTGATTCAAAGACCTTCGATGTGCCCCCGAATGCCAAGGACTTAGTCGCCGGCTTTCTGCACCTGCGTGTGATTGATTTTTCTAAATTGAAAGTCAACGACACGATTAAGGTTTCCGGATTTCTGGAGGATGCATCCTACGATTTGAAAATTATATACCGTGGAAAGGAAGTCCTCAAGACGCGCATCGGGAAAATTCTGTGCCTGCGGTTGAGCCCCGTGATGCCAAAGAACTCCATTTTCGACGGAGAGAACTCCGTGCTGGTTTGGATGTCTGACGATATGAACCGGATTCCCGTAAAGGTGCAGGCGAAGATGTTTATCGGAAACACCGGATTGGAACTCATCCGGTTTAAAGGACTCCGCAATCAACTGAAGATTATTTTCTAGGGCTTCTTGCCCCAGTTGTGGAGCAGTTCGGCGAACTTGCCCATGCTGACAGGCTTCTCCATGTATTCGGTAACGTCCGGCGTCTTGCGGGCGCGGGAAATATCCCGTGGGTCGATGGAAGAGCTTACCATGTACACCTGGATTTCTTTGGGAAACTGCGACTTCATCTTGTGAAATTCTTCCATGAACGTCCAGCCGTCTGTGCCGGGCATATTGATGTCGAGAAAGATAATGTCGGGGAGTTGGGATTCTGCCGGACTCGCTTTGAGGAAATTGAGTGCCTCGTTGCCGTTATTAAATTGAAGAATCTCGCTGGTCAGGTTGGTCGCTTTCAACGTGCGCCTAGCGGTAAACTGGTAGACGCTGTCGTCATCTACCACAGCAATGACGGGTGTGGCGGCGTTCATCTGCATGCTGGGGTCGTATCAGAAAGGTCAAAAAGTGGCACCCGGAGTACTTTTATCTGGATTTTACTGCAAAAAGAAGGTCTTTTTAGACATAAATGCAATAACGTTGTTATAATTGAAATGGTTGTCACGCTGCTGGCGTGATATTAACGCCTACCTAAACACTGTTATGCTAAAAGAATTCAAAGCCTTTGCCATGCGGGGGAACGTCATCGACCTCGCTGTGGGCGTTGTCATCGGCGCCGCCTTCAGCAAGATCGTCGGTTCGCTTATCGACGATGTGATCGCGCCCCTGGTGCTAAAGCCTGCCCTCGAAGCGGCCCACCTGACAGACCTCAGCCAGCTCACCATCTTCGGGTCGGTGAAGTACGGCAACTTTTTGTCGGCGGTAGTGAATTTCCTGCTTGTGGCGCTGGTGCTATTTCTGATTATCCGGGGTATCAACGCGTCAAAGAAGACAGAGGAAAAACCTGCTGCACCCCCCGCGCCGCCAGCGGATGTTGTGCTGCTGACAGAGATCAGGGACCTGCTGAAAAAGTAGGGTTTAATTTCTGAACCGGTCGGCAACGACCAACTCCTTGCTGCCGGGTGTGTACTTGTAAAACCCGTGGCCTGACTTCACGCCGGTATGGCCGGCCTGCACCATGTTCACAAGGAGTGGGCACGGCGCATACTTTGGGTTGCCAAAACCCTGGTGCAGCACGTGCAGGATCGACAGACATGTGTCGAGCCCGATGAAGTCGGCCAGTTGCAGCGGCCCCATGGGGTGGGCCATGCCCAGCTTCATCACTGTATCGATTTCGGCAACACCGGCGACATGCTCGTGCAGCGTGTAGATGGCTTCGTTGATCATCGGCATGAGTATGCGGTTGGCGACGAAACCCGGGTAGTCGTTCACTTCCACGGGCACTTTACCAAGGGTCTGCGATAATTCCATAATCGTTTTCGTGACCGCGTCGCTGGTGGCGTAGCCGCGGATCACCTCCACCAGCTTCATCACAGGAACCGGGTTCATGAAGTGCATGCCGATCACGTTCTCCGGACTTTTTGTCGCCGCAGCAATTTTGGTGATGGATATAGACGAGGTGTTCGACGCGAGGATGGTTCCCGGCCGGGTGTTCTCGTCCATCTCACGGAAAATTTTGAGTTTCAGTTCTATGTTTTCCGTCGCCGCCTCAATTACGAGGTCCGCTTCACGGATGCCTTCTTTCAGAAACGTAGTGGTCGAAATATTGGCGAGCGCTTTGCTTTTGGCATCGGCGGTGAGGGTTCCCTTTTCGACCTGGCGCGACATATTCTTTTCAATGGTAGCCATGGCCTTCTTCAGCGCCTCTTCTGAAATATCCGTTATTGAAACGGCGTAACCCGCCTGCGCAAACGCATGTGCAATACCATTTCCCATGGTCCCTGATCCAATGACGGCAATAAGTTTCATCCGGTTTTTTTTAGCTTAGCAAAGATAGAATTCCCCACATGGATCGGAAGCCCGATGATAAAATAGCCTTTTTAACCGCCACGCAGGTGAAATGGTACCGGAGGTGGCTGCTTGTCATAGGAAGTGTTGCGGTTTTATTTCTCTCTTCTGTGGCATATCAGCAACTGGTGAATGGAAAGTTTTTCGGTAGTTCGCTGCTGTTTGGAGGATTTATGGGGTATTATATATACCGGGTCTTTACGGGCATCAAGCACGTGGAGTTTGACCGCCGCTTTCTTTATGTGACGGAATCTGGCTTTGACGTCGTGGTGCCACTGGATAATATCAAAAAGGTGGAGATCAAGAATATGGGTGGGATTTACAAAATCACTTTCTTCGATCCCATCCAGTCGGGTCAGTCTCTGTTCTTCAAACCGTCGTTGATCTATCCGCTGGATTTTAAAAAGCAGGATGAAAAGGTAAACCGCTTAAAGGCGTATGCCTGGCACGCGCGGAAGAACCAGGAGCAGATACCACCCAACGCACTCACCAGCTAAAGTTGATCGATGACAACGAGCTGTGCATATCCCATAGCGTTAAAGCGCACGCTCAACCTCGCCGGATGCTCCGTGGCTCCCGTACACGGTGTGCCGGGCTCGATGAAGTAGTAGAAGAACTTTTGGTTGCGGCGGTACAACTCATTCTGATCCGGCTTGCCCAACAGCGCGACTACATCCATCTCCGACAAACTCTTGATTTTGACAAGTTCTTTTTCCAGGGCCGGCTGCATGGATTTTCGTTTGCCGAGGCATCCATTCTTATCGTCCTTCCACGAATCGGAATCTACACCTTCCAGGCTCGGCAGGGGCGCGGTGCAAGAGACAAGCAGGGTAAAAACGAGGAGCCTATGCCAGCGATTCATTCGGAGACTTGGGTATGGAGTAGAACCAGGCAACCGAGACGACGCCGTAGACGCCGGCAACGGCGAGGAGGTAGGTGGGCCAGCCCATCGTGAGTGTGAGTGCCGTCAGCCCGAGTGGATACAGCGTGATGCGCAGCCATTCCGACACGATCACCCAGGATTTGTTTTCGAAGAGCACGCCGCAGTTCACCACCGCGATGGTGATGAGTGTTGCTGCCACCGATTTTTCCAGCATGCTGAACGCCGACTGATTGAAAAGGAAAAGGGCAGTGGCCACCAGCGAAATGCCGTATTGAAAGAGCACATAATAACTGAGCATGACCGAGGCGGGTGTATCGTATTTCTTTTGCTGCTCCCGGGTGATCGGAGGCGCCGCGCGGTAGCCTCCCAGCGATTCGGGAAACCAGCCGGGCTTGTTAAAAAGGTAGCGGAGCTTGTCGGGCCAGGACTGAATCTGCTTCATCTCCTGCGCCATGGTGGCATAGTGGCTGAAATTGGCCCACACGCCGTTCCAGCTATTGATGGGTTTGGTAATCCCATAGGCGGGCCGCTCTTCTTCGGGCTGGAAGGTGCCGAACATCTTGTCCCAGATGATGAGCGTGCCGGCGTGGTTCTTGTCGATGTATTTCGGGTTGCGGCCGTGGTGGACACGGTGGTGTGACGGTGTGTTGAACACATATTCAAACCATCCCATCTTGTTGATCATCTCCGTATGAATCCAGAACTGGTACAACGTGTTGAGCGCCGAGATTAGCAGGAAATCCAGCGTGTTGAATCCTGCGAACGCCAGGGGGAGGTAGAAAAAGAAAGTCCATATCACCTGAAAGGAACTCTGCCGTAGCGCAACGGAAAGGTTATACTCCTCGCTCTGGTGGTGGACAACATGCCCTCCCCAGAAGAGGTTGATCTCATGACTCATGCGGTGCGCCCAGTAGTAACCCAGATCCACAAGCATAAAGAGGGCGAACCAGTAAAGGAAGTTTCGTTCCAGGGTAAAGAAGGCGAAATTGGAATAAAGTAGTTCGTAGACCCCCACGGCGAGCACACGGAAGAAGATGCCTGACAGCTGGGAGGTGATGCCGCAGCTGAGGTTGGCGATGGAGTCGGGGAGGCGGTACAGGTTGCGGTGTGTGAGGCGCTCCACAAGGATCTCAATGCCAATCAGGATGAAGAAGATCGGGATGGAAAGGACAATGGGATTCAGGTTCATTCCGGAAGGATCGTATGCGTATACAAAATTAGGCTAAAAATTCTGGTTGCGGGAATCTGCGCCGTTCTCTATAAAATCAGCCGGCGAGCATGCCCCGAAGGAAAACAAAACTGCTACCTTGCGCGCGATTTGAGTAACGATTTTTTGTATGGCGGATAAGATTTTCAAGGCAGTGTGGTTTCTCTCCCTGATGGCCGTGCTTGTCACCCTGTTGTATACGTATGCCTCGTTGCCTGAAAGCATCCAGCTGCGGGAAGGGGGGACCATGCAGTGGATTTCCCGCAACGGACTGTTCTACCTCGCCCTGGCGATCCTGGGGCTCTCCAATGCACTGGTGTTTGCGGTGGGCCGTCTGGTTCCCGCCGGTGAGCCCTACTTCCGGCCGTGGTTTTACATGCTCATTGTGTTCTTCAACGTCTTCATCATCGTATCGCTCCAGTTCTTCAGCCTTTACAACAGCGCTGAAAAATTCAATTATGACAACATCGGATTCATCATCTACGGAAGCGTTTCCTTGCTCGTGGTATGGGTTACGCTGTGGCCACTTCGCATGATCATCCAAAGAATGTTACCTAAACAAGGAATTACTGACGGTGCGAATGATTGATTGATAGTCAGATAGTTACGTATCAAATCCTCGTTTAGATTTATATATGGAAGTTCGGTTACACGTATTGAAATCAACACGAAATTTTCGTTCTTAGAATGGAATTATAGTGGACGATTTTTTTAGGACTCCGGCATGCGATGAAATCCGGATGACTTTTTTAAACTGGTGAGGAGGATTTTACCCAAGGATGAATGGCGAAGGATAGTACGGAATACAATGAAGCGAGCATACGGTCGCTCGACTGGCGGGAGCATATCCGCATGCGGCCGGGGATGTACATTGGCAAACTGGGCGATGGCTCAGCCAAAGACGACGGCATCTATGTGCTGGTGAAAGAGGTGGTCGACAACTGCATCGACGAGCACATGATGGGCTATGGGAAGAACATTGACATCAAGATCACCGACCAGAAAGTGGTCATCCGCGATTACGGCAGGGGCATCCCGCTGGGCAAGGTGGTAGACGTAGTGTCCAAGATCAATACCGGTGCCAAGTACGACAGCGGCGCCTTCCAGAAATCAGTAGGCTTGAACGGGGTAGGAACGAAAGCGGTTAACGCCCTCTCGAATTATTTCAAGGTACAGGCATTCCGCGAAGGACAAAGCAAGCAGGCCGAGTTCAAGAAAGGGGTGCTCACGAGCGACCCCCGCCAGTCTAAAAGCAGCGAGCGCAACGGAACGCTGGTAGAGTTTGAGCCGGACGGCTCCATGTTCAAGAATTACCACTTCATCCCCGAGTACCTGGATGACCTGATGTGGAATTATGCGTTCCTGAATGCCGGCCTGACCATCAACTACAACGGGAGGAAATTCTATTCGAAAGACGGCCTGCTCGATTTGCTCAGGCAAAAAGCGGATGCCGAGGAGATGCGCTATCCGATCATCCATTTAAAGGGCGACGACATTGAGGTGGCCCTGACGCACGGCAACCAGTACGGGGAGGAATACTATTCGTTTGTCAACGGGCAGCACACCACGCAGGGGGGCACGCACCTGCTGGCATTCCGCGAAGGGGTAGTCCGGGCGGTGCGCGACGCCTGTAAAAAAGACTACGACGCCTCTGACATTCGCGCCAGCATCGTGTCGGCAGTAGCGGTGCGCGTCCAGGAGCCGGTGTTTGAATCGCAGACCAAAACCAAGCTGGGCTCGCTGAACATGGCGCCCGATGGGCCGCCGGTGAGATCGTTTGTGGCTGACTTTGTGGCCAAGGAACTTGAGATCTACCTCCACAAGAACCCTTCGGTACGCGACGCCCTCGAAAAGCGCATCATCCAGTCGGAGCGGGAGCGTAAGGAGATCGCCGGCATCAAGAAACTGGCCAACGAAAGGGCAAAAAAGGCCAATTTGCACAACCGCAAGCTCCGCGACTGCCGCGTCCACTTCGACGAAGGGAAGGATGCGCGTGGAAAGGAATCCGTGATCTTCATCACGGAAGGAGATTCCGCCAGCGGGTCCATCACCAAATCGCGGGATGTGGAAACCCAGGCCGTATTCAGCCTGCGGGGAAAGCCGCTGAACTGCTACGGCCTCACCAAGAAGGTCGTGTATGAGAACGAAGAATTCAACCTGCTGCAGCACGCCCTCAACATTGAGGACGGCCTCGACGGGCTACGGTACAACAAAGTGATCATCTCCACCGATGCGGACGTCGACGGCATGCACATCCGGTTGCTGCTGCTTACCTTCTTCCTGCAGTTCTTCCCCGAGCTTGTCAAAGCCGGGCATGTGTACATTCTGGATACGCCGCTGTTCCGGGTGCGCAACAAGAAGGAGACCCACTACTGCTACAGCCAGGAAGAAAAGCAGAAAGCTGTAACACTGCTGGGCGGGAAGCCGGAGATCACCCGCTTCAAGGGGTTGGGGGAAATATCCCCCGATGAGTTTGGAAAATTTATAGGAGAAGACATCCGGCTGCAGCCTGTCTTTATAGATAAGGAAAAGCACCTGGCCAGCGTGCTCGAATTCTACATGGGAAAGAACACACCCAACCGGCAGGAATTCATCATTGACAACCTGCGGATAGAAATGGATAAGGTGGAAGCGAAAGAGGAACTTGTTGAAGACTAAGCGATGAGCAAGAAGAAGAGTAGGGGGCCCAAGGCCCCAAAGAAAGGGGAGGACGGCATTCACGAACTGACGTCGATCGACGGACTCTATGAGAATTGGTTCCTGGACTATGCCTCCTATGTGATTCTGGAGCGGGCCGTGCCGCGGATTGAAGACGGCCTGAAGCCGGTGCAGCGCCGCATCATGCACTCGTTGAAAGAAATGGACGACGGCCGCTTCAACAAGGTCGCCAACGTCATTGGAAATACCATGCAGTACCACCCCCATGGAGACGCCGCCATCGGCGAAGCCATGGTAAACATCGGGCAGAAGGACTTGCTGCTCGACACGCAGGGAAACTGGGGCGATGCCCGCACGGGCGATAGCGCTGCTGCTCCCCGCTACATCGAAGCACGGCTGTCGAAGTTCGCCCTCGAAGTGGGCTACAATACCGACCTCACCGAATGGCAGCTGTCATACGACGGCCGCAAGAAGGAACCCGTCACGCTGCCTGTCAAGTTCCCGCTGCTGCTGGCGCAGGGCGTCGACGGTATTGCCGTCGGATTGTCCACGAAAATCCTTCCGCACAACTTCTGCGAGCTCATCAAGGCGTCTATCGACGTACTGAAAGGAAAGAGCATCAAGATCTACCCGGATTTCTATACAGGCGGGATTGCGGATTTCTCGGAGTATGACCAGGGGCACCGTGGAGGCAGGATAAAGGTTCGCGCCAAACTGGAAGTTAGTGACAAGAAAACTCTGATAATCAGGGAGATACCTTACAGTACCACAACGGCTTCTTTGATGGAGTCGATTGTCAAGGCCAGCGAAAAAGGGAAGATCAAGGTGAAGCAGGTGATCGACAACACGGCGAGGGACCTGGAGATTGTCATCCACCTCCAGCCGGGGCAGTCGCCCGAAATCGCCATCGATGCGCTTTATGCGTTTACCGACTGCGAGGTGAGCATTTCGCCGAACGCCTGCGTGATCGTGGAGGACAAGCCGAAGTTCATGAAAGTGAACGATATGCTGAAATACAACACGGATCTCACCGTCAAGTTGTTAAAGCGTGAGCTTGAAATCTTAAAGGCAAACCTGATGGAGCGCATTCTCTTCTCCTCCTTGGAGAAGGTCTTCATTGAAAAGCGCATCTACCGGAATATCGAAGAGTGCGAAACGTTTGAGGCCGTCATCAAAGTCATCCACAAAGGACTGGCGCCATACAAGAAACAGTTCTACCGGGAGATCACCGACGACGATGTGGTGCGGCTTACCGAGATCAGGATCAAGCGTATTTCCAAGTACGACTCGTTCAAGGCGGACGAGCTCATGAAAAACCTGGAGGAGGAGCTCAAGCAGACCCTGTATAACCTGAAGCACCTCGTCGAGTACGCCATTTCCTACTTCCAGAACCTGCTGACGAAGTACGGGAAGGGGCGGGAGCGCAAAACGGAGATCAAATCATTCCAGTCGGTAACGGCCGTGGAGGTGATAGCCAACAACCAGAAGTTGTACGTCAACAAGGCCGACGGCTTTATTGGCTGGGGCCTGAAGCGCGATGAGCTCGTGACCGAGTGCTCAGAGCTCGACGACATCATCGCTATCCGCCGGGATGGAAAGGCCCTTGTGAGCCGTATTTCGGAGAAAGTTTTCATGGGTAAAGATATTTTGCACGTCGGCGTGTGGAAAAAAGGCGACGCACGCATGGTCTACAACATGATCTACAGCGACGGCAAATCGGGCAAGGCGTTTGCCAAGCGGTTTACCATGCCGGCCATTATCCGCGACAAGGAATACAACCTCGACCAGGGCAACCCCAACAGCAAAGTGCACTACCTGAGCGCCAACCCGAATGGGGAGGCGGAAGTGGTGGAAGTGAAACTGAACCCGTCGAGCACGGCCCGCAAGAAGATTTTCGAATATGATTTCTCCGAATTGGAGATCAAGGGACGCGGTGCCCGTGGAAACACCATTACCAAGTACCCCGTGCGGCGCGTCGACCTTCTCCAGGCGGGCACGTCGACGCTGAGCGGCATCGACTTGTGGTTTGATATCCACAGCGGCCGCCTCAACAAAGACAAACGGGGAAGACCTGTCGGCAAGTTCGACGGCGATGATCAGATCCTGGCGATTACCACCAGCGGCAATTACAAGATCACCGGCTTCGAACTCAACACGCGGTTCGAACCAGAGAAGACGATCTTGCTGGAGAAATTCAATCCGAAGAAAGCGATCTCGGCAGTGTACTGGGACGGCGAGAGCAAACAGCATTTTGTAAAGCGCTTCAAGATTGAGACCAACACAAACGATAAGGAGTTCGGCTTCATTTCAGAGACCATCGGATCACGGCTGGAATATGCCACGCTTTCCGACAGCCCCGAGGTGGAGATCGAGGTGGTGAAGGGAAAAGGCAAGGTGAAGGAAGTGGAAGTGGTGAGCCTGGACGATATCATCGACGTAAAAGGCTGGAGAGCGATGGGAAACCGTCTTTCTGTCCATAAAGTATTGAAAGTGAGGCCCGTCCAGGATCCCGAGGATTCCGGTCTGGAGGAAACAGGGGACGTGGAGGAGCCTACACCGCCGGAAGCCAAAGGGACAGCGTCCGCGGCTTCAAAAAAAAAAGAGGAAAAACAAAATCCGGGGCGGCAAAAAAAGGGAAGGCAAAACAGCCAAAAAGCAAGCGTCGTCCAGCAAAGCCTCTTCGGCGAAAGCCCGCAAAAAGAAGCGCCCGCAAAAAGTAAAAAAGTCGCCGCGGCGAAGAAACTGAAGCCACCCGTCGCGTTCTCACCCGGCCAAACCATCGAGCTGGAACTTTGAACCTTGAACCCGGAACCCGGAACTCTCTAACCCCGCACCATGAACCACCTCTTCGTCTTCGTATTCTCCCTCTTCTTCCTTTCAGCACAGTCCCAGGACGCCGAGATCCTCGCCGAGGGAAGAATCATTGACGGTCTTACCCGGAAGGGGGTCAAGGCACGGATCTTATATAAAAGCATTCCGACTGGAAGTATTACGGGACGGTTCAATGACAGCACGTTTTCCTTTCCGATTTTCGGGTCTTCGAAATACCAGATCGCTGCAAGCGCAGAAGGATATATCGACGGTACGGCCATCGTTGATCCAGCGTTGATGGATGGCAACCGCAAAGTGATCCGTGACATCGTGCTCACGCGCAAGGGCGAAAGCATCGTCCTCGATCACCTGATCTTTGCTATGGGAAAAGCAGCGCTAAGCAAGGAGTCTTATCCCGGCCTCGATGAAGTAGTGGCCATGCTCGACGATCATCCGTCGATGGTGATCCAGCTGGAAGGTCACACCGACAACGTAGGCAATGCAAAAATGAATATGGAGCTTTCTGCCGACCGGGTGGAGAACGTAAAGAAATACCTGGTGTCGAAAGGCATAAAAAAGTCGCGCGTGAAGACCGTAGCCTTCGGCGGCACCCGGCCGCTGCGCAATTCCAACGACGAAGAAGCCAAAGCTCTCAACCGGAGGGTGGAGATGCGGATACTTATTGAATAGCGCCAGGCGGCGTTACATTTCAAAGTACATGTGGTAGTGCTTGCTGCACCCGGGGTTGAAGCCCGCGCCGCAAGCGGGGCAGGAGTGTTCCGATAACAGATATTCGTCTATCGTCATCTCATGGCGGCACGCGCCGCACAGCAACGCCCTGGTTTTGCGTTCCTGACGACTCCAAACCTCCGCGGGATGTCCTGCCGTTTCTTCGTGGCACGTGAAACAAGGGTAGTATTCCCTGCAGCAGCGGAAACGGATGGCAAGAATGTCGGTCGGACCCTGATAATGGATGCACCGCGTTTGTCCATCGACGGGGTGTCCCAGGATGCGCGCATTTGTATTTGTCGCCCTGCCAGGCTTCCTCGATTTGTGACTATCTGCTTCCATTATTTCCTTATCTTTGCAGCCTTAAATATCGAAATTATGCCTGGAAGTGAGCTTTTTGGGGTAGAAGAAAGAAAGGAAATTGAAGATGTATTGGGCACAGGCATCCTGTTCCGATACAACCACGAGGCACAGCGCAAAAACATCTGGAAAGCGCGCGATTTTGAGAGTGAAGTGAAGAAAATTACCAGGGCAAAATACGCCCACGCCGTCTCCAGCGGGTCGACGGCCGTTTCTTGTGCGCTGGCGGCAGCAGGTATCGGGGCGGGTGACGAGGTGATCGTGCCTCCGTTTACATACATCGCCAGTGTGGAAGCTGTCCTTTTCGCCGGCGGCATTCCCGTTTTCGCCGAAATCGACGAAACCCTATGCCTCAGTGCAGATGGCATTCAAAAAGCAATCACTCCTAAAACCAAAGCGGTGATGCTTGTGCACATGTGCGGGCAGATGGCTGACATGGATTCCATCTTGAGCGTGGTAAAAGAAAATAACCTCGTCTTGATTGAAGACGCAGGCCAGGCATTCGGCGCCAGTTACAAAGGCACCAGCGTCGGCTTGTTCGGACGTACCGGCTGCTATTCCTTCGACTTCTTCAAGATCGCCACCGCCGGCGAAGGGGGCGTGTTCGTCACCAACGACGAAAGCTGCTACAAAGCGGCCGACAGCTTCAGCGACCACGGCCACGACCACATCGGTTCCAACCGCGGGATGGAGCAGCACCCCGTGCTGGGATTCAACTACCGCATCAGCGAACTGCATGCCGCAGTAGGGGTAGCACAGACCCGAAAAGTTCCACAGATACTTACCTCAAACCGGAAGAATAAAAAACTATTGACTAACGCACTCCAGGGAGTATCCGGTCTGCGTTTTGCCACCATCCCCGATGGGGCAGGCGACTCGGCGACGTTCCTGAATATCCTGTTGCCCGACACATCCTCTGCGCAACGCGCCGTGGCTGCATTCAACGAGGCGGGCATCACCGGCTTCAACTACTGGTTTCTAAACATGTATCATTTTGTAAACCAGTGGAACCACCTGAAAGACCTGAAGGCAGCAGCTCCACTTACCATCCACCTTGTAGAGAAGCCACAGGATTATAATACCATGAACCTTCCCAAGTCACAGGAAGTGATTGGCCGCCTCATCTCGTTCGGCGTCCGCTGCACGTGGACGGAGAAAGAAGTTCTGGCGCTGGCTGAAAAAATCAAGATATCCGTCGGAAAGGCGTTGGCTGTCAAGACCTATGCATAAGAATTTCAAGGGTACAGAGAAGACCGTATTTGGCCGGGGAAGTTTTTCCCAGCTCGGCACCATCGTGGAAGAACGCCGTGGTGAGAACGACGGGTTCATGCTGTACCTAGTAGATAATTATTTTAAGGGCAAGGCGCTGGAGAAGCGCATCCCGGCGACTGCCGCAGACATCGTGCAGTTTATCGACGTCGATCCTGAGGAGCCAACCACAATGCAGGTAGACACCATACGCGACGACGTGAAAGGCTCGAAAGGGATTCCCGCTGCGGTGATTGGCATCGGCGGGGGAAGCATCATGGACCTTGCCAAAGCGTGCTCGCTGATGTTCACCAACGAAGGTCCTTCTGAAGAATACCAGGGACTGAACCTCATCAAGAAACCGGGAGTGTACCACATCGGCGTGCCTACCGTTTCCGGAACAGGCGCGGAAGTGTCTATGACAGCGGTGCTCACTGGTCCGGTAAAAAAGTTGGGCCTCAAGTGTGAGTGGACGGTTTTTAACCAGATCGTGCTCGATCCGGAGTTGATCGAAACGGTCCCCCGCGACAAGTGGTTTTACACGGGCATGGATACCTACATCCACTGCATCGAATCGCGCGACGGCATTCTTAACAATGCGTACAGCACCGCGTTCGGCGACCAGGCCCTTGCGCTCTGCAGGGATATTTACCTCGGCGACAAGGCAGGACAGAATGCTGAGAATAACGAGAAACTGATGGTGGCCTCCCTCATGGGCGGGTTGAGCCTTACGTATTCGGAAGTGGGGATCGTGCACGCGCTGTCGTACGGCCTCTCTAAAATCCTGGGAGAGAAGCATTGTATTGCCAATTGCATTGCCTTTCAGCACCTGAGCGACTACTATCCGGAAGGTGTAATAGAGTTTGAGCGGATGATTGCAAAACATGCGATCACCCTGCCGAAGAATTTGTCGAAGACGTGGACGGAAGACCAGATCACGGCCATGGCCACCGTGGCGATCAACCTGGAGCACATGTGGAACCACGCCATCGGTACGGATTGGAAAAAGACAATTACATTGGACGTTGTGAAGGATTTATTCAGAAGACTTTAAGAAAGATACCATGAAGAAGCGCATTGTGAACGTTGGAGATATCAAGTGTGGAGCCGAGCAGCTGTTTGTGATCTCCGGACCCTGTGTGATTGAAGAGGAGTCGATCATGATGAAGACGGCCGAGAAGCTGAAAGAAGTTTCCGAGCGGTTGAAAATTCCCATTATTTATAAATCGTCCTTTCAGAAAGACAACCGCAGCTCCGCGAAGTTTTACGACGGGCCTGGCCTTGACAAAGGAATTAAGTTGTTGGCGAAAGTGAAAGAGCAGTTTGGGTTCCCTTTGCTTACCGACATTCACTATCCCGACCAGGCCAAAGCAGCCGGCGAGGTGGTGGACGTACTGCAGATTCCTGCCTATCTCTGTATGCAGACCACGCTGGTGGTCGCTGCCGCGAAAACCGGCCGGGTGGTCAACATCAAACACGGCCAATTTCTGGCGCCGGAAAACATGAAGCACCCGGTGAAGAAGGTGGAGGAAGCGGGAAACACGAATATCATTCTGACCGAACGCGGATTTACGTTTGGATACAACGACCTGGTGGTCGATCCGCGGAGCTTCTATCACCTGAATAATATCGGGTATCCTGTCGTGTTCGACATCACCCACAGCATCCGCAAGTATGGCATCCCCAGCGCCGACGCAAAAGGAGGAGCCCGCGAGTTTCTCCCGGTGCTTTCACGCGCGGGCGTGGCGGCAGGAGTAGACGGTGTGTTTATAGAAACACACCCGGAGCCGGCCAAGGCCTTGTGCGACGCCGCCAGCCAGTTGTGCGTATACGACCTGGAAGAGTTTCTAAAACCCATCATTGACCTTCACGCGGTGGAAGTAAAATACCGCGATAAAACACCTGTATTAGCCTAACCCAAATAAACCCATGGAATTATATCTCGATTCAGCCGACCTGAAAGAAATTGAAGAAGCATTCAAGCTTGGCTTCTTAGACGGACTCACGACGACCCCCACGTTCATGCATCGCGGCGGAGTGACTGACGTCGATTCGCTCATTGTGAAACTCAGCAAGATGGTACCCGTGCTTCAGATTGAGGCACTGGGAAATAGCGCCGAAGAGGTGGTCAAAGAGGCGCATCGCCAGCTGAAGCTGGGCCTTGATCCACAGAGAACTGTCTTTAAGATTCCTGTTTCTTTAGAGGGCGTTCGCGCCTGTAAAATGCTTCGTGATGAGAACCTGCTGGTTAACGTGCACCTGGTGTATACGCTGCAGCAGGCCTACATGGCCATGAAAGCCGGTGCCTCGTATGTGTGCCCGCTGGTAGGACGCCTGCAGGACCAGGGTCACGACGCGCTCGAGCTGGTGTCGCAGTGTGTGTTTGCCGTCGACCATTACGGATACAACTCCAAGATCATGTTCTCTTCCGTCCGCACGGCCGAGCATATCCGCAACGCGATCAACGTGGGGGCCCATACCATCACAGCGCCGTGGAAGATCATGAAAGGTCTGACCGACAACAACCTGACCACGCTGGGAACGGACCAGTTTGTGGAACACACGCGGTTGGTAACCATGCGTGTTAAAGATGTGATCAGTCCGGTGAACCCGTTGGTGAGCATGGACACTGTTCTCACGGATGCGATTGTTAAGATGACGGAGTACGGGTTCGGTGCGATTACGATTACCGACAAAGACGGAAACGTGAAGGGAATTTTCACGGATGGCGATATGCGGCGTGCGCTGCAGAAAGACGGACAGGCGATTCTGAAAAAGAAGATGTCCGACTTTACGTATGGTCAGCCGATTGCCGTGCAGAACAACGATCCCTTGACAACCGCCAACGACATCTTCAAGCAGAAGCATGTCGATACGATTTTGGTGCTGGACGGTACCAAGGCTGTTGGTATGATTGACATACAAGATCTCGCCAAGTGAGCGAAGAGATAAAACAGGTGTTTGAATCGGGGGGAGGGGAGTTTGTTACCCCTCCTTCTGTTTTTGCCACCAAGCTGACGCGCATCAAGGCGGTGCTGTTCGACTGGGACGGCGTCTTCAACGACGGCTTCAAGCGCGGAACGGAGGGCAGCATTTTTTCAGAAGTGGATTCCATGGGGACGAACCTGTTGCGCTACGCCCTCTGGAAGATGAACGGCTCGCTGCCAAAGACGGCCATCATCACCGGAGAGAAGAATCCTTCCGCACAAATCCTTGCCGAGCGCGAGCATTTTGACGATGTCTTTTTCCTTTCAAAAAACAAACGGGTATCGTTTGAAGTTTTTTGCAAAAAGCATTCTTTAAAACCGGAGGAAGTCTTGTTCTTCTTTGACGACGTGCTTGACCTGGAGGTAGCGCATCAATGCGGCGCCCGGATCATGATCGGACGCACGGCGAACCCGCTGTTGAAGCAGTTCACAAAACGGGGAGAAGCCGTTGACTACATCACCGGCCACGACGGCGGCCGCCACGGCCTGCGCGAGGGGTGTGAGCTGGTCATGGGACTCCTTTCGCTCTACGGCCCCGTGGTGAAGAGCCGGATGGTGTATTCCGATGAATACCAGGCGTATTTGAAGGAGCGGCAGGAGCGAGCAACCCACATTAACTCGTAGCGAACCACATTTTTTTACCCTTTTCGGCGCCACTGGGATGGATTCTTGGCAGTTTTGAAAAAGCTGAAATAAGCAGTTATTTGGTACTAAAAGTCACTAAATGTGCGCTAAATGTCAATTTAATGTATATTATTCTATATTAAATTGTATTTTAGTACTAGAATATGTCAAAAAAGCCCAGACTAAAGCCCATACCAGAGGCCCTTGTTATTGACCGCATGAGGTTTGAAAATCCGTGGTGGACAACGGGTACGATTGACCCCTTTTATAATTCCCTGCCGCGGCGCCTGTACTTTGATCTCTTCTACCCTTTGGTTGAGGAGTTGGATGTAAAGCGTGCTGTCGTTCTCATGGGTCCCCGCCGGGTTGGAAAAACTGTCATGATTCACCATACGGTGCACCGTCTCATGGAGGAGGAGAAGGCTGTTCGGCCAAAAATCTGCTTCATCAGCATCGATAATCCGATCTACCTGCACATGGGTTTGGATCAGCTGTTCTTGCTTGCAGTCAAGGCGGCGGGTACTTCTGAACCAGGAGGGTGGTTTGTTTTCTTTGATGAGATTCAGTACCTGAAGGATTGGGAGGTTCATCTCAAAGTCCTCGTGGATAGTTACCCGCAAACGAAATTTATTGTATCCGGGTCTGCGGCCGCTGCGTTGAAACTGAAGAGCAGGGAAAGCGGAGCTGGGCGATTTACAGATTTCATGCTGCCGCCGCTGACATTCCACGAGTACATCCACCTGAAGGGCCTTCATGCAATCATGCGGCCGGGCACCATCTCCTGGAAGGGAAATCTAAAGAAGTTTTTTACCACGATCAATATCAAGGAACTGAACAGCCATTTTGTGGATTACATCAATTTTGGAGGATATCCTGAAATGATTTTTTCTGAGAAAATTCAGGCCGATCCCGCCCGCTATATCAAAAGTGATATTGTAGACAAAGTGCTGTTGCGCGACCTTCCCAGTCTTTATGGTATCCGGGACGTTCAGGAACTGAATTCCTTTTTCACCACACTGGTGTTTTATAGCGGCAACGAAGTATCGCTCGACACGCTTTCAAAAAGCAGTGGTGTTGAAAAAAACCTCTTAAAAAAATACCTGGAGTATCTGGAAGCAGCGTTCCTTATCCGTGTCATCCATCGCGTTGACCATTCGGCGAGGAAATTCAGGCGCGCTGTTTTCTACAAAGTGTTTCTTACCAACCCCGCATTGCGAAGCGCACTGTTCTCACCGCTGACAGCAACCGATGACGCCATGGGCGCGATGGTGGAGACAGCGATCTATGCGCAATGGCTGCACCGTGAACAGTTCACCCCGTGGTATGCACGGTGGAGTGTGGGCAAATTCCAGGGAGAAGTGGACATGATTGCACTTGACGAAAAAAGGCTAAAGCCGCTGTGGGCGGTCGAAGTCAAATGGAGCAACCGCTTTTTTGAAAAACCTGGAGAACTCAAGTCCTTGCTCCAATTTTGCAAGAATAATGAGCTTACATCGGCGTTGGTAACCACCATCGATAAGACCGGAGAGATTGAAAGGGGAGGCACCACCTTAAGTTTCGTTCCCGCAGCTGTGTATGCCTATGGTGTTGGCGCAAATACCCTTGAGATGAAAAAGAGAAAAGAACAGTAGAAGTGCTTTTGGTTGTGGCTTTTTGCTACTTTAACCGGTCGATTGTTCCACCCAACCTATCTTTCTATATGAAGTATTCAGGAATGGTTTTTCTTCTCTCGCTGGTGGTTGCCGGCTGTACCGAAAAGAAAGCACCGGACGCCGCCGGCCAACTCAAGACCTTTGTCAATGAAATGAGCCCATCCCGCGGCAGAGGCCAGGGGATGGCGCTGGACTCCATGAGTACGGCCTCTTTCGCGGCAGCGCTGCAAAAAACAAAAGATCAGCTAATCCAGCTCCGGGCCATAGATAAGACGGCTCTCACCGGCGACGACCTCATCGACTGGAAATTCGCGCAAAGCATTTTGGTGGGCCGTGAACTGGATCAGGAGAAGTACCAGCCGTGGAAGAAAGATCCACGCATCTACATGACGTTCACCGGCGTTGCCGGGTTCCTGAACGGACCCGGGGACGCAGCGAAGAAAATCGAGGAGATAGAAAAGCGGCTGAAGATTGCACCCGCCCAGCTCGCCAACGGCATGGCGCAGTTGGAAGCCTATGTTCCGCGGTTTCAGGAGTTGGGGGTCTTCATGGCCGAAAACGGCTTCGTACTCTTTGACCAGGAAATACGTGAATTCATTGCGAAGAACGGCGCCGCGGCAGAACGGCTGAAAGCCCCGGCTGCAGACGCCCGGGCGGCCCTCACACGCTACCTGACTTTTTTGAAAGAAGAATTACCCAAACGCCCTGCCGGGAACTTTGCCATGGGCAAGGATACCTACAACGAAATGCTGCGGGGTCAATACCTGCTGCCCTATGACGGCGACAGCCTCTACGCGTTCGGATGGAAGGAGTTTAACAAGACGGTGGCCGAGTTGGAGGCGCTGGCGCGGAAAATGGATGAACGAAAGACCTGGCAGCAGCTGGCTGTGGAAATCAAGAACGAGTATCCCGATCCGCATAAGATGATCGAGGTGCACCAGGAGTGGGTGAATAAATCGCGCGAACACCTGATCAAGAACAACCTGATTCCAATCCCTTGGAAGGAGCGGGTAGTGGTCGTTCCGCGCGCGGAATATTTGCGAAAGACATCGTATTACGGCCACTTCAATTTTGCAAAAGCCAAGGATGCCGACAGCATCTACACCTCGGAGATGCACATCAACCCGTTTGAAGACCAGTGGGACGCGAAGAAGAAACAGGAATACCTTGTCGAGCACGACTGGGGTGTGATCATGGTGACCGCTCCGCACGAGACGTATGCCGGGCACCACGTGCACGGGTTGTACCAGGCCAACAATCCGCGGCCGCTGCGGCGCAAGAACAGCATCAGTTTGTTTGCCGAAGGGTGGGGGCTATACAACGAGCAGCTCTTCCGGGAGACCGGATTTTTTCCAAACGACAAGATTCTACTTCGTCAATTGCAGTTGCGGCTGTGGCGCAACGCGCGGGTGATCTACGATGTGGGCATGCACACGGGAAAGATGAACTACGAGGAGGCCGTCTCCCTGATGACCGACAAGGTGGGTTTCCTGCGGTGGGCTTCCCAGCTGGAAGTAGACGCCTGCTCCGCTTCGCCGGGTTACTTCATCGGATATTTTACCGGCATGATGGAGATTCTGAAAATGCGGGAGGACTACAAGAAGATGAAGGGCGATGCTTTCACGCTGAGCGAATTTCATGAGCGGCTGCTGAAGGCTGGAAGCATGCCCACGTCGCTGATGCGGGAGGCGCTGTTTCTGGAGAAATAGTGGAAAGGCTAGGCGGGTGGGTAACTCTGTGGTATAGCTTTAAGATGCAATTGCACAGGGGGCACGGAGAAGCACAGTGATAACTTGGCAGAGTAATTCTTAACAAAAGCATATGCAAAAAATTATCTCCACTGTCATTTTGCTTGCCGTAAGCGTGGCTTTAACGGCACAGCCCGACCAGGAAATACACATGATCAAAAACTTTTGGAGTGTGAAGTTTCTTCATGGTCCAAAGCTTGTGAAGCCAAGAGAAGTCCTTGAGGTGATGAAGGCAAACCCGCAGGCCTATGAGGAGTTCCAAAAGGCCAAATCAAACTATGAAGCGGCTCAGGTCATTGGAGCTATCGGTGGGTTCATGATCGGCTTGCCCCTTGGTACGGCCATTACGGGGCGCACCCCGGAATGGGGATTGGCAGCGGGGGGTCTGGGTTTGGTGCTGTTGAGCATACCTTTCACCAGCAGCTTCCTCAGTCATTCTGAAAATGCAATAAAGATTTACAATGGCGGGAGCGGTTCTGCGAGCACGCATCCATCGATTCATTTGGTGCCAATGGGCTATGGGGCAAAAATTGTTATACGATTTTAGGCCCCCGAGTTTGTTGGTGTTCTTCACCAACAAACACCCGGTAGTGGGTTATTGGAGGGATCAAATACGTTAATCAGGAAAATGGGATTTCAGGTTACGCGCCTGTAATACCATTCCCTAAGCATATCGTTGTGGACGCCCTCGGTATTAAGCCAAAAACTTCACTACATTCACTTCAATCCGGTTCGCGCCGGGCTTTGTCGATACCCGGAGGAATACCCGTATTCGAGCGCCGGATTCTACCAGTGCAACAAACTGGATTGGCGATTTTTGAGTCACTATGATGGCTGAAAGGGTTTTGTGTTAATTTTAGCGAGCGGAGTCTTGTTGGTGACGAACACCGACATGGGCGGAGAGTTTGATCTCGAGTAAGATGCATATGATGTATTGTGGGAAAATATACAGGAGGACTTGAAAATCCACCCAAAACCTCACTTTTGAGCCATAGTTCAATATTATTCTGCTCCGTTTCATTCCAACCATGAAAGAGTGACGCTTGAGATGTGTTGGGACTAAAGGATAAATTTGAATCAGGGAGATAGCATAAAAATGAAATTGACTGAACTCCAGGACCGATTGCACAAGAATAGTGTTCCGCATAGTGGGTATTCTTTGGATGAAGGTCTAAAAGGGGATGCATATATCATTCAGAGAAAATTTCTTAAGTGGCAGTTTTTTTATCTTGATGAGAGAGGAGAACGATCTTTATTCAAGGAGTTCCGTAATGTGGAGGATGCTTATGATTTACTCTGGGAAAGAATTGAAGTAAATCTAAGGATGATTCCTCCGTCAATTCCTCGTGAATGAGTTTGCTAAGATCTTTTTCCCTGGCATCTGGGTCCCTTTTAATCTCTGTTTGCGCTCAATACTGGATTGAACAAGACCGGCTACTTGTTCCCGAATTAGTGTATGCACTGGCAACAAAGTTTGTCCATCTAATTCTGCCGTATACAATTTACTTCACAGTATACGCATGGATACTCAAGCGTTTGGCCCGGAGGTATAAATTCATTAACAATCTTTTTGGTAACATTCTTGTTGGGACTCTATTAATGGCGGTGATTGTATTTGTTGATATAAGCTATACATATCTCACCAATCCAGACTGGATATTATGGCCAAGTTACTCCCTGGAGTATTTTACTTTTCTGATTTTCAATATAACCATGATTTTTGCGAATCTTTGGTTGGGAGCGGGGCATCGAGGTATTTATTGATAAAAATAACTTGACTTGTGGCGCTAAATCTCCAACTACTACTTAATTTCAACTGAAAGTGAAAGGCTTGCTTCTCCGCCGATACTTTTAAAGACTAGAGTGCAAATTAATACTCACCAGAGGTATTATATGGTAGAATTGGATCTTGAAGGCAACAGATTAGTGTTTTCTATCGAAAACAGCAGTGTTCGGGTAAAATCCTCATTTGAAAATGTCTTGTTGGTGAACCAAACTGTGGATGCTGTTACTGAGATTGTTAGGAAGAATTTTGCAATTGTAAGTAGCTATTATGTTCAAGTAGCCTACCAGAAAGCAAACCGTGTTGGACACAAGGATATTACAGTAGTAAGTATATCGATTTTGCTTCATTACTTATACATGTACAATTCTTGGCGGAATCTATATAAGAGAATGGAAAAGAAGAGCCTGAAGTTTAGGCATCAGGACTTTGAGAGTGCCGATACATGGGACGCAGTTGTTGCGCATTTCAGGAAAAATTACCCTGATACTTGGAGGGAAATGTGTTCAATTCTATTGAAGAGGTCCGAAGCTGAAATTGAGGCCTATTGTCTCGAAAGGGAAAAGTTCTTCAATAGATAAGAATCATGATTAATGCGCAATCATTGGGGAAAACAGCAACGATGAAATTGAAATGACTGACGCTGAAAAAGGGATTTATCGCCGATACCTTGGCGTTGGTTTTGTAGCATTGGGCGTACTCTCAATATTTCTGGTTGATAGCTTTTTTGAATACAAACGAGTGACTGGCTCTTATACTCAAGTACCCGCACGAATAGTTCGCGTAGAGACCATGGACAATATGGCGAGAAAATATACTGTTGAATTCCAGACGCTTGACCGAACTATAGCAAAATCATTTATGTCGAATTGAAAAACTGCAGGACTCAATGACACAATCCAAATTTACTATTCACCATCGGATGGATCTGTTGTTGGGCACGAGGAAATAGGATTTGGATTCACAAACGTTGCTTTGGTCTTCACATTCATAATTCTTGCCAGCTTTTTGTTTTATTGTTTAAAATTTCCGGAACAAATTGCTAAGGGATTTAATTTTGACACGGATGCTAAGCTGTGCAGTTATAACATTGCTCTTAATAGTTATGTTTATCGTTAAGCCAGCATTAGTTGAGACATTTTCGGGTAATATTGGAAGGGTGACGTGATTGATATGGAGTAATTCGGATGGCTTATTTGGCATGTGTCAGCAACAAATACAAGGGAATAAATATGTTAAGTGATTATAAACCAAAAGAGAACTATGTTGTTGCAAGTTTTGCAGGGGCTATATTGATTTGCGGATTTCTCTATGGATGGTGGTATACATACTTCATTGTACCAAAAGAAGGATATCGTTATACAACTGCCCAAGTAGTAAGAGCTTGTGGTACGGGGTACATATTTCGCTATGTTGTTCTGGGGAAGCAAATCGACACAAAATGCGTTCCCATTTATGGAGAAATTGATATCGGAACTGTTTACCTGGTGAGTTTTGCTGTTGCAGATCCTGAACATTTCGGCATCGAGAACTATGTGTTAAAAGGTACTCTTCAAGCTCCTGATTCGGGCTGGGCTAAGGCGCCATTGGAAAAGTTCAAGGAAATACCTTGATAGCTTGTCGCAAACGGGAACTTAACTTTTGGTTATGAAATTTCTCCGCCCGACTATACAGCAGATGGTGGTGTTTTTGGAAAAATATGAGGGAGGTCAATCCTGGGATTAATGGCGCATAGGCAACTACTATGAAGGCTTCTCAAAAACCTTTGTACTATGGATTTGTTATTGTTGTGGGAATTGCTTTAATGGCGTTTTCATTTGTATTGGCATATAAGTTTTATGAGACCACCCAAGTTGGTAAAACACTATTCTTGCGGAATTCAAAATTAGTTTCAGTAAAGGAAAAACACGACATGACAAGGGAGTTTACAGTGGAGTATAGAGAAGCAGGAGAGCTTAAGAGAAAATCCTTCACTTCTAATGTGAAAAAGCCCAGTGTTAATGATTCATTGCTAATTTACGTATCTAGGGTAGATGGATCAGTTAGGGCATTTGAAGAAGTAGGACTGGCTAGATCCTTTGTCGAGGTCTCTATACTGTTACTCTTTTTTCTTTTCTGTTTGATATTTCCAGATTCTGTAATTAAAGGGTTTAACTGGGACACGCATGGGAGTTAAAAATTGTCTTTGATCTTGGTAGGTGAATAAGTATCAATGCTCAGTTTATCTTGGCAATCTGCGAATTTGAATGGTATTGGTGGACTCCACAAATGTTCATACCAAGTGAATTTCGCAGATAGTTAGAACTAATAATTAGCCCCGTATTAGAGCTATGATTTGCAACAAAGAAATGATCGCATTTGCAAATATTAAACTTTTTGGAGGAAAGGCATTTGAAGACATAGAGGTTGAGTTGCGTGCCAAGAATTGTCATAGTTTTCGAATTGCAACGAATCAGCCATTCAAATCTATCCGCAGTATCCAATCCAGTTTTGAAAAAGGATTGGAGCTTAACCTATACTTTGAAAATAATAAATTGAATTCGGGTAGTGTAACCTTAATGGTTGAAACAATCAGGGATTCTGAACATAAACAACTTATGGAAGTCGCATTTAGAGGCGGCATTAAAATAGGTAGGTACGATTGGGGGAAAGTATTCATAGAGCAAGACAAGAATGGTAGTTGGATGCTTGGTTTTAAGTTTAGTTGAGTGATGCATTTCCAGGATGGTGAAGGGGTTATGTATTAATTTTGACGAGCGGAGTCTTGTTGGTGAAAAACACCAACAAGGGCGGAGAACTTGTATTCTCTGTGTAACTCTTTTTACTCAGTGTAACTCTGTGGTACAACTTCTTGGAAAAGGCTATTACACGGAGGCACACAGAGAAGCACGCCCGCCTGCCGGACGGGCTGGGAGGTTCAAGGAGGAACTTGTATTCTCTGTGTAACTCTGTGGTATCGCTTTAAAATGCAATTGCACAGGGGGCACGGAGAGGCATAGAGAAACGCAGAGGTATAGCGTGCTTTACGGAGTTTCAGCTTAGATAGAGCTTCTCGATCTGCGCGGCGTGTTTCTCCAGCAGCTTGTTCCGCATGGGCTTGAAAGAAGTCGTCAGGTCTTTGTTCTCCACGGTCCATTCCTCTTCCGAAAGGATAAACTTCTGCACGCGCTCGTGTGACTCCAGCGTTTCATTCAGCCGGTCCACTTCGTCCTGAAATTTCTTTACCACCTTGATGTTGTGGATCATAAAAGGCGGAGAAGTCCAGTGGATGCCCTGCTCAATACACCAGGATTTAAGTATCTGAAAATGAGGTACTACGATAGCTGATACGAAGGGCTTGTTGAATCCAAGTATGAGGCTTTGCTCGATGAAGGCAGAAGTGGCAAGGTGGTTTTGAAGCGGCTGCGGTGCCACGTATTTTCCGGATGAAGTCTTAAAAATATCCTTCTTCCGGTCGGTTATCGCCAGGAACCTCTTGGCCACCATTTTCCCCACATCGCCGGTGCGGAACCAGCCGTCGGCGGTGAAGATTTGCGCATTCAATTCGGGTCGCTGGTAGTAGCCCTGCATGATGTTGGGACCCTTCACGAGAATCTCGCCTTCGCCCTGCTCGTTGGCTTCATCAATTTTTATTTCTACACCGGGAACAGGAATGCCTACGGTGCCAAAGCGGTTGAGGCCGGGGAGGTAGCGGTTGACAGAGATGAAGGGCGATGCCTCTGTCATTCCATAGCCTGATAACGGGAGGATACCCGCCGCAGCAAAAAGGCGGGCGATCTCGGGACGGAGGGCGGCGGCACCCACGGCCATGTATTTGATTTCACCTCCGAGGGCGCGGGGCCAGGAGTTGAAAACAAGAAGCCTGGCAAAGAGAAGTTGGATGGAATATACGATGCCACCGTGCTTTTCATCTTTGTAGCGCTCCCCAATCTTCATGGCCCACCGGATGAGGTTGCGGACGAATACATTTTTTCCCTGCCGCAGTTCCTGGAGGATGTCGTACATCTTTTCGAGCGTGCGGGGTACACACGTGCAGAAGAACGGACGTACAGATTTGAAGTCTTGCCGCAGTCCATCCAGCGACTGACTGAAGTGAATGGAAACGCCGAAGGCCATGTAGCCGTAGCAGCTGGTTCGTTCAAAAATGTGGCTGAACGGGAGGAAGCTCAGCACGCGGTGGCCGGGCAGGAGGGGCAGGAGCGTGAGGATGGATTTGATGTTGCTGACGACGTTTGCATGCGTAAGAACAACTCCCTTCGGTGTCCCTGTGGTGCCGGAGGTATACAGGATGGTTAGTATGTCGCCTGGCGTTACCTGGTTCCGGGCGTGTTCGAGGGCTTCCGGCGCAAGTGTGGCAGGATGGGAGCCATGTATGGGTGGAAATTCCCCCGGCTTGCCTTCTTCGAGATGATATACGGCCTGCAGCGTTCGAACAGTTTCACGGAGGGGCAGCAACTTGTCGTAGCGTGCCGTGTCGGCCGTGATGCAGGCGCGGGCCTGGGTTTCTTTCAAGATAAATTCCGATTCTGAAAGGCTGGAAGTCGGATGGAGCGGAACAACAACGATGCCCACCTGTTGGCAGGCAAAATCAATTACCATCCAGTCGGGACTTCCCATGCCTGGCACGATGACTAGCCGGTCACCCTTGGTGTAACCATTCTCCAGCAGCCAGGCTGATACGGTGTTGGCTTTTCGCTGAACGTCTTCAATCGAAAGGGCCTCCCACACCCCATTCCGCTTAGCAAGCACCGCCTTCTTCTGGGGATATTTCCTCCGTTGGTATTCAGGGATATCAAACACCCGCGTGAAATCGATGGAGGTTACATCGCTCATGAAATCTGACGAATGAAGTGGTTCAAGTTCAAGCTGGTCTATTTATTGGCAGGCTCAACATAGAGAATATCATAGAGGAGTTCAAAGAACAGGGGGAACTCCGGAAGGTCGTTGTGATGGCCGCCGGGCACGGGGTGCAGGGTTATTTTTTCCGGGTACATCCCTTTTAGGTGTTCGCTGTGGCTGTAGGGAATCAAGCGGTCCTTGGTGCCGTGAATGATGTGCACCGGACACATCACCGAACTCAGGAACTGGTCGGTACGGATGTCATAGCGCAGCAGCCACCGGAGCGGGAGGTAAAACCCAAAGCGTCGGGCGTTGTGATAAAAACTGCGGTAGGGGGAATCCAGAATCAGCATCCTCGGGCCGTTCCACGAGGCGATGCGCGCCGCGATGCCGCTGCCCAGCGAGCGGCCGTACACGACGATCTTTTCTTCCGGGTAATGTTGTACCAGCCATTCGTAAAGCAATTGGGCGTCGTCGAAGAGTTTCTTCTGGGTTCGCTTGCCGCGGCTCTTGCCGAATCCACGATAATCCATCATGAAGAAATCATAGCCGTTGCTTACGAAGTCTTTTGCAAACTTGCCCCAGCCCTTGATGCTGCGTGAATTCCCTTTGAGATAATAGATCACGCCCCGCGAATTGGGGACCTTGAAGTGGATGGCATTGATGCGTCCGCCGTCTTCGGTATCAAAATTCAGTTCCTCAAACGGGAACGGGTATTGGTACTTGAATGCGTGTGAAAGTATTTCCGGCCGGAAGAAGAAGAGGTGCTGTGTGAAGTAGAAGAGTACGCACAATCCGACGTACGCGGCACCGAGAATGAGTATGATTGTGATGGCCATGGATTGAACTTGCCGAAAAAAATAGCAAATTATCGGCAGAGCAGGAAATCAGGGAGCCTGAAGGAACTGCGCCAGCTTCTCGTGATACGCCGGAAATGTTCTCAGGTTGCGGTGGGCACCCCCCGGGATAATGACGAACTCATCACGTGGGCCAAGCATGGGCTTCAACCGCAAGGCAGCGCTCAGCGGCACAATGCTGTCGTCCGTACCGTGGATGATGAGTTTCCTGCTGGTGACCCGCTTCAGGTGATCCTTGTTGGAGAATTCATACCTCCAGGGGAGCAGGTCAGTCACCGGCTTGAAAAAGGGCCATATGACACTGCGCAACTCATCAAAGGGCGTTTCCAGGACCAGCAGGTCAGGCGGATGTGTAGTGGCAAGACGGGATGCAACCGCGGCACCCAGCGATCGTCCATATATAATGACCTTGTCAAAAGTTCCGCGTGCGAGCGCCCATTGGAGCACGGTTTCTGCATCTGCATAAAGCGAAGCCTCCGTGGGCTTCCCGGTACTTTTCCCATAGCCACGGTAATCGATCATCACCACCTCGTACCCGTTTGCGGTAAGATCAACAGCATAATTTCCCCAACGCTGGAGGTTGCCCCGGTTCCCATGAAAGTACAGGATCAATCCCCTGGAAGGTCCCGCAGGGTTAAACCACAACGCATTGAGCGTGTCCCCGCCCGGCGCCGGGATGAAGAACTCTTCAAACGGCTGATCGAAAGTAAACCGGTGGCCGGAATCCAGTTTTATGGATTGAAAGATGAGGCGGTCCTGGAACATGTATGATGCAATGGCTGCAATAATAAGCAGGCTTAGGATAACAATGCCAGCACGGGTGGCCAGCCGCATCATAGACCGCAAAGACGTCAAGGACGGTTGGGGGTGCCGAGTTTGATGCGCAGCACTTTTCTCTCAAAGACACCGCCAACAAATAATTGATCCCCGTACGGCAGCGCGATGCTGGAGCCGGAGAGGGTGGAGCCGTCATCCATCAGTACCTCGTGCACCTCATAGGTGCCTTTCTCCGTCGTCGGTACCAGTTTGAGTACCTGAGAAGGAGAGCGCTTTGTGGAGTCCTTCGCGTGCCCGACAAAGGCGAGAAGTTTGGGGTGCGAGGCGATCCACAGATTTCCTTCGCGGTCAACATGAATGTTGTCCAACCCCGTGTGAAGATCCTGTTTACGGACATTTGACAGCACCCCGGTTTCTTTATCCCGGTCAAACGTCAAAATATTTTGTCCGGTGGTGGTGGCAACGAACAGGGTGGATCCATCGGCGGAAATGTTAACACCGTTTGCATAACGCATACCCTCATAGGCTGTGGTCATGGAGTTGCCGTTGAAATACAATAGTTTAGAATGGGGCAGGCGTAGGTATTCTTCCAGTGTGCGGCCGAATCCTTTCTTAGACCCGTGATCGTTGGTCACGTAGAACTTGTTGCGGGCTACCGCTACGACATCGTTCGGGCAGCACATGGAAGGATCGGAAATGCTTTGCTGATGAAAAAGGGTATCGTGTCTGAATTCGAAAACCTCTACATAACTACCGCCGTCGTTGTGGTTGACCGCGAACAGGTACGTGAGCGAGTCCGCCTTTAGGAGGGAGATGCCATGGGGATGAAAGGAGCCGGCATAGGTGGTCGGCAATTTTGCGGGGCCTGTCGCCGAATTCAGACGCAGGAGAAAGATCCCGTCATTGGAAGGCTTTCCGCGCAGCGTCTTCCACCGGTCCGTGGATGAGATGAACAGCAGGCCAGTCTCCACGTCCACATCCATATCCTCCGGACCTGGGACATTTGAGTAAACAGTTTGCAGTTCACCGGCCAGGTGCGGCTCGATAGACTTGAAAGATCCGGCGAGGTGAAGGGTGTTGCCTACGAAAAAGAATAAGGCTGCGACCGCTGCGTATAAAAACCACATTTTTTTCATGCATCAGGGAATGGCTGCAAAGATAACCAATTCGGCGTGGCCGTCGGTCTATTCCTGGTCGGCACGTTGCGACAATCTGCCTGCTGCGGTGGATGCGGGCATACGGTCTTTAACCGGATTTCGCGCAATGGTAGATTGCTCTGTCTCCCACGCCTGCCAATGCCGACGGAGCGAGCGGAGGTCTTCTTCGAGGCAAGGATATTTTTCCGGGTTTGGAACAGGGGGGAAGTTTCCCTGCACCAGTTCATGGACTATCGTTCCGCCGGTCCACTCAAAGTGCCCGGGGTCGTAGAGCCGTCTCCAGCGACCTCCCCAGCGCAGGCCGAGTTGTTCCCCGATCGGGCCGATGCGTCTCCAGAGCCTGGTATTGTTCCACTGCGGTTTGGAATTGACGATAGGAACGAAATCGATGGCCATTCCATATTGATGTTTGGAGCGGCCGGCAGGTGTCCGCGTGTAGCGCCGTCCCATCGACCGGTATTCGGTCTGCTTGGCGTGCGTGCGGTATGTTTCAACGATCGCCAATTCAATTCCTTTTGATTTGCAAATTCGGAACAGCTCCAGCACTTTGTCGCGGAAGTACGGATGAAGCGATTCGAGGTCGGTGATCATCGACATTCTTCCCCGGTTGATGCCGAAGGAATAATTATCAACCATCTCCCATTGCTTCCAGCCGTCGACCGTGTCATTGGCGATCTCCCAAAGCCGCAACGGTATCGGCTGTGAAAAAGATAATAGACGCTCCTGGCGCAGGTCCATCTCCGCCGCAGACCACGGCACCGATTGGCCGAAAGCCGAAACGGACATAATGCAAACGAATGTACTGAGTAGTAATTTTGCCATAGCTGAAAATCCGGTGCAAAAATAGAAAAACGCGTCTAACCGGCAGTTCTAAAAAAATAATCCAACCAATCACACAGAATCACTGTTGGATTTGGCACCTACAAAGGTAACGATTGTGGACGGATGTATCTACTTTTTTTTTACGCAATCAACGCATGCAATCACAACGGGAGGTAGTATGTTTGTTCGGCAGCTATAACTCCCAGAGAATAGGGACGTTTCATGAATACACCTCAACAAAATCAGTTATTAAAGGAACACTTGAGCCAGTTTGTTTCTGAACACAAGCAGGATTTCATGGAACGTGTGCTGGCGAAGCGGACACGGTATATCACTATTGTATTGGAGGATATCTACCAATCGCAGAATACGAGTGCGGTCGTGCGAACGTGCGAGTGCTTCGGCCTGCAGGAAATCCATGTCATCGAGACGAACAGCGAGTGGAACACCAACAAACTGGTACTCCGTGGATCTGATAAGTGGTTGAATATCAATCGATACCGGGCAAAGAATGAAAATAACACAGAAGCTTGTTTCAAGCGCCTGCGCGAAAGTGGATACCGAATTGCAGTGACCGATCCGGCAGCGGGAATTTCCATAGAGGAAGTTCCCCTCGACCGTCCGCTGGCTATTGTCATGGGTAACGAACGACATGGCTCTTCGGCCTATGCCCGGGAGCACGCTGACCTTTCACTGAATATCCCTATGGTTGGGTTTACAGAAAGCCTGAACATTTCGGTGAGCGCCGCGGTGTGCATGAATACGATCCTGTCGCGGTTAAGAAAATCCGATTTGTCCTGGACGTTGAGCGAGGAGGAGAAAGAAACGCTGCGGCTGCAATGGTACAGGAAGGTGGTACGTAACGCCGATGTTATCGAACGGGAGTTTCTTCGCGTAATTGAGTAATTTTGCGGCAGGCTTTAACCGTTGTGGCAAAATGATTTTCTGGCGTAGGGTGTTGCGGGTTGGTATTTTTTCTTTGCTGCTTCTGGCGGCATTGCTAGCCCTTGGCAACTGGTGGGTGATCAGCAGCACGTCTGCAAAAATTTTTTCTGATTCTGAAAAACTCCCCACCAATGCGGTGGGGCTGGTACTCGGCACAAGCAGCCGGTTGACCAACGGTTTACCGAATCCATTCTTCCATAACCGCATGAGTGCGGCTGCCGAATTATACAAGCTTGGGAAAATCGGTCACATCATTGTCAGCGGCGACAACCGCACGCGGTCCTACAATGAACCGCTGGAGATGAAACGGGCCCTGGTCAAACTGGGTGTGCCCGAATCGGTCATCACCCTCGATTATGCGGGACTGCGCACGCTGGACTCCGTGGTGCGTAGCAAAGAGATCTTTGGTCAGGATCACATCACCATCATTACCCAGCCGTTCCATGCTTACCGGGCTGTATTCATCGGTCGGTACTTCGACATCGAGGCGGTGGCCCTGGTGGCGCCAGAGCCTATCCCGGATCCGTCGGTCAATGTTTATGTTCGTGAATTTTTTGCGCGGCCCATGGCTATTCTTGATTTGTATATTCTGAAAACGGGGCCGCGGCATCTCGGCAATAAGGAAGAGATCCGGTAGGAAATTGGTTGTCAGAATGCTTCCGCCAATACGATATAGTAATTGAACCTGTCTCCGTAGGCGACATCGAAGCGTAGATTGAGGTTTTCTTTTGGCAGCACCGAAAAGCGGATGCCGGCTCCACCCGCATAATGAAATCTGGAGAAATCGAATTGAGAAAAATGGTCAGCCACCTGGCCGGCACTGGCAAACGCAACACCGCCAAACCGCCAGTAAATAGGGAAGCGGTATTCCGCCTGCGTGGTGATGTACATCTTGTCGCGATACCTTCCGCCAAAGTATCCGCGCATCATTTGGTTTCCTCCCAGAATGGCCAGGTTACGGTAGGGGACATCACCAAAGGTGAAAAGACCAAAGGCCTGGAAAGCAAGTGTTTTATTAGGCTTTACCTGAACATACTTTCTGGCCTCAATGTCGAAGGTGTGAAAGTCGTAGTCACTCCAAAGCGCCTTATTGAACTTGGTAAATTTTATTCGAACAAGGGACCCGCGGGTGGGCACGTAAATAAAATTCCTGGAATCGTAAAAGGCAACAGCGGTTAGCCCAAACACAAAATAGTCTGTACGATTGTATATGCCCACCACCCGATCCTGCTCAAAATTTCCTCCAGGATCGTATTTTATTTTGAAAACATTTTGCATGTCTAAACCGCCACCGATAAAAAGATCCTTTGCAACCTGTCTGCTCAATGACGGGTTTATGAAAAATTGCGTGAACGTATAACTTTCTTCATTGCTGTTGGGTGTATCATTGCCAATTCCCCAGAACTTGTCGGGGAACTTGCTAAATGTATTCTCGGAGCGAAACACATATTTTTCTTTGGGTAAAAAGATATAGGCACCGAGTCCGATGATGATCTGGTCGTTGAGGGTGTAGAGAAAGCCAGCCGGCATTGTGGAGGTCCGCAGGTTAGGGTCTTTTTTTGAAGTTTTGAAAACATAGGCGCTGGCAAACCCAAAGACCCAATTGGTCTCCGTAGACAACGCAATCAATGGGAATAGCAGCATGCTGTTTTTGTACGACGACTTGGCGCTGTCGGAGGCCACCTGGCTTATGGTGCCCAGCTCGGTCCGGTTCTCCTGTGCGGAGACAGCCAGGGTCGAAAGAGCAAAAACAACGACAGCGCAACGAAGTCTCATAGGCTGAACTTCGCAGGCAGTATAGATATGATGTACTTTACGATTTCCAAGGCGGCCTGATTGCTATTTTAAATTATTCATGGCATTTTGCCGCCCCAATTACGCTATAAAAACCTTTTTCGTTGAAGATTCGCACCGTTTTTTTAGTTCCGCTTCTGGTTTTTGTTTCCGGTGCATCCGTGGTATTTGCACAGGAAACAGTCGTACGCGGGAAAGTCACGGATGCAGGAACGGGTGACCCAATCCCGTTTGTGAATGTCATCTTCAAGGGCACCACCACTGGCGGAACGACCGATTTCGATGGAAAATTTACCATCAGGTCCTTTCGCCCAACGGACTCTGTGGTAGTCAGTTACATCGGATATAAAGCACGCGCCAAAAGCATCCGCAAGGGCGTTGATCAGACCATCGCGATACAACTCGATGAGGAATTGACCAACCTTCTGGCCGTCGTCATCAATGCGGGGGAGAACCCGGCCTGGGAGATCCTGCGCGGCGTTGTGCGAAACAGGGAACGGAATGACAAACGCAACCTCACCGCCTACGAATACGACGTCTATACCAAGACCGAGGTGGACATTGACAACATCACAGACAAGTTCCGCGAAAAGAAGGTCATGAAGAAGATCGCTTCCGTGCTCGACAGCATCGACCGGATAACGGGAGAGGATGGGACACTCATCCTGCCGTTGTTCATTACGGAAAGTGTTTCCAAGTTCTACTACCGCGACCGTCCTTCACTCAGCACGGAAAATATTATCCGGACAAAGATCAACGGTGTGGGTATTGATGACGGCACCGCGATTACCCAATTGGTGGGCGCCACCTTTCAGGAGTACAACTTCTACCAGAATTGGGTCCCCATCATCAACAAGAATTTCGTTTCGCCCATCGCCGACGGATGGCGGCTGTATTACGATTACGACCTGATGGACAGCCTCTATCTGGGCGAAGACTTTTGCTACCGCATCGATTTCTATCCGAAGAGTCCGTTGGAATTGGCCTTCAAGGGATCGATGTGGATCACCAAAAAGGAATTTGCCCTGAAACAAATTGATGCCTCTATCGGGAAGGAGGCGAATGTCAACTTCATCGATAAGATCCGGATCCAGCAGGAGCTTACAAGAACCAATGAGGGTCAGTGGCTTCCCCTGAAGAACCGGGTATTGATCAACATCACGGAGATTACCAAAAATTCAATCGGCCTGTTGGCGAAGTTCTACACCAGCAACAAGAATATTGTTGTCAACAAGCCCTACAAGCAGTCCTTTTACGAGCGAAGGATAAACGTAGAGGAAGATGCTCAACTGGAGGAGACGGAAACGTTCTGGGACTCCCTCCGTCATGAACCGCTTTCGCAGACCGAACGAAACGTGTATCTCATGATTGACACCCTGAAGAATATTCCGGTCGTTCGCACCTACACCGAAATCATCAAAGCCGTTCTAGACGGATACTACAGCCTCGGAAAGGTGGAAGTGGGTCCGTATCTACGGACGTTTACCTGGAATACGGTCGAGGGATTTAGAATTCAGGGTGGATTCAAGACCAACTCCAAGTTCAGCCGTAAGATGACGTATGGCGCCATGCTGGCGTACGGCTTTAATGATCACCGAGTAAAGGCATCTGGATTTATTGAACGAATTATTGACCGGCGAAAATGGACCACTCTCTCTCTCAGCGCCCGCACCGATGTGGTACGACTGGGAATTGACGAGGACGCGCTTTCCCAGTATCAGCTTTTCCTTACGGCCGTGCGGTGGGGGAATTACCGCCGCGCCTTTTACTTCAACGAAGTTTTCCCTTCTTTCCGACGGGAGCTCTTTAAAGGATTCTCCCAGCGAGTTGCCTTCCGGTACTGGTCGTTTGAACCATCCTATCCAATTGGCTTTTACAGGGAACCTGGCGATGCCATCATTCCCGGTGTGGTGTCGCTGGAGCGTTTCCAGACATCCGAAGTAATCCTGGAATCTCGGTATGCCCGGGATGAAACGTACATCCAGAACGGAAACGAACGGATCAGCCTCGGGCTGCGCAAGTGGCCTGCCATCACGTTCCGGTACACGCACGGCATCCAGGGGTTATTCGGCGCCGATTATTCTTACAACAAAATCAAACTCCAGGTGGACAAGCGTATTCGCATGGGCCTGCTTGGCTTGGGACAATTGACGATAGCCGGAGAATATATTCCTGACGTACTGCCGTATCCGCTGCTGGGCGTTCACCTCGGGAACCAGGCGCCGCTCAATAACCCGTTTGCCTATAACCTGATGAACTTCGGAGAGTTTGTCAGCGACCGGTATGTCACCATCCGGCACCGTCAGTACCTGGAAGGTCTCGTCATGAACCGAATCCCGCTGATGAACAAACTGAAGTGGCGGCTGGTGGCATCGACCAATATCATCTACGGGGAACTCAGCCAGAAGAATCGTGATCTTATTGCCGTCCAAACCCCGGCCGGTACCCCGGCGTACCCCACGGACTACTTTACAGGAACACCATATATCGAAGTGGGTTACGGTGTCGAAAATATCTTTCACTTTTTCAGGGTAGATTTTATCCACCGGCTCACATACCTCGACCGGCCCGAGGCACGCAAATTCGGGATCGTCGGAACGATCCAGTTCAAACTGTAGTTCGCGGTCCGTTTCGCCTAAATGTTGCATATTTGCAGCCTTGAAATCAGAGATAGTGATGCGTGAGATAAAGATTACACTGCCGGATAATACAGTAAAGACCTATCCATCGGGTACGACCGGATTAATGATTGCGCAAAGCATCAGCGAAGGCCTTGCCCGAAATGCGCTGGCGGTAGAAGTGAACGGCGAAATCTGGGATTTGTCTCGCCCCATTGACGCGGATGTTTCCATCCGCATATTTACCTGGAATGACAAGGGCGGTAAATACGCATTTTGGCATTCCTCAGCCCACCTGTTTGCCGAAGCTCTCGAGTCCATTTACCCGGGGGTAAAGTTCGGCATCGGTCCGCCGATTGAGAATGGATTTTATTACGATGTGGACCTGGGCACTACGCCGTTTGGCGAAGAAGACCTTGCGAAGGTGGAAGCCCGGATGATCGAACTGGCCCGAAAGAGCAATGCCTTTGTCCGAAGCGACGTATCCAAAAAGGAGGCGTTGGATTTTTTTGGCAAGAAGGGGGATCCGTACAAGGTTGAGCTGCTCGAGGGATTGGAGGATGGTTCTATCACCTTCTACAAGCAAGGTGATTTTACCGATTTGTGCCGCGGCCCGCACATCCCGCACACAGGCTTCATCAAGGCGGTGAAGTTGTTGAACGTTGCCGGCGCCTACTGGCGGGGTGACGAGAAAAATAAAATGCTTACCCGCATTTACGGCATCACTTTCCCCAAGCAAAAGGAACTCGAAGAGTACCTGACCATGCTGGAGGAATCTAAGAAAAGAGATCACCGTAAATTGGGCAAGGAATTGGAGTTGTTTGCGTTCTCGGAGAAGGTGGGCATGGGGTTGCCGCTGTGGCTGCCCAAGGGCACGATCCTGAGGGAGCGGCTCGAGCAGTTTATGCGCAAGGCCCAGATCAAGGCCGGCTATGATCCGGTGGTAACGCCGCACATCGGCAGCAAAGCGCTCTACGTCACTTCAGGACACTACGAAAAATACGGGAAGGATTCCTTTCAGCCCATTCACACGCCGGAGGAAGGGGAGGAGTTTCTTCTCAAACCGATGAACTGTCCGCACCATTGCGAGATCTATAAATTCAAACCGAGGTCGTACAAAGAACTGCCGGTCCGCCTGGCTGAATTTGGTACCGTGTACCGGTACGAACAAAGTGGCGAACTGCACGGACTTACGCGCGTCCGGGGTTTCACGCAGGATGATGCCCACATTTTCTGCCGGCCCGATCAGGTGAAAGAAGAGTTCATCAAGGTCATAGACCTCGTGCTGCATGTTTTCAATTCCCTTGGGTTTAACGAGTACACCGCACAGGTTTCACTACGCGATCCGGCCAACAAGGAGAAGTACATGGGCGAAGACGCCTTGTGGGATCAGGCCGAACGGGAGATACAGGAAGCCGTCGATGAGCGTGGACTGAAAACAGTAACCGTGAAAGGGGAGGCTGCGTTCTACGGACCGAAGCTTGATTTCATGGTCAAGGATGCCCTTCGGAGGAACTGGCAGTTGGGAACAATTCAGGTGGACTACCAGTTGCCCCAGCGCTTCGAACTGGAATACATTGGGTCAGACAATCAAAAGCATCGGCCGGTGATGATACACCGGGCGCCGTTCGGTTCGCTGGAACGGTTCGTGGCCGTGCTCATTGAGCATTGTGCTGGCAATTTTCCGATCTGGCTTTCGCCCGATCAGGTAGCGGTCCTTCCGATTTCCGAGCGTTTCAACGAATACGGCGCCCAGGTCATCGCGGAGCTAAAAGATCAGGATATCCGGGGCTTCCTCGACGACCGAAATGAAAAAATTGGACGTAAAATCAGGGATGCAGAAGTGAAGAAAGTGCCCTTTATGCTGATTGTCGGTGAAAAGGAGGCTGCAGACAAGTTGGTAGCGGTTCGCAAGCACGGTGCGGGGGATCAGGGCTCTGTGACGCTAAAGGAATTTGTGGCGCGCGCGTCCAGGGACTTTGCAATGCCAGTTTAAGTGGCTGAATGGCAAAATTTCGGCCTTCTTGTAAGAAAAAATTGAAAATATGCTGATATTTGCGGCCCTGCAAAATGCAGAAAGGCTGTTTTGAGATTGAAAAGGCTTAATTGATGTTAAACTTAAACCCAACGAGTGGCATTTTTTCCTGGTAGTAATCGTCCTCCTGGCGGCAGTCGTCCCTCCGGAGGCGGTCGTCCTTATTACAAGGGCTTTCGCCCGCGAGTAGTTGAAGAACCGTACCGTGTAAACGAGCGCATAACAGCGGCCCGCGTTCGGGTTGTGGGAGAGAACATCAAGGTGGATGTTTATCCGATCCAGCAAGCAATCAAGCTTGCGCAGGATCAGGGCCTGGACCTGGTGGAGATTTCGCCGAACGCGGACCCGCCAGTATGCAAGGTCATTGATTATTCGAAGTTTAAGTACGAGCAGAAGAAGAAGCAGAAAGAGATAAAGTCAAATGCCCAGAAGACCGTTGTAAAGGAGATTCGGTTCGGGCCTAATACCGATGATCATGACTTTAACTTCAAGGTAAAGCACGCAGTCACCTTCCTGAAGGAAGGATCCAAAGTGAAATCATACGTTCATTTTGCAGGAAGATCGATCGTCTACAAGGAGCGGGGAGAGATTTTGTTATTGAAATTTGCGCAGGCGCTGGAGGAAGTTGGAAAGGTGGAGCAGATGCCGAAGTTGGAAGGAAAGCGGATGTACATGATGATTACTCCCAAGCCGGGAGGAGGAAAGAAGTAATAAAAGGAGAAAATTATATTGTAACGACAATGCCGAAATTGAAAACGAAGTCAGGAGCTAAAAAACGTTTCAAAGTTACCGGAACCGGTAAAGTGAAACGGAAGCACGCGTACAAACGTCATATTTTGACGAAGAAAGGAACAAAGCAGAAAAGAAGGTTGGGTCACTCCGCAATTGTCGCCAAGGCTGACATGAGCAACGTGAAACCGATGCTTCCCTATGCGCTGTAAGTCTGCCGGTTGGCGGATGGTTTTTTAATGTTTAACCCGGCTTCTGGCCGAAAGTCCTGTTGAAACAACGGGCGCCAGCAGCCAAAAAATGTAAGTAATGCCACGTTCAGTAAATCACGTAGCATCCCGCGCCAGGCGCAAAAGGGTGCTCAAACTCGCCAAAGGATTTTTTGGGAGAAAGAAAAATGTTTGGACCGTTGCCAAGAACGCAGTCGAAAAAGGGTTGGTGTATGCCTACCGCGACCGCAAGGCCAAGAAGCGCGACTTCCGCAGTTTGTGGATACAGCGTATCAACGCCGGCGCCCGGCTCCATGGAATGTCCTACTCCGAGTTGATGGGAAAACTGAAAACGTCAGGAATCGACCTGAACCGGAAAGTATTGGCCGACCTGGCCATGAACCACCCCGAAGCGTTTACGGAAGTAGTGAACAAATTGAAGTAAGAAAATCAGGGGCACCCGCCCCTTTTTTTATGCACATCAGCCAACCCGTTTCATGAAACGATCGAAGAAAATATTCCTGGCTGCGGCCGTCGTATTCTTAGCCTTCTGGATCGGCGTGATTTACGACATGAGCACCAAAACCACCTTCCCAGGTTCCAAAAAGAGGAAAGATTCGGTCGCCCGGGATAGTATGAAAAGCAGTCTGCCGCCGAAAACGACCACTCAGCAGCCCTAATTACACTCAGGCGGCACCACCTTTATGCGGTAGGGAGGTACTGGTATCTTGGGTACATAAAGCCAACTATAGACAGGAATTTCCCCCGGGGTCAAGGACTTTGGGGGATTTTCTTTTTTCAGCCTCTCGTATTTTGACCCATTTTGCATAATTTCAACGCAGTGGGTCCTTCATCGAATCGCATGAGAGTGTTCGCCTTCCGGGCTTTATGGATACTGCTTATCCTTCTGACCGGTTCCTGCGTCAATAAAGAGTTGCCTATATCGGTGCAATGCACCCATTCGGACCTGCTCATCAAACTCGTTTCGAAACAAGACGCATCCAATTGTAAAGCGATTGACGGCGAGTTGGTGGTCACGGCAACCGGAGGGGCAGGCCCCTATGATTACCAGCTCGGAGGGGGGATCTTTCAGACCAACCCGGTTTTTGTTCACCTTCAGGCCGGTACCTATACACTTACAACCAAAGACACGAAAGGCTGCACCAGCAGCATGGATGTAGTCATCGCAGCCGCAAATTCTACGCTGAATGCCACCCTTACGACTTCACCGAACAACCAGTGCCATGCACCGCAGAACGGGTCCGTCTCTGCTTCAGCCACGGGTGGTACGCCGCCCTATTTGTTCAAGATCGACAACGGGACATTTGGTACTGCTAGTTCGTTCTCTGCACTGCCACATGGCGTGTATACTGTCATCGTCAAGGACGGAACCGATTGCGAGGTGATCCTCCATGCCACGGTGCAGCGCGGAGATACGGGCATCAGTTATGCTGCGCAAATTCAGCCGATCTTAAATGCGGCGTGCAATTTTTCCGGATGCCATGGGGCAGGAACCGGAAGCAGGGACTGGACCAATTTTTCAACCGTGAAATCGAAGGCGACGCAGATCAAGATGCGTACCGGTAACCGGTCTATGCCGATTGGGACCGGCCCATCACTAAGCCAGACACAGATTGAGCAGATTGCCTGCTGGGTCGACGATGGAGCCAATAACAACTAGCGATGCGCAGGGGATTTTTAATGGTGGCATTTTTATTTCCACTCTTGCTGAGTGCCCAGCGGTTCATCACGGAACAATCAACCGTGATCTTCTTTTCCGAAGCAACCATCGAAAATATCACCGCCCAGAACGTCAAGGCGAAAGGACTTTATGATGTGTCGTCCGGGGAAATTGCCTTCTCCATACCCATTCGTGATTTTGTTTTTGAGAAGGCCCTCATGCAGGAGCACTTCAATGAAAAGTACATGGAAACCGAAAAGTTTCCGAAAGCCACGTTTCAGGGGAAGGTCTCCGGCTATGCGCATGGAACCGCCGCATTACAAACCGTCCACGCGTTGGGCAAACTGACGATTCACGGGGTAACCCGGGATGTGGATATTATCGGGACCATCGAAACGGAAGGAGGGAAGCTGCTTATGAAGTCAAAATTTGCGGTAGTCCTCGCCGACTATGCTGTTCCCCGGCCGCAGATCCTCTGGCAGAATATCGCTGAACAAGTTGAAGTATCCATCTCCTTTACCTTCAAGCCGTATGAAAAATAAACTTGTCTTTTTCCTGGTGCTTGTATCCTTTCCGGGAGTGTCGCAGGATTTGCTGGATGAATTGGAGAAGAAAGCGGAGCCGGAAACGGTGTATACCACGGCCACATTCAAAGGGACCCGTCTCGTCAACGGGCAGTCGATAGAGACCAAAGGACGGGGCGCGCTGGAGTTCATCTTTGCACACCGGTTTGGACGTCTTAACAGCGGAGCATATGAGTTGTTTGGTCTGGACCAGGCCTACGTCAGGCTGGGGCTGGAATATGGGATAACCGACAGGCTGGGTGCCGGTATCGGCAGGAATTCAGAAGACAAGACGATGGACGCGTATGTGAGGTACAAATTCCTTCGGCAGCATAGCGGCGAATCGTCCATGCCCGTCACCGTCACCGCCTTCGGCATGGCAGCCGTCAAAACCTCTCCGCGAAAAGAAGATGTCACCTTTGACATCCAATTCGAAGACCGACTTTCGTACACCGGCCAGTTGCTGATTGCACGGAAGATGAATTCGGCCCTCTCGCTGCAACTGATGCCCACGATCGTTCACAAGAATACCGTCGATCCGACCATCGAAAAGAACGACCAGGTGGCTGTGGGTATTGGAGGCCGGGTAAAGCTGACGCGGAGCGTGGCCCTGACCACGGAGTACTACCACCGCGTGGGAGTACCCACTGGGAATCCATACTTCAACCCGTTGGGTTTTGGGGTGGACATCGAGACCGGCGGCCATGTTTTTCAGTTGGTCCTTACCAACACCCGCGGACTTACGGAGCGCGCTTACCTTACAGAGACAAGCGGGGATTTTTTCAATGGCGATATCCATTTTGGTTTCAACATTACGCGCACGTTTCAACTGAAGAAGAAGTAGGCGCCGCCCGTGAGGGCCTCGGATTTTTGGAATTCTTTTACTTTTGCACGAAAGCCTGCCCTTGCTACTCGCCTTCATCATCGCATACCTCGGAATAACCATACTGATTGGTTACTGGGCTTCGAGGCGCGTGAAGACGTCAGGAGATTTTATGCTGGCAGGGCGCAGCCTCCCTACACTCCTCAGTACCTCGGCGCTTTTTGCAACCTGGTTTGGTTCTGAAACGGTGTTTGGCGCCTCTTCCGAGTTTATGAAAGGCGGCCTGTATGCCGTCATTGAAGATCCGTTTGGCGCCGCCCTGTGTCTGGTCCTCTTTGGCTCCTTCTTCGCCCGCAAGTTGTACAACATGAATCTGCTTACGCTAGGTGATTTTTTCAAGTCACGGTATGGGCGGCGGGCCGAATTGATTTCCAGCGCTTTCATGACTCCGCCGTATGTCGGATATATCGCAGCCCAGTTGGTGGCCATGGGCCTCATCCTCAACGTGGTGTCTGGATTGGACGTCTGGGTAGGGATTGTGGTGTGTGCCGTGGTGGTTACCTTCTATACGTTCATTGGAGGCATGTGGGCCATCTCCATCACCGATTTTGTTCAAAGCATCATGATCGTATTGGGTCTCCTCATTCTGGCGATCGTCTTGGCTGAAAAAGCAGGCGGCGTCCAGGTCGTATTTGAAGAAGTCAACCCCAGGAACTTCCGGTTCTTCCCGAGGGCCGACCTGAAGGAGATTACGGCATACCTGGCCGCGTGGTCGGTGCTCGAACTTGGATCAATCCCCTCCCAGGATATTTTTCAGCGATCCATGTCTTCCCGTTCGGCGGATACCGCTGTTCGCTCCTGCTATTATGCAGCCATCCTTTACCTCACGGTGGCAATGCTGCCACTATTTATCAGTTTGTGTACCAAGCACCTTTATCCGGGCCAGCAATTCGGCGACACCCAACTTACCCTGCCGAACATGGTCCTTCAGCATACGGGCCTCGCTGTTCAGGTACTTTTTTTTGGATCACTTCTGTCGGCTATCATGAGCACAACGAGTTCGGCGATGCTGGCTCCCGCTTCAATTTTTTCTGAAAACCTGGTGCGGCCCCTCATTGGCAATACGTTGTCGGATCACCAGATGTTGTTGTTGACGCGCGGCGCGGTACTGTTATTTGGAATCCTGGCGACGATCATGGCCATGCTCCGGACAAACATCTATCACCTGGTTGGGGAGTCTTCGGTGCTCAGTCTCGTCACGCTGCTGGCCCCGTTGGTCCTCGGCATTTACTGGAAGAGAGCAAGCAGTGCAGGCGCCATCATCTCCATGGTGACTGGTTTGGGCACGTGGGTATTCTTCGAATATGTTTTTGTGATTGACGTGCCAAGCCTGGTGCCGGCACTTTTTATAAGTACGTTGAGCCTGGTAGGCGGGAGCCTGATCTGGAAAGACAAAATTATTTCAGCAGAAGGCGGACAGGTCAGCTAGCGGGCTTTGGTGAAGTCTTCTTCACATGATCCCAGATCAAACTGCTGGCGCCGAGGATAGGGGCTGTTTCGTTCGGAAGACCGGAGGGAAGTACTTTAACCTTTCCACGGAATTGAGGCATCAGGTTCTTCTCCATATGATGAATGGTCGGGGCAAAAAGCAGGTTTCCCGCACGGGCAAGCCCTCCAAAAAGAAAGATTGCTTCCGGGTCGGTGTGCACTACCGTATCGGCCAGCTTCATCCCGAGGATCCTTCCGGTGTATTCAAATGCCTCCCGGGCAACGATGTCGCCACGGTTGGCGGATTCGGAAATCATGGACGTGCTCAGATCCTCAAAACTGATTCCGCGCAACTCGCTGGGCTCAAGGTGATCGGCAAGTAACTTGTAGACGGTGCGCTTGATTCCCGTTGCCGATGCATATGTTTCGAGGCACCCACGCTTGCCGCAGTTGCAGTACCGCCCAGCAGGGTTAACAGATGTGTGACCCAATTCGCCGGCAATGCCGTGGTGCCCGTTGAGTAGAAGGCCGTTGCATACGAAGCCGCTGCCCAGGCCGGTACCCAGGGTAATAACAATGAAGTCCTCCATCTCCTTCGCGTTTCCATAAATCATTTCGCCTACAGCTGCGGCATTCGCATCGTTGGTGAGAAGACAGGGGATATGGAATTCGTTGGTCACCATTTGGGCCAGCGGCAAGATGCCTTTCCACTTCAGGTTGATGGCGTTTTCAATGGTTCCGCGGTAGTAGTTCCCATTCGGAGCTCCGATGCCGATCCCGATAATTTTTGATCCGGCCGGTGCGTGGCTGATGGCGGCTTTGACTGCGTCGGCGAGGGCGGTGAAGAAATCCTTGAATTCCTCAAAGTCACCCATGGGAATGCTCCCTTGCTGCTGAACATTACCCTCCCGGTCAACAATTCCATACTTGGTTCCGGTACCTCCAATATCAATCCCGACGGTGAGTTCTTTCATTCCATCAAGGTATCAGGTGGATAAAATCTTCGCAAGCCGCAGTGATTCTTCATCAATTTCATGGGTCTGGCCGGTCATGATCTTGTCAAAGGGGTTATATACCACCTTGTTGTTTTGAATCCCCACCAGACAGTCTTTCTCACCGCGGATCAGGCCTTCCACTGCGCCCAGCCCCAGTCGGCTGGCAAGCACCCGGTCAAAATAAGTTGGAGAGCCTCCCCGCTGCAAGTGTCCCAGGATGGTCACCTTGGTATCAAAGTAGGTGGAGCGTTCCGCTACCATGCGGGCAAGTTCATTCGCCCCGCCGATCGGTGACCCTTCGGCTACAACAACGAGGCTTGACTTTTTGTTGGCTTTACCAGTCTGTTCCAGCAACGTAAAGAGCTCTTCAAAAGTCGTTTTCACTTCAGGGATGATCACCGCCACAGCGCCGCCGGCGATGGCACTGTTGATGGCGATGTACCCCGACTTCCTGCCCATCACCTCAATAAAGAAAAGCCGGTTGTGGGAGAGGGCTGTGTCGCGGATGCGGTCGATCGCCTCCACCGCGGTATTCGTCGCCGTATCATACCCGATGGTATAATCGGTTCCGGCGATGTCATTGTCAATAGTACCTGGAATGCAAATGGACGGAATGCCTGACTCGAGGTAAAGCTCATGCAGGCCGCGGAAGGTTCCATCACCTCCGATGGCCACCAGGGCATCGATACCCAACCGCTTCAGGTGGGCAATGGCCTTGGCACGGCCCTCCTTTGTTTTGAATTCCTTGCTCCGCGCAGTCTTAAGGATAGTGCCGCCCCGCTGGATGATATTCCCGACGGATCGGGTGCCCATCTTGTTGATGTCGCCGTCGATCATCCCTTCATATCCGCGGCTGATGCCAAAGGATTCCTTTAGATAGTAGTTACTCGCGCGGACAACGGCGCGGATGGCGGCGTTCATCCCGGGGGCATCGCCGCCGGAAGTGAATACACCTATTCTGGAAATGGATGGTTTACTCAAGGTAGTCAGAGGATCAAAAATAGGCGAGAATACAGGCATTCCAATGCCCGGCTCTATTTTGGATTTTTCAATCGTTTGAAATAGTTAATCAACCCGTTCGTCGACGAATCGTGGGAGGTGACTTCCCCGGGTTCCCCCAATTCAGGAAGAATCTTTTTTGCCAGCACCTTTCCAAGTTCGACGCCCCACTGATCGAAGCTGAAGATATTCCAGATGACCCCCTGGACAAAAATCTTGTGCTCGTACATGGCGAGGAGCGATCCGAGTGTGCGGGGAGTAAGCCGCTCATAAAGGATGGAATTGGATGGCCTGTTGCCGGGGAAAACCCGGAAGGGCAAGTGGGTGAGGATATCTTCCCGTGCCATACCCGATTGCTTCAGTTCCCCTGCTACGACCTCTTCCGACTTTCCCATCATGAGCGCTTCTGTTTGCGCAAAGAAATTGGACAAGAGAATCTCGTGATGGTTGCCGAGGGGATTATGACTTTGTGCTGCGGCCAGAAAATCGCACGGTATCAGGCGGGTACCCTGATGCAGGAGTTGGTAAAAGGCGTGCTGTCCGTTGGTGCCCGGTTCGCCCCAAATGACTGGCCCGGTTTGATACGAAACCGGCTGCCCGTTGCGGTCAATGGACTTTCCGTTGCTTTCCATGTTGCCTTGCTGAAAGTAAGCCGCGAACCGGTGTAAATATTGGTCGTAAGGAAGGATGGCTTCACTCGATGCATCAAAGAAATTGGTATACCAGATGCCAAGAAGGGCGAGGACGACTGGGATGTTCTGTTGAAACGGCTCCATGCGAAAGTGATTATCCATGGCATGCGCCCCGGCCAGCAATTCCTCGAACTTCAGGAATCCGATGGTGCAGGCAATGGAGAGCCCGATCGAAGACCACAGCGAGTAGCGGCCACCCACCCAATCCCAGAATACAAACATATTTTCCGGAGCAATGCCGAAGGCTGTCACCGCGGTGGCGTTGGTGGAGACGGCAACAAAATGCCTGGATACGTCTCCCCGGTCTCCCGTCTTTTCGAGAAACCATGTCCGGGCCGATTGTGCATTCGTCATGGTCTCCTGGGTGGTGAAGGTCTTGGATGCGATGATGAATAACGTGCGTTCCGGATCAAGACCTTTCAATGTTTCGGCAAGGTGGGTACCATCGACGTTGGATACAAAATGAGGCCGGATGTGCTGGTGGTATGGACGCAAGGCCTCCGTCACCATGAGCGGTCCCAAATCAGAACCACCGATGCCGATGTTGACAAGGTCGGTGATGGCATGCCCGGAATACCCTTTCCATTCACCCGACAACAAGCGGTCGGAAAATGACTGCATGTGTGCCAACGCCTGATTGACCTGGGGCATGACGTCTTCCCCGTTGACGAGCACCGGATTGTTGCTGCGGTTGCGCAGGGCGATATGCAGGGCCGGCCTGTGCTCCGTTTGGTTGATGGAGTGCCCAAGGAACATCGCGTCAATGCCGTCGCGCAGGCCGCATTCCTCTGCCAGTGACGAAAGCAACGTCATCGTCTCCTCAGAGATCATGTTCTTCGAATAGTCGATAAGGATATCTTCGATACGCAGACTGAATTTGGAAAACCGGTCCGGGTCGGCTGAAAACTCCTCGGCAAGCGAAACGGCCTGCATTTCAAGGTAATGGAGGGTGAGCTGGCGCCAGGCACTTGTCTCAACGGGATTGATTTGAGGAAGCATAGGGGAAAGTTAGGAAGCAAAAATAGGGATCACATCCCAGAGTAAGCGCCTATTCTTCCGCTCATCAAGTTTTATTTTGCACCCGGGTATTGCTTCGTTCTTTTGCAGGAATGATGAGGCTAGCGTGGGCAGTTGCTGCCCTTCTTTTTTTTCATGGGGTGAGCAGCGCTCAGAAACGGGAACGACCTGGGTTTTCCATACGCAAGGCTACCGACGCGATCAAACTTGACGGAGTGGTGGATGAAGCATCCTGGTCGGACGCCGACGTGGTGAGCGACCTCATCCAGCAGTTTCCATACGATACGAGCCGGTCGCACGTGCGGACCGAGTTTCGTGCAACCTACGACGACCACTTTGTGTATTTCAGCGTGGTCTCTTTCGACAACAAGCCGGGCGGATATGTGGTCTCTTCCCTGCGCCGGGATTTTCGCGGACCCGGCCTGGACGGGGTGGCCGTTATCCTGGACACCTTTCAGGATGTGACCAACGCTTTCTTTTTTGGATTGAGTCCGGCGGGTGTGCAACGGGAAGGGCTGATCTCGAACGGATACCTGCAGCAGGAAAATCTGGATCTCTCCTGGGACAACAAGTGGTTTAGTGAGGTCAGGCAGGAGGAGGGGAAATGGGTTTCTGAAATGGCCATTCCCTACACTACGCTCCGCTTCAAGGCCGGCTCCGACAGATGGAACGTGAAGTATTACCGGCAGGACAGCAAGGAAAACGAGCGGGCGGTATGGCCCAAGACGCCGCGCTTTTTTGAAGTAGGTAATCTCAATTATACCGGGGAGATGATCTGGGATCAGCCGCTGAAGCACCCCGGACCGAACATCTCTCTCATCCCGTACATGGCAGGAAACGCTTCCAAGGATTTTATAAACAAGAAATCTATGCGAAGCAATTCGGAAGTAGGCGGGGATGCGAAGATTGCTGTGAGTTCATCGCTTAATCTGGACCTGACGGTAAATCCGGACTTTTCACAGGTGGAGGTCGACCGGCAGGTCACAAACCTCGATCGGTTTGAGATTTTCTTCCCGGAGCGAAGGCAATTCTTTCTGGAGAATGCAGACCTATTCCTTTCCTACGGGCATCCTTTTGCCCGCCCGTTCTTTTCACGGCGTATTGGTGTTGCCACAGACAAGAGCACCGGGCAGAATATTCAGAACAAGATTCTTTTTGGAGCCCGTCTGAGCGGCAACCTGAATAAAAATTACCGGATGGGATTCCTCAACATGCAGACGGCCGAGGTGCCGGAGTCGGGAGTGCCGTCGTACAACTACACAGTGGCCACGGGCCAGCGTCGCTTGGGATCAAACTCCAATATCCGGGCCATCTTCGTAAACCGTCAGCTGTTCAAAAGTGACTCGGGGAATTTTCGCGTGGAGGGGTATAAATACAACCGGGTAGCGGGATTGGACTACAACTACAGTTTCGACAACAACAAATACACCGGGACCTTGTTTTTACACAAACAGTTTACTCCGGAAAACCCGGGCAATGACTTTGCCCACGGCTATGGGTTTGTCTACAACACGCAGAAAATAACTTTCAATTGGTACCATCAGGTAATTGGTAAGAACTACACACCGGCGGTGGGATATGTTCCGCGAAACGGGTACAAAAGAATTTCCCCGTCGGGTGGATACAAGTGGTACCCTTCCAACTCCAGCATCAACCGGCATGGGCCATCGTTCGACATGTTTTACATCTGGGACGATGTGTACGGCCTGACGGACTATCAATATGCGCCGGACTATACGATCAATTTCCAGAACCAATCGAGCTTCAAGATGCAGTTCCGCCAGACGTACACCTTCCTGTTCTTTACGTTTGATCCAACCAATTCCCCGGCATCAGAATTGCCTGTCAAGCTTCCAGCGTTTACGTCCTATACGTATGCCAATGGAGCCATATCATACCAATCCGATCCCAGAAACCTGTTTACTTACGGATTTGAAGCCCTGCATGGTGAGTACTTCAATGGGAGCCGCACCAGCCTGACCACCAGCCTCAACTACCGGATTCAGCCGTACGGCGTGCTTTCGTTGGATGCCAATTACAATCGCATCACGCTGCCCGGCCCCTATACCAGTGCGGATATTTATCTGATCAGCCCACGGGTCGACCTCACGGTTTCAAGGAAGGTGTTTTTCACCACCTTCATGCAGTACAACAGTCAGTACAAAAACATCAATATCAACACACGGTTTCAATGGAGATTCAAACCCGTATCGGATCTCTTCATTGTGTATACCGACAACTATTTTTATTCGTTTGATCAGCCGATGGAGAATTTTTCACCCAAGACGCGGGCCATCGTTATTAAGCTGACGTACTGGTTTAATCTGTGAGAGGATATACGGGCTCCTGACGTGCTAGCCGCCAACCACGGTTTTGAGTTTTTCCACAAGGCTATCCCACAAATCCTGAAGTTCCTCCATGTCGTCGAAGTCGGAGTAGTCGTAAATCTTCAGGAAGGTCATTTGTGTAAGCTCGTTGACTTCCAGGTTTAGTTCAAAATAGGAGGGATCTTTTTTATCGGCAGGAGTCTCCGGAAGATATTCGAAGCGAACAAAATGGTTGGTGCGGTGCGATGAAATGACCGCTTTGTGTTCTTCCTGATCCCAGACAAACGTAAATACTTTCTCCGGGTTGATGCGGACATCGTCTGAGAACCACTCCGACAAGCCGCTGGCCGTCTGAATATAGGGGTACAGCATTTTTACAGATGCACGAAGTTCATAGTCTGCTGTAAAAAGTTGCTTCTTGGCCATTTGTGTCTCCATTCGCGGCATTTGAATGGAATATAAAGTTTTTTTAGCCAAGGTCAAATGATTCTGCCCGTTTACGCACGAATGGCATCAAACAGGGCATAAATTAAAACCGTTCTTCGTTTAGTACACAGGAAAGGCTGACTCCTCGAAAGCAAGACAGGTTGAAGTAGAGGTTTAGCTAGGACCAGTCCCGATCAATATCGGGATGAACTGCCGTCCGCCAGCCGGCGGATATGCATCCGATGGAAGGGGAAGTAGTAGAGGGGGGAGTGTAGCGAGGAGCAGTCCCGATGATTATCGGGATGAACTGCCGATCCGATGGAGGCGTATTTTGATAGAAGGGTGTAGGGAGGAGCAGTCCCGATGATTATCGGGATGAACTGCCGTCCGCCAGCTGGCGGATATGCATCCGATGGAAGGGGAAGTAGAAAGGAGGGAGGGTGTGTAGGGAGGAGCAGTCCTGATAAATATCGGGATGAACTGCCGATCCGATGGAGGAGTTTGTTGATGGAAAGGGAGTGTAGCGAGGAGCAGTCCCGATAAATATCGGGATGAACTGCCGATCTGATGGAGGAGTTTATTGATGGAAAGGGTGTGTAGCGAGGAGCAGTCCCGATAAATATCGGGATGAACTGCCGATCTGATGGAGGAGTTTATTGATGGAAAGGGTGTGTAGGGAGGAGCAGTCCTGATAAATATCGGGATGAACTGCCGATCTGATGGAGGAGTTTATTGATGGAAAGGGTGTGTAGGGAGGAGCAGTCCTGATAAATATCGGGATGAACTGCCGATCCGATGGAGGAGCTTGTTGATGGAAAGGGAGTGTAGCGAGGAGCAGTCCCGATAAATATCGGGATGAACTGCCGATCCGATGGAGGAGTTTGTTGATGGAAAGGGTGTGTAGGGAGGAGCAGTCCTGATAAATATCGGGATGAACTGCCGATCCGATGGAGGAGCTTGTTGATGGAAAGGGAGTGTAGCGAGGAGCAGTCCCGATAAATATCGGGATGAACTGCCGATCCGATGGAGGAGTTTGTTGATGGAAAGGGTGTGTAGGGAGGAGCAGTCCTGATAAATATCGGGATGAACTGCCGATCCGATGGAGGAGCTTGTTGATGGAAAGGGAGTGTAGCGAGGAGCAGTCCCGATAAATATCGGGATGAACTGCCGATCTGATGGAGGAGTTTATTGATGGAAAGGGTGTGTAGGGAGGAGCAGTCCCGATAAATATCGGGATGAACTGCCGATCCGATGGAGGAGTTTGTTGATGGAAAGGGTGTGTAGGGAGGAGCAGTCCTGATAAATATCGGGATGAACTGCCGATCCGATGGAGGAGCTTGTTGATGGAAAGGGAGTGTAGCGAGGAGCAGTCCCGATAAATATCGGGATGA
>Ga0163150_10000662_pt1 | contig 62763 bp, 59 predicted proteins | sample OliLakLV19P2IB_FD_148628 | JGI IMG/M metagenome (GOLD analysis project Ga0163150, IMG submission 148628) | Freshwater microbial mat bacterial communities from Lake Vanda, McMurdo Dry Valleys, Antarctica - Oligotrophic Lake LV.19.P2.IB | ecosystem: Environmental > Aquatic > Freshwater > Lake >...
CACCGATAACGACGAAACGAATCCACGAGCCGCATGTCAGGACGGCGCGGATAACGACGGGGACGGAAGAATCGACTTCCCGAATGATCCCGGTTGCGCGTCGAGGCAGGACAACGATGAGTTCAACGTCATCGTTTCGTCCTCGAGCAGTTCCTCCTCGATTTCTTCCAGTTCGAGCAGCAGTTCAAGCTCCTCCGCTCCACTACCCCAGTGCAGCGACGGCATCGACAACGACTTCGATATGCATACCGACTTCCCCAATGATCCGGGATGCAGCAATGCGGCGGACAATTCCGAATTCAACTTACCGTTGACCGTCGACCTGCATATTTCCAAGTCCGGAACGCAGGCCGTCGAACGTGGAGGCATCGTCACGTACTACCTGCACGTTTCAAACGTCGGTACGGCAGTCGCACACAATGTCGTAATCACAGACATGCCGTCCGAAACACTCGAATTCCTTCCTGGACAGAGCACCGGCGGCTGCAGCGCACAGGGCAATACAGTCGTCTGTAACAACAGCACGATCGATCCCGGACAGGCTGGCACGTTCACACTGACCTTCCGCGTACCGCACATCACCAACTGCACGGAACGATTCATCAGCAACTGGGCGAATATCCGCTCCAATGAAGCGGACACTAATCCGCTGAACAACACGAGCAACACGATCTCGACACGCGTGACGTGTCCCGCTGTTTCCTCTTCCAGCTCCAGCTCGAGTTCGAGTTCATCGAGCAGCAGCTCGTCGAGCAGTTCCAGTTCCTCCTCGAGCGCACCGCTCGTCGGATGCATCGCGATTTACAAAGAGGCCTTTACGCTGCAGTGGCAGTTGATCAATCCCGTTCCGTCCTTCACGTACGTGCTCGACGGCGGACAGACGACGACGAATGCATCCAACGGCCTCGCGCGCTTCGATAATATTCCCATCGGATGGCACACCGTGACCGAAGTAGTCCCGGCCGGCTGGAGACAGTATCTCGTCACGCCGGAAAACGGCCAGGTATTCGTCCCGGCGGGCAACGGCTGCGCTGGCATTGTCTTCAAGAATCAGCAGCTCCAGAACAATTCTTCCAGCTCGATCAGCTCATCTATGAGTTCGATTCCCAGCAGCTTCAGCTCTTCCAGCTCATCTATGAGTTCGATTCCCAGCAGCTTCAGCTCTTCCAGCTCGTCGATGAGTTCGATTCCCAGCAGCTTCAGCTCTTCCAGCTCGTCGATGAGTTCGATTCCCAGCAGCTTCAGCTCGAGCAGCAGTTCGACTCCTCAGCAATTCGTCGATCTCTTCGTGCAGAAAACCGGCCCCTCCACAGTCACGCGCGGACAACTAATCAGCTACACGCTGACCATCGGCAACAACGGCAACCAGCTCGCGACCAACGTCGTCATCACCGACGACATCCCCGGCAACCTGCAATTCCAGCAGCATCTGAGTTATGACCGGTGCCGCCAGGAAAACAATCAGATCATCTGCACGAACTCGACGATCAATCCCGGACAATCCGGAAACTTCCAACTCGTCTTCATGGTTCCGCACATGACGGGGTGCTCGCCGACGACCATCGAGAACAGGGCGTCCATTCGCGGCGATCAGACGGACATCAACCAGTCGAACAACACGATGCCGACTCCCGTCACAACGACGGTCCTGTGTCCGGCGTCCTCGTCGAGCAGCAGTTCGTCCTCCAGTTCCGTCAGTTTGAGTTCCAGTTCGATGAGCTCGACGGGCCAGCTCCCGCAATGCCGCGACGGCAGGGACAATGACAACGACGGACGCACGGACTATCCGAACGATCCAGGCTGCGGATTCCCCGACGACAACGACGAATTCAACTTCCGCTATCCCGCCTGCAGCGACGGCATCGACAATGACAACGACGAACGCACGGACTATCCGAGCGATCCGGGATGCTTCGGCTACCAGGATGACAGCGAGCAGAACGTCTACTACTACAACCAGAACTCAAACGTCAATACGAACAGCAATACGAACGTGAATTCGAACATCAACGCAAACTCCAACAACACGACCACCATAAACCAGCAGGGCGGCAATAATCAAAACGTGAACGTCAATACGAACAGCAATACGAACGTGAATTCGAACATCGACGCGAACTCGAATAACACGACGAACATACAGCAGTGGAACCCGTACGGCGGACAGCAGCTCCAGATGGATCCGAGCATAACGCCGCAGGCCTCCGCCATTCAGTTGGCGAGTGCACGGCTGCCCGCCAGGCGCATCGCCGCCGCCCCGTCTGAGTCCGGCAAGCCGTCCGCGCCGCTCGCGGCAGTCTTCACCATGATGGGACTGCTCACGAGTGCGGGTGTCGTCGGCAGACGGTACTTCCTGTAATCATGTACGGAAAAAAAGAGGGGGGCTTCGGCTCCCCTTTTTTATTGCCTTCTTTAATCGCCGTTCTCCGCGCGCTCCATCACGAATTTCTTCAGCAATGCTGGTAGTTCCTGAAATGTTTTCGCGAGTACCCCGACTTCTTCCTCCGAAAATCTGTTGAGCACCCACGTCGAGAGATCACCCGTCGCCGGTTTGGGTCCGATCCCCACGCGTAGCCGCGGAAAATCCTCGCCGAGCTGTTCCACAACCGACTTGAGTCCGTTATGGGTGCCGGGCCCGCCTTTCATGCGGAGCCGGAACGTCCCAAGCGGCAGATCGATGTCGTCGCACAGGACGAGGATCTGTTCTTTGGGATCGAGTTTGTAGAAATCGACGAGTTTGCGGATCGCTTCACCCGAGCGGTTCATGTAGGTGCGGGGTTTGCAGAAAAGAATGGGCACGGTGACGATGCGGCCGTCCTGCGATTCGGAAAGGAATTTCTGCGCGTCTTTCCAGTCCCCCTCTCCGAATTCATCCGATAACGCGTCGATAGCTTGAAATCCCGCATTGTGGCGGGTCAGCGTGTAGGACGCGCCTGGATTGCCGAGACCGACGACGACGAGAGCGGGCTTCATCGCTGGCATTGTAGCATTGGGAAGACGCGGAGGATCAACAAAGATCTTTCAATGCTCTCTCGAAGGCCGCCAGAGCCGTGTTGCAGTCGCGGTCGTTCACCGTGATTCCTACTTCGTGCGCGATTCTGTTGCGCAATTTATGTGCTTCCCACACCTGCTGCACGCGCGAGAAGCGCGGTCCTGCCGCTTTCAGCTTCTCCCCGAAACTCCCCGAGTACCCGAGCGTCGTCAGCGCATGATCGAGAATTTTCTCGGCGTCCATCACTTTGCGATGGTTGTCGGTCATGCCGCGGACTTCCTCCCACTGCTTCAGCAGAATTTTTCTCACGCCGGCGGGCAGCTGTCTCTTCCTCCGGAGTTTCGCGACGACGAACAATACAGCGATCGCGAGGAGAATGACGCCGGCGATTATGAGAGAAGGAATCATGCGTCGTCTTCGTCCTTAGGTAGTCCGTCGAGTTGAATCCGTTCCGCGACGAGCGTCGCGAGGAGATTTTGGACCTGCTTCGCGTCCTTCATGTTCTTCGCATGCAGATACGCTTCCTGGCATTTGAGTACGAGGGATTCGACGCGTTTGGGATTATGCACATGATCGAGGGAAATCACCGCGCCCGTCGAAATCTTCTCGACGGAAATGATACCGTAGCGCAGCAACGTTCCGACGACGCCGTGAATCTCGTAACTAATTCCCTGCAAGTCGCTGTAGAGCACGCGCGTCGACTGCCGGTGAAACCACCCGTGCCACGCGATGTCGATAATCCCCTGATCCGTAACCAGCCACGCATCCAGAAAGTAATCGAAGAAATTACGCAGCCACCACACGAGGAAGACAACGTTCCAGAACGACATGATGATGACCAGTCCGCGCGTCTGATTGAATGACAGAATGATCCATGACGCGGCGAAGAAAGCGGACGGCCAGAAGAGCGCCTTGATTCCGAGAAGCCAATGCTTGTGCACCGCCTTGAGCAGCGTCTCGTCCTCTTCGAGATGTCTGCGGAAGAGGAAGGTGGTTAGCATGGCCCCAGTGTAGCGAATGCGGGCACCGCGCGGAAATTTTCGACAGACGCTGCTGTACACTCCCCGAATGCCCGAGTAGAATGCCGCTATGGCACGCTCAACAGGCAGGGAACGACAACACGGACTCTGGTTTCACGTCCTCGATGTGGTCTTCAACATCGTCGTCATCGTTGCGATCGTCGCCGGCATCAGGACGTTCCTCGTCTCACCTTTCCAGGTGGAAGGAAGTTCCATGTCGAGCACGCTTCAGGACAACGAATACATTGTCATCAACAAGTTCGCGTACCACGTCGGCGCGCCGGGGCGCGGCGATATCGTCGTTTTCCGCCCCCCCAACGAGACGAAAAAGTATTACGTGAAGCGCGTGATCGGATTGCCGGGCGACACGATCGTCATCCGCGACGGCTACGTACATCTCAAAAAAGCCGGCGACACAACGGAGACGAAACTCGACGAATCCTATCTTGATGAGCGCAACAACGGAAAAACATACCGCCATCCCCCCGGTAGCGGCGACACATCCGCGCAATCGTACCCCGTACCGGAGGACTCATACTTCCTGATGGGTGACAACCGTCAGGGAAGTCTCGACTCGCGCAGCTTCTCGCTCGCGGACGGCCAGAACGCCCCCTTCGTTCCGGAGGATTCCATCAAAGGACGGGTGTGGTTTGTGGCGCTTCCGATCACGAAAATACATGCCTTTGAAGCGCCGGATTATGGCCTTTGAGGTAAAAAAGCCCTTGCGCTCCGTGGCCGCGCTCAAGTACCATGGGATTGCCTTGGACGGGCTTTTTTCCTAAGGATAACAGTATGAACAGCATCATCTCCTACATCAACGGAGCCCTCGAAGAACTGCGCCTCGTTCGCTGGCCGACGCGCCAGCAGGCGATCCGTTTCTCGGCCGTCGTTATCATCTTCACGGCTCTCAGCGCGCTGTTCTTCGGCCTTATCGACATCGGTCTCGGCGAACTCATCAAGACTCTCCTCTCCTTCTCGTAATATTCTTTTATGGGAAAACAAGATCCAAATGCCGGGCGGAATTGGTATGTCGTTCATACATACGCCGGCTACGAAGACAGCGTTCGTCAGGCGCTTTTGCAGCGCGTCGAATCGTTCGGCATGCAGGAGTACATCTTCGACGTGCAGGTACCCAAGGAGAAACAACTCGTTTTCAAGAAAGGCGAACCGGTGGAAGAGGAACGCAAACTGTTCCCGGGATACGTGCTCGTCGACATGACCGTCACGGATGAATCGTGGTACCTCGTGCGCAACACCCCGAACGTCACGGGATTCGTCGGCTCCGGCAACATTCCGGTTCCGGTCACACCCGAAGAGTTCGGCGTCATCCAGCGCAGAGTCGGTGAACAGGAAGCGAAGTTCAAGAGCGACTTCCAGGTGGGCGATCTCGTTGTCATCGCAGACGGTCCGTTCAAGAACTACGAGGGAACGGTCGACAGCGTCGACGTCGACAAGGGCAAGCTCACGGTTCTCGTGCTCATCTTCGACCGCGAGACTCCCGTCGAACTCGACTTTACGCAGGTTAAGAAGAAATAATTCCTTATCTGTCACCCTGAGCGGAGACGAAGGGTGAAGAAGAAGTAAGCATTGTCTTGCGTACTTTCATGGGTAGTAGCACGGCCAGCCCGACGAGCTGGAAGATTTGTCCTGCGGTGAATCCGACCGCAAGCGCATAAATACCGAATGCCGGCACGAGTGTCCATGTGACGATGATCGCGGTCAAACCGTTCAGTACGCTGAAGACCGCCGGAATCGTCGTTTCCTTCAACGCGTAATACGAACGCAGCAGCAAATGATTGACGCTTTCGAACGGAATGCTGATCGCGTACATGCCGAGCGTTGCGGCAAAGACCGGGAGGAATTCCGACAGACCGACGAGCGACGCGGCGATAGGACTGACGAAATAGAGCGCGACTGCACCCGGAATCGTCAGCAACAGAAGAAGACCGATCCCCTTCTTCAGATAAATCCAGAATCTGTTCACTTCCTTCTTCGCCGCCGCCTGACTAAGCAGAGAGTAAGCGGACTGGGCGAGCGCGATTCCGGCAACGCCGACGATCACCGACTGGAAGTTGCGCGCGTTCGCGTTGATCGTGACCGAACCGATGTCGAGACCGGACGCGAGTTTATCGAAGAACAGGAGTTCGAGCTGCAGCGCGCCGAGCGCGAGCATGCGCGGCAGCATCAGCCACCCGAGTTCCCGGATATCGGGATGCCACAGCTTCCACGCGAAGCGGTAGCCGGAAAATCTGACAGCGAGAAAACGGAAAAGCACATACGCGACCGCGCCGCCGACGGTTCCGATCATCGGAGCGTACGCGCCGTAGTACGGCGTCAGAAACATCGTTCCGAGAATGGTACCCGCCGTATAGATGATTGGTGTCAGACCGTAGACCCAGTACTTCTGAATCGTGATCAGGTACTGGCCGAACGCATTGCCGAACACGAACAGAAAGTTGGAGAGCAGCGCGAGGCGGCCGAAGAAAATATAGAGTTCGAGTGATTCGCCCTCAAACTCCACGAGATGCGGAGCGATAGTGGGGAAAAACTGCGCGACGACCAGCGCGACGATGCCGAAGAGCAGCGCCGCCATGCCCATGACTCCGTTGAGCAGCGCACTCATGTCTTCCTTCTTCTCATCCGCCTTGTAACGCGCGAGCAGCGGGACGAGCGCGACGGAAAATCCCGCCATGATCGTCATCTGAAACATCATGTCGCTCAGCCGGAACGACGAGAGATACACATCGACGACTTCCTTCTGTACGCCCGGAAACGTGACGTTGAGCGTGCGCTGGTTGACGAGCCCCGCGACCGAGGCGCAGAACTGCGTTATGGCAAGCACAAACGCCCCACCGAGGAGGCGATGCTGGCCAAGTGCGTCCATCATTCTTCGCATGCACGGAGAATAGCAGAACGCGCGTGTCAAATCTTTCCCTTTCAAATATGACTGGCGAAAAAGTCGCCACGATGTCCGACTATATCTCATCGATGTTAGAGTGTTGGCACCTTCCTCTTTTTCGCTATGTCCAACAGGCATACCGTTCTGCGATTATCGTTCTCCGCGGTCATCGCGATCGTCGGTCTCTCGATCAGCATGCTGAGCTACGCGCAGGAATCGTCAAGCAGTGCGACATCCGATTCTTCATCGTCTGCGGCATCGATCGATACGAGCGCGCAGAGCCTCGTCATCGATCAGGGCATCGAAGGACAGACGGATTTTGCGACTGTCGGAAATTGGACACTGAAAATGCCTGACTACACGGATCAGATAGGCAATGACAGGAAGTCGGTCATGAGCAAAGTGCTGACCGGCAATCACACGCTGTTCGTCAAGATGCCGGAGGGCATGAACGTCACGGTCACTCTGTTGCGCAACGGCAACATCGAAACGGTGACGAAGCGTCCGCAGATAAACTTCCAGATCAATCCGAACGATCAGATGGGCATCCTCCTCATGTACAAACTCGTGAACATCGGAAAAGTCGCGGTTCTCAGCGACCCGCCGGGCCTGGACTTCACGATTCACGGCCCGAACGGAAGCAAATTCACCGGCATGACGCCCACGGATTACAACGTGGCTCCCGCCGGCCTCTACAGCGTTACGTACGTTTCGCCGGTAGATTGTCCGCGCCTCCCGGTGAAATCGCTGCAGCTCGAAGCCAAGAGCAGGATCGGCTTCAACGTCACGCTGCAGTGCAAAGGCGCCGACGAACTGCGCAACAATCCCCGCTCCCGTTCATCGAGTTCGATCAGCGCGGTCTCGAAGGCATCGTCTTCGCAGGCGGCTGTCGAATCATCGAGCAGTGCCGCCGCTTCTTCCTCCTCCGAAGTATCCGTCGCGGCTCCCGCGCACGGCACAGTCACGCAGCCCGGCACCATGATCGACGTCCCGCCCAACTCCTGGTTCGCCCCGTTCATCTTCAAAGCCGCGCAGCGCGGAATTCTCACCGGGTACAAAGATGATCAGGGAAACGCGACCGGCATGTTCGGCCCGTCCAACCTCATCACGCGCGCGGAACTCTCGGTGATCGCGCACCGCCTCGGGGGCTTGAGCGAGCAGCAGTTTGCGCACATCAAGACGGCCAATACGGGTGCGCTTAATTACTGGTTTACGCCTATGTGGACATCCGCAGAGGAGCGGGGCTGGGTGATCTACCAGGATCCACTCACTGATCCGCTTGGATTCGCATCGCGCTCCGAAGTCGTGATCACATTCCTGCAGGCGATGGATATCCCGCTCGAATGGCAGAAGGGAGACCTCTTCACCGACGTCACGCCGCGCACGCGCTATGCCGCCGCGATCGAAACAGCTGCGCACATGGGCATGGTCGAAGGCCGGAAGGACGCCGGCGGCAATCCGCTGCGCCTCTTTGTTCCCGAAGATCCGATCAACCGCGCGGAAATTGCCAAGATCATCACGAAGATCTTCGGGGATTGATAGAGACGCGAGATCTCGCGTCTCTACTGCTCCAACAACCGATCCGACAATTTCGTGATGTCGCCCGCGCCCATGGTGATGATCACGTCGTCTTTCTTCGCCGTTTTTTTCAGCATCGCGAATGTTTCGTCGATGCTCTTTCCGTCGACGCACTCCGTTTTGCTGTGCGCCGCCATGTCCGCGATGAATGTCTGCACGTCGACCGTGCCGGTCTCGATGTCCGAGCGCGCGACGTAGATATTGGGAATGATCACGAGATCCGCGTCGGAAAAACTCTTCGTGAAGTCATCGTACAATTTCAGCGTGCGATCGTGCGTGTGGGGCTGGAACACGCAGACGATGCGTCTGCCCCCGAACTGTTCGCGCATCGCGGAGAGCGTCGCCGCGATTTCTTTCGGATGATGCGCGTAATCGTCGACGACCGTGATTCCTTTTTTGCCGGTGCCCTTCACTTCCATGCGCCGCCACGTTCCGCTGAAGCCGTGGAGCATCTCCTGCGCCTGCGCTGCGTCGATACCGAGGTGTTCTGCAAGCGACAAGGCGAGACGCGCGTTCTGCCGCATGTGCAGACCCGGCACGGATAATGGAATGAGCGGCTGGGTGTCGGCATCAATAACCTTTTTCCCGCTGCTTTCGGCGACGCGCAGACATTCTGCGTCGGACCCGTGCGTGATGATGACGCCTTCGTGTGGTAATCGCTTAAAGAACGTGACGAACGCTTCGTGATAGTCCTCCATCGACGAGAACGCGTCGAAGTGATCGCCGTCGACAGTCGTCAGCAGCGCGATGTCCGGAGAAAGAAAATGAAACGAACGACGGTACTCACATGCTTCGACAACGAAGATATCGCTCTTGCCCTTCCGCCAGTTGCGGCCCTCGAGTTCCGGCATTTTGGTTCCCACGACGACGGACGGATCTTTTCCCGCTTCGATAAGCATCCGCGCGACCATCGCGGTCGTCGAGGATTTGCCGTGCGTGCCGCACACCGCGATCACGAACGCGTCGCGCGACACTTCGCCGAGCGCATGAAAATACGATTGGGAGGAAATGTTGAATTCGCGCGCGCGCACGCGCTCCGGCGCGTCGGCCGGAATCGCTTCGGAGTGCACGAACAGATCGCAGTCGTGGGGAATCATCGATCCGTCCTGATTGAGGAACACCGTGATGCCCTGACTCCGCAGATCTTCGAGCAGCGCGCTGTCGCTGCGGTCGCTGCCGAGCACTTCGTGGCCGTTCGCGGCCTGCAGCGCCGCATAGGCGCTGAGCCCGATTCCGCCGATGCCGCTGCAATAGATCTTCATGGAGACATCATACCCCGATTTGTTCTACAATACCTCCATGCTGGCGCACTCGCAGGACATCGAACCCTTCAGCAAACAGCTGACGATCATCATAGGACTGACCGTCGTCGGATTCATGGCGTTCGGACTCGCGCTGTCGTTCTACCGCAATATTCTCTTCGAGAAAACACTCGAGGATCTCGAAGCGCAGAACGCCGAAATCGCGTCGGAAATCGGTGAAGGATACGGCGATCTCGAGTATTTCAAGTCGGATCAATACAAGGACAAGTTCGCGAAGGAAAATCTCGGACGGCTCAATGCGGGCGAAAAACTGATCATCATCACCAAGCCGCCCGCCCCCGAACCCGACAGTCTCATCGATGACATTCTCGACAAGGAGCGCCGGGAGGCGGCGTTCTTCGAACTGCTCCGACAGATGCCGGTCCTGGACCACTGGAAACTCTATCTCTTCAAGCGCGATACGATCGAGGAATTGAAGCAGGGACTTTGAGAGTAAATAGCCCGTTTCCTCTATGGATTCCTGTTTTTCGATACGCTATGCTGCCGCTACTCGACGCGGGGTGGAGCAGCCTGGTAGCTCGCGAGGCTCATAACCTCGAGGTCGCTGGTTCAAATCCAGCCCCCGCAACCAAGAGTATCGTGGAAAGAGACGTTATTTTCAGGCGTTTTTCCGCTTGCATAGCCTTTGAAATGCCCTAAAATGCCCGAGCTATGGCACACAAGAAAGCAGGTGGCACCACCAATAACGGCCGGGACAGCAGAGCGAAACGACGCGGCGTAAAGCGCTTCGGTGGACAGGCCGTGATGGCGGGCGAAGTACTCATCCGCCAGAAAGGATATTGGTACCGCCCGGGCAGGAACACGCACGTCGGCAAGGACTGGACGATTCACGCGTCGGTGCCGGGAGTCGTGGCCTTCAGCAAAAAAAAGATGACGTCATTCAGCGGTTCCCGCTCATGGGCGACATTCATCCACATCGAGCCGGCCAAGGCATGATGATCACGAATGTGATTTGTGATTTCACTCTTTTCGCTTTAGCATACCACCATGGATGAATTCGGCGGTTTAGATGTCGGGATGCCTGACGAGGGGCAGGGCGGCGTTTCCGAAGAGGCAAGTGAAGCGGCCAAGCAGCGCTTTGCGGGAACGCAAGCCGCGATGCAGCAGCTGCAGCGCGAGGAGAAGAAAGCAAAAAAGCGCGACGACGGCGTCGCAAAAGCGATTTTGCAGTTCCTCACGGACGCGCAGCGCACGCACCTTGCCGCTCTCATCAGCCATCTTGTAGCGCTCAACTGCCCGTCTCCGTTCATTCTCGCGATACTCTCGCTCATTAATGATAATTGCAAAACAGTCGTAGAGGATTATCTCCGCGATCATGAAATAGAGATGAAGGACGTCGAGAGCAGCACCAAGTCGCTCATCGCGTTCGACAAATTCGATCCGGCGGTCAGTGAAGAACTCGTTAGCTGGATCGAACGCATGGAACTTGTTTTTTCTTCCGACGAACCGACGATTCTCCGTTCGATCCTCGTGGAAGACCGGAACATCGACGGAACCGTGCTGCAGCTTACGACGTTCGTGCTGCAGGCATTTTTGCAGAAGAAAGGAAAGAACGCCGGATTTGAACAGTTGCAGCAGCTCTCGATCGGCGTTCTGCAGTCGCTCTTCGGCTCCGCGATGCAGACGCATATGGAGCACAAGCTCGAGGAACAGGCGAAAGTAAACGACGAGGATCAGTGAAACAAAAAATCCGTCACGGGTGTCTGCTTCACATCGTCGACGTCGGCAAAGAGGCGCATGCGATTCACCGGCATACCGAATGACACACCGTCGAATATTTTCATAATTTTTTTGCGGTGCATGTGAAATTTCTGCGGATGTCCGATGCGCGCGATCGTGATGTGCGGATGGAACGGCTGGTCGGGAGGGTTCGGCCACGGACACAACTTCTTCAGCGTCGCGAGTGCGGGTGAAAACGCCACGGTCAGAAACAGCACGCGCTCGTCACCTGTTTTCCCGAACGTATCGACGCCGTTCACCTGCAACGAGAACGGGCTTGTTCGTGCCGCTATCTTCTCCGCCTGCGTGATCATCTGATCGTATTCGATCTTCAATAATTCCTTCCAGAAATACACCGTCAGGTGCGGCGATTGCGGATTTTGGAAGCGCAGGATGCCGCGGAAAGGCTCAAGTTCGGCAGCGATCGCCTGAAACCGCCACTTCGACTCGCCCTCGAGCGGAAGTGCGAGGAATGCGGACTGCAGCGGAAACGTCAGATTCATACACATCACTATACCCCCGAATGTTTCAGCGTTTCAAAACCGAGAGGAACGCTTCCTGCGTCAGCGTCACTCTGCCCATGAGCTTCATCCGCTTCTTTCCTTTCTTCTGCTTCTCGAGGAGCTTCTTCTTGCGCGTGACATCTCCGCCATAGAGATAGCCGGTCACGTCCTTGCGCATGGCCGCGATCGTTTCGCGCGCGACGATCTTGCCGCCGATTGCGGCCTGGATCGGAATCTGGAATTGCGCCTTGGGAATCACTTCTTTGAGTTTCTTGCAGACGATTTCGCCGACGTGGTGCGCTTCGGCCCGGTGCACGATGGTGCTCAATGCCTCGGCAGGTTCGCCAAGGAGGAGAATCTGCAGTTTCACCAATTCGCCCGAGCGGTAGCCGAGCGGTTCATAGCTCATGGATCCGTAGCCCTCGGTCGAGGACTTCAGCATGTCGAAGAAGTCGAGCACGATCGATTGCAGCGGCACGTCGAATCGCAGCAGACAGCGCCCGGCGTCGAGATATTCGAGCGTGTGATAGATGCCGCGCCGCTCCTGCACGAGCGTCATGACGGTCCCGACGTCGTCGCTGCGGCAGACGACTTCGAGCTGAACCCACGGCTCGCGGACCTCATCTATATAGGCGGGATCCGGAAAGTCGGCGGGATTGCTGATGCGCGCGACACCGGGTTCGTCATGCTTGAGCAGACTCGCGCGGACGATACTTGCGGCCTGTTTCACGTTCAATTTCACTTCATAGAGCACGCTCGGCGCCGTGACGACGAGATCGCAGTTGTATTCTCGTTCGAGGCGTTCCTGAATGATGTCGAGATGCAGAAGACCAAGGAAACCGCATCGGAAACCGTTTCCGAGCGCGGCGTTGCGCTCGGGCTCCATCGAGAGAGCGGCATCGTTGAGCGCGAGCTTCTCAAGCGCCTCGCGCAGATCCGGATACTGGTCTGCTTCCGAAGGATACAATCCAGCGAACACCATCGGCTGCACGTGTTTGTAGCCCGGGAGCTGCTGCAGCGTCGGCGCAGACGCGACGGTATCGCCGACACGTACCTGACGAACATCTTTGAGTCCCGTCACGATGTAACCGATCTGTCCCGCGACGAGCGTGTCATCGGGAATGAACTTCGGCGAAAAGAAGCCCACTTCGAGAATCTCGAACGGGATCTGCGTTCCGAGAAAATAAGCATGCATGCGGGCCTTCAGTTCGCCCTCGATGACGCGGACGTACGCGACGACGCCGCGGTAGGGATCGACGTTCGCATCGAAAATCAGGGCTCTTGTTTCTCCGGTCAGCGTAGGCTTCACCGGCGGCGGAATGCGGTCGATGACGGCCTGCATCACTTCCTGCACTCCGACCCCCTCCTTTGCGGATACTCTGAGAATGTCCTCTTTTTTGCATCCCAGCAGTTTCATGACCTCCTCCGACACGCGCTCGGGGTCAGCGGCGGGAAGATCGATTTTGTTGAGCACGGGAATGATCGTCAGTTCGTGCTCCATCGCCATCATCAGCACGGCGATCGTCTGCGCCTGGATTCCCTGTGAGCAGTCGACGAGAAGGATCGCGCCTTCGCACGCGGCGAGCGATCGCGAGACTTCATAGCGAAAGTCCGTGTGACCCGGAGTATCGATAAGATTGAGCTGCACGCCGTTGAACTCCATGCGGACAGGTGTCAGCTTGATCGTGATCCCCCGTTCCCGTTCAAGCTCCATCATATCGAGAGTCTGTTCCTTCATCTCGCGCTTCTGCAGCGTTCCCGTCTGTTCGATCATGCGGTCGCTCAGCGTTGACTTTCCGTGATCGATGTGCGCGATGATGCAAAAGTTTCTTATTTTCATAAGTCAGAAATTGCTTGCCCGGCGAAGCTCGAAGAGCGAAGTCGGGCGGATGTCCATGAGGTCCGCATGGTAAAGCCTAACAGGCATAAACTCCAGCGATTCCGGGTGTGAAACGCCCTTTTCCCGCCTTATTTCTGCTCTTCGCCGTACTGCAGCGCGGACGCATGAAGTTCCATCCACGCAGTAAGCAAACGATCGACCAGGAGTCCGCGCTCGCCTTCCTGTCCGTAAAATGCATTGATTTGCCTATCGCCGATTCCGGAAACTCCGGCATCGTCGTACCATGCAGCAATTTCGGCGTTGGTGGGAGGATTTTTTTGAAGATACCGTATGTGATTCAGAAAATCCTGCAGTGTTGTTTCCTGAATTGCCTTCATCTGCGGTTGCCATTCGGCGATCTTTTTCTCTCCAATGATTTCACGGGCCGTCGGCGCAGATGCGCCGAAGAGTTCGGAAGCGATGCCGCGCCATGCGCGCTGCGCACCCGTCGGATGACGGAATGGCAGAAGGGCTTCGTCGATCTGTGATTTGAATCCGACCCATCCCCCGACTTTCTTCAGAACATCCGCCCTGTTCGCGCTTTTTTCGAACGTTGCATACGAACGGGAAAATTCCGATGTTTGCAGAAGATCTTTCAGTTCTTCCTTGGTGCGAAGCGCGGGCAGGTCCGGCGATTCGAGAGAGCGCTGATTGCGCGTTTTTTCGCGCGCTGCATCGGGGCCTGGCGGCGGGTTGAGGAGTCTGTCTTCGTACATCCTAAACGCTTCGAGTTGTGCGCGTGTCTTCTTCTGAATACCCTCCCTGTCCGGGCCTTTGCGCATCGTCAGATACTGGCGTACTTCCGGCGACAGCGTTTGGTCATCGGCAGCCGGCAGCGGCATGCCGTCGGGGACCTGATGGTACCCGGGGAATCCGAACGCATTGAGAATCTGGTTTGCATAGAGATGTGCCTCGAGGACATCCGGGGGCTTGGGCGTGGCCTGATCGCGTTCCGAGAGCAGCGTGAAATTTTCGGCTTTCGCGGCCTGGAGCATCGTCAGCAAAGCCGAAAACAATTCATTGCCGGCCTGCCGCGCCAATTCCTTCCGCAACCGGGGATCAACCGGTTGTCCCTCGCGGTCTTTGCCCTGTTCGAGCGCCTGAAGGTCCTGCACGACCGCCGCAATGCGCCTCGCGCCGCGACCGATGATTTCCTGATGCGCAGCACCCTTCAGTAGTGTCATGACGATTTCCGCTTCGACTATGGCAACGAGCGTGCCCGCCGCTGCACTGCCTCTCGTTACCGCCTTCAGGACGATGTAATAGATGACGCGCGTGGTGAGCAGGGTCCCGGCTGCTTTCGACACTTCTTTGATATGTCCCAGCGGTCCCTGTTCCGAAAAACGATTATCGGACGCCGGGAGCAGCACGAATCGTCCGTTCGGAGACACGTAACCCCGCGTCTGGAACGAACCGTACGGCGCCATGCGCCGGATCCATTCGATGCCCGATTGTCCTTCGCCTGGCCTCGTCAGTTGATCGATCATCTGCGCCGCTCTCCCCTGCTCTCCGCGTCCGCCGACGCGCTCCGCATTGGACGCGACTTGCCAGCGCTGGACTGCCGCCATGACATCGCGGTTCTGCACCTGGATGTTCATATATTTCTCCATGAGCTGCGAGAGCTTATTCGTGTCGACCGTTTTGCCCGTTTCCATCTCCTGCAGGACCTGCAGAAGCTCCTCAGTCGCCGCTTCGTGTTCTGGTTTTGCGATCACATCGAACGCTTCGCGCACTTTGAGCATGATCGCATCTTCGACCACCTGAAATTCCTCCGGATGCGTCGTCAGACGCTCGACGACGGCATCACCGAAATCACCGAGAAGAAATCCGAGTATCTTCTTGCTCTTCTCTTTTTCGACGGCGTTCGCGACGACCAGCTTCTGCAGCGTGGTATGCACATCCGACTCGAATGCGCGCAGTGCTTCCTTCTGCAGAAAGTTTTTTTGAAAACTTTCGACGACTTCCCGGAACTGTGTCGCGCCGCCGCTGCGCTCGCGCGGACCGCCTTCAAGCAGAAGGCGTTTCCATACCTGCAACGATACTTCCGGCCGGTCGAGGAGCATTTCTGCACCGGGATATCCCTGCGTAATACGCGCGGTGCCTTCGAGCGTGCGCTCTTCATCCGTCGTCTCGCGCAGGTTACTCTGCGATTCGCCCGTTTCAGTCATTTCACGCTTATATGCCTGTTCCTGCTGTTGCAGGATGCCGATCGACTTGAGGTGTTCTTTGAGCAACGCGGGATCCTGTTTTACCTGCTCCGTCGGCGGCGGCGTTGTCCGGCGTAACCACTCGAACGTCGCGATACCCGCAAGTTCCTCGATGGTTCTGCCCGCCATATCGATCTGGCTGCGCATGATGATTCCCATCCGTGCTTTCTCCATCGACGCTCCGAGATCGAGCGTTTTTTGAAGATCATCCGTGAGCCGCTGCATTGCAGCCGACACATCGGGGCTGTACTGGATGCCGCGCGTCGTGCGGAGAAGATGCGGGAGGAGAAACGTCCAGCTATGCACCTCGGTCAGGTAATTTTCGTATTGAATCCGCTCTTCTGGCGTCAGCTTCTGCGGATCGCCTTCCTTCCGCGCGTCGTCGAGCGTCAGTTCACGATCGATCCCCTTCGCCGCATTCTGGCTCGAGAGAAGCAGCGAGCGAATACCCGTCGAGAGCGCGACGTACTGCAGCGTGTCGTCTTCCGTATGTTCATACGCAAGATCCGTTCGAATCTCCGCAATGAGTTTCTCATGCATCCGTTCACTGTTGTTTGGCGGTGTATTGTTTATTTCGGGAGTCATGGCTCAGGGGTTAGGCTGCGGCGGGAACGCTTCGAAGAATTTCTGCACGGGATTGATGTTTTCGAGCATCGGATCCGCGATCACCCTGTCTGCCGCTTCCGTCACCGTCTGCATCGCGCCGTCGCTCATGCCGGCCGCTTCCGCCGCTTCGAGGTTCTGATAGAGCAGGCTGCCCGCGCTCTCCGACGCCTGCGTCGCCTGTTCGAGTGCTTCCGGCCCGGCGAGACCGCCGATTGCGGGCAGTTCCGCCGCCGCTTCGAAGCCCGCTTCCGGCGTGAGTACCGGGACATTTCCCAGGACGTTTTCACCGAACGATTCGATCGCGCGCTGACCGAGCATACCGACGGTGCCCGCCGCGGGGCCGAAGAAATAGATCAGCAGCGCGACGATACCCGCGGCACCGATCGCAGAAAGAACGGGATGCTTAAGGATTGTTTTTCCAACCGCCTTCGTTACGTGGAGCGGCATCTTCACGACTTTCATCAGAAAACTTTCCTTCTTTTCGAGTTGTTCGATGTTCCGGTCGACGAGCGACAACATCTTCTCCTTCATCGCGGGATCGGCGTCCATCACTTCAAGCAGATGCTTCTTTCCTTCATCGGTCGCGAGCAGCTGCTTCACGCGCTCGAGTTCGAGTCCTTCGAAGTTTTCACTGAAGGTCTCGCGATCGGGCGCGACCCATTGGTCGACGGAATGCCGCGGTAATTCGAGTGCTTCTGCGTAAGCCATGGTCATAAGCGGGCGGAAGGGGCGTTAACGGCGCTCAGCGAATCGCGAATGTAGGTCAAACCTGCGAGACCTTCGAGATCCTCGTCGGACATCGCGTGCGCGAGCACACTCAAAATCATTGCTGTTAGAACGCGCACGCCGAGCAGGAAGAACAATTCCCCCTGAGCCTCGGACGAAAACGTCGTGAAGTCGATGTGCTTCACCGCTTCCGCGAGATCGGACTTCTTCTTGAGAGAATCGATCACCGCCTTCAGCGCATAATTCTGCACCTTCGCCATGCGCAAACGAAAAAACAATTCATCGGAAGATTCTTCATGAAGCGTCTCGACGGATTTCACCGTCCATCCTTCCTTCAATGATTCCGGCAGCGCGGAAAAAAGTTCCTGCTCCTGCCGCGTGAAGTAGAGCGTATTCATCCTCTTCATTATACAGAAATCAGCGTGTTTTATCCAGTTGCACAAGCGCTTTGCGCAGTGCGGACTCCCCTTGTGCGACGAGCGCATGCAGATCGTGCGGGGATTTTTTTCCTTCCGCGTACGGCTGCAATTGCGACAACTTGTCTCCCTCTCCCTGGGAAATGACGGTCAACGGGACGCCGAGCGCCAGAGCTGCTATCCCACCATGAAATCGTTCAGTGAGCACGTGTGCCGCTTGACCGACTCCCGCTATTAATGTCTCCAGACTTTTTACCGATACGATCCTTGTGGGAAGCGATGTATTGTGTTGCATTATCTTTGAAACTTCCTGTTCCTGCGGGTCATCTCCTTGTAACAACAAAATTGTCAAAGCATCAAATTTCTTTTGTTCCAGCATATTTTTTAGTGCATTTTGAAGGGAATTTCCGGAATTCCTCCGGGGGATAACTATGAACACATTTTGTGGATTTCTGGTAAGTTTTTTTGCTGAAATAAGCGAAAATACGGGATCGAATGTTTGTACTACTTCTGTATTCAGTTTCCATGATTTGACTAGTTGATATGAATCATGGTCTCGTACTGAAGTAAATGCGGCATTTTTCAGCACTCGGCGTGCAAACCACTCCCCGATCGTCGTCTTGAATGGTCCCACTCCTTGAAAAGCGAGCACAATGGGTTTGTTATAGCACTTTGCCATCGCTGCATGCACCCACCAGAGGAAACAAGCATAGGGGGATTCGATATCGGTAAAGAGTGATCCGCCGCCGAATACGACCGCATCAGCGCGTTTCAGTGCTTTTAATGTCCGCAGCCAATCGCTCCCGACGAACGACCGCAACCCGCCCGGCAGACGTGCGAATTCGCCCGGTGCCGGATGTGCGGAAAGTACCTGCCATTCCACGTCTGGAAATCGCTGCAGGAAGTATTCCCTGAGGGCTTCATCCCCAAGATTACCCACGCCATAATTGCCGACTAACAGACAGCGCATGCACGGAGTATACCGGTGTCCTTACGCCGCCGCCGAATCCTTCTTTTCTTCAACCGGAGCCTCTGCCGGCGTCTCGACGGGTGCTGACTCGGCAACCACCGGCATTTCTTCCGCAGGGGCTGCTACGACTTCTTCGACCACCGTACCGCCTTCCGACTTGAATTCACCTTCATTCGTGAAGCGCTCGATCATGCGGGCGGACTTGCCGCTGCGGCCGCGGATGAAGAAGAGCTTCGCACGGCGCGTCTTGGCGACCTTCTTCACCTCGATCTTCTCGAGGGACGGCGAGTGGATGGCGAAGAATTTTTCGACGCCGATACCGGACACGACCTTGCGGACCGTAAACGATGAATCGGTCGGCGTGTGGCCCCGGTGAACGGAAATCACGAGTCCTTCGAAGATCTGGACGCGCTCTTTGCCTCCTTCCTGGATCTTCTCGTGCACGCGCACCGTGTATCCCGGTTTGATCTCCGGAACGCTGCGAAGGTAGGGTTTTGCCTGTGCATAGAGAAGAGCACCTGTCATTGGGTGCGCCTAGAGTACAGAGACGGTGTAATCGTGTAAAGAGGGATTTGGGCTGTTTTTAGCTGTTTCTCCCGCGACTTATTTCATCTGTGCCTCCTCGATCTGCTTCTGGATATGATTGAGGACGATCAGGTGGCGGGGGTCATTGAGGATTTCCTGAACGAAGCGGTCCTTGAGGCTGAGCCGATAGAGGAAATCCGCTTCGGAGAAAATCGAGTACTTCACGTATTTGAGGTTGGGATCCTGCGCGAGCAGGGCCTCGAGGACTTCTTTCTTCACATCGCCGACAAGGAGCAAGTCGACCTTGCTCTCGGTTCCGCAGAGATTACCTGCGAGGAGGACAAGCTGAACGTTGGATATATTCTTGAGGCTCGTGACGAACGGACTCTCCCCCTGCACCGCCTTTGAGAAAAGATTGCGCAGATCGGCGAACAGCGCGAATTCAGTATCGATCCGGTAGTACTTCTTGCGATTTTTGTGGCGGGCTTTGACGATACCGACACGGCGCAGGTTCTCGAGTTCACGGCGGATGCTGTTGATCTGTTCGTTCAGAAGACGCGTAAGTTCACGAATGAAATATTCTTCCTCCGGATGGAGCAGGAATGTCGAGAGCAGCTTCACCCTGGTTTGGGAGCTGAATAATGCCTTTAGAACAGATGCATTGGACATGTTCACAAACAGTATTCACGAAGGTACAGATAGTGCAAGAAAAGTACTCAAGGAGAAGAACACTATTTGTACTCTTATCTTTTACCTTGTGCAAGCCACGAATTAGGTTATGTATCCTTTACATATTTTGCTGTTGAACACAATTAGTACTCGCATGGAAATCGATTTTATGTTATAAAAATATTTCCACTACCTGGCAAGCAAGGCTCCAGCATTGAAAAAACAGCTAAAAGATGCTAAGATTATGGGAATGCCCCGATACACAAACATCCATATTCCGGCCGTTGTGGTCGCACTGATCGTGATGATTCTACCGTTGCCTGTCTTCGCACAGGATGCGGTGCTGCTCCCGGCCGATCTCGATGTGCAGGTAGCGAGACTCGTCACGATGGCGATCGAGTTCATGCAGGTCATGACGTGGATCCTCTTTGTCGTCCTCACCTACCTCCTCGACCCGAAATTCATCTTTGACATGAACAACGCGGGCGCCTCGCCACTCGTGGACAAACTGAACGAGATCTGGGTCCTCAGCCGTGATCTCATGAATATCGGCTTCGCGTTCATCCTCATCGGTGCAGCCATCTATACCGTCGTCCGCGCCAAGCGCGAATTCATTGCAGAGTATGCGCCGAAATTCATTCTGTCCGTGATCCTCATAAACTTCTCCTGGTTTGTTCCGCGCATGATTCTCGACGTCGCGAACGTCGCGGCGGCTTCGGTTTTCGGTATCCCCTCCCTGCTTTCCACCGGTGATGCCTGCTCTTTTCCTTCGGGAAAAGACATCCCAAGCTATGCCTGCACTGAGACTTCGCCGGGGAACTTCTCCTGCAAGTGCAAAGCAGTGGTGAATGCGAAGTTTTTCGTCGATAAAGACACTTTCAAGCTGCTTAGCGGCCCGACGGGCGCCAACTTCGGCTGGAAATGTCAGGGAGCACTCGTTTGTTTACGCAAGGTACCACTCGATATAAAAACGATTTCAGGGCACTCGGCCATTCTCAACGGACTCATCGTCAATCATGCCCACCTCCAGGATCTTGCGACAGTACCGCCGGGTGATGCAGAAGCGGACGGCGTCCAGGAAATCATTCTGTTCCTCATGCGCATGTTCCTGGTACTGGTGATTCATATCGCGCTTCTCTTCCCGCTGCTGGCGCTCACAATCGCGTTTGCCATCCGCATCCCCATTCTCTGGCTGACGATGGCCTTCATGCCGTTCGTCTTCCTGCAGTTCGTGACGAAGGAACAGTTCACCGGCGGGTATCCGCAGAAATTGTGGGAACACTTCCTGAAGGCGGCATTCCTCCCCGCAATCGTCGCCATCCCCCTCTCCATCGGATTCATCCTCGTGAATGCCGGTGCGGGCATACTTCCATCGGGAATGGACGGCATCTCGCTCAATCTCAACGGCTTCATCAGCAACTTCTGGCAGCTGCTCTGGCTCTTCATGACGCTGGCCGTCTTCTGGGTCGGCGTGTTCTCGATCCTCGAGAAGATGGGCATCATGGGCGCCGGTAGCGCAGCGATCAAAAACTACGGTCAGTCGCTCGGGCGCCTCGCGCTCAAAGCTCCGCTCGCCGTGCCGCTCTTCCCCGGACCCGGCGGCAAGCCGATCGCGCCGATCGCGATGTTCTCCACTTTCCACCCGCGTAACATCGAAGCGGGCATCAGCGGTCAGGGCGGTCTCGCGGATTACTTCAACAACCTCAAGGGCGGCAAGGGCGATCCCGGCGGCAAGTTCGCCGCCGCGGCCGATGGATTCAAAACCGATCCGAACAAGATCCGCCAGCTCGACGATCACATCGTTAAGCTTACGGAAGCCTTCAAAGACAGGGGTGCCGGAGCGGCGCAGAATCGCGAAAGTGCGATCAAGAAAATCGAAACCGACTTCAACGTCACGATCGACCGCAACAACATCGATTCATCGCTCAAGGGCTTCCTCGACAAAATCAATGAAAAGGGAGCCGGCGATGTCTCTTCCCTCCGCGTGAAAGTCGACGAACTTAAGCAGGAAATCAATAGAAGTGCCTCACCCACTCCGTAATCCTCATGGAACACCGACTCCTCCATCGCAGCGGCGAAGTTTCAAGCGGCGACAGCGGCGAGGCTCTTCCGCGGCCAGACATGGCGGAGCGCGCGCAGGCAGAACGTCTCTCGGCAATGAATACCGCGAGCGGATTGCGTGAACAACTGGCAGCAGAGGCCGTCATTGCTATTGCCACGCCCGAAGGACAGAAGAAGAATTTTGAAGAACTGACAATTGGCCTCCTGTCGAAAGTCGCCGCCGATGCCAAAGCGAACAGTGCGATCATCGACGGGGAGAAGGGCATGCGCTCGCGTTTGCTGTCGGGGATGTCCAGCAATCGCGATGGAGAGAAGTTCCTCGAAGAGGTGCTGACCGGCCTCACGACGGCGCCCGAGGTCGATGTGAGCAGCCCCCAGAAGCATCCGTTCCTCCGTAGCCGGCAAGTCACTGTTCCCGCGGCAGCCGGTGTCGAAAAGAAGGTCTGGCACTACAGTCAGGTCAAGCTACTGGAGCTCAGCACATACCGCGACCGCCTGAAAGAATTGTCCTCTTCCATGCCGCAATTCGCAGAGGACTTCGCCCAACTCGACCGCATGCTGCTGCAGTGGCAACAGATCGATGCGCAACGACTGGCGATCTTCGAGCAGAAGCAGCTTCAACGTAAAAATCCAACCGATGCGAAGATCATGAGTATTCTCGGTCTCGGCGGGTTCGTCGTCGCGGCGGCCGGTGCCACCGTCGCCGGATTGATGTCTTTCATGGGCAAGAAGCCTCCGACGGCTGCGCTGATCTATGCCGGCATCGCAGGAATTATCGCGAGTCCGACGCTGCGCGGAATGATCTTTGAGGGAAAGTACGAAGGCGCGATGAAGGAGATCAATTCCATCCTCAATAACGCCTACTTCCTCAGCATCTGCAAATCCTATGGTGTTCAGGGAAAAACATGGGAGTCCGTCGCGGAAACGGTGACGAATCAGGCGCACAAGCCGACCAACGATCTCCTCAAGCAGATCGCCGACACCGGCGGCGACCCCGAGAAGATGAAAACAATGAAGATCGAAGAGAAAGCGACGCAGTACGCAAGCGAGATGATCCCCGAATCAGAACCCGACGCGCGCGCAGCACTCGTAAAAATGATCATGCAGCAGCATTTCGCATCATTCGCTGCGTCATTGCGATCGGGCGGACGCAAAGATACGAAGCTCGTCGTCAACGATTACATCCGCGAAGGATCGTGGAAGTACCGCACCGACCTACCGGATATCGAAACACTCGACCGCACCCTGCGGGAGTCGCAGAACGTCGTCGAAGGGAAGATAACGGGCTGACCGCCTTTACGCTTCGTCCTTCTTCTTGAACTCGCGATAGTACACCTCGAGGATATCGGCGACTTCGACCGGCACCGTCGTTTCGACACGCATGCCGCATTCACTGTCGGCCTTGGCTTCCTTGATGTCCGTATCGGCGCGCTTGAGCGACGTAATACGACCCGTTCCGATGAGTTCGCCGCCCCGCAGCATGCGGAAAGGCAGACGCTTGATGACGCCGTCGGTGACGCGGCCGCCGATGATCTGCTCGGTCTTCTTCGTCAGGAAGACGCCCTTCACTTCGAGATGGCCCAGAATCTTCTCCTGTTCCTCAGGAATGAGCAGACCTTCGAGCAGCCCCGCGACATCTTCGAGGAGGTTGTAGATGACGTCGTACTGCCGGACCTGCACACTCTCGCGGTCGGCTGTGCGCTGCACGCTCGACGGTACGAGTGCGCGGAAGGCCATGACGAGCGCCGAGCTGGCAGCCGCCATCATGACGTCGCTCTCGGACACGGCGCCGATGGCACCATGGATGACTTTGACCTGCACGCGTTCGGTCCCCTGCTTCTCAAGCGCGTTCTCGAGCGCTTCGAGCGACCCCTGGGCATCGGCCTTGAGCACGATTTTGAGCTGCAGGAGTTTGCCTTCGTGGAGCATGCTGACGAGATCGCCGAGGCCGCTCTTCTTCTGGAGAACCGCGCTGCTCATCACTTCCTTGAGCAGATCGCGCGCTTCGCGCTCAGAGGCCACGACCTGCAGGATGTCTCCGACCTGTGGGACGCTGCCGAATCCGGATACCTGCACGGCACCCGACGGCGGAACGGACTGCAGACGCACACCCTGCGCATCGGCCATCGAGCGGACCTTGCCGACCGTGTGTCCGCAGATGAACGCGTCGCCGACAAGGAGCGTCCCGGTATTCACGATGACGCTGGCCAGCGGCCCAAGGGAGGGATCAAGATGACTCTCGATGACGGTCGCGACGGCTGAGCGTTTGGCATTGGCTTTGAGTTCGGCGAGTTCGGCCACGAGGGCGACCGTGTCGAGCAGCGTATCGATACCCGCCTTTGTCACGGCCGACGTATGCACGAACGGCGTCGTTCCTCCCCACTCTTCGGGCTGCAAGCCATGCGCGGCGAGCTCGCCCTTCACACGGTCGGGATCGGCGTTGGGACGGTCGATCTTGTTCACCGCGACGATGATCGGAACGCCCGCTTCCTTCGCGTGATTGATGGCTTCGATGGTCGTTTCCTTCACCCCTTCTTCCGCGGACACGACGAGGATGGCGATATCGGTGATCTGCGCGCCGCGGGCACGCATGGCGGTGAAAGCCTCATGACCGGGCGTATCGAGGAACGTGATGAGCTTGTCCTGGTGATGCACCTGATAAGCGCCGATGTGCTGCGTGATGCCGCCCGATTCCTTCGAGACGACATCCGTCTTGCGGATCGCGTCGAGGATCGACGTCTTGCCGTGGTCGACGTGACCCATCACGACGACGATTGGCGGACGGGGGGTCATGTTCTCGACTTCGTCCTTGATGAGTTCGTCGAGATTTTTGCTGAGAAGTGTTTCTGCGTTCGCCGATTCCTGCTCCTTCTCCACCGTGACGCCGAGTTCGGCGGCGATGATCGCGGCCGTTTCGTAATCGATGGACTGCGTGATCGTCGCGAGGACGCCGTTCTTCATCAGCGCCTGGATCACCTGCGGCACCTGGACGCCGGTCTTCTCCGCGAATTCCTTCACGGAGATCTGCGCGGGAAGATTGACCTTGCCGACTTTCTTTTTGATCTGCCGCTGATCCTGGGTTTCCTGGCGGTGCCGCACGACCGCGGCCGCCTCGCGCGCCTCCTTCTCGCGCTCTTCCTTCTCCTCCTTCGTCCCCTGCAGATCCTTCGCCTGCCGTTCGATTGCTGCCTTCGGCACGTCGTCGAGTGTCAGCTTGCGCAACACATGCAACGACGAATCTTGCGTCTTCACTTCGGGTACGACTTCCTGCGGGACTGCCTCTCCGGCCGGCTGTTCTTTGGGCTCTCCTTCCTCTTCGTATCCGTCATCCGCCATGCCCATCACCGCTTCGACGTCGATCGTCAGCCCGTGCTTGCGCGCGACGAAACGGATGATGCCCTGCGCAAGGTTGTCGGGGATCTCGCGGTCGGTCGGCTTGACGCCGAAATCGACGGAGAGCAGCTCCTTGCGAAGTTGCTGTCCGGTCATACCCAATGCTTTTGCGACCTGCACGAGGCGCATAGGAATAGGAAAACGAGGTAATGATCATCGATAGAATAGCAAATTCGTCAATAATCACAAGATGGGCGTTCTTTGTGCGGCTGTTCTACACATCGCTGGATGTGGTTTGCTGCAGAAGGATTCCACTTTCTTTCTCAGCCATAGAAAGAAAGTGGAGAAAGAAAGATCTCCGCCGATCAATGCCGCTCCCTTCCGCGACGTCGATCCTTCATCGTGGTACGGTGATCGGCGGGATCCTGCACAATACTGTGTATGTATGTGTTTAGTGTTTTGTCATTCCCAAACACAAGGCGGTTTCAAGAGGCGGTGATGTCTTTAACAATATCACGCTCCTTCGCGGCGGGAGCGGACGGGGTCTGTGGTACGACTGATTTTTGAGCGACCGGCGGCGACAATGCTGGTTTCTGTGCGGGGGCGGGAACGGTGTCTTTGTCGGATTCCTGCTGCTTCTGCATCCCTTCCTTGAGCTTCTGAATACTTTCGAGCACCTGCAGCTGGAAGTTGCCGAACGATGCGACTTTGAATCCCGCAGCGCGCGCATGTCCGCCCCCGCCGTATGTCTTGCCTGCAAGCTGACTGACGTCGATCGCCGCGGTCGAACGCATGCTCGCCTTCAGTCCCCCTTCCTCGAGTTCCGTGAAGAGCACGTAGACGTCCGCGTCGGGGATCGTCGAAATGAGTTCGTCGAGAATGCCGTGCGTCTCCTTGCTCGTCGCGTCCATCTCCGCGAGGTCTTCGCGGCTGACCGCCGACCACACGATGCGCGCCTGGCTGTCGACCTGAATCCTGTTGAGCGCGCGGCCCCAGATCTTGAGCGTCGAGAGAGGCTTGGTCTTGTAGATATGCTGGATGATCTCCTGCTGGCGCGCGCCCTTCTCGAGCAGTTCCGCGGCGACCTCGAGCGAGCGCGGCGTCGTATTGGGATTCTGGAAGCTGCGGGTGTCGGTGATGAGACCCGTCAAAAGCAGTGTCGCCATGTCCGGCGTCACCTTGTCCTTAAATGCCGGGATCTGCATGAACCAGGAGTAGAGCACTTCAGTCGCGCTGGCGGACGTCGGATCGATGAGGTGCAGCTGTCCGAACTGCGTGTTGCTGATGTGATGGTCGATGTTGAGGATCGGCACATCCGCGAAGAGATCGACATGATCCTTGTAGAGCGTACCGAGGAGCGCCAGATCCGCCGTGTCGACGATGACGAGGAGGTCGTACTTGGGATCCCCTTCCGCGAGCGAAATCTGCTGCGGCTTGATGCGGCCCTTCTTCGGAACGACGATGATGTTCACGCGGTGATCCTCGACGGTGTAGCGCAGCTTATCGACTTCCACGCCCTCTTCCATGTTGATCGTCACGATGAAGTCCTTGTTCTCCTTCACCTCCTGCTCGAGCTTCTCGAAGCCCGGGAGAAACTTGAGGGATTCGGGCTTGGTGTCGGGGCAGATGACCGTCACGTCCTTCCCGAGCGTCTGGAACATCGCAAAACATGCCAACGCGCTGCTGAGACCGTCAGGATCGACGTTCGCGTGCGGGATGATGAGCAGGCGCTGATGCTGCTCGATCGCCTGGAATGCTGCCTGTATGGACTGTGGAGAGAGGGCCATTTCTTAACTTATTATTGTAACATAAAATGACTGTTTTTGCAAGTATCTGTCAGCAGACTATATATCCTGCCGTTTGGGCGAATGTGAGCCATAAAGGCGTAACTATATCCACCACGAAGCGGTCGCGCAATACTTTCAAGAAACGCGCTCATCTTGGCAAACGGTATGCTCATGTCATTCTCTTGTTCGCGCCATCATTCGAGTAAGATAGGACACACGTTTGCGGAGGTAGACCAGTCATGCACGACGTTGAAAAGACGGGGTGCAGCGCACCCCGCCCGATGTCAGCTCGCGAAGGCTAACATTAGCCACAAAGCCGCCCACCCTGCACACAGTGCCGTCTGTAGCAGCTGTCTGCGGACAGTTTTCTTCTTTCTCGCACTCGGGAGACCAAAGAGATATTTGGCTTCCATAACGAGAAAATGTGACTGTTCTTGGAGCCCTCGCTTAACATCGAGTTGCTCCGCGTGTTTTTCTTGACGGTATCTATGCAGTGCTTGCGAGGTTTTTCGGCCAAAAATGATTGAGCCGAGGACCCCTGCAGCAGCACATGCGAGATAAAGTACCAACCAATCGTTCATGTGATACTCCTAATTAAGGGTGAAAAGAGCTGACTATACATTAATACACATATAAATTACTTTTGTCAATCATTATATTGTGGACAATCGTCACGACAAGAGGACCTACCGGCAGGCAGGCTTGAAACTCCGGCCTCTTGCACCGCTACGCATGCAAGCGCGATTACTAATTGAGTGAATCCAAGAATTTTTAAAAAACAAACCGTGGTGAAGCGCGGGTTTCCCGCGCTGGAACCACTCCTTGAAGGGAAGGGTGGGTCCATGGGAGGGACACCGTAGGTGGCCATCCCATGATCGATGGTCGGGACGAGAGGACTTGAACCTCCGGCCTCTTGTACCGCTACGCATGCAAGCGCGGTTGTTTGATTGCGCGGATTCTCAAGCGAATCCGCGGCCCAACTGAGCTACGTTCACATTTTTCAAGACAATGGTCGGGACGAGAGGACTTGAACCTCCGGCCTCTTGCACCCCATGCAAGCGCTCTGGCCAACTGAGCTACGTCCCGACGAAGGATATTCACTCCTGGAAAGGAGAGGGGTGCGCAGACTATAGATCACCGCACTGCCAAGAACCAGTCTTTTACACCCCGAACGGATGCGTATATCGGGCCTTCTTGCCGAGCTCCTCCTCGATACGCAGCAGTTCGTTGTACTTGCAGACGCGGTCGGTGCGCGAGAGGGATCCGGTTTTGATCTGCCCCGTCTTGAGGCCGACTGCGAGGTGCGCAATGAAGGTGTCTTCGGTCTCGCCGCTGCGGTGACTCGCGATCGCATGCCAGCCGCTCTGTTCCGCGAGCTGGATCGCATCGACAGTCTCGGTGACGGTGCCGATCTGATTGAGTTTGATGAGCACGGCATTGGCCGCATCTTGATCAATCGCCTTATGAATACGCTCGACGTTGGTGACGAGCAAATCGTCGCCGACGAGCTGCACCCGATCCCCCATTCGTTCCATCATGTCGTGGAAGCCGTCCCAGTCGTCCTCACTGTGGCTGTCCTCGATCGAGACGATGGGATACTTCATACAGAGATCGTGGTAGTACGCGGTCAGATCCTTTGAATTCATCTGCTTTCCGTCGAGACTGTAGGTTCCATCTTCGCAGAACTCCGATGCAGCCGCGTCGATCGCGAGCTTGATCCGGTCTTCGTAGCCGGCAAGCTTGATCGCTTCCATCAGCACCGCAAACGCTTCGTCGGCGTTCTTGAGATGCGGTGCGAATCCTCCTTCGTCCCCTACTGCCGTCGAAAGTCCGCGAGAGCTGAGAATTTTTTTGAGAGCGTGGAATGTTTCGGTGCCGGCGCGCAACGCTTCGGAAAAACTGGGAAAATCCATCGGCACGATCATACATTCCTGAAAGGACAGTCCGCTGTCCGCGTGCTTACCGCCGTTCACGACGTTCATGAGGGGGGTCGGCAGCAGATCGGGAGCGCTCACACCGTACTGCTGTCCGAGCGACTGCCAGAGCGACTTCTTCTCGCTCGCGGCGCGTGCACGGCAGACGGCCATGGAAACACCCAAAATGGCGTTAGCGCCGAGTTTAGACTTGTTGGGAGTCCCGTCGAGATCGATGAGCGTCTTGTCGATCACGCGATGATCCTCCGCCGCCGTTCCCTTCAGCTTCTTTTCGATCACACCGACATTGGCAACTGCCTTCTGCACGGACTTTCCGCCGTAGATCTTTTTGTCTCCGTCGCGCAGCTCGAGCGCTTCATGCGAACCGGTCGATGCCCCCGACGGCACCGCCCCGCGGCCGAATGATCCGTCATCGAGAACACAGTCGACTTCGACGGTCGGATTGCCGCGGGAATCGAGGATCTGTCTTGCACGCAGGGATTGTATGGTTGGCATAGGGAAAGCATACCAGCGAAAAATCCGAATTCCGAATTTCGAAATACGAAACAAATCCGAATGACCCAAATCCGAATGTTTCAAACATTCATAATTTCAAACTTTATTTCGGATTTCGTGCTTCGTGCTTCGGATTTACACCTTTATCGCTCTCTTATGCAGCATCGCGCAGTACCCGGCGAGCATCATGATCACAAGCCCCTCGATGCCGAATCCCGATGACGGAAGTTTGGGCGGATTGGTTCCGTTTCCGCCGACTTTCGGCGGAGGCGGAAGTCCCGCCGCGGCGATGATCACGCTGTCCTTCGCGCTGTGCACGACCGTCGTCCCCGTCTGGCCGATGATCTGCTGCCTGCGGCGCTCCATGTTGCGCAGCTTCATGCGCCATTGCTCCTCCTCCGCATGATCTGACGGCGACAGATTGCTGGAATTCCCTCCTCCCGCGAGTACGCCGCTCGACGTTTCTTCACGATCCCACAATGACATCGCGAGCTGGCGGTCCCACGCTTCCTGCTCGCTCGTCCACGACAAGTACAAAAACGGCAGAAGAATAACGAAGAGCAATCCGGTGCGCGTCAGACGCTGGCGGATGACGCGGAAGCAAAACAGCAACAATAATACGAACGCCGCGCCGACCATCGGCAGAGTCCAGCCCCACGTGTACCAGTCCTGAAACATCTGAAGATCCGGCTGAAATGAAGCGGCGAGATCGAGCAGCAGCCACAGCAGCAGAATCAGTGCGGGGACGAAGTGCAGTCCGCGGAATTCATAATCCGCGCGACGATCCTTGAGCATCGGATAGAGCATGAGCGGATACGCGAGACTGACGGCGAACGCGATCACCCACGGAAAGACATTCACGGACACCGGCGGCAGAAAAGCCGCAGCAGCCCCCGCAAGCGCGACTATCAGGCCGAGAAAGAACACCAGCGCGGTCTCGGTGTCGTGCTTCAGAGGCATAGGAGGAATATGGTCTCCTATGCTCAGGGATGTGTCAATTTAAGGAAACAAAACAATTGCTCAACTCATGTTCATCCAGTCTCATAGCCATTTTTTCCATGCGAAGTAGCCGAGCAGCGCCGCCATTACCGTCATCATCAGCAACACAAGGAGCGAAAACGCCTGCGGATTATCCTGATACGGCAACTGGACGTTCATGCCGTAGAGACTGCTGAGGAACGTCAACGGTACCATCGTGACGGAGAATATCGTCAGAAGCCGGATCACCTGGTTGGTCCTGTGTCCGAGCCAGGATTCGTGAGTGTCCTGCAGCGCGTCGCTCATTTCCTTTGCAGTGTCGAGCAACGACCACTGGCGCTCGATGGCGTCGCTGACGTCGTCAAAGTAGAGATCGAGATCCTCCGTGATCAGCTCCTTTTTCTTATGCTGCAACAGCGCGACGACGGCGCGTTGCGGGAAGAGAATACTGCGCATGGTGATGATATTGCGTTTGAGGGTCAGGATGTCGCGGAGAATGTTGATCTGGCCTTCCTCGTTCTCGAACAATTCCACCTCGATTCTGCGCAGGTCCTTCACCATCGATTCTATAAGCGGGAAGCCGCGGTCGAAGAGCATGTCGAGCAGCTTGTAGAGAAAATATCCCGTCCCCTGTGCGAAGTATTCCTCGCTCTTTTTCGGCGAATGCTTCACGAGCTTCCAGAGATTCTCGATGACGTCGCTTTTCCCTTCCGCCAGCGTGATGATGAAATCCTTGCCGACGAAAATGTCGATCTCCTCCTTATGGATGCGCGAGGTGATCCTGGCTGGGATATGAATGACACAGAACAAATACTGCGGATATTCCTCGATCTTCGGACGTTCGTTCTCGCTGAGACAGTCCTCGATATCGAGCTTATGGAAGTGATACTTTCCCTGCAGCACGAGCAAATCCTCCTCGGTCGCGTCGAGCGAGTAGTGCCAGGTGATGCCATTGGCGCTGAGGGACTGCATCGACATCGTGGAGGGGGTCAGGGGGAGGGTTTATCGCTTCTTCTTTTTGGGAAGATATTTCGCGCGGGGATCCATGACGGATTCGGTCGGGAGCACCTGGTAGTAACGTGCCCTCCAGCGCTTGATCTGCCAGAGAACGTAGAGAACGATCGCGACGCCCCACACCACCCACAGGATGCGCATGGCGATGTACTGGATCTGTTCGACCCGCGCGACGACGAGCACGAGTCCGATGAGACCGAACCAGATGGCGGCGGGCGGCCACGTCTTGCTGAGTTTGCGCATCACCTGATCACCCTGCTTTTTGCGCCAGCGCGAGAGGACGACACCTCCGGCGACCATCAGCGCGCAGACGACGAGCAATGCTACCGCCTTTGGGCTGGAGTAGTAGGCGTTACCCGGATTGGGCCAGAAGAGATAGACGAAGAAGTCGTTCATACGATGGTTGGAGAAGAATGCATGGGGGGTTCTGGCGGTTCCGCGTCATCCTGCATGAGCTCGGGCTCCCCCGTCAGTCTGCGCAGCATCTCCTCCACGTCGCGCTCCCTGATGGTGCGGGCCGGACGAACGAGAAGATACAGGAGAAAACCCACGAGCGGGAGAGCGGCGACCAGCAGCACGCAGCCAAACTGGAAGGCGAACGACCGGGTCCGAAGCAGGATATCCTTCAGCGTCCAGAAGAGCAAAAACAGCAGGAAAAAGGCCAAAAGAAGGATTCCTCCCTGCATCATGCGCAGAGCCGGATCATCCGTCATGAATGCCGAAAGAGACTGGGAGAGGGCGGTCATCCGGGAAAGAAACAGAAAAATCTCTTACAAATGCGGATGCCGTCTGCGGTGAACGACGACGTACACGACGGTTCCGAGTAGGGCCAGTATGCAAAGCAGCTGTGTGAAGCGCAACTCGAATGTCTCGAATGGAAGCCATGGCCGGCTGAAGAGATAGACGGCGCAGAGGAGTGTCGTCACGATCTCGTAGATGATGACCATGCGCGGCGGAAGATTGATTTCGACCGCGGCGAACACTCCGAGGCTGATGAAGAGCGCGAGAAGGAGCACCATATCGATGTTCGTCGCGAAGACCGGAATGCCGAAGTCTCCCCGGAACGATTCGAGGAAGAACGTCGCAAAGGACGCGAGCACGATCCCCACGAGCGTCTCGGCTCCCGCCCTGCGCGCGTGCTTACGCACCACGAGCAGCAGGAATGTCAGCATCAGGTAGAACAGCGCGTAGTAGAGCTGTATGGGATGAATCGGCACCGCGAAGCGGACGTTGGGCGCGTCGTACGTCACCCCCCAGAAGAGATCCGTCGGCCGGCCGTACGCTTGGCCGGCGGCGAATTTCCCAAGCCAGTCGAAGCACAGTCCGAACGTCGTCGCGGGCAGCAGAACGTCGAGCCACTGCAGAAACGTTGTTCGCGATGAACGGCGCGTGACATAGAGAACGATGATGATGCCCGCCGCCATACCGAGGAAGCTGAAGTTTCCGTCATGCACGAAGAACACGCGAAACGGATCGTCCGGCTTGATGTAGATGCGGTACTGCTCGATCACGGCGAAGAGCCTTCCGCCGAGGGCGGCGCCGAGAAGGTACCACCACATGTGATCCTTGAAGTGCTGCAGTGACAGTCCCGCGCTGCTGGCCAGACGGAAAAAGAATTCCGACGACAGCCAGATCGCAATCATCAGGAACAGGAGATGCGTCCAGATGATAAAGGGGCCTATCTCAAAAGCCTCAAACATGGGGTCAGTTTAGCACACCTCCTCAGCCGATCGAAGGATGCAGCCGGCGCTCTGCTATGTCCTCGCACGTACGCTGGATGAATTCCTGCAACGGGAGCGTCACCTGATTCTTGCTGCGAACGTTACGAACGGAGACGGCATTATCCTGCTGCTCGCGGTCACCGAGAACAAGAAGATACGGGATCCTCCACTGTTCCCCTTCCCTGATGCGCTTGCCCAGGGACTCCGTGGCGTTCATGTATTCGATGCGCATGCCGCGCTTGAGCAATTCCATCGCGACCTCGCTGCCGTACGCTTCATGCGCGTCCGCGACCGGCAGCACCGCGATCTGCGAGGGGGCCATCCAGAGCGGGAAATGTCCGGCGAAATGTTCGATGAGGAATCCGACCGTGCGTTCGTGCGTGCCGAGCGGTGCGCGGTGGATGCAGAGCGGAACCTTCTCCGTGCCGTCCTTATCGGTGTACTTCAGCCCGACTTTGCCAGGCACATCGAAATCGACCTGGTTGGTCGCAAGCGTGAATTCGCGGCCGATCGCGCTCCAGACCTCGACGTCGATTTTTGGGCCGTAAAAAGCGGCTTCGTTGGGTACCTCCTTGAATGACACACCGAGCTTCTTCATGACACCGCGCACCATTTCTTCGGTCTTGAGCCAGAGCTTGGAGTTGTCGACGTACTTCTTCCCGAGTTCCTTGGGATCGTGGAGCGACAGACGCATGTTGTACTTGTCGATGCCGAAGATGCGGAAGTATTCGAGGTACAGGTGAATGACGGCGGAGAATTCCTCCTCGAACTGCTCCTCCGTCAGGTAGATGTGTGCGTCGTTCATCGTCAGCGACCGCACGCGCATGAGGCCGAAGAGTGCGCCGCTGTCCTCGTACCGGTAACAGTGTCCGTATTCCGCGAGGCGCAGCGGCAGATCGCGATAACTGCGCTGCCGGCTCGCGAAGAGCTGGTGATGATGCGGGCAATTCATCGGCTTCAGATAATATTCCTCCTCGCCGTCGTCGAGCTTCATCGGCGGGAACATCGATCCTTTGTAGTGCGCGAGGTGTCCCGTCTGAGCGTAGAGCGATCCCTTCGCGATGTGGGGCGTGTGCACTCGCTTATAGCCACCTTCCGCCTCCTTCTCCTTCACAAGATCCTCAATCGCGTCGGTGATGATCGTGCCGCGGGGAGTCCAGAGCGGCAGCCCCGGTCCGATCTGATCGCTGAACGTGAAGAGGTCGAGTTCTTTTCCGAGTTTGCGGTGATCGCGCTTCTTGGCTTCCTCCTGCTGTGTGATGTATATGGCGAGTTCTTCCTTGGACGGGAACGCCGCGACGTAAATGCGCGTCAGCTGCTCGCGTTTTTCATCGCCGCGCCAGTACGCGCCCGCGAGATTCATGATCTTGAATCCGTCGACGGGAATCTCCTTCGTTGACTCGAGATGTCCGCCGCGGCAGAGATCGACGAACGTGTCCTCCCCTTTCGGTCCGACGTTGGCATAGTGCGTCACGCTCTTCACGCCTTCGTTCTTCTCCAGATCCTCGATGAGTTCGACTTTGAACGGCTGCTTGAGATCTTTCCAGTATTTCTTCGCGTCCTTCGGCGACAGCTTGTCGCAGCGGAAGGTCTGGCCCTGATGAATGATTTTCTTCATCTCCTTCTCGATCTTCCCGAAGTCCGCATCCGAAATCGGCTCCTTGAAGAGGAAATCGTAGTAGCAGCCGTAATCGATCGGCGGTCCGATCGTCACTTTCGTGTCCGGCCAGAGCTTCATCACCGCCTGCGCAAGTACATGTGCCAGGCTGTGGCGCATCGCGTGGAGGTCGTCGGATTGCTCGTTTTCGGGCATAACAAAAGCGGAACGCAGGAATCCTAGCGCACAATCCGGCAAAAATCACCATCTCCGTTCAGACGAAATCCAGCTCCTTTTCGAGCGCTCTGACCTCCCGGAGCAGTTGGGGGTCGTTTTGGAGCTTGCTCTCGATCTTCTCGACGGCGTTCATGACGGTCGTGTGGTCGCGTCCTTCGAAGAGCTCGCCGATGCGGACATGGCTCATGCGCAGGTACTTCTTGCAGAGAAACATCGCGATCTGGCGCGGGATGAGAATCTCGCGGACGCGCGACTGCCCGACCATGTCCTGGATGGAGACGGAGTAGTAGCGCGAGGTTGCTTCCATGACATCCTGGAAGGTCGCGATGCGGCGGGGGGCGACCTCGAAGCCGATGTGCTCCGCCTCCTCGTGCGGATCTTTGTTGAGCTTACGCATGATGTCGGCGATGCTGCGGACGGTCGGCATGCGCTGCTCGAGTTCGTATTGGGCGACGGCCTGCATGAGGATGCCTTCGAGTTCGCGGATGTTTTTGTTCGCGTGCTCGGCGATGAACTGCATCACCGTCATATCCATGAAGATCTCGTACTCCTTCGCCTTCTCGACGAGGATCGCGAGGCGCGTCTCGTAGTCCGGCGTCGATACGTCGGCGATCATGCCGCGCTCGAAGCGGCTGGTCAGACGGTCTTCGAGCTGCAGCTCCTGCGGCGGTCGGTCGGCGGAGAGGATCACCTGCTTGTGTTCTTCGTAGAGCGCGTTGAACGTGTGAAAGAATTCCTCCTGCGTGCGCTCCTTGTTGGCGAGGAACTGCACGTCGTCGATGATGAGGACGTCGACGAGACGGTAGCGCCGGCGGAACTGTTCCATCTTCTGCGACTGGATGGCTTCGATCACCTGGTTGGTGAAGTCTTCTGTCGTCGTGTAGACGACCGTGGACTTCGGAGACTGCTTGAGGATCGCGTTGCCAGTCGCCTGCAGGAGATGGGTCTTGCCAAGTCCCACGCCGCCGTAGAGGAAGAGCGGGTTGTACTTCCCGCCAGGCTGCGTGGCGACGGCCTGGCAGGCTGCGTACGCGAGACGGTTGTTGGATCCCACGACGAAGTTCTCCATCATGTAGCGCGGACTGAGGATCTTGCTCACGATCCCCTCCGCCATGCGCACTTCCTGCCGGCCCAGGAGCTTGCGTTTGCGCTGCTCGGGGAAGGCCTCGAGGAGATTGAAGGTCCGCAGCGGATCGTCCTTCAGTGCACCATCCACCTTATAAACGACTTGTTTGAGCGACGGATCGAACTCCTGCGCGACGCTGAGTGTGATCGCGCGATAGTGTTCGAGGTGCCAGTTAAGCGACATCGGCAATGGCAACCCGACGACGAGCGTCCCCTCTTCGCGGCCAAGCACGGCCGTGTCTTTGAACCAGGTGATGAACTGGCTCCGCGGAATTTTGGGCTCGATCCTGGTGAGGACCTCCAGCCACAGGTCCCGCATTCCGGCGTCGATGACGCGCGGACTACTAGGAGAAGAGACGGAAGACGTCATACAGGGTAACGAGGAGAATAACGAAGAGAAGGACGCCGAAGCCCACCGTATTCGTGATGAGTTCGATGCGGCGGTTGCCTGGCTTGAAGAAAAGTTCTGCGAGTACGAAGAGCAGGCGTCCGCCGTCAAGCGCCGGGAACGGCAGAATATTGAGGACCGCGAGCGACAAACTCAGCAGCGCGACGAGACGCAGATACACCATGAACCCCTCCTGCACCGAGGTGTACGTCAGCTGCGCGATGCCGACGATACCGGTCACGCCTTCGGGCACCGTCCCGCGCTGCGCGAGCGACGAGAAGAGCTTCCCGATGCCAAGAACCGTCTGCACCGTGACGACGCTTGTTTCGCGGACCGACAACTGCGCCGCCTTCCATAACGAATGTCTCGGCGATGAAATTTCGAGTGCGGCGGCGCGGAGGTACACGCCAGTCTTGCCGTCTTCCACATTGAGCGTCACCGTCTTTTCTTCAGTCGCCGTACGACTCGGGAGGTAGGTGTAGGTGACAGTGTCTTTCCCCTGCTGGAGCGGAATAACCTTCGCGACGTCCGTTATTGCCTGCCCGTCGATCGCCGTCAGGACGCTGCCCGGCGGAATTCCCACTGCCTGCGCGGGGCCGCCCGTCAGCACATCCTCTATAAGGACGCCGAGCCGGAGATGAATTTCACCGCTCGCCGCTGCCGCTTCCATCTCCTCGAGTTCGAGGTACGTCGGGATCCATTGTCCGGCCGAAAACCCGTAGAAGAAGATGAGCAGCGCGAGGAGAAAGTTCATGAAGACGCCCGCGACAAGGATGAGACAGCGCGCGGGAATGCTCGCGCGATTGAGACTGCCCTTTGCATGCTTGTCTCCCCCATCGATTGCGCCCTCTCCTTTGAGCCGCACGAATCCGCCGAACGGGATCCAGTTCAGCGTGAATTTCGTGCCTTTCCACGTGAAGAACGTCTTCGCTCTGGGCGGCAGTCCGAAGCCGAATTCTTCCACCACCACCCCCATCTTCCGCGCCATCACATAATGTCCGAGTTCGTGAATCAGGATGAGTCCCGTAATCAGGAAGAAGAAAGCGACGGCTGACAGAAGAAGCATCATTGGAGCTGCATCGTACCGATGCTGTGGATAACAGAAAAGTTTTCCACAGAGATTGCGTTGCAGCGCGAGGGTGTCTGCCTTGCGATGACAATATGTCTAGTGAACAAAACCCAACGCGGAATTTTTTCATCCGATAGCAACCACCAGTCCTTCCACTCTCTCCACGCCCGCTTTTTTCAACGCGGCCGCGCACGCGTCGAGCGTCGCACCGGTCGTCGACACGTCGTCGATGAGGATCACATGCGCCGGAACATCACGCGCATCGCTCGTGAACACATCAAGCAGCGCGTGCACCCGCTGTTCCCTGTCACGCCGTGCCTGAAAACCCGTCGCCCGTTTTCTGCGCAGCAACGTCCGCACGGGAAGCGACGAATAGTCGGACAGCAATTGCGCTAGTACCGCGGACTGATTGAACCCGCGATGAAACGCGCGCGTCCAGTGCAGCGGCACGGGACAGAGCACGGCCGTGCTGGTGTCCCCGAGGAGCGGCAGCGCATGGAGGAGCAGCAGTCCCAGGCGCTCCCCCATCCCGGGAACCCGTCCATACTTGAAGCGATGCAACGCGTGACGCAGCAGCGGAGAAATTTTGAGCGACGTCGCGGACACGATGCGATCGATCGACCGGCATCCCCGCCCCTCCAATACCCCGCGCTCGAGCACCATCGGAAAACTGTACATCTGCCGCAGCTCCGAACCCGTCACCCATGCCCCCGCCTTACCACCGACGGAACGTCGCGGGAACAATGCGTCGAGAAAGAATCGGAACATACTCAAAGACTACGGCGAATCCGCCCGTTGAGGCTTGTGGTCTGGGGATGGAATTGGTACCCTGCCTTGGCTTTTGGCTGCAATTTGCGCCAGAAGTTGTTCTCTCGTTATGCAGAACAGCGGCACCTGGCTTCGCTTACGAGCTACGCCGTGGTTGCCCTCGTTACACTCGGGCAATTAGCTCAGCTGGGCCGCAGATTCGCTTGAGAATCCGCGCAATCAAAAAAGCGCCACACACGCTCTAGACAGCTGAGACTCTCAGTCTATCATTCACACTCTCGGGCAATTAGCTCAGCTGGGCCGCAGATTCGCTTGAGAATCCGCGCTATCAAAAAAGCGCCACGCGCGCTCTAGACAGCTGAAACTCTCAGTCTATCATTCACACTCTCGGGCAATTAGCTCAGCTGGCTAGAGCGCCACATTGACATTGTGGAGGTCACTGGTTCAAGTCCAGTATTGCCCACCAGAAATATAAATGTCAGATTGATCTATTACTATTACACAGTAGGCTGTATGTATGATTTCTCGCACATGTGCAATCCTCGCTAGCTGTTGCGTAATTACTTTGACAGCATGCTCAGGAGGTACGGGTCCATCTTCTGGAGAAGCGGCAATATCATCCATGACAACTTCCTCAAATGAAGCAGCACCGGACAATTCAACATACGAAAATGAAGAATGGGGATATCGTTTCCGTCTCCCATCCAATGCATTGCTCGATGAGACAAGCACGAAATTTCCCGATTCATTCGGCGGTACTCATCTGGTGCAATTTACTTACGCGGGAAACACATATGAGGTTCGTGGGGTGAGGACAGATAATCATGAAAATATCGAGCAATGGCTGCAAGATCCAAACACTCAGAAAGCAGGAAAGCTTTCTGAGTACGACAAGACTATTATTGATGGGAATCCGGCTTATCAATGGAAGCAAGGTCTCATCACAACCTTCATGTTTGATGATGTGGTTTTTGAAATTTCAGGATCTGAGGAAGGAGCTATGACAGTTTCAAGTAATAGGAACGACGCTATTTTTCAGGAGTTTGTTTCGAGCTTCCAGATGATTAAAAATTAACGGTATCTGGAGAAGTCATTCCCCTCTGTCTTCGCTGCAACGATTCAGCACAATTGAGATTTGGTTCTTACATTGGCCTCGATTACGACCCACTATCGAAATCTGACCTCAATATTTGGACTCATCTGGCCCTGTTTCGCTAGCGAAAACAGCAATCAATTACCGCCACATCACGCGCAGCGTGACATGACATTGTTAGCCCGGCGTAGCTCCACAGAGCGAAGTCGGGTGGAGGTCACTGGTTCAAGTCCAGTATTGCCCACCATCGATCTTAGCCTCCCGGGCTAATGAGCTCCCACCTCCGCTGAAACTACGGTAGGCAGGCAGCTAGCTCTGTTTTCGCCTTATTTACAAATTTAATAAATGTTATATAATATTGACCAATGCTCGCACCGACTCTCTGCCTCGAAGATCTTCACCTCGGCCGCCTGCAACCGCGCAAGGAGGAGAGTTTGAACACGCTCCGCGCGGCGCTGACATATGCGTGGCACGAAAAGATGAACCTCGTTCTCAACGGCGACACACTCGACCGCTGCAGCATCGGCAACGAACAAGAGCGATCGGATGAAAGCAAAGAAGCGGCGGACATGTTCGGTGCGTACACCGCCTTCAGCGGAAAACCCATCCGTATCATTCCCGGCAATCACGACCCCGACCTCACCCACGAACGTCTCGACGCATTTTTCCCGAATGTTCCATTCGAGATTTCGTCCGCGGTTCATACAGAGAACGGCGTCGTGTTTACGCACGGCCATCTGCTGGAAGGAGTGCGCGCGGTGCGCAGCCAGATCGAAAAATGTCTGCGTGGAGAATGTTCGGCCGACGAACTGCTGGAACAACTCAACAGTCAGGACATGCAGGACGCGGCGGCGGAAACGATGACGAGCACGGCGGTGAAAAATATTTTCTGCGGCTTCGATCTCGTCGGCATCCATGACTGGTGCGAACGCCGTCTCTTCAAATTGGTATCAATGAATACCCGGCTCGAGCAGCGGCTGCATGACAGGAGTGCGCACGGCGGAAATATATCCGATTCCCTTCCACGGGGGTACAACGGAATGGCGGCGGGTCTCGGCGTCGCGATGGATCATGATGTCGTTGTCATCGGACACAATCACGTGCACGGCATCGTAAAGCGCGTCATGAAAGACAGAAGCGGAGAGGCGCAGGCAACGACTGTTGCGAATACGGGAGGATGGCTCGGGTCTGATCGCGCATCCCGAAAATTCCTCCGGATAGACGACACAACCGTCAGTCTGCTGTCGATTGAATCCAGCGGGAAACTGCATCTGGAGCAAGTGGCGCAGCGAGCCAACATACACGCCTAAAAGCCGGAATTTTCTTGAATACAGCTGAGCAGAGAATCCCTGTAGATCTGTGTTTTATGCTGTCAAAAGCATGATGAATGATACCAAATACCATATAGCAATTCCTGCAAGGTACCGCAGTGTCAGAAACGCCGTTTTTCGGCTATAATAATAGGATTTTTGAACATCCATGACACAAACAAACACCACCTCTTCCGGCCAGATTCTACGCACCTGGAAAGCGCCGATTCATCCGACATACGAGCGAACACACCGGTGGTACATGACCGCCGGCATTCTCGTGATCGTCGCAGCCGCGTACGGGATACTGACAGGGGCATGGACGTTTTCCGTCGTCGCCGTACTGAGCGGAGCGATGTATTTCCTCATCCGCGATCATCAGCATCCGGCGGAAACGATCGTTCTCACGGAATTCGGCGTCGCGCTGAAAAATTCGTTCATGCGCTGGGAAGATCTGCGCGGATTCTGGATTCTCTATACGGCTGACTACACGCAGCTGCGCTTCACGCCAAAGGACGAACACAAACCCGAACTCAAAATCCAGATCGGCGATCAAAACGTTCTGGAGCTCAAAGACGTCCTCAGCAACTTCCTTCCGGAACTGCCTGAAATGCAGGAGGGAATTGTTGACTTTATTATCCGTTTTTGTAAACTGTAAATGCTGCTTTTCCGCAGCCACTGGCGTTTCGCCACTGAACGGACCCCCGGAAGGGAGGCCCGTCTTTTGTGCTTTGCAAATGGTGGAACGGATGCAAGCGACCCAGCGCAGAACACCGAACATTTTGCAGCGGCCGGGTTCAACCCGGACGGCTCGCCGATCGCCGCGGAAGCACCCGGCAGCAGCAGCGAAGCGCGCGCCGGCGACCCCCATGCTCAGGTCATCGAAGGCGTCGCGCAAGCACGCGGGCAGATCGCGCACACGGTCGGCAGCGGCACACACGCTCCCGAAACTCATCTCCAGGAAGCAACGCCGGTCAACGTGCAGAAGGCCGTCAACGAAACGCTGGGCAAGGTCGGAAAACTTCACGAATCGATGGTCGAAATGACCCCCGTCGTGCCGCAGCTCCTCGAAAGCAAATCACTCGTGATGTGGCAACAGAACGAAGTGTCTCTGGCGATGCTGCTCACGCAAATCCACTCTCTCAAGAATTATTCGGATACGATCATGAAGTGGACCGCGGGCGGCATGCCGCCTTCTGAGCTCATCAACAATATCGACTCGTATGTCCGCGAATATTACCCCGAACGCGGCCATCGCTGGGGCGATATGATGGGCAACGCGCGCACGTTCCTGCAGGAACGCATCCAGACGCACGGCGACGTCGCGACGGGCGCGTTGCAGCAGATGCGCGGCCCCGATCACGGCCATGGCCCCGATCACGCGGCGACGCACAACGCTTCGACACACATCGATACCGGTCATGAAGTGCAGAACATCGTCCATGGAACGAACGAAATCATCGGTCTCAAGGAAAACATCCTGCAGCCGATCATGGACGAACTTGCCGCGATGGAGAAAGCCATCGCCGAAAGCAAGATCGAAGATTTCATCAACAAGGTGAAGGAAGTAGAACTCGAGAAGAACAAATTCGACAAAGCCAAGGAGCCTGCGGATCAAACCCTCGTTCAAAAACTCCGCGGAGTACCCGAGAAATTCGGCCTGAAGTTCTATTCGGCGTTTCAGATTTACGAGGCGGGCAAGCAGGTCTTCGAGGCCTACAAGGAAGCGTGGCACGCCCGCTCCCACCACAAGAGCGCCGAACTCGCCGTCTACCTCGGAAAAATCGGCGAAAAACTGCCGTACGGACAGGACGTCGAACAGGTGCTCGAGAGCAACATCCAGCGCCATGACGACGAGGTGAAGAACAAGTACGTCGAATTCCTGAAGAGCCGGAACGTCGGCTTCCCTTCGCTCTTCGTCGGCCACCACAACCTCATGGACGCCAACCGCAACGATCCAAACCGCGGACGCGGCGTGATCGAATACGCGGCGAGCAAGGGCTGGCTCTACGACATCGACGAAATCCAGTTCGACGGCGCGCAGGACAAGCGGTTCTTCGGCCGCTTCCGTCTGGCGGACTTCTGTCCTCCGGACTGGAACGACGAGCGCATCGAGGAATATTTCTACAAACTGCTCGGCCAGAACAAGCAGGGCGCGGAAGCGGAAGAAAACAACACCTACTCACGCATCAAAGACCGTGAAAACATCCCCGCCTTCATCCAAAACCTGGACAAAGAAATGGACGGCATCAACCTGTGGTCCGCGATGGGCGTCTGCAAACGCGCCATGGAACGCGGACTGTGGCCGGAAGTCTCTCCATGGATGGCCGTGACGATCATGCGCAAGATGCAGGATCCCAACATCCGGCCGTACATCCCGAAAACATGGCTTGATAAGGTCGGTTCTCTCGCGTTCTACCACAGCGCCTTCACGCTCGGCACGTACAAAGACGAACGCAACACACTCGACGAATGGCTGAGGCGAGGGAACGCCGAAGACCTGTCAGGTGCGGGTAAATTCGGCCAGGCATTGATCATCATGCGCGACGAAGTCAGTACAAAAGCGGACCAGGATTTCTCGCAACCCGAGGGCATTAAGAAACTCGACCACTACTGCGCACGCGCGTTTGCCGGAGAAGTGCTCCAGTTCCCCGGCGGGACCGTCAGTATTTTCGACCGTAAATTCGAATCCTACCGCAGGGAATCGACGAAGCAGCAGGGTGATCTCACTCCGGGCGTGAAAGATGAAGATCCGGACTACTTCACGCAGACGACGGATAATCTCATCGCGGGATCCACGCCGGTCGAGCAGATCTTCGGACGCACGGGTCAGGGTACGTTCCAGAACGAGGACAAAACCCAGCACTATGCCGGCAATATTTTCCGCGAATACCGCAAACTTCAGAGTCTGGGTCTGGATCCGGAAGCGACGGCTTTCCGTCTGGAAATGGGCGCAAAAGTATCCGGATGGCTGCTCAAGACTCTCGGTGACGCGCGTACCACCGGTCTTGCCCGCTACAAGGCGAAGGAAAAAGGAAAAGAAACATCGGACCTCATCGTCTCGGGCCTGGTGAAGGAAGGGTTCATTCCGATCGAACCACTCGCCTACACCCTCTGGGTCGGATCAGCCAACAGCGGACAAGGTTTGGCCGAAGAAGCACTCAAGCAGATCGATGAAGGACTGCTGAACTCGCTGCGCGCGGGTAAAAAATCGATGGAGAGCAAATCCGAAACAGAGAAGAGCGCGAAGCTCTTCGAGATCGTCGAGACATGGAAGGCGTCTGCCAAGGGCGGCACTCTCAGGGAAATTGCCCCGGCGGAATTTGCACCACTCTCGCTCGTCGCAACGGGCGGCGCAGACGCGGCGGCTGCCGCTGACTGAACCATCGCATGACGCGGAAGAAAAAGGTATTCTCCCTTTATGCAGGTTTCCGTTACGCGCGTCGACGCCACACTCCCCCTCCCCCGCTACGAGTCTACCGGGGCCGTGGGCTTCGACATCGTCACCAGGACGACGACGGTCGTCGAACCGGGCGCGATCGCTCTGATCCCCGGCAACGTCATCGTGCGCGTCCCCAGGGGCATGATGCTGCTCATCGTCCCGCGTTCGAGCATGCCGCGGAAGAAGGGCCTCGTCTGTCCGCATTCCGTCGGCATCCTCGATCAGGATTATCATGGGGAGAAAGATGAATTGCTCGTGCAGGTGCAGAACATCACAAACGCACCGGTGACGGTCGAACGCGGCGAGCGGATCGCACAGGGAATTTTCGTCCGCATCGAACCGGCGGAGTGGGAAGAAGTGGATACGCACGGCGCCGCGACGCGCGGCGGCTTCGGGAGCACCGGAACGCATGTGTCGAAGGACTAAGAAGATTGATAAGACGGAGAGGATTAAGAGGAAATCTTCTTAGTCTTCTTAATCCTCTTCTTCCTCTTAGTCCTCAAAAAAGAGCCCGCGCCCGGACTCTTTTTTGTAAGAAAGAAGGAGTGGATTACTTGCTGAGGGGCTTTCGCATGAATGCCGGGACTTCGAGCTCCTCTTCGTCGAGCTGCGGAGCGCTGGATTTGGGCATCATGTTGTCTCCCGTGATCAATTTGTCGTCTCTGCGCCTGTCGTCGCTGCGGGGGGACGTCGTGCCTGCCGCCTTCGTCAGGTAGCGCTGCGCGGGTGTCTGAAACGATGCGGACTGCGGCAGATCGGCGGAATCGAAGCCCGTTGCGATCACCGTGCACTTCACCTGTCCGGTGAAGTTCTCGTCGATCACCGCACCAAAGATGATCGTCGCCTCGGGGGCGGCCGTCTCGGTGATGATGCGCGCCGCTTCGTCGACTTCGAACATCGAGAGGTCGTTGCCGCCCGTGATGTTGAAGAGAATACCCTTGGCACCGTTGATGGAGAGTTCGAGGAGGGGGCTGTCGATCGCGGCTCGTGCGGCTTCCGCTGCGCGGCTGTCGCCCGTACCGTAGCCGATACCCATGAGGGCCGTGCCGCCGTCCTGCATGATCGTGCGGACGTCCGCGAAGTCGACGTTGATAAGCCCGTGCTGCGTGATGAGGCTCGAAATGCCCTCGATCGCGTGCTGCAGAACTTCATCGACGACCTCGAAGGCCTCGGTCAGCGGCGTCGTCTTGTCGATGAGTGACAGGATCTTGTCGTTCGGGATCGTGATGAGCGTGTCGACCTTGCCCTTGAGCATCTCGAGCGCCTCTTCCGAATTCTTGCGGCGCTTGAGTCCTTCGAAGCTGAACGGCTTGGTGACGACCGCTACGGTCAGGATGCCCATGCTGCGGGCCTGTTCCGCGATCACCGGGATGCTGCCGTTGCCCGTTCCACCGCCGAGACCGGCGGTGATGAAGAGCATGTCGGTTCCTTCAAGCGCAGCCTTGATTTCCTCCGTGCTCTCTTCCGCGGCGCGCTTGCCGATTTCGGGGTTGGCGCCTGCTCCGAGTCCGCGCGTCGTGCCGCGGCCGATCGTGATCTTCTTGGGAGCGGGACTGTGATAGAGCGCCTGCACGTCCGTGTTTACGGCGATGAAGTCGACGCCCTGCACCTTGGCATTCACCATGCGTGCGACGGCATTGGATCCTCCGCCGCCGGTACCGAGGACGCGGATGACGGCGCCCGGCATCGCGTCGGGTCGCACTTCGCGCGGAGCGGTGCTGCTGCTGTTGTCACCGGTCGTACCGCCGGTGCCGCGGGGCGGGGTGCCACTTTTCTGGCCGGAGAAGAGGGAGCGGAACGTGTCTGACATGGGATGGAAGGGAAAAAAGCGAGTGAAGGAGGTAGAAGATTTATGGGAGGAGGCTCTTGAACCAGGTTCCGACCTGCTGGAGTGTGCGCTTCATCTGGAAGTTGCCCATCGAGGACATCTGTCCGCCTTCGCGCAGACCCCATACGAGGGTGCCGAGCGCGGTGGCATAGGCAGGGTCGTCGACCTTCTCGATGACGCCGCCGATCTCGACGGGGAAGCCCATCTGAACCGGGAGTCCGAGAACGTCGCGCGCAAGGTCGAGAACGCCGGGAGCCTTCACGGCAGCTCCGGTCAGGACCGCTCCCGCCGGGAGCATGCCCGAGCGCCCGAGGCGTGCGAGTTCGGCCTTTACGAGGCTGAAGATTTCGAAGTAACGCGCCTGCATGATTTCGGCCATGTAGCGCTTGCTAACGGTCTGGGTGTCGATGCGGCTGATAGTCGAGAGATCGATCATCTCGCGCTCGTTGATTTCCTGCGGGAGCACCGATCCGAATTCGATCTTGATGCGCTCGGCCGTGTCGACCGACGTGCGCAGTCCGATGGCGATGTCATTGGTCACGCTCTCCCCCGCCACCGGCAGACCGATGGAATGGAGGATCGTTCCTTCTTCGTAGACGGCGACGCTCGTGCAACCCGCGCCAACGTCGATCACGACGACGCCGAGTTCTTTCTGACGCTTCGTCAGCGTGGCCTCCGCGGAAGCGATCGTCGACGGGACGATGGCATCGATGTCGACGCCTGCCTGCGAGATGCACTTCTCGATGTTCTTCACGTGCTGCACGTGCCCCGTAATGATGTGGGCCTCGACCTCGAGACGGATGCCCGTCATGCCGATGGGGTTCTTGATGCCGCGCTGCTCATCGACGGCGTAGGCCTTGGGTTCGATGTGAAGGATTCTCCTGTTGGGGGGAATGCTGACCGCCTGCGCCGCCTCCAGAACGCGCGCAACGTCGTCCATCATGATCTCGGCACCCGAGATCGCGATGACGCCGCGGCTGTCGAAGGACTCGATGTGCGAACCGCTCATGCCCACGAACACGTGGTTGACCGGGACACCCGCCATGCGCTCCGCATCTTCGAGCGAGGAAATGATATTGTGAATGAGCTCCTCAACGTCGATCACCTGCCCCTTACGGATGCCGAGCGATGGGGAGATACCGACGCCGATGACGTTGGGCACATTGTGCTCCTGACCGCCTTCTGCGATCGCGACGATAGTACGGATCTTGGAAGAACCGATATCCAGACTGGCGAGTACGCGTTCCTTAGGCATAAAAATGAGGAGAGAGAAGAGAACCGCGCACTCCGGAACCTTTCGTCATGAAATAACGTAAACAAGTGTACGGATGAAGGATACGGGCGTGCAAGGGTGGTTCGACTACCTTTGGTATACAAAAATGAGCACATAGAACAAATAATATGTGCAGGCTTTTTCCCTCTGCCAGAAGCTAAAAACAAAAAATTGTTCACCAATTATTACACTGTTTTTCACTGTGCACGTAATGTGAACAATCTCGAGATAATTTTTTCACCTAAAAAATACTCCCTGTGGATGCAAACCAGATCGTGCCGCGTCGGGTGCTCAGAACAACGCCAGCTGATCGTCGGACTCTTTCTTCTTTTCGGGTGCTGCTGGTTCGAAGACACCCGACACGCTGAAGTACACCTTCTGTCCGTAGGGCGTCAGGAGGAATTCGCGGAGCCGGCGATTGAGCAATGTGAATTCCAGATCTTTGAAAAGGCCGAGCAGACCGTCGACGGGCAGTGACTCCAGCTTTGCCTGATCGAGCGTGACGGGCAGCTCGAAATCATAGACGAGCCGCGCCATGCGCTGACAGAAGAATGCCTGCTCACGATCGTGCTCGAGCTTCTCCCGGACCGAGGCGCGTATCTCTCCAAGATGTTCGTACACATTCTCGAGCGTGTCGTAACTCTGGAGGAGTTGGGACGCAGTCTTGGGTCCGATTCCGCGAACGCCCGGCAAGTTGTCCGACGCGTCGCCCGTCAGCCCCTTGTACGCGGGGACCTGGTCGGGACGGATGCCATACTTCGCCATGATTTCATCCGGACCGAGGTACTCCGCTTTGAGGTAGCCGCTGTGGGGAATCGCGATCCGCGTCTTCTTGGTCGCGAGTTGGAACGCATCGCGGTCGCCGGTGACAATCGTGACACTCATCCCCGCCTTCTCCGCCGCGGTCGCATACGCGCACAGGAAGTCATCCGCCTCGTACCGGCTGTTGGAGACGTGCGGCAATCCGAACGCCGCGACGAGCGACATGACGCGCGGGAGCTGGGGGTAAAAGTCATCGGGGGTCGCCGCGCGGCCTTCCTTATATGTCTTGTTTTCCTCGTGCCGGAACGTCTCATCCCCCGCGTCGAAACAGACGATCAATGAGTCGGGTTGTTCCTGCTTGAGAATGTGCAGAAGCATCGACGCCATGCCGAACACCGTATTCACCTGCTCCCCGGAGCTCGTCGTCAGCGTTCGCGGGATCGCCCAGTATGCGCGATACATAAGATGATGGCCGTCGATAAGGACGAGGTGTGACACGGCTCCATCGTACCCGCCCAATAGGCTCGCGTCATGCCTTCAATCAGCCATTTTGGCATGTTTTACTGTGTACTACTTTTCTCTTTTCACAAGCCCCCGGGTCTTTCACGAATTCGAGTTTTTCGCTATAATGAGAGGAAACATACACATCCTTCATGTCCCCTCTCTCTCCTTCCGTCGACACGACGATTGCCCGAACGTACGGCATCGATTCGTTGGAACAGAAAGTGCAGAACAAGACTGCGCTGCAGCAGGAATTGGGATGGGCGGAGGAACCGAAGCGTCCGATGATCTGCCTGCCTGCCGGCATGAGCGAGAAGCTTGGCGGGAATCTCCTGAAGGAATTGCTCCCCGGCCTCATGGAACTGCCGGTGGAAATTCTCATCCTCGGCAAGGGTTCGTCCTCCTTTGGAACGTATCTCACGGACATCGCGCGCGAGCACAATCATCGCCTCGCGATCATCCCGAACGACGACAAAGCCATCGGCAAGATGTACGCGGCCTCGGATATCGCGCTCTTCCTCTCGAACCCCGACGATACTGCCGAACTCAAGAACGTTCTGCGCTACGGGGTCATTCCGGTCGCACCGAGTGCTGCGAAGATTCTCCAGACGTACAATCCGAATCAGGAGAGCGGCAACGCGTTCCTCTTCGAGAAGGAAACGGTCTGGCTCGCCTTTGCCGCTGTCGTCCGCTCGCTCGAAACGTACCGCTTCCCGTTCGACTGGCGAACGATTCAGAAGCACGCAATGGAGAGTGTGAAATAAGAAACTTCAAGTTCCAAGGTGCGAAACTACAAGGAAGAGTCAAGGAATCAAGATTTCAATAATCAAGAGCCTGTTGATTTGTTGCATACCTGAACCTTGCGTCTTCCTTGATATTTGTGAACTTGAGGTTTGCGGTTTTACATCTGCTACTCTTTCAGTATGTCACCCATCGTCTTCACTGCCTCCATCATCTCCGGCTCCGGCCGCGGCAAAACCATCGGGACGCCGACGCTGAATCTGGATTTGGCAGACGTTCCTGCGGAGCTGCAGGAAGGCATTCATGCGTGCTGGATCAACAATGTCACTTCGAGCGGAGACGAGAAGTGGCTGCAGGGAGCCATGCACTATGGTCCAAGGCCCGTGTTCAAAGACAGCGTTGCGTGTGAAATTTACGCCCTCGATACGGTCATCGACGAAGCCCCATCCGCCGTCGACGTCCGCGTCATCGGGTACCTGCGGCCGGTCATGGATTTCCCGTCTGTGGACGAACTTCAGCGTCAAATAGCGGACGACGTCGTGCAGACCCGTGCTATGCTGGCGAAACATGGTCCTCCGTCACATGAAGAGGCTCATTCCTGACCAGCACCCGCTGAGACTCTTCCAGCATAAGTGCCGGGCGTTTTTGGCGGCGCTGCTCAACGGATTTCCCGCGCGAAAACTCACGATCGTCGGCATAACCGGAACGGATGGAAAAACGACGACGGTCGGCATGGTCGCTCACATTCTGAATCAGAACGGCTTCAAAGCCGGGGCGCTCTCGACGGCCTTCTTCCAGATCGGAGACCGCATCGAGTGGAACGCGACCCAGAAGACTTCTCCTTCGCCGTTTACCGTGCAGAGATTTCTGAAACGACTCGTAGCCGAAGGATGCACGCATGCCCTCCTCGAATACTCATCGCATGGACTGATTCAGGGCCGCACGCTCTTCACATGGCCTATGGTCGCGGGCATCACGAACATCTCCGAAGAGCATCTCGATTATCACAAGACAATGGACGAATATATCCGCGCGAAGGCGCTGCTCTTTTCGATGGTCGGCAGGCGCGGAACCGGCGTCCTCAATCATGACGACCGGTCGTTTGAGATACTGCGCACTATTCCGATGAAACTGACGGTTGTCTATTCCCCTGGCAGTCAGCTGAAGGACCTTCGTCCGATGCCCGAATCCTGCGCTGCGACTGCGCATATCGATGGCAAAGATTACTCGCTGATGCTCCCGTTACCCGGCGCTTTCAATCTTCATAATGCACTGTGCGCTATCTGCTGTGCGACAGCACTATCGGGAATGACTGCTGAAAAAGCCGTTCAGGCTCTTGCGACCTTCCGCGGCATTCCGGGTCGGATGGAGCGAATCGATGAGGGGCAATCATACCACGTCTACATCGACTTCACCGTTACGCCTCAGTCGTACCGCTCGACGCTCTCGACGGTGAAGGCATCGCTCGCTCCCGGCAAGCGCCTGCTCGTGCTCTGCGGCAGCTGCGGCGACCGCATGAAGGAGAAGCGTCCGATCGTCGGAAAGATCGTCAGTGAACTCGCGGACATCATGGTCGTCGCGAACGAGGATCCCTACACCGAGGATCCGGAAAAAATCATCGATGAAGTCTGGGCGGGCATCGACCAAAGCACGACGCAGGCACACCGGATTTTCGATCGGCTGGAGGCCATCAAATTTCTACTGCAGGAAGCCAAAGACGGCGATGCGATTCTCTTCTGCGGCAAGGGCAGCGATACGACGATGTGGGTGAAGTCGGGACAGATCCCCTGGAACGAGCGCGAACTCGTGCGGGACCTGTTGAAACAAATGCAATCTACATCAAAGGGAGAAAAAAACTATTTCTGAATTTTTCAAGAATTCCCAAACGATTCGACATCAGAAATGAACCGTTGCCTTGCGACAACGGTTCATCTCATTGACCTCATACACCGTCTATTTGCGGGGCTTGCGGACGATGTCCGCGATGCCACAGCCGACGGCGAGGAAGAAGAAGCTCCAGAGCGTTTCCATGTTCGGACCAAACACGGAACGGAGGATTTCGATGTCCATTACAGCAGCTCCTTCCTGGAGCGGGCGAGATCGTACTCGCACCATGCGACCATCCCCGCGAAAGCGACAACCATGATGACCACGAAGGTCGTCATGAACTGCCAAGTCGCGGAAATGTCGATCATGCGTTCGATCGTCGCGTCCGACGGAAGTACTGCCATCCAGAATCCATTCCACATTGCGGAACTCCTTTTCCTGAAGTCAACGAACCAGTCATCATTCCAACAACCATGTTGGTGACTGGTATATTGACTCATGTACGTCAAAGATCTCCTTCCATTATCCAATATTCGAAGCGTAATGTCAAATTCTCTTAACATTCCTTCCGGCATCATTGTCGGCCTCGATGAGGCCGGGCGGGGCCCATTGGCGGGGCCAGTGGTTGCCGGAGCATGCGTGCTCCCCTGTCCCGTGTTCAAGCGCCGGCGCAAGACAAACCGCTGGTCACCGTTCAAACGAAAGTCACCAAACGACTGTCTCATCGGCGACAGTAAGCAACTGACTGTGGAGGAGCGCGAGACGGCCTACGCCTGGATCACGGCACAGTGTCACTGGGGCGTCGGCATCGTCGAGGCATCCGTCATCGATACGATCGGCATCCTCTCGGCGACCAAGCTGGCGATGCAGACTGCACTCGCACAGCTGGCGAAAAACGTGACGCCGACCTACCTACTCGTCGACGGACGCGACGCCTTCTGGTTCGACTATCCGCATAGCTCGATTATCGACGGGGATAATCTCGAGCCCGCGATCGCCGCAGCGTCCATCATCGCCAAAGTCACGCGAGACCGGATTATGATTGGCCATGCAAAAACCTTCCCCCACTTCGGCTTCGAGCGGCACAAAGGGTACGGCAGTGCCGAGCATCTCGAAGCGATAAGGATTCATGGCTTCACGCAGCTGCACCGCCGGTCGTATCTCGGGCGGTTTTTGGAGGCGCAGTCTTCTTCGGATTCGCTCCGATCCAGCACCACAGGAGCACTCCGGCGAGGAAGACCGGAAGCGTCAGCAGCTGGCCCCGGCTGAAGTTCAACGATCCCACCGTAAACAACATGTCCTGATTGTCGCGGAAATATTCGACGATGAACCGCAGAACGCCGTAGAGAATGAGGAACAGCGCACACGTCCTGCCGGGAAGGGTATTCGGTTTTCGCAGATGAAGAAAACACGCAAGCGCTATGAAGAGATCTTTGGCGACCGCGTACCACTGCGTCGGGTGGCGCAGTCCTTCGACGCCCGGGATCTCGATCCCCCACGGGAGCGTCGTCACCGTGCCGTAGAGTTCCAGATTGACGTAATTCCCGACGCGCCCGAGCGCCAGTCCGATGGCCACGGGTATGACGACGATATCCGCGATGCGCAGCAGTTTTCCGCGATGCCGTCTCAGTGCGAAATACAAAATGAGCGATACGCCGATGAAGCCGCCGTGCGAGGACATTCCCCCTTTCCACACCATGAGAATATCAAGCGGGTTCGATAGGTAATGCATCGGATCGTAGAAGATCACGTAGCCGAGTCGCCCGCCGACGATGACGCCGACGACTGCCCATGACAGAATGCGCGACCACTCGTCCGCGGAAAATTCGATCGACCGGTACCGCGCGAGCCGAGGCAGCAGCCACCATCCCAGGACGAACCCCGCGAAGTAGAGAATGCCATACCAGTGGATCCCCCATCCGAAGATTTCCACGAAGACGGTGCGGGAAGGAAAAAGCTCTATCATGGGAGCGGGACGCAGGTCACGCGATATACATGGGTGTTATCCGTCGGCTCGAAACACGGATCCCCGAGGAAGTCATCGGCAAAAGGACCGTAATATGACAGGAACAACGCCGACACGAAGAGGTACGTCGGCTGCGGCAGGGGCGAGAGCAGAAACACGCGGTCTTCATGAGTGCCAAGCAGGAATGATTCCCACTGCTGCTGCGACCAGAACACTTCGAAAAGTCCCGGTCCACCGACGTGATGATCCGGCAGCCATCCGCGCAGGACCACGACGGATTCATTTTCGAGTCCGAGAACGAATCCCTCCCGCGGGACGATATCTGCAAGTTCGATCGCGGCGTTGAACGTCCCCGCGTCAACGAGCGGAACGCGCGTCAACATCACCTGCTGCATGACAAGCCCCTGCACGACGATCAACACCGCAAGCAGCAACCGGAAATTGATGCGTGTGAAGCGGTGCCAGATCTCGACCATTGCCGCCGCAGCGAACGGCAGGAGGAAGAAATCCAGCTGCAGGAAAAATCTGCGGTAGAAAAACAGACGCAGGGCGACGAACAGAAAACTCCAGAGGACGCCCAGTTGCCAGAGCGTCCATCGCTCACGCTGCACGCTGCGGACCCAGCCCACGGCGCCCAGCAGGAGCAGAATTCCGCTCGTGCGGAGATAGAACGAGGCCGGCGGGAAGCTGCCGCTCGCGGAGCCGTCGTTCTGCAGGAGCGCGGGCAGATGCACGAGCACCGCGTCCTGCCAGACGGGCAGATACCACAGTAGTCCTATAGCGAAGATGAGCAGACCGATGCCGCCGACAACGAGAAAATCTCGCTTTGAGAGGCGTCCGACGATCGTCTTTTGGGTCGAGCGGCTCACAGGAATCAGCGGCAGCACCAGCCATGAAATGAGCATCAGTCCGAAGAGAAAACCGGTCTGGTGATGCGTAGCGACGGTCAGGATACCAAGCGGCACGCTCCACCACGATCTACGCTCCAGCGCATGCACGGTCCATACCAACCAGAAAAGCGACGCATAGGTCTTCCAGTACATCGCGGCGAAACCGTCGAAGTACGCGACCGACAGCAGTGCGGCGATGAGCACGCAGACGCCGGTCCACTTCCCTTCGCGTCGTCCGATGACCCACGCGAGAGACAGCGCGACGAGCACGGGGAACAGATTCCAGATCCATCCGAGCAGCCAGTCGACCGGGAGTCCGAGTCTGAGAAGGATGGTCGTGAAGAAGAACAATCCGAGCGGATGTCCGCGCGCCCACGGATCGAGTTCGGCGAGAACGAATGGCGGAAACGCGTCCGCATGACGCACAAAGAGGTAGCGATAGAATCCGGGATCGTAACCGAGCGGCACGTCGTAGACGATCAGCGTCCAGAAAAATTTCGCGAGCAACGCGAGCGTCAGTGCAAGGACGACGGCAAGAACGAGGCGCGTTTCCGGGGTAAGGCGAACATCCTTCATGGCCGACAGCGTACGTGGTCTTTGCGCGTTCGTCACGCCGCCGCGCGGACGAACGCCGCAGAGGCCCGATCTTCATCAAAAGATTCGGAAAATGTCCTGGCAGTTCCGACCATATTGCTCCGAAGTTCTTCATCCTGCAAACACCGGATGACCGCGGCCGCGAGCGCGTCTTTGTTTCCGCGTTCGAAGAGCAAACCGGTTTTCCCATGCTCGATGAGATTGCGCAGTCCGTCCGTATCGCTCGCAACGACCGCCGTTCCCGACCGCATCGCCTCCGCCGCGGCAAGCCCGAACCCTTCCAGATACGACGGACACACGACAGCCTCCGCCCGCGACACGATCTCCGCGAGCTCTTCTGCCGACGCTTGCGGAATGCGCTTCACCGACGGCCCGACCCTGCGGATAGCGGTATCGATCTGCGGTTCCAGCCACCCCTCGCCGATGAGTATCAGACGCGCCCCAGGCATCGCCCGCAGAATTACGGGCCACGCGCGCATGAGTACTTCCACGCCTTTGCGGGCCTCGAGACGCGCGACGCAGACGCAGAGTTCTTCTTCCTTCTCATCCTTCGACACGCGCCGGACGTGACCGACCGCCTGCGGCAGATGCGTGATCAGCGTCTCCGGCACGTGGTAAAACGTCTTGAGAACCTTAAGCGTATCGCTGCTGAAGCACAGCACGCGGTCCGCCCGTCGCAGCGTCAGGCGTTCGAACGGAATGAACACCCGTTTCCACCACTGTCCCGGAACCAGCCGGGACTGCTGGCGATACGTGTGATACACGACACAGGTGACCGGTATCCCGGGATCAGTCAGCAGAAAAATCCCGCCCGGACCGCAGGGCAGCAACACCCGCGTGATTGCGGCACGAGAAATCCATGCCCGCAAACGCAATGGAAGAAGGAACGAAAAAAGCAGATGCCCGCCCCAGCGCAGCGACGGCGGCATACGGAAAATATCTACTGTAATTCCGGCTTGTCTGAGCGCGCCCGCCATCCACTGCATTGCCCGTCCCATTCCCCCCTTCGGCGGATCGAAGTCCCAGCTGAGCATGCCAATGGAAGCGCGTTCAGAAGACATGTGAAAGGTACTGTGGAAATACGACGTCCCACGCGAACGTTTTGCACGCCGCATCATGCACAGCTTGTCGGCCTGGCGGATTTTTCAGCATCGAACCGACGACGCGGAGACAGTCCTGCGCATTTCCCGCTTGAAAAAATCTGCCGGTTCCGCCGTCGAGGACTGCATCTTTCAACCCTTCGATTTTGGCTGCAGCTACAGGAATTCCTCGCATTGCTGCCTCAATACATACGATACCGAATCCCTCCATGTCATGTGCGACTGCGATATTCGGCATAACGAACAGATCTGCCCGCGCGAACAACGCATCACGCTCTGCGTCAGTCAGCTCCGTTTGAATCTCCACGCGGTCACCGAGTGCATGGTGGGCAACCGCCCGGCGGATGGCGGACAGATCCGCGCCTCTCCCGACGATGATGAGCCTTGCATCCGTCTCGCGGCTCAGTGCCGGAAACACATCGGACACGAACCACGCGATCCCCTTCCGGCGCACGAGCCGTCCCACCGACAGGATTATTTTCTCCCGTCCGGCCGGCTGCGGCCCGACCGGCCTGATGGTGGTGCCACAGGGGATGACATTCACCACATTCGCGCGACACCCGCGCTCCAGTACTTCCTGCGCCGTTGCATGACTGATGCACACGATGCTGTCGGCGCGCGGCAGGAGCAGGTGCAGCATCCATTGATACCATGCCGAGTCATAGACGACATCCAGTCCGCAGGCCGTCGCGCTCAGCCGTCCGCGCGTCAGAATCTTGAGGCAGATACCGAGCGGCAGCAGCGACAGATCGGACAAATGTACCTGCACATTGCCGCGCTTCCCGAGGCTCGCGCGCAGCGAGCGGAGTGCAAACGATAGCAGTGCTGGCATGCTCCCCGAAGCCGGATAAATGACGGTGCAGTCGCCGCTGCGTGACGCGGCGAGATGCTGCGCCAGATCGCGGTTGTACCGCTGCATCCCCCCGCGACCGTTCCAGGACCGGGCGAGGAAAACGATATGCCGCTTATTTGTGGGCGCAATAGGCATGCAGAAGAGATTTACTCCGCTATCATGCCACACAATCATGAGAATCCTCGCAATCGAAACATCGTGCGACGAAACCGCGGCCGCCGTCGTGGAGGACGGCACGCGCGTCTTAAGCAGCGTCATTGCGAGTTCGCAGGAAGCATTTCGGGCATCGGGCGGCGTCATTCCCGAGGAAGCGGCGCGCAAACAGGTCGAGTGCATCCTGCCCGTGCTGAAGCAAACGCTCAAGGAAGCGGCTGCAAGTCCCGCGATGATCGACGCGATTGCCGTCACGCGCGGACCCGGTCTCCTCGGCTCGCTCCTCGTCGGAACGGTGACGGCCCGCGCGATCGCACGCATGTGGAATAAGCCCCTCATCGGTGTCCATCACACGCTCGGTCACCTCAGCTCGACGTGGCTCGACTGCGCCGACGGTGACCTCCCGCAATTTCCACTCCTCACGCTCTCGGCCTCGGGCGGACACACTGACTTGTGGTACCGCGTCTCGCATCTCGACGGCACACTCCTCGGCTCGACGCGCGACGACGCGGCGGGAGAAGCGTACGACAAAGGCGCGACGCTGCTGGGGCTCCCCTACCCGGGCGGTCCGAGCATCAGTAAAGCCGCGGAGGGAGGAAATCCGGGCGCGTTCGCATTCCCCCATCCCCTCACAAAGGAGGAAACATTCGACTACAGCTTCTCAGGTCTCAAGACGGCACTGCGCTACGTCATCCGCGATCTGGGAGAAACACCACTCCCCGTCGCCGATCTCGCCGCCGGTTTTCAGCATGCGATCAACCGCCACCTCATCAGCCGGATCGAACTGGCCGCGAAGAAGTATCCCGGCGCGCGGGAAATACACGTCGTCGGCGGCGTGTCAGCGAACACCGCGTTGCGGGCGATGCTGCACAGTGCCTTCCCCGACGGAACGATCCGCGTACCATCGAAACTCCGCTACTGCACGGACAATGCCGCGATGATCGCGGCGGCGGCCGCGTTTCTCGTGCAGGAAAAAGCAGAGGAAGCGTACAAGACATTCGAAACGGCGGCATCGCTCCCGCTTGCGGAGGCGGTCAAACAGTAAAATCGGATTTCGGAATGTATCCCCCGGCGCTACGATGGTTGCCGATGGAAGTAGCACTCACCTGGGATCTCCTCGTCATAGTTTTCTTCGCCATCGTGGTGGCGTACAGCTTCATCGTGGGGAAGGACGAGTCGGTCAAAATCATCATCGCATCGTATATCGCAATTGTGTCGGTGCAGGCGATGGGCAATCTTCTGCTGCTCCTTTCCAACGAATCGCAGATGGTGACAGAGATGCTCGGATTCGGACTCGACGGACGCATCGTCTCGATCATCAAACTCATTCTCTTCGTCGCCATGATCATCTTCCTCTCGATCCGCGGCGGATTCGAAATGGAATACGCGAAGTCGCTCGGCGGCGTCTGGGAACCGGTGCTCACGGGCGCCTTCGGCTTCAGCACTGCCGGGCTGCTGCTCTCCGCCCTTCTGACGTACATCGCCGCGAAGCCGATCCTCGACGACGGGCTGGGCGGCGCCCCACTTCTCGCACCGCTGCTGGCCGAAAGCACGCTCGTACAGATGATGGTCGATTATCAGAACGTGTGGTTTTGTCTGCCGGCCATATTGCTGCTGGTGATAGGATTCCTGGCGAATCGCAGCGAATAAAGGAATATAATTGCAAAACATTCAAAAGATTTTCGTCAATGCAATGTCCCGCCGTGCGCTACTGAATGGCTTGCGCCGTATCAACGCATAATCAACACTGGTGTACACACTCCTTCTCCTTCCAGTTTCTCCACTATGAAAACATCCCTGCAGAATCTCATGACGTCCGCGACTGCCGCCGGCGTGATGGCCGTGACAACGGTCTCCACAGCCTGGGCACAGTTCGCCGGACCCACTCCCGATGTCGGCGGCCTGCCGGATGCATCCAGTCCGGAAGACGTCCGCGGTACGGTCATCAGCATTCTGGAAGCGGTCCTCAACTTCCTCGCGCTCATCGCGGTCGTCGTGATCGTGATCGCCGGTATCCGTCTCATCCTCTCGCAGGGTGAAGACGAACAGAAAGACAAGGCCAAGAAGACGATCCTCTACGCGATCATCGGTCTCGTCGTGGTGCTCTTCGCCCGCGTGATCGTCTCCCTCGTCACGGTCTACCTCGCGGAGGAAGTCGGCGTCTGATCAGCCATTATCAATAATACGTAAGAGCGGGCTTCGGCCCGCTTTTTTATTGCTCCGATACATTGTTTTTCCCTATCCCCTTTCCCATTATGGGAAAGGGGTACACAACATAGATACATCATAGGATTAAGCAGCTGTGTTATTCCCTTTCCTCGCACACATGGTCGAAGGAACGGGCGCGCTTCCGAGCGGGTCGAGCGCCTTGAGGACGGACGCACCGCTCAAGGGCTCGGGAATGAGGACGGCGTCGCGCACGACGATCGCCTCGGGCTTCACGATGACGATGGACGACACAGGTATCGACCGCTGCCAGCGTAGAAACGTCCGCGGGAACAGCCACTCAGCGTAAAAGGAAACCGTATCGAACTGTATGTCACGACAGACCCCCAGGTACTTCCCGCCTTCGGTCATGATCGACTGGCGCATGACGGTCCTGCCGTCCTGCAACAGGTTCATCAGACGCAGATGTTCCTCGACGGGGGCGAGCACATCCGCATGGCGGACGCGCACCCGAGTCCCCCAGTGCGCGATATCGGACACCGAAAGAAAGAGCTCTTCGGCGCGCAGAAACGACGGCACGCGGACGAAAAAGCCCTCTATCTTGGCGGTATCGGGATGGATGAGAATGCCGCTGATACCGGCTATTTCCGCTTCCGTGGTTTCTTCGACCACCGGCAGACCGATCGTAGTGGAGAAACGGACGTGCATTTGCTTCATGATACGCCTTTCAAGGACGAGCCGTGCGTTTTTTGTTTTGCCTCCCCTCCCCTGTCGGGGAAAGGGGGACAGGAGGATTGGGGGAAGGAAAACCACGATCGCCGGAACAGTGGAGTTTTTTACACGATTTGGTATAATACATACTACAAATGCATCTCTTTGCAGGAACTTCGCACCCGGCTCTGAGCACCGCCTTGGCGAAGGAGCTCGACGTCTCTTTGGGCAAAGTTTCACTGAAGAAATTCTCTTCGGGAGAGTGCTACGTGAAGTACGATGAATCGATCCGCGGAAAAGAGATCTACATTCTCCAGACAGGCACCACCAACCCCAACGAGGACCTCATCGAACTCTTCCTCCTTTGCCAGGCGGCCAAACTCAGTTTTGCGAGCACCGTCCACGTCATCCTCCCCTACTTTCCCTACGCCCGGCAGGACCGTGTCGCACTCCCGCGCGAACCGATCTCCGCCAAGCTCATCGCGACGTTGCTCGAAGAAGCAGGCGCCGACCACGTCATCACACTCGACCTCCACTCCGACCAGATCCAGGGCTTCTTCACGGTCCCCGTCGATGCGCTCGACGCGCGGCCGGTCTTCGCCGAGTACTTCCACAAGAAGAAACTGAAAGACCCCGTCATCGTCGCGCCCGACGCGGGCGGCGCCAAGCGCGCGAAGAAATTCGCGGACCTGCTCGACGCGAATCTCGCCATCATGCACAAGCACCGGCCCGGTCATCAGCAGGCCGAAATCCTTGAGATCGAGGGCGACATCGACGGCCGCACCTGCATCATCTTCGACGACATGATCGATACCGGCAGCTCGATGATCCCCGCGAAGGAGGCGCTGCTCGCACATGGGGCCCTTCCCGAAGTCTACGCAGCGGTCACGCACGGTATCTTTTCGGGAAACGCCGTCGCCAACCTGTCCAAAGCGGGCTTTGAGGAGATCGTCATCACCGACAGCATTCCGCAGAACAAATCGTTCAAGGGATTGGCCGTTCTGCCCATCGCGCCTCTCCTTGCCGAGGTTATTCGGCACATTGAAAGCAAACAGAGCGTCACGGACATTTACAAGAAGAAGTAATTTTGTCATTTTAGCAAGACTAAGAACGATCGCCGGATGGTACACTACGCCGGTCTTTCTATTTTCCCCGTTTTTTCTATGAAGAAACCTCTTTCAGTCCTCGTTGGATTATCGCTCGCTCTCAGCTCGCTCCCCGCCTTTGCGCAGCAGAGCTCCAGCACGAGCAGCACTTCCTCGAGTTCCTCAAGCGTCGTCAGCTCGTCATCCGCTTCCTCCACGGCATCATCCGTGTCTTCCAGGCCGTGCCCCAATAAGACCGGCATCGATCTCGTCCTCTGCCTGAATTTGAAGGCGAAGGAAAAAGCCAACAAATCAGTCACGCATCGCAGGGATGCCGAGGCGCATGCACGGGTCCTGGCATGCAAGGATAAGAGCGGCACCGAGAAAGCACGCTGCCTCAAAATGAACATGGTGAAAAAAGTGATCAAGAAGGTCGAGAAAAAAATGATGCAACGCGCCCGTCACACCGGCCGCCGCGCGCTGAAAGCGGAAGTCAAAGAGGAGCGCAACGAGTCGCATGACATGAAGAAACTGATGCGCCCCAAGAAACTCTGGAACGCCCCCCAATCTTCGAGCATGTCGAACAGCAGTTCCAGCGCAGCCAGCTCCGCCAGCTCGTCTTCGAGCTCGAACTGAGAATCCTCCCACAGACTCCAAAAAGGCGGCCAAAAGCCGCCTTTTTCATGTCCGTGCACGTACGGATACCTTGACCCTACCGCCATTTCTCCGTACCCTTCCCCTACTTTATTGGGCGATTAGCTCAGGGGCCAAGCGTCGCTTGCGACGCGTCAATAAACAAGACGCGCTCGCCTCTCTGAAAAAATGACCCCACATTTCACATCATGGGCGATTAGCTCAGGGGTTAGAGCGCGACACTGATAATGTCGAGGTCGATGGTTCAAATCCATCATCGCCCACCACACTTCGCTCCCTGCGGGGAGCTACGCGTGGTAAACCACACAATTCAGACATAGGGGTTTTTTGTCATGGGGCGCAAGCTCAGCTGCTCTGTTTCGCAAGCGAAACAGAAATCCATTAACGCGACACATGCGTAACACTGATAATGTCGAGGTCGATGGTTCAAGCATGCTATGCACCAAAGGGAGACGACTGGTGCGGTGGTAACCTGTCATACACCGATTAAATATTGTTTACTTACTTGTATTTTGCTCACCATACGATTGTTTGCCAAAAAAATATCCGGCGATAATGTTTGGAAAGGCAAATGCTGCAACGACAAAATAACTATTGACTTGTCCATTATGCTCAAACAATGGTTTTATAAGATTTAAGAAATCGTCGATTAGTACGAATAATGCAAACGAACTAATACCCAAATAGAAAGAAGATCTGGCTGCCTCAGACCAAAATTTCCTCTTTTTTCCTGTCTTCCTTACTCGTTCAAAAGCTTCTTTTTCGTTTCGCGAATAATCTTTATTTTCTGGATCTAGCTTTCTATGAGCTCTATTTCTGATGCGATCAGATAAAAATACTAGACCGTTGCCAGCATGATAATTACGCCTAATTGAAGCGAAGATTGTGAATGAGAATCCAGCCATGGACATAAGCCAAAATATAACTTCCCATGGCTTCAATTCCATTGAATCCCCCTCCAGAAAAATCCCGGAGCGGTAAGAAAACAAAAGTCCTAATGCTGCAGATGATATACCTATTAGATGTTCGAACGATTTAACACCTATATTTACTCCTAGGCTAAATAGGGAATTACTAGCATTAAACCTGCGTTGAATTTCGTTATCGAAAGACGTCTGATCTTTTTTACCTGCCATAATTTGACTATACCTGTTCTTATTGCAGCAATTAACCTTACACATTAGCGGTCTACCGTGGAGGCATGAAAAACCACCACGCTTACCAACTCGCAGCCATGAAAGCAGCGCTCGTTGAACGTGTCCTCATCGGCAAGATGT
>Ga0163150_10000665_pt1 | contig 62704 bp, 58 predicted proteins | sample OliLakLV19P2IB_FD_148628 | JGI IMG/M metagenome (GOLD analysis project Ga0163150, IMG submission 148628) | Freshwater microbial mat bacterial communities from Lake Vanda, McMurdo Dry Valleys, Antarctica - Oligotrophic Lake LV.19.P2.IB | ecosystem: Environmental > Aquatic > Freshwater > Lake >...
CGTCAAACCATTGTTTTTATTATGTTTTATTCGAGGCGTTGTTCTACATAGGCACGGTCGCGCAATTGTCGCACCCATTCCTGATAGGCCTCGTCGGTTTTACGCTCGCGCAGGGCCTGGCGCGCGTTCAGCCGCTGGCCTTCGCGGGTCATGTCCTGGGTGCGGCGTTCCTGTACCTCAATCAGGTGCCAGCCGAAGGGGCTGCGTACCGGCGCGCTGATTTCACCGGGTTTCAGCGCATTCATCACCTGCTCGAATTCCGGCACGGTGTCGCCGGGATTCAGCCAGCCGAGGTCACCGCCGCGCGCTGCACTGCTGTCTTCGGAGCGGGCACGCGCCAGTTCGGCAAAATCCGCCTTGTTATCGAGTCGTTCCTTCAGCGCCAGCAGACGGTTGCGCGCCTCGGTTTCCGCCACCAGTTCGTTGGTCTTGATCAGGATGTGGCGGGCACGGGTTTGCTGCACGATGATCGGCGCCTGTCCGCCGCGACGCTCATTGAGCCTGAGGATGTGGAAGCCGTTGGGACTGCGCAGCAATTCGTCGGTAATGGTGCCGACCTTAAGCGGCCGCACCGCTTCAAGGAACAGCGCCGGCAGACGTTTGCTCTCGCGCCAGCCGATCAGGCCGCCCTGCAGGGCTTCCGGTGCGTCGGAGAATGCCGCGGCCACCTGGCGGAAATCGGCGCCGCCTTTCAACTGCGCCAGCGCATCCGCAGCGCGCGCCCGCCGGGTCTGCAACTGTTCGGGAGAGGCATTTTCCGGTACGGCGACGAGGATATGCGATATGTTGAATTCGTCATCGCGGCCCGTCTGCGCCTGCTGGGCCTGGATGAAATTGTCGATTTCGGCTTCAGTGATGACGATTTTCTGGGCGACTTCCCGCTCACGCAGCCGCGACAGCGTGATTTCATTACGGATGTCATCGCGGAATTTTTCAAAGGGCACGCCATCCTTTTCCAGCGTCGCGCGCAGTTGTGCCAGTGACAGTTTGTTGTCGCTGGCGATCCGTTCCAGCGCGCGCTCGAGTTCTGCGGGATCCACGCGCAGGCCGATGTCGCGCGCATGCTGCATCTGCACCCGGTCGTTGATCAAACGCTCGATCAACTGGCGTTCGATGACTTCCCGCGTCGGCGGCGGCGTGCCCTGCTGGCGCAACTGGCGAAAGGCGAAATCCACGCGCGCGGTGAGTTCCTGCCGGGTGATGACTTCCTCGTTGACGACGGCGATGATCCGGTCAACGGTGACGATGGTCCGTGGTTTCGCCTGCCCCCAGACAGGGGCGCCCGGCAGCAGCGCTGCGAGCAGGGTGCAGGCCGCGAAGCGGCAGAGCAGGGTTCGGAGTTGCATGCAGAATCCAGACATTTCAAATATACGGGCGGGTAATGCAGGAAAGGCCGACTAGAACAATCCCGGTACATTGTATTCGACCGGCGTGCTGGAGCGGGGATCGAACTGTTTGTAACCGCCGATGTTCCGGCGCAGGACTTCCAGCGGGCTGGTGCCGATGCGTGACAGGCCGGAGAGTTCCAGCTGGATGAAAATCGAGGTGCTGGCATCGCTGGTGGTTGTGGCAAAACGGTGACCGGCAATGCGCAGCGCCCAGCAGCGATCGCTGTATTCGAAACCGGCCAGCGCTTCCAGTGTGCGATTGTCCTTGATCGAAAAATTCCAGCGTCCGACGGCGGTCCAGCGGCCGTTGATCGGCCACTGGGTGGACACGTCCACCTGCTGCAGCGTGTTGACGGTTTCGCGGTAAGCGAGGTTCACCACCTTGCCGGCCTGCGGCTGGTAACGTGCGGCGATATTGAATTTCTGGGTTTGTTTCTGGTCGGTGTTGTATTGCCAGCCGGCGTCGCCGGTCCAGTTTTTTGCGATGTTGCCGCTGATGGCTGCGAGCAGATCGGATGAGTTGCTGTCACTGGCGCGCGGGGCCACGCCTGGCAGGGTGACCTGCTGCGACTGGAAATAAAAACGCTGCGCAACGGCGGCGCGCAACCGCTCAATACCGCTGTCGGCGTCGATGAACCGGGTGCTGGCGCCCAGCGTCAGCTGATTGGAGTCGTTGATGCGATCATGTCCGCTGAACTGGTTTTCGGTGAAGATGGTCGCAAAATTGATATCCTGCAGGCCGCTTTCGAAATTCGGCAGCTGGTTCTGGTCCTTGTAGGGGATGTAGACGTAATAGGCCTTGGGTTCCAGCGTCTGGATCAGCTTCTGGCCGCGGGCCTGCATTTCCCGTTCAAAAATGACCCCGCTGTCCGCGCTGAATATCGGCAGACTGCGGGTGGCGTCCGGGAGCCCGGCCGTGTTGTTGTTGCCGATCGCGTAATGTGTGATGTGTACGCCGATTTTTGGCGTGACGTAGGCGAAGGCGTTCTGCAGCGGCATGGAAAAGCTCGGATTGACCATGGTCCGCCGGCCGTTGACCAGGGTTGGATGATCGAACGCAGTGAAATTGCCGAGCATGTCAAAATCCCCCAAGCGCATCAGGCGCTGGGCCGTCAGCGTGAGTTGTGGCTGGCGGTTGTAGGGCGCGACCAATGGCGCCTGGGGGTCCGGCCGCAGCGTCTGCCAGCGCTGGGCGAACGCCGAAAAACCGTAAGTGCCGCCATCACCCCAGAGACCGCTGCGCGCCAGTGTCAGATCATTGGTCAGGAAGACCTGGGAGGTCACCGCCACCTGGGTGGACAAGTCAGTGAAATACTTGTCGTCGGACACGCGATTGATGTTGACCGTGCTGTTCCAGGCGTTGCCCAGCGACTGCTGGTGTTTGGTGAACAGTCCCCAGCGGTCGCGGGCGATCTGCTGGTCGTTGGCGAGTATTTCCGCCCGCGCCTCGCCCCGCCCGCCCGAATTCAGGTAACGGAACTCGCTGCCCAGTTGCAGCCCGCGCTTGGTCATGTAGCGCGGGTAAAACGTGGCGTCCATGTCGGGCGCGATATTCCAGTAAACAGGCGCGGTGAACTCGAGGCCCGTGGTGTTGGAGGTGCGGTAACTCGGGGTCAGGAATCCCGATTTGCGCTGCTGGTGCAGCGAGAACGACAGATAAGGCGAGTAAAAAATGGGCACGTCAAAAAACACGATGCTCGCGTCACGGGCGACACCGACATCACGGTTGCGATCGATATCGAGCTGGTTGGCGCGCAGGAACCACGCATCGTTGCCCGGTTCGCAGGTGGTGTAGCTGGCGTTCTGGACGCGGTACTGGCCCGGGCCTTCGAACAGCAGTCGTTCGGCTGTGCCGCGGCCGTCAGTCTGCGCCAGGCGCGCACCGCTGCTGCCGACAGGGCCGGTTTCGGGCGTGTTCATCAGCAGGTAGCGCGGGCTATCCATGTGGCCGCGATCAGTGACCATTTCGTAGCGCAGCGCCTCACCCTCGAGGATTTCGCGGCTTTGTTCAATGCGGACATGGCCTTTTGCGGTGAGGACGTCTGTCGGCGTATCGTGGCGCATCCAGTCGGCATGAAACGCCTGGCCGCGCTTGCGCAGCCGTGCGTTGCCGAAGGCTTCGATTTCCTTGTCCTGGGTGCCCTGGATACGGTCGGCTTCGATGAACAACGGCACCACATCACCATTGTCAGGGGGAATCAGCAGCAGGCCGGGCTGCGGTTTGAGTTTCAGGCCTTCATCGGCGCCGGCCAGCAACGGCAGCGCAAACAGCACGGCGAGTGCAATCCGGGTTTTTCGGGAAAAGGGCATCGGGGGGAGGTGTCAGGCGAGGTGCTAAAATCTCACAATTCACAGTCTGAAGCAACGCTTGAAATCATCCTCTGCGGCCGGACGCGATGAGCGTCTTGATCTACTCCGCGCGTGGCTTGCCGGCCCGCTGGCCGGAGCTGCATTTACGCTCGCACCGGCCTCCGCCGACGCGAGTTTCCGCCGCTATTTCCGCGTCACGCTGGACGGCGGCACGCGCATTGTGATGGATGCGCCGCCGCAGCGCGAAAACTGCCGTCCCTTCGTGCAGGTGGCGCAACTGATGCGTGACGCCGGGCTGCATGTGCCGGAAGTGCTGGCCGCCGATCTCGATCAGGGGTTCCTGCTGCTCTCCGATCTTGGCGACACCACATACCTGAAAGCATTGAACGAAGACAATGCCGCTGTGCTGTTCGGTGATGCCATTTCCGCGTTGATTGCCTGGCAGCGCGCCAGCCGGCCGGGTGTGCTGCCGCCGTACGACCGTGCGCTGCTGCAGCGGGAGATGGACCTGTTTCCCGAGTGGTATGTCGGCCGCCATCTCGGCCTCACGCTGTCGGATGCCCAGCGCACGATGCTGACCAGGATCAACAAGCTGCTGGCCGACAGCGCGCTGGCACAGCCGGCAGTGTATGTGCACCGCGATTACATGCCACGCAACCTGATGTTGTCCCGGCCCAATCCCGGCGTGCTCGATTTCCAGGACGCGGTGTACGGCCCGATCACCTATGACGTGGCTTCGCTGTTCCGCGACGCCTTCATCAGCTGGCCGGAAGAACGTGTCATCGACTGGGCCGCGCGTTACTGGGAACAGGCGAAACGGGCGCAACTGCCGGTCGATGCCGACTTTGGCGAGTTTTATCGTGCTCTCGAATGGATGGGGTTGCAGCGCCACCTGAAAGTGCTGGGCATCTTCGCGCGCATCTGTTATCGCGACGGCAAACCGGCCTACCTCGAAGACACGCCGCGTTTTCTCGCTTATCTGCGCGCGGTGTGCGCGCGTTATGCCGCGCTGACGCCGCTGACGCAGTTGCTCGATGAACTCGAGCAGCACCGGCCGCAGGTCGGTTACACCTTCTGAGTGAGCGCCGCACCGCGATGAAAGCGATGATTCTGGCGGCGGGGCGCGGCGAACGGATGCGGCCACTGACCGACCATACGCCCAAGGCCCTGCTGCGAATTGGAGATAAGCCATTGATTTTAATGATAATTTCAGCGCTGTTGCAGGCTGGCGTGCGCGATCTGGTGATCAATCTGGCACATCTGGGCGAACAGATCGCTGCGGCGCTGGGCGATGGCGCGGCGCTGGGCGTAGATATTGTGTATTCACGGGAAACGACAGGCGAGACCACGGCGCTGGAAACGGCAGGTGGTATCGCCTACGCATTGCCGCTGCTTGGTGATGCGCCGTTCATCGCGGTGAATGCCGATGTCTACAGCGATTATGATTTTTCCGTGCTGCAGGCTGCCACGCAGCGCCTGATCGCCAGCGGTCCGCTGGCGCATCTGGTGCTGGTCGACAATCCGCCGCAGCATCCGCGCGGTGATTTCGGCCTCGCTGCCGGCAAGGTGCAGGCCGAAGCCGCCACCCGCCATACTTTCAGCGGCATCGGCGCCTATCACCCGGCCTTGTTCGCTAACGTGAACCGCGGTGACCGCGCGCGGCTGGCCGATCTGCTGATTGCCGCGATGGGGCGCGAACAGGTCAGCGGCGAGTTGTACCGCGGGCAATGGCACGACGTGGGCACGCCGGAGCGCCTGGCTGCACTGGATCAGGCCGCGCAGGCCGCGAACAAAGCGGCGCGCTGAGCGGAAACGCCGGCTGGCGCACGACGACTATAATCAGGACATGCCTGCACAGCCCTCCATCAATGCCGCCGTTTACCAGGGCCGCCGCGCGCGGCTGCTGGCGCAGCTCGAAAATGGGGTAGCGGTCATCCCGACCGCGCCCGAGCAGATTCGCAACCGCGACGCGCATTATCCCTATCGTTACGACAGTTACTTTTATTACCTGACGGGTTTTCGCGAACCCGGGGCCGTCCTGGTGCTGGTTGGCGGCGAACGGCCGCAGCAGATTATTTTCTGCCGCGAAAAAAACCTCGAACGCGAAATCTGGGACGGTTATCGCTACGGCCCCGAAGCGGCAAAAACAACGTTTGCTGTGGATGCCGCGTTTTGTGTCGCTGAACTGGATGCGCGCCTGCCCGACCTGCTGGCGAATCGTTCTGCTGTGCATGTGCACCTCGGCGCCGATGCGGTGTGGGACGCGCGGGTGCTGGGCTGGATCAATGCCGTGCGTGACCGGGCGCGCAGCGGCGTCGCCGCGCCCAACGACATCCGGGATGTGCGCACGATGCTCGACGACATGCGTTTGCGCAAAGACGAACATGAAGTGGCGCTGATGCGCCGTGCCGGTGACATCTCCGGCGCAGCCCACCGCCTGGCGATGCAGGCGGTGCGGCCGGGGGCCACCGAATACGAAATCGAAGCCCTGCTGCAGCATGAATTCCGTCGCAGCGGCGCGCAGGCCCCTGCTTATACGCCCATTGTTGCCGGCGGCGCCAATGCCTGCGTGCTGCATTACGTCGAAAACAACGCCGTACTGAATGACGGCGACTTGCTGCTGATTGATGCCGGTTGTGAACTCGACGGCTACGCCTCGGACATCACGCGCACCTTCCCGGTCAATGGCCGCTTCAGCGGTCCGCAGCGCGCGGTCTACGAACTGGTGCTGGCGGCGCAGGCTGCGGCGATTGCAGTGGTGAAGCCGGGCGCGCGCTGGAATGAGCCGCATGATGTGGCGGTAAGGGTGCTGGCGCAGGGTTTCATCGACCTGAAATTATTGCAGGGTACTCTGGACGGTGTGCTGGAGCAGGAAAGCTACAAACAGTTCTACATGCATCGCACAGGACACTGGCTGGGGCTGGATGTGCACGATGCCGGCGAATACAAAACCGCTGGCGAATGGCGCGAGCTGCAGCCGGGCATGGTGCTGACCGTCGAACCGGGTTGTTATATCCGGCCTGTACCGGGGGTGCCGGATGGTTTTGCCGGCATCGGCGTGCGCATCGAGGATGATGCGCTGGTCACCGCGCAGGGCTGTGAAATCCTCAGCGCCGGTGCGCCGAAAAGTGTTGCCGACATTGAAGCGCTGATGCGCGGGCGCCATGCCTGAAATTGCCGGCACTGAAGCCGCCGACATCGTCATCGTCGGCGGCGGTCCGGTGGGCAGCGCGCTGGCGCTGGCCTTGCGCGACAGCGGGCTGCGCATCGTGCTGCTCGAAGCGCGCACGGCCAGCGGCGGTGATGCGCGGCCACTGGCCTTGTCCTATGGCAGCCGGCTGATTCTGGAGCGTCTGGGCGTATGGACGGCCCTGGCGGGGGCCGCCACGCCGATCCGCAACATCCATGTATCGCAACGTGGCGGCTTTGGCCGTGTCGGTCTGTCGGCAGCCGAAGCCGGATTTCCCGAACTCGGTTATGTCGTCGATTATGGCCGTGTCGCGCAGGCACTGGCGCAGGCTGTTGCAAAGACATCGGTGCAATGTCTGACGGGGGCCAGGGTAACGGCCACTCACGGCGATGATCCGGCCCGCGTGGTCTATGAATATGCCGGAGAACAGCGCGAGTTTTCTGCTGCATTGGTGGTAGTGGCCGATGGCGGTGCGGCCGGTGAGTCCGTCACGGAAACCATCGACTATCAGCAATCTGCGGTCACGGCGCGTGTAGTGAGTGAGCGCCCGCATAACAACATCGCCTACGAACGATTTACTGCGCGGGGACCGCTGGCCCTGTTGCCCGACGGGGAAAATAAGGGAGAAGGCTGGGCGCTGGTGTGGACCACGACACCGGACCATGCCCGACGCTTGTGCACAATGGCGCCGGAAATTTTTCTGACGGAACTGCGAGCCGCCTTCGGCGGTCGCGCCGGCGATTTCTCCGCAGTGAGCGGGCGCGCCGCCTATCCCTTGCAGCGCCGCCGCGCGCAACCCGCGGCTGACCACATCGTGTTGATCGGCAACGCTGCGCAGACACTGCACCCGGTGGCCGGACAGGGATTCAATCTGGGTTTGCGCGACGCCTGGGAACTTGCGGAACAGGTCAACAGCCGGTCTGTGGCTGTGCTCGGCTCACGCGCCTGGCTGCAGGATTACCAAGCGCGCCGTCGCGTCGATCGCGGCGCCGGCATCGGCTTCACCCATGCGCTGGTGGAATTGTTTTCCAACGAAGTGCTGCCGTTGCGATTGATTCGCGGCACGGGACTTGCTTTGCTGGGTTGCATGCCGCCGCTGAAAAATTTCCTGATACGACGCATGACCTTTGGCGCGCGCGGTTGATCGCGCGGCATCGAATCATTGTGCAGTCACGGTTTGCCGCAGAATCTGCAGGTGGTGCTGCAGCAATGTCCGGTAAACGCATTGATACTAAGTGCTTTTGACGGAGTCCGGGGATGGCCAGCACTGCGTAGAGTAAACGCAGTATGCAAACCGCAGTGCAAACGATTTTGCAAATGCTGGTTGTGAAAAATTAGGTGCAAAGTGTGGCGTAAAAGTCAGGTGCTTAAAAATGAGGCACATTTCTCTTTGCACGCCGCGCGAGTGTGATTACAATGGCGCCCTTTCCCCCGTTACATACAAAAACAAAAGATTACGTCCGGTGCGCATCGGCCCCCATCAACTGAAGAACAATCTCATCGTGGCACCGATGGCGGGCGTGACTGATCGCCCGTTCCGTCAGTTGTGCAAGACGATGGGCGCCGGCATGGCGGTGTCGGAGATGGTGGCGAGCAATTCCCTGCTCTGGGGTTCGGAAAAAACCAGACGCCGCGCCAACCACGACGGTGAAGTCGATCCGATTTCGGTGCAGATTGCCGGAGCGGATCCGCAGATGCTCGCCGATGCCGCGCGTTACAACGTCGATGAGGGCGCGCAGATCATCGATATCAACATGGGCTGCCCGGCGAAAAAAATCTGCAACGTGATGGCGGGGTCGGCGCTGCTGAAAGACGAACCGCTGGTTGCGCGCATCCTCGACGCCGTGGTCGGCGCCGTCGATGTGCCGGTGACGCTGAAAATCCGCACCGGCTGGGACCGCGACCACCGCAATGCCATCATGGTGGCGCGCATCGCCGAGAGTGCCGGCATCCAGGCGCTGGCGATCCACGGCCGTACCCGTGCCTGCGGTTACTCCGGCGAGGCCGAGTACGACACCATTGCCGCGGTCAAGGCGGCAATCAGCATTCCGGTGATTGCCAACGGCGACATCACCACGCCGGAACGCGTCAAATATGTATTGGAATACACCAAGGCTGATGCGGTGATGATCGGTCGCGCGGCGCAGGGCCGGCCGTGGATGTTCCGCGAGATCAGTCATTTTCTCGCCACCGGTAAACATCTGCCGCCGCCAGCCGTCGGGGAAATTCACCGGGTGCTGGCGGCACATTTGCACGATCTTTACGGTTTCTACGGTGAGCAGCGGGGTGTGCGCGTCGCACGCAAACACATCTCCTGGTACACCAGAGGCCTGGCCGCTTCGGCGGCATTCCGCCACGGCATGAACCAGCTGCAGACCTGCGCCGAACAGATCGATGCAGTGAACCATTATTTTGCCGAGCTTTCGGGTCTGGGCGAACGCCTGATTTATGTGGAAGAACCCGGCATGATGAATAAAATCGAGTGTATGGAGGAACTGGCAGCATGATGAATGAAACCGAAATGGCCCGCGTGGTACGCCGGGCGATCGACGGCTATTTCCGCGACCTTGACGGAGAAAAAGCCTGTGGCGTATACGACATGGTCATCGGCAGCGTGGAAAAACCGCTGCTGGAATCGGTGTTGCACAAGGTGCGCGGCAACCAGTCGCATGCCGCGGCGATGCTCGGCATCAACCGCAACACGCTGCGCAAAAAAATCAAGAACTACAACATCAAGTTCTGACCAGGGAAGCGCGATCCGTCAGTGACGGGCGGCTCCGCGTTTTCCATCTACCGTTATGCGGCAGCCATGGCCATCATCAAACAAGCACTGATCAGCGTCTCCGACAAGGCGGGCATCCTCGAATTCGCGCAGGGGCTCGCCGGTTTTGGTGTGGCGTTGCTGTCCACCGGCGGCACCGCCAAAATGCTGCGCGGTGCCGGGCTCAATGTAACCGAAGTCGCCGATTACACCGGTTTTCCGGAGATGCTCGATGGCCGCGTCAAGACGCTGCATCCGAAAATCCACGGCGGGCTGCTCGGGCGCCGCGATGTGCCTGCGCATGTCGATGCCATGAAACAGGCCGGTATTGCCGGCATTGATCTGGTGGTGGTGAACTTGTATCCCTTTACGCAGACCATCGCCAAACCCGGTTGCCTGCTGGCCGATGCCATTGAGAATATCGACATCGGCGGCCCGGCGATGGTGCGCAGCGCGGCAAAAAATTATGAACATGTGGCGGTGGTTACTGATCCTGCCGATTACGCCGCATTGCTCAAGGAAATGAAATCGGCTGGCGGCGCACTGGGTGCAGAGACGCGCTTCCGGCTGGCATGCAAGGCCTTCTCACATACCGCCGCCTACGACAGCGCGATCAGCAATTACCTGACGGCGCTGCAACCCGACGGCAAGACCGCGGCATTTCCGGCGCGACTCAATCTGCAGCTTGATCGTGTGCAGACGCTGCGTTACGGCGAAAACCCGCACCAGCATGCGGCGTTTTATCGCGATTTGACCCCGGCCCCGGGCAGCCTTGCGGCATACCGGCAACTGCAGGGCAAGGAACTGTCGTACAACAATATTGCCGACGCCGATGCGGCCTGGGAATGCGTCAAGACCTTTGATGCCCCGGCCTGCGTCATCGTCAAACATGCCAATCCCTGTGGCGTGGCGGTCGGCGCCGATGTGGCCGCGGCCTATGACCAGGCATTTGCCACCGATCCGACCTCCGCTTTCGGCGGCATCATTGCCGTCAATCGTGCACTGGATGCCGCCGCCGCACAGGCGATTTCCAGACAGTTCGTCGAAGTGATCATCGCACCGCAGGTCTTGCCTGATGCGCTGGCGGTGTTTGCAGCGAAAGCCAACATCCGCGTGCTGGAAGTACCGCTGACCGCGGGTGCCAACCGTTTCGATCTCAAACGTGTTGGTGGCGGGGTGCTGGTGCAGACGCCGGACGGCATGAATGTCGCTGCCGCACAATTGAAGGTGGTCTCCAGGGAAAAACCGACGGACGCACAGTTGTCGGACCTGCTGTTTGCCTGGCGCGTTGCCAAGTTCGTCAAATCCAACGCCATCGTGTTTTGTGGCCAGGGCCGCACGCTGGGGGTCGGCGCAGGACAGATGAGCCGCGTCGATTCGGCGCGTATCGCGTCGATCAAGGCGGAAAACGCGGGATTGAAACTCGCTGGTTCAGTGGTGGCCTCGGATGCGTTTTTCCCGTTCCGTGACGGCGTCGATGTGGTTGCCGTCGCCGGCGCGACCGCGATCATCCAGCCCGGCGGCAGTATGCGCGATGAAGAAGTCATCGCTGCGGCCGACGAACATGGCATCGCAATGGTGCATACCGGCTTCCGCCATTTCCGCCATTAACTGACGCCATGAAAATTCTCGTCATCGGCGGCGGTGGCCGCGAACACGCGCTGGCGTGGAAACTGACGCAGTCGCCGCTGGTGCAGAAAGTGTTTGTCGCGCCGGGTAACGCCGGCACTGCGCGTGAAGACGGACTGCACAATATTACGCTGGCAGGTAATCAGCAAGTCATTGATTTTATTAATAAAAATGATGTGGCGCTGACAGTGGTTGGGCCCGAGGCGCCGCTCGCCGCGGGTGTGGTCGATGCCGTGCGCGGCGCGGGACAGCGCATTTTCGGGCCGACGCAAAAAGCCGCGCAATTGGAAAGCTCCAAGGATTTCGCCAAGAACTTCATGGTGCGTCATTGCATTCCGACGGCGAAACACGCGACCTTTACTGATGCTGCGCAGGCTCATGCTTATATCGACCACGAAGGTGCGCCGATTGTGATCAAGGCCGACGGTCTGGCCGCAGGCAAGGGCGTGGTGGTGGCGATGCAGGCTGATGAAGCCCATGCCGCGATCGACATGATGCTGGTCGGCAACAAGATGGGTTCTGCCGGCGCACGGGTGGTGATCGAAGAATTTCTCGACGGCGAAGAAGCGAGCTTCATCGTGCTCGCCGATGGCCGCAACGCGCTGGCACTGGCCAGCAGCCAGGATCACAAACGGCTGAAAGATGGTGATCAGGGCCCCAATACCGGCGGCATGGGCGCCTACTCGCCGGCACCGGTGGTAACACCGGAAATCCATGCGCGGGTGATGCGTGAAGTGATACAGCCGACATTGAACGGCATGGCCGCAGACGGGATTCCGTACACCGGATTTTTATATGCCGGACTGATGATCGGCGCCGGCGGCACACTCAAGGTACTGGAATTCAATTGCCGCATGGGCGACCCGGAAACACAGCCGATCATGATGCGGCTGAAAAGCGATCTGGTGCCGTTGCTTGAGGCTGCAATCGACGGCAAGCTTGATGCGGTGCAGGCGGAATGGGATCCGCGGGTGGCGCTGGGTGTGGTGCTGGCCGCAGCAAACTATCCCGAGGAACCGCGCAAGGGCGACGTGATCGGCGGATTGCCGCCGGCAGGCGAGGATTACCACGTGTTCCATGCCGGCACCACGCTGACGAGCAAGGACGGTAAGGACAGGGACGTCGTCACCAGCGGCGGCCGCGTGTTGTGCGTCACCGCGCTGGGCCACAACACCCGCACCGCGCAGCGTCGTGCCTACGAAATAGTCGATCTGATCCGTTTCGACGGCATGCAGTGCCGTCGCGACATCGGCCATCGCGCGGTTGCCGCAGGGCGCAAGTAAGGCCGGCAGGCAGCCGGCGCAGCCACCGGATACGGAGATAGAAGCAGTGATAGAAGCAGTGATGGACATCGCCGCAGTCAAAAATTATCTGACCGGTCTGCAGCAGGCCATTGTCGATCAGCTTGCGGTGCTGGACGGCGGTTCTTTCCTGCTTGATGAATGGCAACGGCCACAGGGCGGCGGCGGCATTACCCGGTTGATCGAAGGCGGGGCTTTATTCGAGCGCGGCGGTGTCGGGTTTTCGCATGTGTTCGGCGACAACCTGCCGCCGTCGGCATCCGCTGCCCGACCGGAACTGGCCGGACGATCGTTCCAGGCCATGGGTGTGTCGCTGGTATTGCACCCGCGCAATCCGTACCTGCCAACGGTGCACCTCAACGTGCGTTGCTTTGTCGCTGAAAAAGCAGGCGCTGCGCCGGTGTGGTGGTTCGGCGGCGGCATGGATCTGACGCCGTATTACGGATTCGCAGAGGATGCGGTGCACTTTCACCGTACCTGCCGCGATGCGCTGGCCCCCTTCGGCGCGGAACAACATCCGCGTTTCAAACAATGCTGCGACCGTTATTTTTTCCTGAAACACCGCAACGAGCCGCGCGGCATCGGCGGTATTTTTTTCGATGACCTGGCCGAACCGGATTTTGCGACTGCATTTGCGCTGACGCGCAGCGTTGGCGATCATTTTCTGCCGGCCTACGTGCCCATCGTCGAGCGCCGGCGCGACCTGCCATACGGAGAACGCGAACGCGATTTTCAGGCCTATCGCCGCGGCCGTTACGTAGAATTCAACCTGGTGTATGACCGCGGCACCCTGTTCGGGCTGCAGTCCGGCGGACGCACCGAATCGATCCTGATGTCGCTGCCGCCGGTGGTGCACTGGCGTTATGACTGGCAGCCGCAGCCAGGTACGCCGGAGGCGAGTCTCTACACCGACTTTCTGGTCGCCAAAGACTGGATCTGAAACGCTGCGCCGGTCGACCTTAGCCGCGGCCGAGCCAGGATTTTACCGAGCGTATGCGTTCGCGCAACTGACCGAGCATGGACGCGTCGGATGATTGCGCAGCCGCCACCTTGTGCTGTTTCAGCAGTTTGGGCGTTTTGCGGAAAGACTGGTAACGCGCCAGGGCGGCATGCACATGCTGCTGCAGCAGCTTCAGGTTCAGCGGTTTGCTGAGGAAACGGAACACCTGGGCCTGATTGATCAGCTCGATCACCAGTTCCGAATCCGAAGCCTCGGTGGTCAGGATGGCGAGAATTTCCGGATGGTCTTGCTTCAGCAGCTTGAAGGTGGCGACGGACCGCTGGTCGCCGCTGCGGATGTCGGCAATGATCACCGCGATTTCTTTTTCCGTCAGTATCGCCAGCGCGCGATCCATGTCCGCGGCATGCAGCACCGGACAGACGCTGCCCATCAGTTCGTTGACAGCGCGAAACACGCTCAGGTCCGGATTCAGTACCAGAATGCCGCTGCCGAGCTTATCGGGCACGATCACCGGTGCTGCCGGCATGTCGGCGAGTTCCAGCGCGATGGCCGCGGCTTCAGCGACAGTTTTCTGGATTTCAGCGTTATCCCAGGGTTTGCTGATAAAGCGGAATACCTCACCGTCGTTGATTGAACCAACAATGGAGGCGAGGTCCGAATAACCGGTGAGCAACATGCGTACCGTCTGCGGCGCGAAATCCTTGACCTGGCGCAGGAATTCGACGCCGGTCATTTCCGGCATGCGTTGATCGCTGATCACCACATGCGGGCGGAAGCGCTTGAGGAACTCCATCGCTTCCGGGCCGCTGCTGGCGGTGAACACGGTGTACTGGTTGCGGAATATCGAGCGCAGCGCGTTAAGGATGCGTTCCTCGTCGTCGACGAAGAGCAGCTTGGCTTTTTTGCCGCCGGTGTCGAATGCCGTGGTTATCGAAGTTGTTGCTGCCGATGCCGCTGGCGCCGCAGATGCCTCGGCTGCTTTGGCGGCCTGCATGCCGGCGATCATGCGCGCGGCTGATACCAGTTTCGGATCCAGACGCTGCGTCGGTGCATCGGCGGCTTCCTCGGCTTCAGTGCCTTTGCTGGTGCGCAGACTGGCAGCGATACCCTGCACAAAAGCCAGAGCAAATTCACGCGCGTTCTGGAAACGGTCTTCGCGTTTTTTCGCCAGCGCCTTGTGTGTGGCCCAGTCGAGCTGCACCGAAATCTGTGGATTGAAATCCGAGGGATTGGAGGGGCGCTCGCCGATTACCTGGCGCATGATCTCGACATTGCTGCCGATGAAGGGCTTGCGACTCGCCAGCAGTTCGTAGGCAATGACCCCGGCAGCATAGATGTCGGTGCGCGCGTCGGGTTCGTCGCCGGTGAACTGTTCCGGCGACATGTAACCCGGCGAGCCCATGATTTCGCCGACCTGAGTCAGCGAGGATGAATCGAGATGGGCAATGCCGAAATCACTGATCTTGATGCGACCGTCGTCGTTGATCAGGATATTGGCGGGTTTGACGTCACGGTGAACGACGCCTTGCGAGTGGGCATAACCCAGGCCATCAAGCAGCTGGCGGATGATTTCACCGATTTCAGCGAGTTCGAACTTCGCCTTGTTCTGCAGGTGTTCGTACAGCGACTTGCCGTTCACCAGCTCCATCACGATATAAGCGATGTCGTTATCCTCGCCATAATCAAAAATGGCGGCGATACGCGGATGGGTCAGCCGTCCGACCGCCTGCGCTTCATGGCGGAAACGCGCGATGGCGTACTGCAGCTCCGAAGCATCCATCGCCGATTTAGTGATGGTTTTGATTGCCACCTGGCGATGAATTGCCGGATCGAAGGCCTTGTAGACGACACCCATGCCGCCGCGGCCGAGGATGCCCTGCACCTCGTACTTGCCGATTTTTTTGGGATAGCCGGTCGTCATTGAGCGTCCAGGGTTGCCGTTTCCGGTGGTGTCAACGGCAGCACGATCGTGAAGCGGGTGCCTTGTCCCACGGTGGAATCAACGCTGATGCTACCACCGTGCTGTTCGATAATCTTGTATGAAATCGACAGTCCGAGGCCGGTGCCTTTGCCCACGGCCTTGGTGGTGAAAAAAGGATCGAATATCTTGGACATGATTTCCGGCGGGATGCCCTTGCCGTTATCGGCAATTTCGACCGCGACATGGTCCGCGCCCTCCATCCGGGTAATGAGCGTGATTTCCCCGGTGCCGCTCTCAATGGCTTGCGCCGCGTTATTGATCAGGTTGAGAAACACCTGATTCAGCTGTGAAGGCGAGCAGGTGATGGCCGGAATATCGCCAAACATTTTTTTCACCGACAGGTGTTTCAGTTCGTGCTTGGCGAGGATCAGCGCGCTGTCGAGGCCTTCATTCAGGTTGAAACTCGACACTTTGCTGCGATCCAGCCGGCTGAAATTTTTCAGGTTGAGCACGATTTCCGAAATCTGTTCGATGCCATAGAGACCGTCGTTGGCGAGCTGGCCGAGTTCGGCCAGCGCCTGCTGCTCGGCGAAATGGTGGATCTGGCCTTGCACGGAGGCAAATTTGGCCTGCAGCTGTGCCGGGTCAGGGCTGGCGTCTTCCATCAGCCGCAGCAGCTTGTTGGTTTCAACGATCAGCCGCTTCACATCAGGTAACTTGCCGGCAACTGATCCCAGGCTGTTCTTGACATAGGCCAGAGGCGTGTTGATTTCGTGCGCAATGCCGGCAACCATCTGTCCCAGCGAGGACATTTTTTCGGTCTGGATCAGTTGCGATTCCGACTCTTTCAGCTGCAGCAGCGCATCGGACAGTTCACGCGTGCGTTCTTCGACGCGTGACTCGAGCACGCGATTGGCTTCGTTGAGCAGGCGGTAACTGACGGCGAGTTTTGACAGCAGCCAGCCGATCAGGATCAGCAGCGCGCCGGCATAGGCGATCAGGTAAATGCGGTAACGCTCGCTGTCGGATTGGACGTCGGCGGTTTCCGTGCCGAAGGCGTCGCTCAGACTGTCGATGCGCGGCCCTGCCGAGGCAATGGCGATTTTCAGGAACAATTCGTTTTCCACCGGCTTGGCGCCGAGTATCTGCTCCACTGTGGTGTCGACGCGGGCCAGACCTTCACGCAGCGCGGGTGGTACGCCGGTGCCGGCCTTGCGCAGATCGGCGGCAAACAGCTCGACATTCTTGCGCTGCGCGTCAGTCGGGTCGGTGGCGTAACGCATGACCTGGGCGAACAGCAGCGCCGAGGTGCTTTCCACGGCGATCAGGCGGTCGCGTTGCGCAAAGCCCGCCCACGCCCCGCGCACCAGCCCGGCTATTTCGTTGTCGAATTCAATCATGTGTCCCAGCGATTGCGTGACTGTGGCACTGGCCGCGCGATAACGATTCATCAGTTCGATTTTCTGGTTGTACGCCTGCACCAGCGCCGGCAGGCTGAGGTTGAGTACCGGACTCGCGGCTTCAGCGGCCGACTGCTGCAGACGCTTCAACAGCTCGGGCGCGCGCGTCCCGCGGTCGTCCGTCGGGCGCAACTTGCCGGAAGTGCCCTCGACCCGCGTACGCAGGACTTCAAGATCCCAGCGCGCATCGATTTCCCGCAAGTCGCGCAGATGGCCGAGGACTTCATTCTGCCGCCGGTAGTCGACACCCTGACTTTTCAGGTAGAGAAAACCCAGCAGCGCAATCAGCGCAGCGGCGACCAGGATGGTCAGCGGCGTCCGCGCCCTGCGGGACATCAGAATGTGCTTCAGGCGCGCCGGCGCAGCTGCCGGCGATTTTTTGAGCTCATTTTTGAGATTATTCTCCAAGATACGCTTGCCTCACTTGTGGGCTGGACAACAGGGTTTTCGCATTGTCGGCGAGCACGATGACGCCGCTTTCCATGACATAACCGCGGTCACAGGTTTCCAGCGCCAGCTTCGCGTTCTGTTCCACCAGCAGCATGGTCACCCCTTCCGCAGCAACGGCACGCACGGTCGCAAAAATTTTCTGCACCATCAACGGCGCCAGGCCCATGCTCGGCTCGTCGAGCAACAGCAGCCTGGGCCGGCACATCAACGCCCGCGCCATGGCGAGCATCTGCTGTTCGCCGCCGGACAAGGTGCCGGCGGCCTGCGCGCGGCGTTCCGCCAGCCGCGGAAACAGCGCATAGGCGCGTTCAAAATCGCGCGCAACAGCAGCCCTGTCGTCATGAATGTAGGCGCCCATCGCCAGGTTTTCCGCAACCGTAAGCCGGGGAAACACGCCGCGCCCCTCAGGCACCATGGCCAGACCGCGCCGCACCAGATGATACGCCGGTTTGCCGGTGATCTCGGCGCCGTCGTAGTCGATGCGACCAGCGCTGGGCCTGAGCAGGCCGGAGAGCGCTTTCAGCGTGCTGCTCTTGCCGGCGCCGTTGGCGCCGATCAGTGCCACCACTTCGCCGCGCCCGACTTCGAGGTCGATGCCGCGGACCGCCTTGATGCCGCCGTAGGCCACTTCGAGTTTGTGTACGCTGAGCATGATGGCGGCGCTTCAGGCCATGCTGCCGCCGAGATAGGCGGCAATGACTTTGGGATCGCGCTGGACAGTTGCGGGTTCGCCTTCGGCAATTTTTTCGCCGTAGTCGAGCACCGCCACGCGGTGCGACAGGCCCATCACCAGCTTCATGTCGTGTTCGATCAAAAGCAGCGTGACGCCGTCGCCGAGTATCCGCTCCAGCAATTTGCGCAGGGTGGCGGTTTCGGTGGCATTCATGCCGGCCGCCGGTTCGTCGAGGGCAAGCAGTTTGGGTTCGGTGGCGAGTGCGCGGGCAATTTCCAGCCGGCGCTGGTCGCCGTAGGGCAGATCGCGTGCGATGCTGGCGGCACGTGCCGCCAGCCCGCAATAGTCGAGGAATTCACGGGCGCGCTGAATGATCGCGCGTTCTTCGGTGGCGGCGCCGCGCGTGCGCAGCACCGCCCCCAGCACACCAGTCCGCGTGCGCAGGTGGCGGCCGACCATGACGTTTTCCAGCGCGGTCATGCCGCCGAACAGACGGATGTTCTGGAAAGTCCGCGCGATGCCGTGCTGCGCCACGCGATGCGGTTTGCTGCCGGTGATGGGCCGGCCGTCGAAAGCCAGTTCACCGGCATCCGCGGCATAAATGCCCGTCAGCACGTTGAACAGCGTGGTCTTGCCTGCGCCATTGGGGCCGATCAGTCCGAAAATCTCGCCGCGGCGCACACTGATGGACACCTTGGTCAGCGCGGCCAGTCCGCCGAAATGTTTGCTGATGCCGGTCGCCGCGAGCAGGGTATCAGCCGGCTGCATGCTGCTTCTCCGTCATGTTCTCCGCCGTGCGCCGCCGCGCCGGCCAGATGCCCGCCGGCCGGAACAGCATCATCAGCACCAGCGCCAGGCCGAACAGCAGCATGCGCAGATCCGAAGGGTCGATGAATACCTCGCCGAACCAGCGCTGCTGCAGCGGGCCGATATAGCGCAGTGCTTCCGGCAGCGCGGTCAGCAGCACGGCGCCGAGCACGACGCCGGCGACATTGCCCATGCCGCCGAGAACGACCATGCACAGCACCATGATTGAATCGATCAGGTGGAAACTCTCCGGGCTGATGAAGCCCTGGAACGACGCGAACAGCCCGCCGGCGACGCCGCCGAAAGTGGCGCCCATCGCAAACGCCAGCAGTTTCATGTTGCGGGTGTTGATGCCCATCGAAGCCGCCGCGAGTTCATCTTCGCGAATGGCGACCCAGGCGCGGCCGATGCGCGAATCCTCCAGCCGCCGCGAAATGATGATCGACAACACCGCGCAGGCGAGGAACACGAAGTAATAACTGTGCAGCGCGGTGAATGTCAGGCCGGCGAAGCTGTGGGTCTGCGCCAGGGAGAAGCCGCCGATCTGCAGCGGATCGATCAGCGTGATGCCCTGCGGACCGTTGGTGATGTTGACCGGGCGGTTCAGGTTGTTGAGCAGCACGCGGATGATTTCGCCAAAGCCCAGCGTGACGATGGCCAGGTAGTCACCGCGCAGCCGCAGCGTTGGCGCCCCGAGCAGGATGCCGAACACTGCGGCGACCATCGCGCCCAGCGGCAGCAGCACCAGGAACGACCAGTGCATTGCGTGCTGCGGCGAGGCGAGCAGCGCGTAACAGTAGGCGCCGACCGCAAAAAACGCGATGTAGCCGAGGTCAAGCAGGCCGGCGAACCCAACCACGATGTTGAGGCCCAGCGCGAGCATGATGAACAGCAGCGCCACGTTGGCGATGCGCACCCAGGCGCGGCCGAGCGTGGCCTCGATCAGGAACGGCGCGGCGAGCAGCAGCAGCGCGACGGCTGTCCACGCCAGCCAGCGCCAGCGGGACGGCATCGCGATCATGCGCGGTCTCCGCTGTGTTGTCCCAGCAGTCCGGACGGCCGCAGCACCAGCACCATCACCAGCACCAGAAACGCAAAAATGTCGCGGTAATTGCTGCCGAGCACACCGCCGGTCAGGTCACCGATGTAGCCGGCGGCCAGGCTTTCGATCACGCCCAGCAGCAGTCCGCCCAGCACCGCGCCGCCGACATTGCCGATGCCGCCGAGCACCGCCGCAGTGAAGGCCTTCAGCCCGAGCATGAAACCCATGAAGTAATGTCCGAGGCCGTAATAGAGCACCACCATCAGCCCGGCGATGGCACCGATGGCCGAGCCGAGCACGAAGGTGAACGCGATCACGCTGTTGGTGTTGACGCCCATCAGTCCGGCAACGTCCGGATTCTGCTCGGTGGCGCGCATCGCGCGGCCCATGCGGCTGGTTTTGATGAACCAGATCAGACCCGCCATGATCGCGCAAGCGAGCAGGAAGATGGCCGCCTGCAGGCTGGTCAGTTGCGCGCCGAACAGGGTGAACTGCGCGGGTTCGATGATCGGCGGCAGCGAGATGTACTGTTTGCCCCAGATCAGCGCCGCGGAATACTGCAGCAGTATCGATACGCCGATGGCGGTGATCAGCGGCGCCAGCCGCGGTGCGCGGCGCAGCGGCCGGTAGGCGATGCGTTCAATCGACAGGCCGAGGATCGCGCAGACCAGGACCGCAGTGCCGCCGGCCAGCACCAGTATCACGGGAGCCGGCACGCCGGCGGCAGCCAGCAACTGTATGACGGTCAGCGACACCAGCGCGCCGATCATCGTGATGTCGCCATGGGCAAAATTGATCAGCCCGAGGATGCCGTAGACCATGGTGTAGCCGAGCGCGACCAGCGCGTAGATGCTGCCCAGCACCAGACCGTTGACGATTTGCTGCGCGAAAATTTCCAGATCACCCCCGTCGCGCTCATGAAGAAATGGTTAACAGGCCCTTTAGACAACAACGGCACCCTTCAGGGTGCCGTTGTGCCGGTCTTTGCGGATTACTTCTTTTCGGCGGCTGTGGCCGGCGCTGCGTCCGGCTTGACGATTTCCAGCGGATCCCATTTGCCGTCCTTGACCACGTAAATGGTGATCGGGCCGTTTTTCAGATCGCCCTTGTCATCAAACGCGATCGGCCCGATGACGCCCTGGTAATCGGTCTTGCCGATTTCCGCCAGGAATTTCGCGGGGTCGGTGGAGCCGGCGCGTTTCATCGCTTCAACCAAAACGAATACCGCGTCGTAACCCATCGGCGCGAACAATTCGACTTCCTGGTTGAACTTGGCCTTGTATTTTTCGAGGAAGGCCTTGCCGCCGGGCATCTGGTCCTTGGGCAGTCCGGGGATAGAGGCCATCGCGCCGTCGGAGGCGTCACCGGCGAGTTTGATGAAATTGGGCGTCTGCATGCCGTCGCCGCCGATGAATTTGGCCTTGATGCCGAGTTCCTTCATCTGCTTGACCATCGGTCCTGCCTGCGGGTCGATGCCGCCGAACATGATCAGATCGGGTTTTTTGCCCTTGATCCTGGTCAGGATCGCCTTGAAGTCGGTGTCCTTGTCGGTGGTGTGTTCGCGGGCGATGATTTTCGCGCCCAGCGTCTTGACGGTGGCTTCAAAATTGTCGGCGAGACCCTGGCCGTAGGCCGTGCTGTCATCGATGACAGCGATGTTTTTGGCTTTCAGGTTGCCGACCGCAAAGCGCGCGAGTGTCGGACCCTGTTGGCCGTCGTGCGCGACGACGCGGAACGTGGTCTTGAATCCCTTCAGCGTGTAATCCGGATTGGTGGAGGACGGCGAAATCTGCGGCACACCGCCATCGGCATAAACCTTGGACGCCGGAATCGATGCGCCGGAATTGAAATGGCCGACCACCGCGGCGACTTTGGCATCGACCAGTTTCTGCGCGACCGTAGTGGCCTTGGTCGGATTGGCTTCGTCGTCTTCGGACACCAGTTCAAATTTCACTTTTTTGCCGCCGATCTCGACGCCTTTGGTGTTGAGATCCTCGATGGCCAGTTGCACGCCATTGCGGATGTCGATGCCGATGTGCGCCTGCGGGCCGGTCAGCGGTGAAGCCGAGCCGATTTTTACGGTCAGCACTTCCGGCGGTTTCGGCGTTTCGGCTTTGGGCGCAGGCGGCGGCGCCTCCTTGCCGCAGGCCGTGATCAGTGCTGCGGCAATCAGTGCGGCGGTGACGTGGCGCAAGGTGTGCATGTGCATGGTGGCTCCCGTGTGAAGTCGGTTCAGCGAACAACCGCAGTTTGCGGTGCGCCGGATTTCGTATTTAACTTGTTGTTACTGAAAGAGATTTATTGATTATCCGGGGGGGGCGGCGCAATGTCAATTTGGCGACCGGACTGCCGGACAACAAAAAAGCCGGCGCGGGCCGGCTTTGCTGTAGGTCATACGACGTCGTTATTTGAGCGTCAGCATCCAGGTCACGATGGCCTTGATGTCCTCTTCCTTGACATGGGCGTTCGGCGGCATCGGGGTGGGGCCCCAGACGCCGGAACCGCCGGCCTTCACTTTTTTCACCAGGTTGGCTTCGGCGCCTTTGTCATTGCGGTATTTGGCGGCGATTTCCTTGTAGCCCGGGCCGATGACCTTGCGCTCGATCACATGGCAGGTCATGCAGCCGCTGGACTGGGCGAGTTTTTCCGAGGCAGCAGCGTGGCCCGAAACCAGAACACCGAGGGCAAACAGCACGGCAAAGACGAACTTCATGAAAGCTCCTTGACTGTCGAAATGAATAGCGCAACGGCGCGAGCGGCGATTGTAGCCGAAGTGCCGCGCTGCCCGGAGTTGTTGCGGGCGTGCAGCTGGCGGTCAGTCCGGGCGGCCATGAGGGTGGACGCCGGATCTCGGGGCAGGGGCTGCTTCATGACAGTCATCGCGGTAAGTCAAGGCTACGAATAAATAGCTAATTGTTTTTATTGATTATTTTATCGGGCGCTGGTGTCAGCCTGAAGACGCGCTCCGGCTTGCAGCGCTGAAGAATCGATAAAAAAACCGCCCGGCGCGAAAGGGCTGACGATCGACTACGTGATGCACGATGAACAGGTCCATCAATCGCTGTCCCAGTGTAACGGCTTCGTTTTCAGAGAGCTGAAATTGTTCGCGCATCCATGTCACCGCTTCCGCACCGACAAAGCATGCACGATAGCGGACACCGTGAAACTTGCGGTCGCGGATGGCCACGGCGCCATTGCGCAGGCCGCTCGTCACCGCGCACAGGTCGATCGCGTTGAGTCGTGGCGTGTCGGCGCGCATGCGGTAGAAAAAATGGCCGTCCTGAAACGGCTGCTCGTGCGTCACATGATTAATGTAACCCAGCTCCAGCAAGGCCTGACCGATGTGCAGCGCTTCGGTGCGGGTACGCGTCGCGTCGCTTTGTGCCAGCCAGTCCACGGCGGCGCCCCCGACAAAGCACTCGGCGTAGGTTTTCGCGCGAAAGCGGCGTGCGCGGATATCGATGCCATCATTGCCGCACATTTTCGCAATCAACCGGTGTGGATCGATCCCGCGCTGACAAAGCGCTTGGTGATGACGCCATGCCTGGTCCAGCGGCGCGGTGTCATCGTGCATGACCGGCAGTTTCTGCAGCGCGTTTTTTAGCCCGGTTTCGTCCGGTGTGCCCATTCCCGGCACCGACAGCAGGCGGGCTACCGCTGGGCGCAGCGATTCGCCGGCATGGGCCAGTGCAAAGCCCGGCATCAGATCGTGGGCGCCCAAGCTTTGTGCCCAGGCGCGCGCCTGGGCATTCACGCTGCGCAAGTTGCTGCAATAAAGCAGCAGATCAGCGCCGGCGCAGTGCTTGCGCTTCCATAGACCGAATTCTTCCGCATCGGTCCCAAGCTGGGCCAGCGCGACGATATCGATCAGCAGCAGCGGCGGCTGCGTACCACGCATTGCCTGCGCGATCGCTGTTTCGAGATGCGCGCTGAGTGGCAAACCGGTGGCCGGAATGTCCAGTGCTGCGAGCGCCGCGCACAACAATGCTTGCTGCGCTTCGGACGCAAACGCCAGAACGACTAGCCGCGGCATGATTGCTGGTCCGCCGTTAATCCGTGACCGCACCCTTGCTGGCGGACGATACAAGGCGCGTGAACTTGGCCAGCACGCCACGGGTGTAACGCGGCTTGGGTTGCTTCCATTTCTTTTTGCGCGCGGCGAATTCCTTCGCGGAGATGTTCAACTCGATCAGCAGTTTATGCGCATCGATGGTGATCGAATCGCCCTCCTTGATCAGCGCGATCGGCCCGCCCTCGAAAGCTTCCGGCGCGACATGGCCGACGACCATGCCCCAGGTCCCGCCGGAGAAGCGACCGTCGGTGATCAGACCGACCGACTCACCGAGCCCCTGCCCGGTCAGCGCGCCGGTGGGCGCCAGCATTTCCTGCATGCCCGGGCCGCCCTTCGGCCCTTCGTAGCGAATCACCACCACATCGCCCGCTTTGATCTTTTTTGCCATGATGGCTTTCATCGTGGCGGCTTCCGAATCAAACACCCGCGCCGGCCCGGTGATCTTCGGCGATTTCAAACCAGTGATCTTGGCGACGCAGCCTTCCGGTGCCAAGTTGCCTTTGAGGATGGCGAGGTGTCCCTGTTTGTACATCGGGTTGGACCACGGGCGGATCACGTCCTGATCGGCGCGTGGGGTATCCGGCACATTTTTCAGTTCCTGCGCCAGTGTGCGCCCGGTGATGGTGATGCAGTCGCCGTGCAGCAAGCCCTGCTTCAGCAGCATTTTCAGCACCTGCGGCACACCGCCGGCGCGGTGGAAATCCACCGCGACATAACGGCCTGAGGGTTTCAGGTCGCATAACACCGGCACCTTGCGGCGCACGCGCTCGAAATCATCAATGGTCCATTTCACCTGCGCTGCATGGGCGATCGCGAGGTAATGCAGCACCGCGTTGGTCGAGCCGCCGGTAGCCATGATCAGGGCGACTGCGTTTTCAATCGATTTGCGCGTGACGATGTCGCGCGGCTTGATGTCCTGTTTGATGGCATTGACCAGCAGCAGCGCGGATTGCGCCGCCGAGTCGGCTTTTTCCGGATCCGGCGAGGCCATCTGCGATGAGCCGAGCGCGCTCATGCCCAGCGCTTCGAACGACGACGACATGGTGTTGGCGGTGAACATGCCGCCGCAGGCACCCACAGACGGGCAGGCGTTTTTTTCGATGCCGACGAAGTCCTCATCGCTCATTTTTCCCGCAACGTAGGCGCCGACCGCTTCAAAAACGCTGACCACGGTCAGGTCCTGGCCTTTCCATTTGCCGGGTTTGATGGTGCCGGCGTAGACGTAGATACCCGGTACGTTCATGCGCAGCATCGCGATCATGCCGCCCGGCATGTTTTTGTCGCAGCCGCCGCAGACCAGCACGCCGTCCATGGCCTGGCCGTTGACGGCGGTTTCGATGCAGTCGGCGATGACTTCGCGCGACACCAGAGAATATTTCATCGCTTCGGTGCCCATGCCGATGCCGTCGGTGATGGTCGGCACGCCGAACACCTGCGGCATCGCGCCCGCGCCCTGCAGCGCGGCGATGGCACGGTCGACCAGCGGCTGGATGCCGGCGTTGCACGGGTTCATCGTCGAATGCCCGTTGGCAACACCGACGATGGGTTTGTCGAAGTCGCGGTCGCCGAAACCCACGGCGCGCAGCATGGCGCGGTTGGGCGCGCGTGCAACACCGGCGGTGATCAGGTGACTGCGTTTGTTCAGCGGCTTCAGCGGCATCGGTTTTCTCCAATTGGCCGCAGGTCATCCAGTGATGGCTGCCGCGGCGGGACACGTATAATAAGGGCAACATTTTAGCGTATCCCCGTTTTTTTCATTCCGTTTTCCCATCGCGCTTTTTCACCAACTTCCCCCCCCCATGTTCGTACACCCCGAATTCGATCCCGTGGCGCTGCAACTCGGGCCGCTGGCCCTGCGCTGGTATGGCCTGATGTATTTGCTCGGTTTCGCGCTGATCTGGCTGTTTGGCCGTTATCGCATCAATCGCAATCCGGGCGGCGTGTGGACGCGCAACGATCTCGACGACGTGTTGTTCTACGGCATCCTCGGCACCATCCTCGGCGGGCGGCTGGGTTACGTGCTGTTTTACAAGTTCGGCGACTACGTGGTGGCGCCGTGGAAAGTTTTTTATGTGTGGGAGGGCGGCATGTCCTTCCACGGCGGATTTCTCGGCGTGGTTTTTGCGATGATCTGGTTCGCCCGTAGCCGACGGCGGGACTGGCTGCAGATTACCGATTTCATCGCGCCGCTGGTGCCGCTGGGGTTGGCCGCCGGGCGCATGGGCAATTTCATCAACGCCGAATTGTGGGGCCGGCCAACCGACCTGCCGTGGGCGATGGTGTTTCCCAATGTTGATCGTGTGGCGCGCCACCCGTCGCAGCTCTACGAGTTTGCGCTGGAAGGGGTCGTGCTGTTCCTGATCCTGTGGCTGTTCACGCTGAAACCGCGACCGCGCGGCGCGGCGTCGGCGCTGTTCCTGATCGGTTACGGGGTGTTCCGTTTCGGTGTCGAATACACGCGCGAACCCGATGGTTTCCTCGGCTTGCTCGCCTTCGGATTTTCGATGGGACAGTGGTTGTCACTGCCGATGATTGTCGCAGGGGCCGGGTTGCTGGCCTGGACGTATACGCGACCGCGCTAGTTCAGCTTCTTCGGATCAACTTTGCGCGCCGGCTTTTCCCGCGCACGAAGCGCCGCGCGGCGGTCGAGCAGGCGCTGGAAATTGTCGAGCGACAAGAGGTGCGCGTAAACGCGCGACAACATGCCGTTGCGGGCGAGTTCCTGCAATGTCCCTGCCGGCAGCGCCTGCAGTTTTTCTTCGGATATCCGGTACATCCCGGTCAGCGCGATCGGCGGTTCGCCCTGCGGCGTGACCTGTGCGGTAAATGTTTCCAGCAACTGCAGTTCCTGCAGTTTTCTGCACATGTCCTCGGTGCGTGCGAGGTCAGCCTCGAATTCGAACAGCAGTTTGCGCAGGTGATCCCAGACCGGCAGCGGTTCGCCCTTGCTGTCGTAGAGGGCTTCACCCTTGGCGTTCACTGCGCGTTTTTCGACGCAGGCGATGCGTTCGGATTGTTCTTTGCCGTCGACGGTAACGCGGGTCATGCAGAAGGGGTAACGCCGCACATACGCCGGCAGGTATACCCCGGCGTCCCAGGCGTCATCGCCGGCGACAAACAGATTCTGCTGCGCTTCGAGGCCGAGAATGGCCATCGCGACAAAACTGCTGCCGGCATCGCCCGAAATGAAAGCGATCGGGTAATCATGGACCGCCGGCGCAAATTCGGCAAAGGACAGCGGCAGTGCCGTCAGGTTGCGGAACAGCACCGGCAGCCTGCGTTCCGCCGGCAGAAGAACCTTGTGGGTTTTCGCCAGCGGGACGATTTCCTGGTAACCGTAGGGGGGATTGATGTCCAAAATGATTTCCGGGCTGTGTTTTGATTGATTATAGCCGCCGTTGCCGGCGATTTGCCGCATGACCGCCGAGCGGGTAGAATCCGCCCTCTTTTCGGGGTGGTAGCTCAGCTGGGAGAGCGCCGCGTTCGCAATGCGGAGGTCGGGAGTTCGATCCTCCTCCACTCCACCAAAATTCCCCAGTGCATTGATGCACTGGGGAATCCTCAAGCAGATACCGTAAAAACCTTCGGGTGGCCCAATCAGGTGGCCCAATCCAAGGTGTCTGCATGACGATTCGTCTACACTCCTGCCTCAAGCGAAACCGCTTCGGGGTTTTCTACTTCCGCCGTGTATTTCCCCTTGATCTGCGGCCCTGGTTCAGGTGTCGGCAGATCGCTCGAAGCACGCGGACGTGCAATTCCCAAGAGGCACAAAGTCTGGCGTTGAGATTTAGGCAGGGCCTTGGGGATTATCGGGCGGCCTGCTGCTTCAATGTGTGCCGCAGCTCCTGCAGTTCGATCCGTATTGCGCGGAGTTCCTCGCGCAGCGCCGCATCCGGCGATGGTGTCGCACCGTCCTCCTTGCTGCGAATCTCGACCTCGTGTTCGGCCTGGATGGCGTTGACGATCACTGCGATGAACAGGTTGAGCATGGTGAAGGTCGAGACCAGAATGAACAGCACAAAGAATATCCAGGCCTGCGGAAACGCTTCGATCACCGGCCTCGCGATGCCCATTGACCAGCTCTCCAGCGTCATCACCTGGAACAGCGTGTAGGCGCTGCTGCCCAAGGTGCCAAACCACTCCGGGAACTGGGAGCCGAAGAGCTTGGTGGCGATCACCGCGGCAACATAGAAAATGATCGACAGGATGCCGAACACCGAGGCCAGTCCTGGTATCGCCTTGAGCAGCCCGCCGACCACCCGGCGCATGTTGGGCACCATGGTGAGCAGGCGCAGCACCCGCAGCACCCGCAGCGCGCGGAGCACGGCGAACGGGCCGGTGGCCGGCAGCAGTGCGATGGCGACAACAGTGAAATCGAACACGCTCCATGGATCCCGGAAAAAGCGCCAGCCGTGGGCGAAGATGCGTATCACCAGTTCAGTGACGAACACGGCGAGGATGGCCTGGTCGAGCCACATTAGCAGCCCGCCCCAGTTCGCCATTACGGTCGGGCTGGTTTCGAGGCCGAGGATTGCGGCGTTGACGAGGATGAGCGCAATGATCAGGCTTTGCGCATGCGGAGCTTCGATCGCCGCGGCCAGCCTGGCGCGTCGGTTCGGGGAATCTGCTTGGGAGATCATGGATTGTATAGGTGGATAAAAAGCGGAATTGTGCGGTACTTTTCTTGCCTGCGTATTGGTTTCGCATGGTGTTGCAAGCCGTAGCCGTAGCGACGGCGATTCGGTAAGCTATCGGGGTACAGCAGGACTTCGTAAATAATAAATAAAATCAATCATTTAAATGAAACCTCTTCTCTGGGGCAGACAAGCGCAATGAATGAACACGGCATGGATCATGGTGCGTTGCTGGCGCACAGCGTCGGCGATTTTGTGAAGCGCGGTGCGGACCTGCCGCGGGTGCGCGCGCTGGCGCAGACTCGCGCCGAATTCGATCGTGCGCAGTGGCAGCAACTGGCTGACCTGGGCTGGCTCGGCGTGCTGGCGCCGGAATCCTGCGGCGGCCTCGGGCTGGGCCTCGCAGAGGCGGCGATTGTCGCCGAGGGCCTCGGTCGCGCGCTGACGCCTGAGCCCTATACCGCCGTGGCCGTGCTGGCGGTGCGCACACTCGAATATTCTGCTGATACGACGCTGCGCAGTGAATTACTGACGGGCCTCGTTGGCGGTGACCGTGTGCCGGTAGTGGCCTGCCATGAGCAGGCGGACGATGTGGCCGCCACCCGGATTGCGACCACGGCGACGCCTTTTGAAGGTGGTTACCGCGTCAACGGGCAGAAACAATTCGTCATCGGCGCTGCCGGCGCTGACGGTTACATCGTCAGTGCACAGGCCGCTGGTGAACTGCAACTGCTGTGGGTTCCGCGCGATGTCGCTGGCTGCGCAACCGGGTTGATTGCGCTGGCCGACGGCCGCAGTTATGGCACGGTGACGCTGCGGGATGTGGCGGTGCCGCGTGAGCATGTGCTGGCGTCTGGCAAGGCGGCGCAAGGCGCGCTCGGCCGCGCGCTGGATCATGCCGCGACGATTGCATCGGCAGAACTGCTGGGCGTGATGAAAAGCGCGCACGAGATGAGCCTCGACTACATGAAAACGCGGGTGCAGTTCGGCAAGGCCATCGGCAGTTTCCAGGTCTTGCAGCACCGCGCTGTCGATCTCTACATTCAGCAGGAACTCGCCGACGCGGTGTTGCGCGAAGTGGTGGCACAACTCGACGCAGCCCCTGATGACCGGGCACGCGCGCTGCTGGCCAGCCGCGCCAAATCGCGCTGTGCCGATGCCGCGCTGGCGATTACCCGCGCCGCGATCCAGTTCCACGGCGCGATCGGCTTCACCGAAGACTGTGACGTCGGTTTGTATGTGAAGCGGGCAATGACGCTGTCCGCGTGGCTGGGCAACGGCCGTGCGCATCGCACGCGTTACGCACAATTGGCGGCACAGACCACCGGGGAGGCAGCATGAGCGACTGGAATGCAATGGACGACGAGGCGTTCCGCGCTGAAGTGCGCGTGTTTTTCGAGAATGAGTTTCCGGCGGAATTCAAATTCCTGCCGCGGCGCATGCGCTGGCATGAGTGCCGCGACTGGTATCTGAAACTGTCGAAAAAAGGCTGGATCGCGCCGAACTGGCCACGCGAGTACGGCGGCATGGGACTGTCGCCGACGAAGCTGCTGATTTATTTAGAGGAAACCGAACGCGCCGGCGTCGGCCGCATGCCGGATCAGGGGCTGACCATGGTCGGCCCGACGCTGATCCGCTTCGGCAACGACGCGCAACGCAAGCAGTATCTGCCGCAAATCATCGCCGGCGATGCAACCTGGTGCCAGGGCTATTCCGAACCCAATGCCGGTTCGGATCTGGCCAGTCTGCGCACCGAAGCCGTGCCGGATGGCGATGATTACGTCATCAACGGCAGCAAGATCTGGACCTCGATGGCACACGACGCGACGCATATCTACGTGCTGGCGCGCACCGACAGACAGGCGAAGAAAAAACAGGAAGGCATCAGCTTCCTGCTGGTCGACATGAAAACCCCCGGCATCACGCTGCGTACCATCCGCAACATCGCCGGCCATGAAGAGTTCTGCCAGGTGTTTTTCGACAACGTGCGTACGCCAAAAAAGAACCTGGTCGGCGAACTGCACAAGGGCTGGACCATCGCCAAGGGCCTGCTCGGTTTCGAGCGCCTCAACATCGGCAGTCCGCGGCGGCCGCTGCAGGCACTGGAAAAACTCGAAGCACTGGCGCAGGCGCGCGGCCTGCTGGCGGATGTCGCATTTACCGAACGGCTGACTCAACTGAAACTCGATCTGGCTGACCTTGGATCGCTCTACGGGCGCTATGTCGAGCGGGCGCGCCGCGGTGAAACGCTGGGACAGGACGTGTCAATGCTCAAGGTGTGGTCGATGGAAACCTTCCAGCGCCTGTCCGAACTGCTGATTGAAGCCGCCGGCGATTACGGTGCCATCGACGGCGAAGTGGCGATGGGTGATGCCCGTATTGATGTGCTGTCCCCGTTCTACAACTCGAGGCCTGGCACCATCTACGGCGGCTCCAACGAAATCCAGCGCAACATTCTTGCCAAGTACGTGCTCAACCTGCCGTCCTGACGTGCAGGTATTGATGCCGGCATTGCGTGCGCATTGTGTTCTGTTCAGGTGAACGTCATCATTGCGTTCATCCATGTCCTTTGAATTAACGCGGAGCCCGCCATGAGCAAGACCCCCATTCACACTTCGTCCGCACCCCAGGCCATTGGCACCTATTCACAGGCCGTGCGCTGCGGTGATACGGTGTATCTGGCAGGCCAGATCGGCCTCGACCCGGCAACCATGCAGATGACCGAGGGTATCGACGCGCAGATCCATCGCGTGTTCAGGAATCTGCAGGCCGTAGCCGCCGCCGCGGGCGGCACCGTCGATGATTTCGTCAAGGTCAATGTTTACCTGACCGATCTCGGCCATTTTGCCAAGGTCAATGAAATCATGGCGACCTACTTTCATGAGCCCTATCCGGCGCGCGCCGCGGTCGGTGTTGCCAGCCTGCCGCGCAATGCGCTGGTCGAAGTCGATGCGGTGATGCACTGCCCGTTGCCGCGCTGACGTTTTCCAGCCACGCCATGGCGCGCTCGCGGGCGGCGGCTGCCGCAACCCACCCCTCGCTGTCCGGACTCAGCGCCGGCACGCTGGCGCGGCTGGCGAGGCTCGGTATCGCGCGCCGTTTCGATCTGGTGCTGCATCTGCCGCTGCGTTATGACGATGAAACCCGCATTTGTCCGATCGCCGATGTTTTGCCCGGCGAGGAAATGCTGGTGCAGGGCACAGTCACCGACTGTGACATCAAGTACCGCCCGAAACGGCAACTGGTGTGTCGCATCAACGACGGCAGCGGCGAAGAACTGACGCTGCGTTTCCTGAATTTCTACGGCAGCCAGGTCAAGACATTGGCGCCGGGCAATGTGGTGCGCGTGTTCGGCAGCGTACGCCTCGGCCATTTCGGCGCCGAGATGGTCCACCCGCGTTATCGCGTGGTGACCCCGGATGCGCCGGTGTCACAAGCGCTGACCCCCGTCTATCCGACCACTGCCGGTATGGGTCAGGACAGTTTGCGCCGTTTGATTGCACGTGCACTGGATACCGAATCGCTGGCGGAAACACTGCCGGTGTCCTTACCCGAGGCATTGGGCCTGCCGCCGTTCGAAGTCGCGGTACGTCTGTTGCACAATCCGCCGCCCGACATTGCCCAGGCCACATTGCAGGGGCGCGTGCATCCGGCGTGGCGGCGCATGAAATTCGATGAACTGCTGGCGCAGCAACTGTCGATGCGTGTGCATTACCAGCGTCGCCGTGCCGCCGGTGCGCCGATGTTGAAAGCACGCGGCAAACTGGTGAATGCGCTGTTGCAGCGTCTGCCCTTCCAGCTGACCCCTGCGCAGAACAAGGTGCTGGCGCAGATCCGCGAAGACATCGGCCAGGCCCATCCGATGCAGCGGCTGCTGCAGGGTGACGTCGGCAGCGGCAAAACCGTGGTTGCAGCGCTGGCCGCGTTGCAGTGCGTGGAGAACGGTTATCAGGCGGCGGTGATGGCGCCGACGGAAATTCTTGCCGAGCAGCACTACCGCAAATTTTCCGAGTGGCTGACACCGCTCGGTGTCGAGGTCGGGTGGCTGACGGGCAGCCTCAAGAAAAGTTATAAAAATCAATGGCTTACAGATATTGCGCAGGGGAAAGCCCAGGTCGTCGTCGGCACCCATGCGCTGTTCGAAGAAGACGTGGTGTTCAAGAATCTCGGCCTGGCGGTGATCGACGAACAGCACCGCTTCGGTGTGCATCAGCGCCTCGCGCTGCGCATGAAGGGAGCGAAATCGAACAGGGGCGCGCAACCGCATCAGCTGATGATGAGCGCAACACCGATTCCGCGCACGCTGGCGATGAGTTATTACGCCGACCTTGATGTATCGGTGATTGATGAACTGCCACCCGGTCGCACGCCGGTGGTGACCAAGCTGGTGGCGGAGGAGCGGCGCGATGAAGTGATCCAGCGCGTGCGCGATGCCTGCATCAATGGTCACCAGGCGTACTGGGTCTGTCCATTGATCGAGGAATCGGAAAAACTGCAGTTGCAGACCGCGCTCGATACTCACGCCCATCTGCAGCAGACCTTTCCCGAATTGCGCGTCGGCCTGGTGCATGGCCGGCTGAAAACTGCCGAAAAACAGCAGGTGATGGCCGCATTCAAGAATGGCGAAGTGCAGCTGTTGGTGGCGACTACAGTGATTGAAGTGGGCGTTGATGTGCCCAATGCCTCACTGATGGTGATCGAACACGCCGAGCGCATGGGCCTGTCGCAGATGCATCAGTTGCGCGGCCGCGTAGGGCGTGGTGCGGCCGAGAGCACCTGCGTGCTGCTGTATCAGGGCAAGTTGTCGCCCAGTGCGCGGGAGCGGCTTAAAGTCATTTATGAAAACACTGATGGTTTCGAGATTGCGCGGCATGATTTGAATTTGCGCGGAGCCGGCGAACTGCTGGGGACAAGGCAGAGCGGTGTTCCGCTGTTGCGATTTGCGGACCTTGCGGTGGATCTGGATTTGCTGGATGCAGCCCGGGATGCGGCGGAGATGTTGTTGCGGGATGAGTCGGATGCGGCCAAGGCGCATTTGGCGAGGTGGTTGGGTGGGAGGAATGAGTATTTGAAGGTTTGATTTTTGGGTGGGCCGTTCGTCCTGAGCTTGTCGAAGGGCGGTTTTTCTGGTGGTTTTATGTGCTTAAAGTTCGCCGGGGGCAGCCCGGCGGCTGGTTACTTTTCTTGCTCCGCCAAGAAAAGTAACCAAAGAGAAGGGGCACCCCGGACTCGGAGCCGCGCAGCGTGGAGCGGGCAGGGGCGCCGCGGCTGCGTTCAACAATCGTGAGCCGGAGCGCCGGCGACTGCTCCCGCGAACGGGCCTGCGGCAAACGAATCGCAGCCGCCCCCTGGCTCGCCGGTCCTTCGGACTTCCCTGTGCTGCTCGCCAAGCCGGGCGGCTGCCACCCAAGGTGACTTCCTTCGGGGCGCGCAACTCGCCCTTGCCGCTTCGCGGCAAGGACTCAGACAGTCCTCGTCGGGCGCCCCGGACTCGGTGCCGCGTAGCGGCGGTGCGGGCAGGGGTAGGCGAGGGCTGCGTTCAACAATCGCGGGCCGGAGCGCCGATGTCTGCTCCCGCAAACGGAGCCTGCGGCGAACGAGTCGCAGCCACCCCCCGGCTTGGCTGCGCTGCTCGGCGGCTCACAAGGGGAGCCGGGTGGTGGAGACGCAGTTTTTAAATTGGTTGATGCGATAATGCTGGTCCAGAAATTGTGCTGTCGTGAAAAAAATTCCTCGAGATTCCTTTTGGTGTGCCGCACCTGTTGCCGCCGGCGCATTACGCCGCTGGCTGACCGACCCCGGCTCATTGACCGCGCGGTTGCAGCAGCATGCCGGGACTATCAGGGTGAAGGTGTTGTTCCAGGGTTTGCGCCGCGTCAATCGTGACGAGACTTTTTTATTCGCTTCGCCGGCAACGCGGGTCATGGTGCGCGAAGTGTTGCTGTTGCGCGGGACGACGCCGCTGGTGTTTGCGCACACGGTCTTTGCTGCCGGCGGTTTGCGCGGGGCTTGGCGCGGCATTGCCGGGCTGGGGAATCGACCGCTGGGGGCAGCCTTGTTTGCCGATCCGCGGATTGCGCGGTTTCCGCTGCGGCAGAAAAAACTGCCGCGCACGCATCCATTGTATCGCCGAGCTGCGGCGCAGCTGAAAAAAAAGCCACCGCCATTGTGGGCGCGACGCTCGATATTTGTCTTGGGCAAATCGCCTATACTGGTCAGTGAAGTCTTTTTGCCGGCAATAAACGACTTGTGACACTGACGCTCAAGCAACGACTGACGGCCTACGAAAAGCTGATGCGGCTCGACAAGCCCATCGGCATTTTGCTGCTGCTGTGGCCGACCTTGTGGGGTTTGTGGTTTGCCGCCGGCGGGTTGCCGCCGCCGGACGTGCTGCTGATTTTTTTTACCGGCACCGTGCTGATGCGTTGCGCAGGCTGCGTGATCAACGATTACGCCGACCGCAACTTCGATCCCCATGTCGAACGCACCAAAGACCGGCCGCTGGCCGCCGGCGTGATCCGTCCGGCGGAGGCGTTGGCGCTGGCCGCGGCGCTGATGCTGATCGCCTTCGGACTGGTGCTGTTGCTGACGCCGCTGACCATCAAGCTGGCGGTGGTGGCTGCGGCACTCGCGGTTGTGTATCCGTTTGTGAAACGGGTGTTTCCGCTGCCGCAGTTGTGGCTGGGCATTGCCTTCGGCTTCGGCATCCCGATGGCCTATGCCGAACTGTGGCATACCTTGCCGCGGGTGGCGTGGTTGCTGCTGATCGCCACGATGTTCTGGGCGATTGCCTACGACACGGCCTATGCCATGGTCGACCGTGATGATGATCGCAGGATCGGTATCAAATCCTCGGCACTATTGTTCGGCCGTTATGACGTCGCCGGCGTGATGATCGCGCACGCGCTGTTTCTCGGACTGATGGCGTGGATCGGCTGGTGGCAGATGCGTGATGTGTTTTATTTCGCCGGACTGAGCGCGGCGCTGGTGCTGGTGTTGCACCAGTACCGGCTGATCCGCGGGCGTACGCGCGACGGCGCATTCAAGGCGTTCCTCAACAACAACTGGGTGGGCTGCGTGATTTTTACCGGACTGGCCGCTGATTTGTGGTTCGGCATCCGGATGCTGCGATGAGTTATCGCGATCTGCGCGATTTCATCGCCGGGCTGGAACGCAGCGGTGAACTCAAACGCATTTCTGTTGAAGTCGATCCGCGGCTGGAGATGACGGAAATCTGCGACCGTGTGCTGAAGCAGGGCGGTCCGGCGTTGTTGTTTGAGCATCCCAAAAATCACAGCATCCCCGTACTGGCCAATCTGTTCGGCACGCCGCAACGCGTGGCGCTGGGCATGGGGCGCGATTCAGTCGCAGCGTTGCGTGAACTCGGGCAATTGCTGGCGCAACTGAAAGAACCTGAACCGCCGACGGGGTTGAAAGACGCGTGGGATAAATTGCCGCTGCTGCGCCAGGTGCTGAACATGCGGCCGCGCGACATCAAAAATCCGCCCTGCCAGGAAATCGTGTGGGAGGGCAGCGATGTTGATCTTTCACGTTTGCCGATCCAGACCTGCTGGCCCGGCGACGTCGGTCCGCTGATTACCTGGGGACTGACGGTGACGCGCGGTCCGCAGAAAACGCGGCAGAACCTTGGCATCTATCGCCAGCAGGTCATCGGTCGCAACAAACTGATCATGCGCTGGCTGGCACAGCGCGGCGGTGCGCTCGACTATCGTGATCACTGCCTCGCTCATCCGCAGGAGCCGTTCCCGGTTGCGGTGGCGCTGGGTGCGGATCCCGCGACCATGCTTGGCGCGGTGACGCCGGTGCCGGACAGTCTGTCCGAGTACCAGTTTGCCGGTTTGCTGCGCGGCGAAAAAACCGAAATCGCACAATGCCTGACGCATGAGCTGAAAGTGCCGGCGCGCGCCGAGATCGTGCTTGAAGGTTTTATCCATCCTGGCGAAACCGCGCTGGAAGGCCCCTTCGGCGATCACACCGGTTATTACAACGAGCAGCAACGTTTCCCGGTGTTTACCGTCGGGCGCATCACCATGCGCCGCGACCCGATTTACCACTCGACCTACACCGGCAAACCGCCGGATGAACCGGCGGTGCTGGGTGAGGCATTGAACGAAGTCTTTGTGCCGCTGCTGGTCAAACAGTTTCCGGAGATTGTGGATTTCTACCTGCCGCCCGAAGGCTGCTCGTACCGCATCGCCTGCGTCAGCATGAAAAAACAGTATCCGGGGCACGCCAAACGCGTGATGTTCGGCATCTGGAGTTTTCTGCGCCAGTTCATGTACACCAAGTTCATCATCGTCACCGATGACGACATCAATGTGCGTGACTGGAAAGAAGTGATGTGGGCGCTGACCACACGCGTCGATCCGCGGCGCGACACACTGATCGCCGATGCGACACCAATCGATTACCTGGATTTCGCCAGCCCGGTGAGCGGGCTCGGTTCGAAAATGGGCATCGACGCCACCAACAAATGGCCGGCGGAAACCAGCCGCGAGTGGGGGACGCCGATTGCGATGAGCGATGAGGTGAAGCAGCGCGTGGATGCGCTGTGGGACGAGCTGGGTTTGTCTTGACCGTTGCACGACCGTCCGCGTACCCGCAGCGCCGTTGCCGTCGGTTTGCATCGGCTGAGCGCCCGGTCACGCGTTTTCATTCATGAACACAGTGCTGTTGCTCAAGCTGCTGCTCGTGCCCGCGCTGATTGCGCTGGTGACACTCGCCGGCAGGCGCTGGGGGCCGGCAGTGGCGGGCTGGCTGTCGGCGTTCCCGGTGGTTGCCGGGCCGATCCTGCTGTTCATCGCGATTGAACAGGGTGCGGAATTCGCCGCAAGCTCGGCGGTCGGCACGCTGTCGGCGGTGCTGGCGATATTGGCCTTCGGTTTGAGTTACGCGTGGGCGGCGACGCGTTATTCCTGGCCGGCGAGCCTGGCGCTGGCCTATGTAGGTTACGTCGCAGCGGTCGTCTTGCTGGACCAGTGGCATGCCACACTGCCCGCAGCCGTGTTCGCTGTGCTGGCGGGATTGTGGATTGCGCCGCGCTGCTACCCGGCGTTGCCGAATTCCGCTCCAGCGCCTTTGAAACCCGCCAGAGACATGTTGTTGCGCATGGGCTCGGGCGCAGTGCTGGTGCTGCTGGTGACCCATTTTGCCGCCAGCCTCGGCCCCGGCCTGAGCGGCATACTCGCGATGTTTCCGGTGATGGGAACTGTGCTTACACTGTTTACACATCGCAGTGCCGGCGCTGCAGCAGCAATCCAGTTGTTGCGCGGCATGGTGCTGGGGTTCTACGCGTTCGGCATGTTCTGTACGGTGCTGGCCTGGGCCTTGCCCATCTGGGGCACCGCAATGAGCTTTACGTGGGCGCTGGCTGCCGCCGGCATTGTGCAGGGGCTGTCGCGACTGTGGTTGAACCGTCATGTCGTCGCAGTCGTGCACCGTGCGCCCTGAATCGCCGCCCTGCAGTCAGGGGCTTGGGACGCAACAAGCCCGCGTAGATACCGTTATCCAAGTCAAGGAGCGACGTCCCGATTTGATTCGGATTATTTGTGGGCGGGAGAATCCCGCCTTCTGTGAGATGGCCACGACTTGACGGCGGGATACGCTGCGCTCCTCCCGCCCGACAACAACAAATCCCCGTAGGGCGGAAAAGCGTAGCGTCTTCCGCCGCATGGAATCTGCCGGATACAACAGGAATTCATTAATCGATCAGGGGTGTCAACCTGAAGGCATGGGGTGCGCGATGTAACGGTTGATATTTAACCTCTCGCATCCGGCGGAAGGTGCTACGCTTTTCCGCCCTACAAATTTTATGGCTTCTCGCGCCAGCGTTCCTGCCGCCCACAGCAATTGCTGCTGTCAAAATTGTGCACCCAGCCCAATAGTGCATCCTGCGTCGCCTGGGCGTTGAACGCGTTGGCATGATTGACCATGAACACCACCACCGCGCGGTTGCTTTGTGCATCGAGTAAATAATCAGCGATCTGACCACATGCCCGACAACGATCCGGGTTGGACACGCGCCCGGCCGGCGGCTTAATGCTGCAGCTGTGTTGGCAACAAAAGAAAAGCCGGGGTACCCGGCTTTTCTTTTTAAACAGTGGATGCTGTGATCAGAACCTGTACTGTAAACCCAGCGAGTACGTTACGGCATCACCGTTATCGTCAAGTCCGTAATGGGTAACCCCCAGGCGGGCGGCCAGGCTCTTCGAGAACGCATATTTTATGCCGACGCCCGCTGTGAAGTCTGTCCCGCTGTCCTGGGCTGCTCCCGCCACTGCGGCCACCGTAGCGGAGGCCTTCACTTTTGAATAAAAAACACCGGCGCTGCCATACAGGCTGAACTTTTCGTTCAGCGGCAATGTAGCGACGCCCGATACGGAGAAGCCGGTCACGTCGCCGAATGCCGCAAACGGTAATCCGCCAATGGTTCCGGAGACGCCGAAGGCACCGAGGTCAACGTAGGCAATTTCAAGGCCAAGATTCTTGTTGAACTGATAGCCGCCGAAGATCTGGAACATCGAGTTCTTCTCGTCGTTTCCGGTGACGGTTGCTCCCAGTGCAGTGAAAGGCGCAGGGTCAATGTCTGTCTTGGATTGTCCAACAGCACCGCCGAGGTAAAACCCCGCATCCTGCGCGTATGCAGGAACGTGGATCAATGCGATGGCACCGATCAATCCGCCTGTAACGACATTACTGATCAACGATTTCATTTTTTTCCTTTCATACTTTCATGACTAGGGCAATTCACAAGGCCATGATGGCCAGTGAGCATCTGGATGTATCGTATATAAAACAATGGGTTGATGCCAGCAAACTGTTGCAAAACAAGGTGTTCGTGCGTGTATGTGACATTCCTGTTAACAACATTAAGTAACTAATTGTTTTTAAACGATTTTATTATTATTGCCCGTTGTAATTGCGCAACAAGAACTGGGTCTTTCGCGCGTTGTTTACTACGGGCGTCGCGGGCGGCGTGGCTGTTATTGCTTGCCACGATGTTCTGGGCGATTGCCTGCGACACGGCTTAAGCCATGGTTGACCGTGATGATGACTGCAGAATCGGCATCAAATCCTCGACGATATTGTTCGGGTGTTATCACGTCGCCGGTGTGATGACTGCGCACGCGCTGTCTCCGGGACTGATGGCGTTGATCGGCTGGTGGCAGATGCGTGATGTGCTTTATTTCGCCAGCCCGGTGAGCGGACTCGGTTCGAAGATGGGTATAGACGCCACCAACAAATGGCCGGTGGAAACCAGCCGCGAGCGGGGCACACCGATTGCGATGAGCGAAGAGGTGAGGCAGCGCGTTGATGAAATGTGGGGGACGCTGGGGATTTAGCACCATGAGTTTCAGCAGTGAGTTCCTCGAACACTATCCATCCCATCCCGGGGCGGGGGCATCTCTGGGATTCACACTCTGGCCAGCCCGGCCACGCCTTTCGCCCCGGGACCGTCAAGCCGGATCAAGGTGACGTAGAAGATCGTCGTTGCTTGAGCGTGCGGACCAGCACACTCAAGCCAGCCCCCAACGCTAACAGCAGCACCGCGCCCAAGGCCCAGGCCGCCCAGATGGCGGGTGACAACCAAGCCGCCAGGCTCGGAGCGAAGTTCAGGGTGTTTTCGACCCACGGAGCGAGGGTGGACACCAAGGAGCCCCACTGCTCCTGTGCGCCCGGCGGCAGCCAAATGGCCAGCCACTCAGGCGGCTTGACGGTGCCCAGCTGCTTGGCTGCGTCCGCAAATCCACCCGCCGCTCCTGCGGCTTTTGCACCGGCAAGCCCTGCCGCCCACTGTGTCACTGCATGCAGCGCCCAGGCACCGAAAGTCCACAGGGCCATCAAGCACCCCGCCACCACCCAAACCACGACGTACCACATAGTAGCTCCATTGACTTTACACGATAGATTGATCATCGCCAGTTTAGGGGCCCGGGTAAATCAGCTCATCCGAGCTTTACAGTTCGGTTTTTACGAACAAGCCCCGACCCGCCGGGCGCTGCGTATTTTGTGGCGCTTTTGTGGCGCAGTACCCAACTCATCAAACCAACCCATCAAACCAACTCATCAAACGAATGGCTGCTGCGCACGGCACGGACCGAGGATCGCCATGAGGACGATCGCGTCGCGCACGTCCGAATGTCTTCCCAGCGGTGAGCGCCGTGCCGGTCGAGCCGCAGCCGGCGTTGTGGTGACCGCCAAGGGCATCATCGCGCTTAATGGCGCATGGCGACGCGTCTCGGTCTCCGGCGTCGCCGCTGGCATGGGCCCCATCGCTGTTGGCAGTGCCTCCTGCAGTTCGGCCCCGGCATCACCAGTCTGCTCGTCCTCAAGTTGCTTCCTGAGCCACGGCAGGATCACATTGAAGAAAGTCACCAAAACAATGACCAGGACAACCAGCAGATTTTCCAGATTCATCGTGTGCTCCCGTTATTCGCCACACGCCCAGGTGCCGGCGACGCATCATCAGTGGCGGCAATGGCGTCGCGCATGGCGGTGTCGGCCTGCACGTTCTTCATCCGGTAGTAGTCCATCACGCCGAGGGTGCCCTGGCGAAAGGCCTCGGCCATGGCGCGCGGTACCTCGGCTTCAGCCTCGACAACGCGGGCTCGCATCTCCTGCTCCAGGGCCACGGCCATGGCACGGCGTTCCTCTGCCTTGGCCTGGGCGATTTGCTTATCGGCATTGGCTTGGTCGATCTGCAGCTTGGCGCCGATGTTCTCGCCGACGTCGACATCGGCTATGTCGATGGAGAGGATTTCGTAGGCCGTGCCGGCGTCGAGTCCCTTGGACAGGATGTGTTTGGAAATGTGATCGGGGTTCTCGAGAACACTCTTGTGTGAAACCGCCGAGCCTATGGTACTCACCATGCCCTCGCCGACACGCGCGATGATTGTTTCCTCACCCGCGCCGCCAACCAGACGGTCGATGTTGGTGCGCACCGTGACGCGCGAGACAACGATGAGCTGGATGCCGTCTTTCGCCACTGCGGCGATCTTCGGCGTCTCGATCACCTTGGGCAATACCGACATCTGCACCGCCTCAAGCACATTGCGCCCGGCGAGGTCGATGGCGGCGGCGCGCTTGAACGGCAACGGGATGTTGGCCTTGTCCGCCGAGATCATCGCGTTGACGACGCGCACAACATTGCCGCCCGCCAGATAGTGGGCTTCCAGATCGTTGATGGAGATGTCGATCCCCGCCTTGGCCGAGCTGATACGCGCCGTCACGATCACGCCGGGGGGAACGCGGCGCAGCCGCATCGCGATCAGCGTCATGAGCCCCACGTATGCGCCCGAGGCCCAGGCCGCGATCCACAACGGGATGGGTGCCAGATAGAGGACGATGGCGATGATCGCCAGCAGCCCGATCAGTACCCCGAAGTTGCCAAACAGCCCTACAAGTTCCGCGATATCCATTATTTTCTCCTTGATTCAAATGCTTGATTTGGCGTGTGGCCGTCGCTCAAAATCCGATAACTGTGAGCGCTCCGATGTGGGCAGCAGCGTGGCGGCTATTGCTGAGGCGCTTGCGCATGAGGCTTGCACCTTGGGTTGATGTTCTGGCGATCAGTCAATGATGCCGCTCCGCCAAGACTTTTTGCGGCTGCCGTGGCGGCCTCGGTTGTGGTCATGTTCAGAATCATCGAAGTCAGGTTGTCGTCGGGGGGCGGCATTGTTGGGGGCGGTGGCTGCCGCCATGACGGAGCGCTCGATCAACTTGTCGATCTCGCCGCGGTCGAGCCAAACGCCACGGCATTCAGGGCAATAGTCGATCTCGATACCTTGACGGTCCGTCATCGTCAGAGTCTGGTCAGGACAGGTGGGGCACTTCATGGTTTTCTCCTTGGTGCAGGTGATTCATCCGAGTTCAAAGCCGTACGGCTGGACAGCCTCGCGAACAGGTTAAAGATTGAGGTTTGCAGGTCTGCAGTTGCCAGCACATGGGTGATTACGGTTAGTTCACGCTGCGGCTGGTTTCGAACAGGATCAGACCGAGCGACAGTTGCGCGAACAAAAAACCGGGGTAAACGCCAGGTGCGCACAGAATGGCCGGCCCTGGAAGTTTGAGTGATGGAATCCATGTAGGGGGTTCGGTTGTTGCTCAGCAGTCCAGAGCGGCGGCGCGGTGGCGCAAACGCCTGGCGTCATTCCCGCGCCGCCATTGGCGCATCAGGAATTGCGCGGCGCGAGCCAGAGCGTTGTCCAAGGCCGTCCGCCAATCACGCGCCACAGAGGAAACAACGACCGTGCCGGCGACATCACTCTTGATCTCTACCTGACAGCGCTTGTCGATGCCGCCGCGCGGACCATTGACATCCGAGAACTGCACCGTGGCTTTCGGCACCAACCAGTCGATGCGCCGAAACACGAAGCGCATGCGGCGTTGCGCCAAATCCCGCAGTTCGTCGGCCTGCGGATCACGAGACTTGATCAGAATCTGCATCATAGTTCTCCATCGGTTGAGGTGTAGCGGAAGCTAGGGTGCATTGGTATTCCGAAAAAGAAGCAATTCAATGACCCGAACTTCGGAAAACCCGAACCCTGCGTGCTGGTCATCCCGCACATGTACGGTATGCGGGGTCAGTCCGCACCCGGAACGACGACGTTGTGGCAACCCGAGGGTCCCCGCTTCGTCGGGCGACGCAGGCGATGAGGTTTGCATTTCCTTAAAAAGCAGTAGTTGGCATTTGAAAAGTTCGCTTTTTCCGAACTCGAAGTCATGCATGCCCTGCTTCTTCCCGGTTCGGATTCAGCCGATATTTGCCGCTCTTCCAACAGCCTCGAGGTTCGCCAATGAAAGTTCATCTCTGCGCCAACGACCAACATGGAACACGCTGGCAGCAGCGCAGCCTGGATTGCTTGCGCCAGGCGCTGCGCCATCTGCAGTGGCGGCTTGCGCAGGTCAAAACCCTGCTCGAAGACATCAGCGCAGCAAGAGCCGGCGTCGAGAAGCGCGGCAGCTTCGTGGTCACCCTGCGTGGCGCGGATCGCGTCACGGGCACCGCCGCGAACCGCTGGTTTGAACACCAACCCCAGGCGCTGGCATTGATCCCGGTTCGAATTGCGGGTCAGCGGCCCATTCCCCAGGGTCATCGTCGCCAGCGACACGAGTAAGCAAGCCGTTTTGTTCCAGAGGTCGCCCGAAGGGCGACCTCTTATTGATCGGCCCGCCCGACCCCCTGCGCGCGACCTGAAAGACAAGCCGCCATGCGTACCTACCCTTGCAACAGTCCCGAAGCTGGCGCGCGCATCGTAGCGCTCGTTCTCATCGCCGACGGGAATGTTTGCCGTTCTGAACTCGATGCCCTCGATCACCTTGAGGCCGCGCGCGAACTCGGCCTGCAGCCCGATGCCATGCCAGGCATCGTCCAGACGCTTTGTGAAGACCTGCTGCTCGGTGCTTACGCTGGCGGCACGCTGCAGGGCGAACGTCGACGACAGCGCACTGGCTTTATTGATGGCTGAGTTAACCGACTCGGTGCTTCAGGGCAAGGTGCTGCGTCTGGCAGTTGCCGTCGCCGATGCGGATCGCCATTACGCCGGAGGCGAGGCACTTGTCCTGGAGGCCGCATATCGCCATTGGGGCCAACCAGCGTTCGCAGGCTTGGGCGATCCGCCCCCTGCTGGTTTGCACTCCGCCTGAGCGGTGTGGTTCAGGCCTGAGCTGCGGCCACCACCTGCGTCACCAGAGGGTGGTGCTGGCCCCGGCGCGACCGGATTGCATAGATCTCCTCCTTTACATCCTCGCAGCGGCCGAGCAGCCGCAATCCGCGCATCAGCGCCACATCTCCCGCGCCGAGATGGCTCACCGGGAACACACCGAGCCCTCGTGCAGCGAAGATGGCAAGCAGGGCGCTGTCTTCGAACTCGCCAACGATCCGTGGCCGCAGACCGTGAGATTCAAACCACCGGTCCAATTTTGCTCTCGATGCCGAATGCCCGGTGGGCAAGAGCAGCGGCAACCGGGCCAAGGACTGCGGGAACCGATCCACTTCGGCCTTGTGCACGAGTGCGGCCGGCCCATACCACTCCATTGGCGACTGAACCAGACGTTCGCTCGTCAACCGCAGGTTCGGGTTGTTCGGCGCGGCTTGCCCGGCCAGCACCAGGTCGAGATGGTGCAGAGCCAACTCAGCCAGTAATTGCTCGAATTCACCTTCGTGGCACAACAGACGCAGCGACGGTGTTGCCAGCACCGGCTGCAGCAGCGCGTGCGCGGCCAGCTTGGAGATGCCGTCCGACAATCCGACTGCAAGGCGCGCGATCTGGCCGCTTGCGGCCTCGCGCACTTCCTCTGGAATCACTTGTCCGAGCTGGAAGATCTCCTCGGCCCGCGCGAAGGCGGCCTGACCCGCCTCGGTCAGCGCAATGCCGCGTCCGGCTGGCTTGAGTAACTGGTGGCCCAGAGTCTTTTCCAGCTCGCGCACCTGGGCGCTGATGGTCTGCACTGCCATGTCGAGCCGCTCGGCGGCCCGGGCGAAGCCACCTTCCTTCGTGACGACCCAGAAGTAGTACAGATGACGGAAGTTCAACATGCTGACCTCACTTCGTAAAAACCGAACCCGAACTCACTCTAACAGTGATTTCTTCAAAACAGGAAACGTCCGAACATCGCGCATCTTCACTTTGACCTCCACAGGACATGGACGCGAACGTTCTCCTACCCGGAATCATCAATGCCACGCCAATCGGAGTCACCGTTCCCGCGTGGCACTCTGGCGGACGAAAAACCGGGGGAGGCTCATTCAACCTTCAATCGGTGCCAACACGACAGGACCGCTAAATGGAACAACTGACCTCGCTTGAATTACTTAGACGCCAGATCGGGGTGCTGGCTTACGTCGAGGAGACGCAAGCGCCCTTCGTGAGTTGCTATCTCAACCTGGAGCGGGGGGGCGGCTACCGCAAGGCGCTTGAAGACCGTAGCCCTGTCCTGCGTGCGGCACTCGAGGGGCGTGCGCGCGAAGATTTCGAGGTCGCGCTGGGCCAGATCGAGGTCTACTTGGCCGAGAAGCTGCGGCCCGACGCTCAGGGGGCGGCATTCTTCGCCCGGCAATTCCACGCCGGCGCCTTTTTTTTGCCGATGCAGTTCGCAGTTCCAGTGCCCAACTGGATCGTTGTCGATCCCTTGCCCCATATTTATCACCTGATGGCGCTGAAGGACACTTATTACCGTTACGTCGTAATGATCGCGACGCAAGGCTGGGTGCGGATTACCGAGGTGAGTCTGGGCGCAGCGACGGTCAAGGCCTGGACCGAGCAGCCGAAACTGCGCGAGCGGGCAGGCCGCGAGTGGACCAAGGCGCACTACGAAAGCCATCATCGGGAGCGCACTTCGCTCTTTCTAAAGGAGCAGATCAAGCTGCTCGAGCGCCTGATGGCGGAGGGCGGGCACATCTACCTGATTCTGGCCGGCGACCCGCGCCTGACTGGCGAGATACGGCGCGCGCTGCCCAAATCCGTGACGGCCAAACTGGTCGATACAATCCCTGTTCCCAGCCGCCACGCCCATGAGGATGTCGTGACCGCCACTTTGTCGGCGTTCGTCGAATGGGAGGAACAGGACTCGCAGGTGTTCGCCGCGCGCTTCGTGCACGGCATCCGCACTCAAGGTTTGGCGGTGGCAGGAGTAGCGGCTTGTCTGGAGGCGCTGCGGCAAGGGCGGGCAGATGTTCTTATGTTGGCCCGGGATCACCGGCCCGAAATCGGCTGGCGCTGCGCCGGATGCGGTGTGTTGCGCATCGAGCGGGAAGCGCCCGCCGCCTGCCCCGAGTGCGGCAAAGCGGCGGTGCGGTCAATCGACGCTACAGAGGAACTGGTAAGGCTGGCGGGACAGCTAGACTGCCCGGTCGAGGTAGTGGATTACTGTGACCCGCTGATGGCCTTGGGCGGGATCGGTTGCCTGCTGCGCTATCGTTAGGTAACGGTGCGGCCGAGCAAAATAGATATTTCAAGGGGATAAAATCTTGTTTGAGACCATTGCTAATTGGTGGATGTGGGTGGGCTTCGCCGTGTTTGTCGTTGTTGCGCTTGTCATAGATTTGCTGGTAATGAAGAACGAGGGCGCGCACCGGGTATCTGCCCGGGAGGCGCTTAACTGGTCTGCCCTCTGGATAAGTTTATCCTTCGTCTTCTGCGGCCTCTTGTGGTGGTACCTTGATGCGAGCGCCGGACGCGACATGGCGAATCTCAAAGCGACGGAGTTTCTAACCGGCTATCTGATCGAGAAGTCGCTGTCGGTCGATAACATCTTTGTCTTCCTGATGATCTTTACCTACTTCGCGGTGCCCGCGGAGTACCAGAAGCGGGCACTTATCATCGGCGTGATTGGCGCAATTGTCCTGCGCGTGATCATGATACTCGTCGGCGCGTGGCTTATCGCCACGTTCCACTGGATTCTCTATCTGTTCGGTCTGTTCCTTCTCGGCACCGGCATCAAGATGCTGATCTTCGCCAATCACAAGCCGGATCTCGAAAAGAATCCGATGTTGAAATGGATGCGCGGGCATCTCCTGATTACCAAGGAATTTCATGGCGAACAGTTCACGTTCATGAAGGATGGTGTTCGTTGGTACACGCCGCTGTTCATCGTACTGGTGCTGATCGGTGTGACCGACGTGGTGTTTGCGGTGGATTCGATCCCGGCGATCTTCGCGATCACCAGCGATCCATTCATCGTAATGACCTCCAACATCTTCGCTATCCTCGGCCTGCGGGCGCTTTACTTCCTGCTCGCCGACATGGCGGATCGTTTCCGCCTGCTCTCCTACGGGCTCGCCCTCGTGCTGGTGTTCATCGGCACCAAAATGCTCATTGTTGATTTCTACAAGATCCCGGTTTTCTGGTCGCTGGGCGTGGTTGGGGTGATTCTGCTTGCGTCGGTGCTGCTTAGTCTGGCCTGGAAGCCGGCACCGAAGGCGGCGCCAGAAACGAAGAGCTAAGCGATAGGGGAGACTGGAACCGGTTTACACATTTGAAGGAGCTTTTTGCAAAAGGCTCGTTTTGAAGGGAGCCACAGATGAATCGTGAACGCATGGGTTTAGCCGACGTCAGGCGATTTATCGCCACGTGGTTTCGCACCCCCATGCAGACCGCAGCAGCGATTGGTGGTGATTGAAAAATCTGCCGCCGGCCGCCCTCTTGGTCTACACGAGACAAACGGAAATATCGGCATGCTGAAAGGAAAAAGTTGTATGGCCCTGATGTTTCAAAACTGAATGGCAGATCCATCCATGAACCCATCGAAGCACAACAACCCACTGCTCGAAATACTGATCAATATCGTCGTCCCCTCTGTCATCCTGATGAAATTCAGCGGCGAGGCAGATCTGGGGGCCGCGCGGGCGCTGTTGCTGGCGCTGGCCTTTCCGCTCTCCTGGGGCGCGCTCGACCTGATCCGCCGCCGCAAGCTCAACCTGTTCGCCGTGCTGGGCCTGGTCAGCATCCTGCTCACCGGCGGCATCGGCCTGCTGCAACTGGATACGCAATGGCTGGCGGTGAAGGAGGCGGCCATCCCCGGCCTGATCGGCCTCGGCGTGGTCGTCTCCACCCGCACCCGCTATCCGCTGATCCGCACCCTGTTCTACAACCCGGCGCTGATCGACGTGGCGCGCGTGCAGCAACACCTGGAAGAACGCGGCACGGCGCAGGCCTTCGAGGCGCGTTTGCAGACCGCCACTTATTTGCTCAGCGCCACCTTCTTCTTCTCGGCGGCCATGAACTACTGGCTCGCCACCTGGATCGTCACCAGCCCGGCCGGCAGCGCGGCGTTCAACGAGGAACTCGGCCGCCTGACCCTGATGAGCTATCCGATGATCGCCATCCCCTCGATGCTGATGCTGATGGCCGTGCTCTACGGTCTTGCCCGCACACTGCGCAACCTGACCGGGCTGAAGCTGATGGAAGTGTTCAATCAACCCGGAGACCGCCATCAACCCTGAACAACGCGGCAGCTTCGATGCCGCAAAAAACAGCACAGGGTCACAAAAACAGCACAGGTCTTGACATCATTCACCGATGAGGGAATTGAACCCTATCCGAACAGTATTGAGACCGTCCCCTTTATTTTCGGCATGCCCCCTGAACAGCAACGCGGCATCCTCAACGCCGCGCGGAGTGCCTGAAGCCATGCGACTATTTTCTCCGCTCTACCGCCGCGCGATGCTTTGGTCGCGGCATCGGCACGCCCCCTGGTATCTCGGCTGGATCAGCTTCGCGGAATCGTCGTTCTTTCCGATTCCGCCGGACGTGATGCTCGCGCCCATGAGCTTGGCCCAGCCGTCGCGGGCCTGGTGGTTCGCCCTGCTCACCACGCTGAGCTCGGTGGCCGGCGGCTTGTTCGGTTATGCGATCGGTTATTTTTCCTTCGATGCCATCGAGCCCTGGCTGCGCACCACCCAATATTGGGCGAGCTATTTGGTGGCGCTGGACTGGTTCGAACGCTGGGGTTTCTGGGCGGTGTTCGTCGCCGGTTTTTCGCCGATTCCCTACAAGGTGTTCACCATCGCCGCCGGCGCGCTGTCCATGGCGCTGCTGCCTTTCACCCTGGCCTCGCTGATCGGCCGCGGGGCGCGCTTCTTTCTGGTCGCCGGGCTGATGAAGTGGGGCGGGGCGCGCGTGGAGGCGGTGCTGCACCGCTACATCGACCGCCTGGGCTGGGCAACCGTGGCGCTGGTCGTAATCGGCGCGATGGCCTATCGGGGATGAGACGCGCCCTGTCCGGGCCGGCGCAACCGGTCGCCCCGCCGCGTTACGCCGGGCAGCGCGTCGCCCTGCTCACCCAGCACGGCAAAGAGCGGGTGATCGCAGCCGCGCTGGAGCCGGTGCTCAATTGCCGGGTGGAGCTTGCGCGCGGTTACGATACAGATTTACTTGGCACGTTCACGCGCGACATCCCGCGCGCGGGCACACAACTCGAGGCAGCACGCCAGAAGGCGCGCCTCGGCATGGAGCTTGCCGGACTGCCGCTCGGACTCGCCAGCGAAGGCTCGTTCGGGCCGGACCCGATGGCAGGCATGTTCCCCTGGAACGTGGAATTCCTGATCTGGATCGACGACCGGCTTGGCATCGAGGTCGTCGGGGTCGCGCAGGGCAAGACCAATTTCGCCCATGTGCTCACGGCGAGCTGGGAAGAGACCGAGGCTTTTGCCCGCCGGGCGGGGTTTCCCGAACATCATCTGGTGGTGCGCCCGGAGGGCGAGAACGATCCGCGCCTGCGCAAGGGGATCACCGATTGGGCTGATTTGCAAGCGGCCTTCGCCCGCACGCTCGATCAATCCGAAAGCTGGTGCGTCTTCATCGAGACCGACATGCGTGCGCACGCCAACCCTACACGCATGGACAACATCCGCCTGGCGGTCGAGGAGCTGGCGCGCAAACTCCGCTCGTTCTGTCCGGCCTGCGGCGTACCGGGCTTCTGGATCGTCGAGCGCCTTGCGGGCTTGCCGTGCGAGGACTGCGGCGAACCCACGCGCGAGACCCGCGCCGAGATCCACGGCTGCCTCAGATGTGCGCACCGCGTGACACAAAAGCGCACCGATATAGCCGCCGCGTCTGCCGGGCGCTGCGATTACTGCAATCCTTAGCAGACGCCGGAACCAATCTGGTTCGCGTTTGCCATAAGAAGCGTCGTTCAACTACACCCTTTTTTAATTTTAATGGAGACAGAATCATGTTCAATGCAAAATCCCTACTCAATGCGCTCATCGGTGCCGGTAGCCAGGCCGGCCAGCAAGGGGGCATGGGCGGCGGCCTTGGCGGGATGGTCAAGCAGGTCCTCGGTCAGGCGACACAGGGCTTGCAGGATGCCTCCAACAAATCAGGTCTCGCGACGAAAGCCACTGAAGTTGTAGGTAAGGTCTCCGGCGGCAAGACGCCGCAGGATTTGCTGGCACAGGCCAAAAGCATGATGGGGCAGAACCCGATGGCGACCGGTGCTGCTCTCGGAGGGCTGGGCGCGCTCGTGTTCGGCACCTCGGCTGGCCGCGGCGTTGCCGTGTCCGCGGCGAAGCTGGGCGGCCTCGCCCTCATCGGAGGCCTCGCCTACAAGGCCTACCAGAACTATTCGACCGGCAAGTCAGCCGACGGCACGGGCCAGGCGCTGCTGCCGGCGCCTGCTGGCTCCGGCTTCGAGGCCGACATCGCCTCGAACGAGACAGCCGCGCTGTTCATCCGTGCGATGATTGCCGCGGCCGCAGCCGATGGCCACATTGACGCGACCGAGCGCAATGCCATCAGCGGCGGGCTGAAAGAAGCCGGTTTCGATGCGGAAGTCAACACCTGGATCGACAACGAGATGATGAACCCGGCCTCGATCGAAGATCTGGTCAAGGGTGCGCCGACGCCCGAACTCGCCGCGCAGGTTTACGCCGCCGCACGGCTGGCGATCGATCCAAACACCCGTGCGGAACAAGACTTCCTCGCCGGTTTCTCCGGCGCGCTTGGGCTGGATGCCGAGCTGGTCGCAAATATTGACGCGGCTGCGGCGAGCGCCAAGGTCTGAAAAGCTCCAGAGTTGGGCGGGTAGAATACATGAACAAACTCTTCTGGCTGATCAAACTACTCTCGGGACGCAAATCCATGAAACGCATTTTTGTTGTAAGTGGCATCGCCCGGCGTGACGTCCGCGGTGCATTAAACCGCGTTTGGAAGAGCCCGCCCCTTGGGCGCGCGAGGCTGCGGATTGGGTGATTCGTGCCGGGCTTGATAATCCGCACGTCAGCCAGATGATGCGGTACTAGATTCGTAAAAAGCGTTTCTCTATTTGGAGTGTCATATGATCAAGATCACCATCGTGTTTGCCGTGCTGCTGATCGCCCTTGGCGTCGGCGCGTTCGTTTCCTCGGCGAGTCCCACCGCGTTGCTACCGGCCTATGTTGGCGGTGCGTTGCTGCTGGTAGGCGGGTTTGCGCTTGGGTTCGCGAGCGCACGCAAGCATCTGATGCACGTGGCGGTGATCGTGGCGTTGCTTGGGGCGTTGGCGCCGGCGGCGGCGCTGGTGATCCGGGCGGCGCAAATGAGTCCACTGGCCTTGACGGTTAACGTTGGGATGCTTGCGCTGTGCGCCACCCTGGTCGTGCTTCAGATCCGCTCGTTCGTGCAAACCCGCCGGGAACGCGCAGCGACGCGTTGACGCTCAAGCCAGCGCACCGCCGCAACTGGAACCTTCGCTTGAAGATCTTTCCGACATGTCTAAAGCGGCACTGACCCTCACCCGCCCCGACGATTGACACCTGCATCTGCACCTGCGCCGCGGCAACGAGCAGTTCGCGTTCCGCTTCACGAAGATTTCGCGGCTGGGTGCGGAGACCACCGCGCTGGAGATCCGGGAGCCCTGAACCCGTGGCGGTGCAGCGCCGGCGTGTCGCGGCGGCAATTCGATCCACACTTAAGAGCAAGGAGGACGCACAGTGAAACGCAAGAAAAAGCGTGATATTGAAAAAACCTATTCGAAGCGGACGTTCGTCGCCAAATTGCGCCGGCTCGCGGACGCCCTGGAACGGGGCAAGCGCTTCGCCATCCGCGTGGCCGGGGAGACGGTGCGCGTGCCGGCCGCTGCCGTCGTCAGCATCGAGCACGAACGCGATGCCGGGGCGGAAGAGCTGGAGTTTCAGCTCAGGTGGAGCGGCCGATGAGCCCTCGCGCGGTCTCGGGTGGCAGGTTCGCGGCGGTTGAGGCGAGTCGAGATGTCCGACGTGGTATTCGCGGTGGACAGCATTCCGGCGATATTCGCCATCACCATCGATCCGTTCATCGTGTTCACCTCGAACATCTTCGCCATCATGGGCTTGCGCGGGCTGTATTTCCTGCTCGCCGACATGGCGGACCGGTTTTCTGGTCGCTGGGCGTGGTTGGGATGATTCTGCTTGCGTCGGTGCTGCTAAGCCTGGTTTTGAAGCCAGCACCGAAGGTGGCTCCAGACCTGGATTCGCGCTCGGCGCGGCACTGATGGTCTTGGTGTCGCGGAGCTGCGCGGATGACATTTGTCGCGTCAACCGCTGGTTCCGCAGGCTGCAATTGATATCGGCAGCGCTCCACAGTTTCGGGCACGGCGGCAACGCCTCCCGGAAAGCCATGGGTATGAGCGCGCGTTGGTCGGAACAACCGCGGCACATCCGGGCGCATGCAGGCGGTCATCATCGACCGCCGTATCTGCCTTTTGATGGAATTACTTTTTTCCCTGCCGGCGCTCCTGCCGGGCGCAGCAGTTGCTGCTGTTGCGGTTGTGTACCCAGCCCAGCATCGCATCCTGCGCCGCCTGCGCGTTGAAGGCGTTGGCGTGATTGACCATGAACACCACCACCGCGCGATTGCCCTGCGTGTCGAGCACATAACCGGCGATCGAGCGCACTCCCGACAGCGATCCGGTTTTGACATGCGCTTGGCCGGCCACTTCCGCGCTTTTTAAGCGGCGGCGAAGCGTGCCGTCGACCGCGGCCACCGGCAATGAGGCCATCAGTTCCGGCATCACCGGGCTGGCATAGGCGTTCAACAGCACGGCGCCGAGGTTGCGCGCACTGATGCGCTCGATCCGCGACAGGCCAGAACCGTTCTCCAGAACCAGTTCCGGCACGGCCAGCCCTTTTAATGCCAGCCACTGTTTGACGCCGTTCGCGGCACCACCGATGGTCGCCGGCGCCGCATTGCCGTTGATGCCCAGCGTCAGGAACAACTGCCGCGCCATCACGTTGTTGGAGTATTTGTTGACGTCGCGGACCATCTCCGACATCGACGGCGATTTTGCCGTGACCAGCGGCCGCGCCTGCACCGGGGTTGCGCCGTCGCGCACCTGGCCGTTGAAGCTGCCGCCCATTTCCCGCCACAGATAACTGAATAATGCGGCGACATACTGGCGATGACCGAGCACGCTGTAACTGCGCACGCGTTCGCCGCAGTCCAGCGCGTAAGTGCCGCTGAAGGCGAGGCGCGCGCCGTCGGCATTGCCCTGGCCGTCGAGCCGCAGGCGGCCGACCCAGTCGCCGCAGGCACCGTCGGCGAGTTTCAGGTTGTTGATGACCTGCACCTGCGGCAGCGGCGGTTCAACGGTGACACGCACGCTGCGCGTGGCGGCATCCGGGATGAACTGCAGCGTGACCGCCTTGAAGTTGACCAGCAGCGCGCTGGGCCCGGTGTTGTAGGGGCGGGTCGGCTGATCGTCGAATCCGGCGGGATCGTAGGCCTCTTCCGCAAACAGCCGGCGATCGAGCACCAGGTCACCGCGGATTTCACGCACACCGCGCGCGCGCAGGCTGCGCAACAGCAGCCAGAAATTTTCCAGCGTCAGCTTCGGGTCTCCGGAGCCTTTCAGGTACAGATTGCCGGTCAGCACGTCCTGCGCGATGGCGCCGTCGGTGAGGATGTCGGTATTCCAGGTATAGGCCGGCCCCAGCATTTCCAGTCCGGCGTAGGTAGTCACCAGTTTCATGCTCGATGCCGGATTCAGTGAGCGGTCGGCGCCGATGGCCAGCACCGGCTCCGCGGCGCCGATTTCGTGGACGTAGACGCCGATCGCCGACTCGGGAATCCCGGCCTGGGCCAGTGCGCGGGCAACGGGTTCGGGCAGGGTGCTTGCGGGCTGCGCCATGACGGGTAGCGGCAGCAGAATCAGCAAAGCAGTGGCGATAACGCGGGTTAGGGGCATGGGCATCAGACGTTTGGCGGGGATTCCGGTTGACTTCAGAGGATGACCGAGCTGCGCAGCGCCGGTGTGTCGACGCCACTCCAGCCCAGTTGGTCATGGATCGCAGTGGCAAAAATTTCAGCAGTGGACTGCTCACCGTGGACCACAAAAGTGCGTTGTGGTGCGCGCTTGAAGTGTGACAGCCAGCCGAGCAGCGCATCCTGGTCAGCGTGGGCCGACAATCCGCCGATAGTGTAAATGTCAGCGCGCACTGCGATCGGAATCCCGAAAATGCGCACGTTTTTCGCACCATCGACGATGCGCCGGCCCAGCGTGCCTGCGGCCTGGAAGCCGACGATCAGTATCGACGAGGCTTTGCGGCCCAGGTTGGAGCGCAGGTGGTGTTTGATGCGTCCGGCGTTACACATGCCGCTGGCGGAAATAATTACCGCGCCCTGTTTGATGTGCTGCAGATTGGTTGATTCCAGCACGTCCTGCACAAAATGGATGCGCGGATGGCCGTGGCTGCCTTTGAGCCATTGCAGCAGCGTTGCAGCATCCTGATCGAGCAGAGCCCAGTGTTTGGCGGTGATCTCCGTGGCTTTGGTCGCCATCGGCGAATCGACGTAAATGTTCATGTCCGGCAATCGACCCTGACGGTACATTTGCACCAGCAGGTAAATGATTTCCTGGGTGCGACCGACGGCAAACGCCGGGATGATCACATTGCCTTTTTTTCGCACCAGCGTATCGGTGATCGCGTGTTCAAGCTCCGCCAGTGTGTCATCCATGGATTTGTGCCGGCGATTGCCGTAAGTGGATTCGACGACCAGCACATCGGCTTCAGTGATTGGTGTCACATCGCGCACCAGCGGCCGACCCGGCTGGCCGATGTCTCCGGAGAACACGAGTTTGCGCGTCTGTCCCCCTTCACGCACCCACAGCTCGATAATGGCTGCGCCGATGATATGGCCGGCATCGCGGAACACGCTGCGCACAGCGGGGTGCGGCTCCAGTCCGGTGCCGTAGGCCACCGGTTTCAGTTGCCGCAGCGTGCGCGTGACTTCGGCGACGGTGTACAGCGGCCGTTTGCCGGCGCCGCGCACATTCTTTTTTTCCTTCCACTCGGCTTCTTTTTCCTGGATATGCGCCGAGTCGACCAGCATCACTTCGAGCAGGTCGCAGGTGGCGGCGGTGGCGTAGATCGGGCCGGCGAATCCCGCCGCGACCAGCCGCGGCAGCAATCCGGAGTGATCGATATGGGCGTGGGTCAGCAGCACAAAATCGAGGGTGGCCGGAGCGAAGGCAAACTGCGCGTAATTCTTGGCGTCGGCTTCGCGGCCACCCTGGAACATGCCACAGTCGACCAGAAAACGCAGGCCTTCAGCTTCCAGCAGAAAACTCGAGCCGGTGACTTCGCCCGCTGCGCCGAGGAAGGTCAGTTTCAAGGGGTGGCGTCCAGTGCCGCAAGGGTGCCCGCAGCGAGCAGTTCCATCTCGGTGTCGCTGATGGTGTATGGCGGCATGAAGTAAACGGTGGTGCCCGCATTTCCACTAATGGGGCGCAGCAAAATCTCTCGTTCCAACGCCGCCTCGAAAAAATGCCGGCCGAATGCCGGATCGTCGCTGTCGACCTCGAACGCCCAGATCATGCCGGTAGAACGGAAATTGCGCACCCGCGGATGCGCAGCCAGCGCCTGCGTTGCTGCAGTCATGCGCTGCGCCTTGCCGCGGTTGGTTTCGATGACGCGATCCTGTTCGAAGATATCCAGCGTCGCCAGTGCAGCACGGCAGGCCAGCGCGTTGCCGGTGTAAGAGTGTGAGTGCAGGAAACCGCGGGTCACCGATTCGTCGTAAAAGGCCTGATACACGGCGTCGCGCGTCAGTACCACAGACAGCGGCAGATAACCGCCGGTGATGCCTTTGGACAGGCACAGAAAATCCGGTGCGAGTTTGCCAATGAGACCAGCCTGCTCGTGCGCAAAAAAAGTTCCGGTGCGGCCGAAGCCGGTCATGATCTCGTCGGCGATCAGGTGCACGCCGTAGTGATCACACAGCGCGCGCGCCTGCCGCAGGTATTCGGCGTCGTACATGGCCATGCCGGCGGCGCCCTGTACCAGCGGTTCGACGATCAGTGCCGCAGTCCGTTCATGGTGCTGCTCCAGATGGCTCTCCAGTGCCTGCGCGCATCGAACGGCATATTCGAGTGCCGATGTGCCGGTGGCGGCACGCCGCCAGTCCGGGCTAGGCACCTGAACGCTTGCGCGCAGCAGCGGGGCGTAAGTGTCCTTGAACAATGCAACATCAGTGACCGACAGCGCGCCAAGGGTTTCGCCGTGATAACTGCCGGCGAGGCTGATGAATCCGGTTTTGTCCGGCCGGCCGCTGTTGCGCCAGTAATGGAAACTCATTTTCAGCGCAATTTCGACAGCCGAGGCGCCGTCGCTGCCGTAAAAACAGTGGCCCAGTGCGCCGCCGGTGAGCGCGGACAGGCGCTCCGACAGGGCGACCACCGGTTCGTGGGTGAAGCCGGCGAGCATTACATGCTCAAGCCGCTGCAGCTGGTCGATGAGTGCTGCGTTGATGCGCGGCTCGGCGTGGCCGAACAGATTGACCCACCAGGAACTGACGGCGTCGAGATAACGTTTGCCGTCGCAATCGTAGAGCCAGCAGCCCTGCGCGCGGGCGATGGGCACGATGGGCAGCGTCTCGTGCTGCTTCATCTGTGTGCACGGATGCCACACGGCGGTGCGGCTGCGTTCTAGCAGCACAGTGTTGCGAGTGCTGGTTTGCATTTCGAGAGTAATCAAATCAATACTAATCAATACTTTATGACGCTCAACCGATTGGCGTGGCCAGCGTTATACCTCTTGTGCAGTATGGCCCGGCGTTTGTTGGACCGGCGCCGCGCTTTGGCACTGAATTTGCTCTGAATTGCATTGAATATTTTCGACAGTGAGTTTAACAGCACACTAAAGGAGATGTTTGCGCATGCAGATTCTCGAACGCATCGAAGGCCAGATGTCTGCCACCGGCCTGCCGCTCGTCGGCATCACCCTCGCCGCAGTACCTTGTCCCGATACCCCGGTAATCCTGACGCTGCACTGGCACGGCTTCATCAAACAGAAGCTGGTCGAACGGGAGGAAGCCGAGGCCGTGGCCTACACGCCGATTCCCAGTTCGTCATTGCAACTGAATGATCGCTGGCGCGACCTGAGGGCGGTGGATCATGCCGCGATGGAGGCGGCATGGGCCTTGGGTGCATGGGATGTGGAGCGGGCCGAACGCCCGGCCTGCTTCCGCTCCGGCGCCGGGGCGACCGAAGAACTGGAGTGCATGCAGGCCTTCGGTACTTACCCCGGCAGCTTCAACGGCGCGCAAGTCGCCGTGGCCGATACTCCCGATGTCGATGATTTGCTCGAGCTCGCCGCGATGCGCGGTTATCTGCTGTGGGCCTTCCGGCCGGTGCGTGGCGGCATCTGGAAGGATTATGCCGACGACGCCACCTTGTCCGGGGAAGGACGCCGCGCCCTGCCTTGCCCGCTTGCAACCGTCGCTCCGGGCTGTGCCGGCAAGCGCAGAACGGTTTACCGGTTTGGTATTCCGACCCATCGGACTTCGCCTGGGGCGCACTTGGAATAATAACTATAAGTCATTGTTTTAATTAATATTATTAAGTAAGCGAGTACTCGCTTCCAGAGGGGCCGCAAACCGGCCCCTCTTGAATTTCTGCCGGTACACCCCTATTATTAGCACTCGCATGAGCCGAGTGCTAACAAAATCGGTTCGCGGTTTACCCGTTAGTCCAACCGATCCTTGAGGAGACGTACCCATGAAGATTCGCCCGTTGCACGACCGCATTATCGTGAAGCGGCTGGAAGAAGAGCGCAAGACTGCTTCCGGCATCGTGATTCCTGACACCGCTGCTGAAAAGCCGGATCAGGGTGAAGTCAAAGCCGTCGGTAAAGGTAAAAAAACCGATGATGGCAAGATCATCCCGCTCGACGTCAAAGTCGGCGACCGCGTCCTTTTCGGCAAATATTCCGGCCAGACCGTCAAAGTTGAAGGTGACGAGCTGCTGGTGATGCGCGAAGAAGACATCATGGGCGTCGTCGAGTAACCCACAAAGAATATTCAGGAGAACACTCAAATGGCAGCTAAAGACGTCAAATTCCACGAGCCGGCACGGCAAAAAATCATCGCCGGCGTCAACATTCTGGCCGACGCGGTCAAAGTGACCCTCGGTCCGAAAGGCCGCAACGTAGTGCTTGAACGCAGCTTCGGTGCCCCCACGGTGACCAAGGATGGCGTATCGGTCGCCAAGGAAATCGAACTCAAAGACAAGTTCGAGAACATGGGCGCGCAGATGCTGAAAGAAGTCGCCTCCAAGACTTCCGACATCGCCGGCGACGGCACCACCACCGCCACCGTGCTGGCACAGGCCATCGTTCAGGAAGGCATGAAGTTCGTCACCGCCGGCATGAACCCGATGGACCTGAAGCGTGGCATCGACAAAGCGGTCACCGCCATCGTCGCCGAGCTGAAAAAACTGTCCAAGCCCTGCACCACCAGCAAGGAAATCGCCCAGGTCGGTTCGATCTCCGCCAACGCTGACGCGGAAATCGGCAAAATCATCGCCGACGCAATGGACAAGGTCGGTAAAGAAGGCGTGATCACCGTCGAAGACGGCTCGGGCCTGGAAAGCGAACTGGAAGTGGTCGAAGGCATGCAGTTTGACCGCGGCTACCTGTCGCCGTACTTCATCAACAACGCTGAAAAACAACACGCCTTGCTCGAGAGCCCTTACGTGCTGCTGCACGACAAGAAAATCTCGAACATCCGCGACCTGCTGCCGCTGCTGGAACAAGTTGCCAAAGCCGGCAAGCCGCTGCTGATCATCGCCGAAGAAGTCGAAGGCGAAGCGCTGGCGACCCTGGTCGTCAATAACATCCGCGGCATCCTGAAGACCTGCGCCGTCAAGGCTCCGGGCTTCGGCGACCGGCGCAAAGCCATGCTGGAAGACATTGCCATCCTCACGGGCGGCACGGTGATTGCCGAGGAAGTCGGCCTGTCGCTGGAGAAAGTCACGCTGGCTGATCTGGGCCAGGCCAAACGCATCGAGATCGGCAAGGAAGAAACCACGATCATCGACGGCAACGGCGACCAGAAATCGATCGAAGCGCGCGTCAAGCAGATCCGCGCCCAGATCGAGGAAGCCACCAGCGACTACGACAAAGAAAAGTTGCAAGAACGTGTGGCCAAGCTGGCGGGCGGTGTTGCGTTGATCAAGGTCGGCGCCGCAACCGAGCTCGAAATGAAAGAGAAAAAAGCCCGTGTCGAAGACGCGCTGCACGCGACCCGTGCCGCCGTTGAAGAAGGCATCGTGGCCGGCGGTGGCGTTGCGCTGATCCGCGCCCGCCTCGGCATCAGCAAACTGAAAGGCGACAACGCCGATCAGGACGCCGGCATCAAGATCGTGCTGCGCGCCGTGGAAGAACCGCTGCGCCAGATCGTCGCCAACGCGGGTGATGAGCCCTCGGTGGTGGTGAACAAAGTCGTCGAAGGCAAAGGCAACGTCGGCTACAACGCCGCGACCGGCGAATACGGCGACCTGGTGGAAATGGGCGTGCTGGATCCGACCAAAGTCACGCGCTGCGCACTGCAGAACGCGGCTTCGATCGCCGGCCTGATCCTGACCACCGCCGCGATGGTTGCGGAATCGCCAAAAGATGACGGCGGCCACGGTGGTCATGGTCACGGCATGGGCGGTATGGGCGGCATGGGCGGGATGGATATGTAATTCGCGAAAGCGAATTACATATCAAGAAGGACGAGCAGGAATAAGGAGGAGCAGGAGGGAACCCATGGTTCCCTCCCGAGCCCTCCCTCCTTCGGAGTATTGGATGCATCAGAAACCCCGCTTCGGCGGGGTTTCTTTTTTGTACGTTTCAGTCAACTGGGGCAGGTGCTAAGGGTCGATTACAATGCCGAACCGGATCCCTTACACAAAGCCGATCATGCCCATCGAATTTATACTGGTATCCATTCTGTTTGCCGTGGCGCAGGTCGCTCTGTACCTGTTGATCGGCCGCGGAGCGATGTATTTGTTGGGCGGTGCCGCCCGTGAGCAGAATTTCATCTATCAGCTGTTCAAAAAGGGCACCGAGCCGCTGGTCAAGGTCACCCGCGTGATCACGCCAAAATTCGTCATCGACCGCCACGTACCTTTCGTGACCTTCATTCTGCTGGTGTGGATCGGCCTGATGCTGATTTATCTGCGGCGCGCCATCTGCCTGGCCCAGCAACTGAACTGCGTCTGAGAGGCTATTGCCTTGACGCAAAACGGTTTTGAGGTTTAAATAGCGCCCTTTCGTCCAGTCGCAACGGCGGGCGAAATCCGATCCTCCCAGTTTTTGCAGCACCCCCGCAGCACGGGGCCGGGTAGCTCAGTCGGTAGAGCAGAGGATTGAAAATCCTTGTGTCGGCGGTTCAATTCCGTCCCCGGCCACCATTCTTATCAAGTGCTTGCGCTGTAACTTAGTATTGCCCCGTTCTACAAATTTCGGCATTCTTCTACAAAATGAAGTGCGATATGGATCCTTCCGCATTCAATGGGGCAGAAGAAAAAACGACTTGAGAAATTTCTAAAAACGCATCCGCAATGTTGTTTTTGCGGCGGTAATGTACCTGCAACGACTCACGATCACATTCCACCAAGCAGCGTTTTCACAAGTCGCAAATGGCCTGCTGGCTACGAGTTTCCTGCTTGTTTTCCTTGTAATAACGGCAGCAGTCGAGATGACGTAGTAATCGCGCTGTTTTCTCGCTTTGGGCCGAAGGGCAAGAAAACAGAATCCGAGCGTGCGGAATGGCTAAAGTATCTAAGGGCATTCAACGAGATTTATCCGGGTGAATCTCGGAAAGCCTAGCTATCCGCAAATGAGAAGCGGCGCTTTCTAGAGCATCACCAAATCGCTAAACCCGACAGCATGGCTTATGGGGAACTTCCACTAATTAAATTTCCGCCAGTGGCGTGTGAAGCCATCACGCGATTTTCACGGAAGCTGACATTAGCGCTTCACTATAAACACAGTGAGCTAATTGCTCCCGCTGACGCATGGATAGAAACAAGATTTTGGACAAATTTCCACCGCGTTACAAATGAAATTCCAGAAAAGCTTTTTAAAATGGTGCCTCACAATACTATTCTGAGGCGTGACAAAGTTTCTCTAGACGACCAATTCTCATATAAATTTAATTTATCAGTTGACGGGAAAATGGGTGCCTACATGGCGGCATTTGGGCAATCGTTTCTGATAATGGGTATGGTGTGCTTTGACGCCTCACTAATGGAAAATGTAGAAGATTCTGATATTGATGAGGCTCTAAAAGAGCTTACGGAAGCTGACAGTAATTATTCCGCTACTTTAGAGGGCTGACCCTTTCGCCTTTCCTGTTGCGCGTGTAGTGTTCGGTCATTGCGCGTGTTTTGTGCCCAAGTAACTTTTGGGCATGCGACAGATTTTCCGTATCGGTTGCAGCTTTCGCACGGATATCCCGAAATTGAAACTTCACCTTTGCGGTTTGGCGTGCCTGGTGAAAGCGGTAACGCAGCATTTCATAGCTTAACGGCTGACCGTCTTCATCTTGAATCAGCCACAGCCCGGTGACTTTGTGTTTCCTTGCGAGAATGCGCACTACCACGGTATCTAGTTCGCCCTCGATTGTGATCCGCAGCTTCTTTCCGGTTTTCCCCTGGGTAAACCAAAGCGCGCCCTCCTTGATATCGGCGCGCATGATTTTTCTCACGTCACCGGGACGTTGCCCTGTGAGATAGGCAATATCCATCGCATCCTGCACCGTGTAGTGGGCCTTATCCCAAACGGCTTTAAATTCGGCATCTTCTACGTATCGGTCGCGCCCTATCTCTTTGTGTCCCTTCACGCCGGCGCAGGGATTTGCAGCATCGGTATAGCCCCATTCTCGGGCACAGTTAAAAACGTGACTGAGCAGCGCTTTTTCGCGGTTTGCACGCACCTTTGCCTTCAGACCGCGCGTATCAAGGTATCGGCGCACGTGGTAAGGCTCGATATCGTCTATCTGGACAAAATCAACGAGATATACGGCATGCACACAGTCAGCTTTGCCGGTGCCGGCATCCGCAAGCCGTGGCGCATGCTGACGAATCAGATGTCGCCGCGATATACGACTTCATGGAATGAGCTTGCGGTCGTTTCGGATCAACCCCGGATGCAAATGAGCATCGCCTGAAAGAGTTCTCTCGGTACCAACAAGCCCGTCAATTACGTTTGATTTGGCCTCAGGCTGTTGACGCCGGCCTCGAATTGACCACCAGTGCCCGTTGAAAGCTGACCAGGAACAACGGACTGCTTAGCCAGGACTGGCGGCCTTCTGCAAACAGTTATGCTGGTCAATTCTGGATCGGCGCATTTTGGGGAAAGTGA